>WNGL01016590.1_pt1 | contig 14010 bp, 16 predicted proteins | sample 5400591 | NCBI WGS metagenome assembly WNGL01 (sample SAMN13153377, study PRJNA577476) | soil metagenome | isolation source: 80 cm soil or saprolite under Garry oak tree replicate 1 | place: USA:California | collected 2016-06-15
CGGCAAATACTGGCACGCGGTTGGGGATGGGGGCATCCCGCTCCGCGAGATCGCCGAGGGCATTGGCAGCCGTCTGGGCCTGCCCGCCGTGAGCGTTCCCGCGGACGTACTGATGGTGCCGGGACACTTTGGGTTCCTCGCGAACATAGTCACGCAGAACTACCCGGCGTCCAACCTCATCACCCGCCGGACCCTCGGCTGGGAACCCGCTCAGCCCGGCCTGCTCGCCGATTTGGACAACGGCCATTACTTCTCCGCCATCTGACGGCAGGGACCCGAATCGCAACGAGTCCGGCAAATGACAAACAAAATTGTCTGAGCTGGCGCTTTCCAGAGTACCTGGTCAAAAGATCGGACACATATCATCTACACGCGGAAACCGCCTGTTCCGCTCACCCAACGGCGCGGTAGTCGGCGCCGGCACGGTGGCGTACCAGCAACCGAGGTCGCCGCGCGGGCCGGGCACTCGGTTGACGTGCTGCTCAAGGTTTTACGCCAAGTGCATCTACGGCGAGCGGGACGCAGTCAACAGGAGAATCGACGGCATGTACGGCGACGACGCGGCGTGACTGCGAGCGCCGGACCGGCCGGCAGTACACTTCACACCGTGTTCAGCCAGCGGTCGACAGGTCACGGGACACGGGACAGCCACGGGACAAGCTCACCGAGTGGGACGCGGACCCACAGTGCGCAGGCCGCGATCAGGCCGCTAAGCTGGGCGAACGCAGTACAACGGCCCTCGTAGCTCAGGGGATAGAGCAACGGTTTCCTAAACCGTGTGTCGCAGGTTCGATTCCTGCCGGGGGCACCCAGGTCAGAGGCTTGCTAGACGATCTTCGTAACTCCACGTGGTGCTATTCATGGTGCGAACGCGTACGCTCGCGCCATGGCTGCTGTTGCCCGGAAGGGTCCAAAGAGCCGTAGGCGGGGCGAGATCGAGCCTCTGCCCAGTGGCTCCCTGCGAGTCAAGGTCTATGCCGGGATCGACCCACTGAGCGGTCGCCGGAACTACCTCACCGAGACCGTCCCAAGTGGTCCAGACGCGTGGGACGAGGCCGAACGGGTACGGACTCGCCTGCTCAACCAGGTTGACGAGCAGCGCAATCCGAAGACGAAGGCCACCGTCAACCAACTGATGGACCGATACCTCGAACTGCTGGACGTCGACGTCAACACGCGACGAGGCTACGAGGGATACATCCGCAACTACATTCGTCCGCTGCTGGGCAAGTTGCCTGTCGGTCGGCTCGACGGCGAAACGCTGGACTCATTCTACCAGATCCTGCGAACCTGCCGTGTCCGTTGCGGCGGGCGGAAGTTCATCGAACACCGGACAGCCAAAGAACACGAATGTGACCATCGGTGCCATCCGCACGAGTGCGATCCTCTGTCGACATCGGCGATCCGGCAGATTCACTGGTGTCTGAGCGGAGCGCTGAAACGTGCGATCCGGTGGAAGTGGATCACGGTTAACCCGCTCGGCCAAGCAGAGCCACCGAAGGCAGTACCGGCCGACCCGCAGCCGCCCACGCCGGAACAGGCCGCCGCCATCATCAACAAGTCGTTTGCCGATCTCGCGTGGGGCGTACTCGTGTGGCTGGCAATGACGACGGGTGCGCGACGCGGCGAAATCTGCGCGCTCAGGTGGGACCTTCTGGACCTCGACAAGGCGGTGCTGTCGATTCGCACCAGCATCGCGCAGCAAAGCAGCAAGACGTGGGAGAAGGACACCAAGACCCACCAACAGCGCCGAATCGCTCTCGATGCCGATACCGTAGTACTGCTTCGTGCGTATCGCCAGCACTGCGACAGCTTGGCCAAGGAAATGGGCAGGACGCTCGATCCGTACGGGCGCATCTTCTCAGCGTCGGTCGATCACAGCACGTGGCTCAAACCGGACACCGTGACCCAGCGTTACCGGCGTATGTGCGCGAAAATTGGCCCGGACATGCATATCCACCAACTACGCCACTACTCCGCTACCGAACTCATCGCGGCAGGAGTCGATGTCCGCACAGTCGCTGGCCGACTCGGTCACGGCGGAGGCGGCGCAACCACCCTGCGCGTCTACTCGGCATGGGTATCGGAGGCCGACCAACGAGCGGCCGGCAATCTCGGCGGTCGTATGCCGAACGCGCCGATCATCATCGACAGCGCCGGAACGGTCACCAGCACGCGGGAGCCCGAGAATGACAACCCGTACCAGCGCATCGCAGCGGACCTGCGGAGCGCGATCACATGCGGCGCATTGCGCATCGGCGACCGACTGCCGCCGGTTGCCGAACTGGCCAACCGCTACGGTGTATCTTTCGGCACCGCCCAGCGCGCCGTCACCCTGCTGAAGGACGCTGGGATGGTCAAGGTGAGTCGAGGTCGCCGCGCTGTTGTCATAGATCAATCAGAGCCGACCAGTCGGGTAGCCGACGTGGTCGACCTCAGTACGAAGCGCAAGGCCACCTGACAACGGTCATACACACACCGAGTTCGTGTCCTGTTCCAGCAGGTCGAGAACCGGCCTATAGATCTGCTCCTTCGGGATGAAGCGATACAGTTCCGCCTTGTTGGCCCATGTCACGCCGACATTTTCCACGACATCAACATTCCGGGCGTCTCCCGTCAGATACTCGCACAGCACGTAATCACACAGCACTCCGGTTGCCGGATGGACGCGGTTACCGACTTCGCTCACCACGACGCAATGGACCCCCGTCTCGGCAAACGTCTCTCTTACAGCCACGACTGCCGATCGCCCATTCGGCTTGACGATCCCAGCCGGGAATTGCCAGGTGATCCCGTTGGCATCCTCTCCCCTGCGGCAAACGATCAAGACATCGGTGTCTCGCACGACTACGGCGATCGCGACGCGTAGCGGCTGCAACGGTGCCGAATCAGGCCGCGTGCCGACGGGTGCCGCGAGTAGTTCATCGATGCTCAGCCGGAAGATCCGTTCGAGCAGTCGCGCCGTTTCCGGTCGTACAGGGCCGAGCGGTCGCCCGTCCGCGCGGTGGCCGGTCACCAGGCGCTGTAGGTGGCGAACACCCAGCGTGCCGGCCTCATGGTGCTCACGCGCGTAGATCTCCGCGTAGGCAACGAACTCCTCGAAGGTCTGCCGCCGCTCCCAGATCTTCTGTTCGAGCACGGTCCGAAACGTCCGCGTCATGCTTCCTCCGCCCCCAGCGCTGTAGGTCGTCTCAGGTCCTGGTCGGGTCGTGTCCAGGTCGTTCCGGTTGAAATGACACTCTGGTAAGTGCAATTTCAGTCTGACACGAACAGCTTACCTGCGGCCGTACCGGTCGCCCTAATGGAGGACAACTGACAGAAGCGGTCGGCAGGTCTGGTGCAGGTCCTGTAATCGATATTGCTCCTCTGACAAAGTCTCCTGAGTACGACGTGGGCTTGCCAATCGGCTGAGGTAGACATGGCGACTATAGCGAGAGAAGAACGACCGACACTCGAAAGCCCGTATACAGCGGGTCGTGGCGGTGTCGTTCCTTACATCGTAACTTGGAGCGAGGAGAAGGAACTACACATCGAGCTTGTCGAACGCGCTGGGATCGGTCTCGGATTCGCCGATGAAACGGCGGTCGACCGCGACCGTGACGGCATCCTGTGGAATCGGATATCCCTGCAACCCGGCAGGGGGCGACCTCGGTACGCCGTGATCCACTTCATGCGACAACGCCGCGCTATGCGTCGGCTACTGTGCCAAATCTGCGCGAAGCCAGCCGACCGCAACGAGCAAGGCACGCTATGGCTGCTGCCAGATATGCGCGATGACTGGCAGGGTTGGCCGGAGAACCTGGACCTTGCCGAGCCACCGATCTGCATGCCCTGTGCCCGACTGGCCGCCCAGTTGTGTCCCCACCTGCGCAAGGGTTATGTGACTGTGCGCGCTCGTTGCGCCCCACTGTCGGGTGTCAAGGGCTTCATCTACCGGCCAGGGCATCCGGCTCCGATCCTCGTCCGCGACGACCTCGTCACATACGAGAACCGCGCGCTCCTTGGGTGGACGTTGGCCGAACAACAGCTTCGAACCCTGCACGACTGCACGATTGTGTCGCTGGAAGACCGTGACCCGCGACGGAGTGGATCATGAAGCAGCGCTCGAAAGTCTGGTCCAGCGATGACGCGCCGCTATCCTCCAACATCGGGGTCTACGTCGAGGAGTACTGCCAAATCACGTTCGTGGTGTACGACGAGAACACGGACGTCTCGTTCGAGGACGGCGTCACGACCCTGGGCATGGCGTTCACGGATCAGGCTCTGATCAAGTCCACGATGCTGATGTGCCAGGCCGTTCGGGCGATGCTGCGCACTCGTGGCCTGCCCATCCCCGCAGAGCTGGGCCGCGAGTCAACCTGACGCCGCTGGCGGCCCTCTGGGGACGGGTGGGACGGGTTGCACGCGACCCGTCCCACCCGTCCCCAACCCTGTTTCCGCTGGTCAACATGAGTGTGGACCCGTCACGGTGGGGTGACGGGTCCACACTCTCGTGTGACGGGTTCAGACCTCGGTCTGACCGTCCTCAACGGCCGCTCGAATGTCGGCGGTGAGGTACCCGCGCACCTGTCGGATGCTCCCGTCGTCTTGCTCGGTGCGTCGGCGGGTGGGTTGACAGCCCCACTCGCCCATCTGCCGGCCGAACGCCGTCGGCTCGACGGCCAGTGCCCGCACCAACTCAGCGGTCGGCACGAAGTCACGACGCTCGATGTCCTCGCCCAAGTACCGCAGTACCGACGCCAACGGCTCCGGTAGCTCGGCGAGTTGGTCCGTGGTGTCGTCGGCCACGCCGCTGCCTAACGCCTTGAGCACGGCCGCCGCGTCGACCGCTCGCCGGCCGTGGTCGCCGGCCGCATGCCAGCTCAACGTGCCGGCCGCCTCGCGTAGCTCCTGGCCGCGTGCGCACACCTCCCGCCACTCGCCGTTGGGCATGTAGTACGTCCGCACCGTCAACGCCAGCAGATCCGCTCCTGCCTCCGTGTCGCCGTCCGGCCGCAGGATGCCGACTCCCTTGTGGCCAGGCAGCAGTGTGGACGAGTCATACCCTCGCGTGTTCATCTGCTCGCCCAGGATGATGTTCGAGTCGCGCCAGTCCATCACCCGCAGCGCGAACCGTGAGCCCAGCACCGCACGCAACCGGGACGGAATAGTCGTCGAGTCCGGCCGTTGCGTTGCCAGGATGACCACGATTCCCGCCGCTGGCCCCTTCTTCGCCAGGTACGTCAGCAGGTCCGCGATGTGTGCTCCCAGTGTCGTCTTCCTTCCGCCAACCAGTTGGCGTGTGGGGTTCTCCAGGAACACTTGAACCTCATCGAGGATCACGGCAGTGATCGGCATCCCCATGGACAAGTCCCGCGAGAGCGCTGGAGTGATCTTCGACTCCGGGCAGGTCTCATCATCCAAAGTGGCCATACGGGCGTAGCGCGATTGCACTTCGGCAACCAGTTCGATCAAGTAGTCCCGCACAGCTTCGGCGTGATCCTGTTCGTCACCACACACGAACCGATGCGCGACGCACCGGGCCGCGTCCCAGTCCTTACCTCCTTTGCCATCGAAGACGTACAGCCGCGTGAACGGGTCCAAGATCAGCCCCGCAGCCGGCAGTCGAGTGGCGAATGTCTTGCCCTGCCTAGGAATCGCGCCAACAAGCAGCGACGTCCAGACCAACGGCAGCACGATCGGCCGGTTGCGGGCATCACGGCCGAACGGAATCGGCCGCCATGCATCCCACCTGTCAGCCTTGACCAACGGCGACGGCAGCGGCGGACTGGCGTAGGGGTCGCGATCGGCCACCCACAGCGCCACCCGGCCGGCATGGCCACCGACCCCGCGTACCCGTTCGGTGATGAGCTGGACCTCATCGACCGCCAGCGCGGAAGCCAGCGCCTCGCGGTGCTTGATCACGTCAGCGGCCTTGCGCGTCGCCGGCAGATCCACGGTGATCGCCCACCCTTCGCCCTGCCGAGAGGCGCGTTCGACCAACCGCAGCGATTCGTCCTTGCCGATCAGCTTCGCGTCTCGGAACGCGTCGACCAGGACTTGCGGGTCCATCGTCCAGGTCAGTGTTCTCGGACCAGCCAGCACTGCCTTTCGGCCGGGAGCGCCGTCCTTCCGGCGACCGGTGATCGCCAGCACCACTGACCCGACACCGCCGGCCGTCCACCACACGACCGACCCGTACACCACGCTCAACGTGGTGAGCGCCACCGAGGAGCCAGCCAGTACAGCACCGGTCACCTTCCACCGGAACAAGGTCAACGCGCGGATCTCCGTGAACTTGTCGGCCAGCTTCTCCGACTGCTCGGCCGCTTCGCGGTAGTCGTGAACGCGTACCCACCGACGCCAACCGCGCATGGCCAGGACCAAGCCGCGCCCCACCGAGCCGACGAAACCGAACGGTGAACGCACCAACCAGATCAGACTGTCGCGAACGGCGTGGCGGGCGGCCGTTCGTGACTTCACGGCCGGCGGCACCCATCGTGAACGCTGCCACCAACTCGTGAACGCCCTCGGAGACGGGTGCACCACTGCGGACTCATCCACCAGTTCGCCGTCATACACGGGATCGGCCGGCACCAACTCGTGACTCGCGACAAGCCGAAGGTGACGGCCCTCCGTATCCTCGGTGCCGGTCATCGTGGCTCCTTGACGGTCTCTGCGGCCAACGTGGCTGCCAACCGAGAGGACAGCCCTCGCGAGCATCCGGTGGCCTCCCGAATCCAGGCAGGCGTAACTGCCGTGGCCGGCTGCCACGCCTGGCGAGCACGGTTGAGGTAGTCATCGAAGGACGTTCGTCCTGTCGGTGCTTTGCCTTGCCTCCGCTCAGGTCGCTCTGGCGCCTTGCTCGTGAACGGCTCTGCGGTAGCGAGCTTGTTCCGTAGCTCGGTCACCGCTTCAGCAGCTACGAACACGACCAGTGGAGGCACGGAGTGCAGCACCACCAGCGCCGGCGAACCGGCCGTGAACGCCGCCCAGGTATTCATGACATAGGTAGCGGCCAGCGTGAACCACTTCGCACCGCGAACCCAGCCGCCCGTACGGACGCCGCAACGAGCGGTGACCTGTTCGGCCCGAAGGATCGCCAACAGCACAAGTGACACCATCGGGTCGAGGAGCCACGCTGCCAGCCAAGGCAGCGACCCCGGACGGGCTCCTGCTGCCGCGAACCCCTGGACGTTGGTCATGGTGAACGCGAGACCCAGCAGAATCCCGGTCCAACACAACCGATCCACCTGGCGGCGGACCTGCTCGACTGGTTCGGCCCCGCCCGGGGCGGGCGGCGTGTGCCGCCCGCTCCGGAACAGTGGCGATGATTGGCTGTTCATCGCCGGTCACCCCGCCGTCGCGGCGTGTCGGACGCGGTGACCGTCAAGGCTCGTGTGAGCGTGTGGCCAGCCAGCAACGCGGGTGCACCTAGCACCAGTGCCACCAGGGTCACGTTTCCCGCCGCGTGGGTCAGAACCACCCACTGCACGCTCACGATCACGGCCGCCGTGACAACAACCCGACCAGCCAGCGACATCAGCCGGACGCCTGCTCGCGCCGTTTCGGCCGCCCTCCGAGCGGCCCGCACGCTGATCCGCCACATCGCGAGCAGGGTGACGGTCGCACCAAGACCGGCCAGTATCTCCACGGGCGTCAGTTGCAACGTCATGGTGCGTCGCCTCCCTTCTCGATCAGGCCGTGCTTGTGCCTGCGTCGTGCCACCCACAGCGGGTAGAGCGCCCGCCGGTCCTCCTCGGACAGCGCTCCCCAGACACCGAGCGTGTTGGCGCCGGCCGTCCGAAGGTCGAGTTCGAGACATGCGAGTCGGACGGAGCAATCCGCACAGATCCGCGAGGCCAACTCGCGATCGGTGAGGTCATCGCCCGACCAGACGGGCTCCTCCTCGTTCGCGTAGAGCCACATGCACGCGCCATCGCGTGTCACGATCTCCAGCAGCACGTCGTCCGGCACGGCCGCGTACCGGTCCAGTTCGGCGGCCAGTAGTTCGAGGTAGCCGTGTCCGTTCACCACGACGCACCCCCGGCCAGCCGCTCGACCTCACGAGCCGTGCGGCGCTCGGCCGCCATGCGCGCCGGGTCCACCAAGCCGCCGGTCTCGGCGACCTCGGCGAGCAGCTTCTCCAGCGCGATGGCAGGTACGACGTAACGCGATCGAAGGCGGACCGCCGGAAACGCTCCTTCTCGAATGGCTCGATAGAGGGTGGAGACACCGACGCGAAGAATCCGCGCCGTCTCCGTGACTGTGTAGAACGCCGGATAACCAAGCGTTTCTATGATTTGGTATCAATTCTTTGGATGATTTCATCCAACGATGGCATCGAGGGCCAACCCATGGACATCCCGACGTGTCGAGTTGCCTGCCGGAATTGCACCCGCGCTACGCTCGACGACACGGCGGAGCGCGGAGGAATGGGTGACGGAAGACTGGGCTGCGGTCGCGACAGCGATCAAAGAACGCAGAGACGAGCTCGGCATCACGCAGACCGAACTTGGCCTTCGCGCGAAGGTCTCCAAACAGATCGTCGGAGAGATCGAGAACAATAAGGTGGAGAGGCGCCGAGGTGCACGCACCTTGGAGGCACTGTCGGCCGCCCTCGGATGGCATCCCCGCCACCTGGCCGCGATACTCGCCGGCCTCACTCCCCCGCGCAAAGACGAACCCGTCCCCCAGTCCGATGACGACATCCCAGGACACATGTCCGTCCTTGAGCACTACATGCGGAAGCTGCTCGACGAGGTGGAGACAATGAATGGCCGACTTGACGATCTGACCACGAAGGTCGAAACAGTTAGCCAACGAACCTGTTCTGACGAGGATCAACCGAAGCGCTGAGGTGTCGAAATGGCTTGCTCTCATGTCAAACAGTCAACGACGGATAGACCGCGCTAACCATGCATTAATGGTGCAAAAGCAGTGCATGACCAATGCAGTTCCAATGCACATCGGCCATTCGGGGGTCGCTTACAGTGGATTTCGTGAACGCGTGGACTGGTCAGACTGCATGCGCACTCCAGGCCGCTCTACGGCTCACGAACGAGGCGTTCGCCAAGCAGCTCGGCGTAGCAGTACGCACCGTCGCCACGTGGCATGAGAAGCCAGACCTGACACCCAGGTCGGAGATGCAACAACTCTTGGACACGGTGTTCGAACGGGCATCAGACACAGCACGTACTCGGTTCGCCAAGCTGGTTGGCGCTACGGCACCGTCGCGGACACCGGAAAGTGGCACGGCAACCGGCCACAAGCTGACGGTAGCTATAGCCATCGTCACGAACCGCTCAGACGTCCTGCTCGTCCAGACTCGCCGTGAAGACGGCATCTCATGGCAGTTTCCGACAGGCATGGTGAAGCCTGGCGTGGCGCCAGAACTGGTTGCCGTTCGAGAAACTCTTGCCGAGACGGGCATACATTGCAGAGTGACCCGCAGCCTTGGGAGCAGACTTCATCCGATCACCAACGTTCACTGTGACTATCTGCTCTGCGACTACCTCACGGGAGACCCACAGAACCTTGACCCGGTCGAGAATGTTAGTGTTACCTGGGCTTCAATGAACCGCTTGACAAGATTCATTCCAGTTGAACAGGTCTTCCCACCGATATTTGAAGCGTTGAGGACACTAGATGAGCCAAGAGAATCCTGAAGGTGCCAGGCCAGCGATCGCGTCCGCGATCATCGCACACGACGGCAAGGTGTTGCTTGTAAAACGTCGCGTCAAGGAAGGTAGCCTATCATGGCAATTTCCAGGTGGCGAGGTTGAGCACGGCGAATCGGCGGGCCAGGCAGCGACCCGAGAAGTCCGCGAAGAAACAGGACTTGTCGTCGCTGAGTCGAAGATACTCGGCGAGCGAGTGCACCCCAATACAGGGCGAATGATGGTTTACGTCGCCTGTGACGTCGTCGAAGGCGACGCGCGCATAGTCGATGATGATGAACTCGTCGATTTCGCCTGGGCTGCGCATGACGAACTCGGGAAGTACATTCCTTATGGGTTTTACGAACCAGTACAAGAACATCTTGATGAGGTACTTACACTTGGCTGACGACAACGCCGTTCTTGCTGCCGCAATGGACGGTAGGGACTCGGGTCTGCATGGTAGAGACGAGCGGCATTCGCATCGATACCATCTGCTGTCCGAGGCGTCTATCATTACGCCGTATCGCGTCTACTAACTCTTTCTTAATGACTCTCCAACCCGGTCGGACCACGTTCGAAAATGGACAAGGACGGGTCTGGCTCACTCGATATCACCAAGCATCTGAGCCGAGTACTCTAGCGTTGCACACGTGAACAGCTTTATGCTGTCTACATGGACGATGACGAAGTTGACGTTTCCCCCTTCGATAAGCTGCCGGCGGACGTAGACATCGCACTGACAGCCGTACTTCAACAGGGAGACATACCACCTCGCTCGCTCGCACTCTATGCACGCTGGTGGCAACTTGAGAACTGGCTTCGCGAGCTTGCCTACGTCGAACTCCGGTCGCGGGATGGCTTAGCTTGGAGTGACAACTTAGGCGACCAGGCCAAGACCCGCCAGCAAAATGACAAGCGGTTTGAATATATGGCGTCACCCGATTGGCATGATCCGCTGGCCTACCTGGACGCGAGCAAACTGTTCAACCTCATTGATGAGCATTGGCAACTGTTCGAGCCTTCACTACTATCAGAAGCAGCGTGGCGTGGCCGCCGCGACGAGTTGCTCGGTATCCGCAATCGGATTGGACATTTGCGTCGACCACATCTCGACGACTTGCGGCGTTTAGAACAGATGCTCCGCGATTTGGAGAATGGTACGTTCAGAGCGATTACCTCGTACAATAGACTATTTGACATAAGCCAGTTGAGCTCGACCGACATGGTGGTTGCTGCGTACCGCAGCGACGCGTTTGCTAACGCTGAAGGACTAATCGGCCATGCGTATCGGAAATATCACATAACACTACGCTTGAGCTACACCGTTCGTCCTTGGGCCGCTTACCCTGAGGACGGTGCTACCGTGTCCGGCACTTCAGGCTTGCTGTGGAAAGTGACATGCTACGGCGGAGGAATACATCAGTTCGACGTCAAACACACATGGCGCGAGCTGACACCGTACACGAGACAAATCCTACTACATGTGCTTCTTTCCATTGGTGGAACCATCGAGATGACGCTGCCTGCCGTCGACAACCCGGAGCGTGTCGTTATTGCAATTGGGGATATGCTTCAAGTGGTACTCAGTTGCATTCGCCCCTACAAGGAAGCCGCTCAAAACTCCAGCGGAGTAACCTCACGCACCCTTGGACTTGATTCACGCATACAAATTGACAGCCCGTGGGCGTTCGTAGATGACAGCATGACGCCAATTTCGTTTTTTAACGCTCCATAGGGGGTTCGAGACGTTATTTAGGAATACACCTCAGTCAGACGGGTAGAGTTATATCAGCACATCGCCAAGTCGCTCGCGGACGACTCCAGAATGCAAGAGATCAGGGATTGGAATTCCACCTACCGATGATCGGGTGCTGGCGACTTGCTCGATCGTGTCGGACGGCAAGCTGTCCAACAGATCGACAGCTCGCATCGCCCAAATCTGGGCTATGTCGAACCGGCGGGCTCCGTTCACGTCCTCATTGCGATAGAGGAACGCGAGTGCATATGCTGTCTCCGCAGCGGCGCGCTTGTGCGATACGACTTCCCGATCGAATGTCGCCTCCAATTCTACTAGCGACATTCGATCACCTGCGCCACTGGTCACGGCCTAACCACCCACTCAGTATGCGAATTTCTCCACGAGGGTTTCGTACTCGAACCGCTCGGCGGAGTCGAACCACAAGTCGACCTCATATTTGGCTTCCTCGGAGTTTCCAGAAGCGTGCACGAGATTCATCACGGCCTTGCCACTCGCTTCGGACGACACCTTGGTCTGATGGGCGAAGTCGCCGCGAACGGTTCCGGGCAGAGCCTGATCAGGGTAGGTGCTGCCGATGATCTTCCGCACCTTGGCTACTGCTTCTACGCCTTCGAGGGCGACAGCGATGACTGGACCGCTCTGCATGAACTCGGCAGTGGAGTTGTAGATCTCTGCGCCTAGGCGATCTTCGAGGTCGAAGTAGTGTTTGCGGGTGAAGTCTGCGTCCAGGTGCTTCATCTTGACGCCGACGATCTTTAGAGCCGCTTCCTCGAAGCGGGTGATAATGCGGCCCGCCAGGCCACGGGCAACGGCGTCGGGCTTTAGCAGGACAAGAGTCCGCTCAACACCGAGGTCCGGCGAGTCAACCATGACAGTCCTTCCGCTTGGGTACTGCATGGATGCTACCGACGCACTCCGGGCCACTCTTGCCCTGGTCACGTCCGCCGGTTCTGCCGGACTACTGCCTCGTTCCAAGGTCACCCCGCGTGGGGCGGGTCGTGGTGCGAACTGGCGGGAATCCTGGCTATGACGAGCGTGGTGCGAGTACCTCTGACGGCAAAGACGCTGGTAGCCACCCCCGAATGGGCCGTACTGCGCATTCCTAAACCGTGTGTCGCAGGTTCGATTCCTGCCGGGGGCACCTCTCGTCTGACCAGCATGACCACCCGCCCGTTGGATGATATCATCCCGTCGGGAAGGGTAGTGACGGCCTGTGGTTGGCGTCGGTAGTGGCTCACCACACGTACCGCTGACGGTTAACACCAGGTAAACTCGGTCGTTGGTTTTGCCTGGCCGAACGTCGGTTGTGTCTACTGAGGACGTAAGTCGGCCCCTAGATACTACCCGAAGGGTGCCGAATGCAGTCCGACCTGGCCATGGTCACGCTTGTCCCTGACATCGAGGAACTGCCCAGAACCACTGTGCCAGCGGTGTTTCGCACCGACGCGACGCCGGGTCCCCGTACCCTGAACGATATTCTGGCGCAGACCGCGCGCCGCCATCCGCACGCGCCGGCGTTGGACGACGGTGAGCATCTGCTCAGCTACCGCGCGCTGATTGGCGAGGTCGAGCAACTGCACGCCACGCTCGCCGCGGCTGGGATCGGGCGGGGTGACCGGGTCGGCGTGCGGGTGCCGTCCGGGACCATCGACCTCTACGTGGCGATTCTCGCGGTGCTCGCGGCCGGCGCGGCCTACGTGCCGGTGGACGCGGAAGATCCGGACGAGCGGGCCGAACTGGTCTTCAGCGAGGCCGGGGTGTGTGCGGTGATCGGGGCCGGGTCGGTCGTGACTCCGCGCGGGACCGCACCTCTACGCGCGCCGGGGGCTGCTGGGCCGACGGACGACGCGTGGATCATCTTCACGTCCGGGTCCACCGGTAAACCGAAGGGTGTCGCGGTCAGTCACGGGGCCGCGGCCGCGTTCGTGGACGCGGAAGCCGGCCTGTTTCTGACCGAGGAACCGATTGGGCCGGGTGACCGGGTGCTCGCTGGGCTGTCGGTGGCGTTCGATGCTTCCTGCGAGGAGATGTGGCTGGCCTGGCGGCATGGCGCCTGTCTTGTTCCGGCTCCGCGTTCTCTTGTCCGGACCGGCATCGATCTTGGGCCTTGGCTCATCCAGCGGCAGATCACGATCGTGTCGACCGTGCCTACGCTGGCGGCATTGTGGCCGGCGGATGCGCTGGACGAGGTCCGGCTACTGATCTTCGGTGGCGAGGCGTGCCCGACGGAACTGGCCGAACGGGTCGCCGTCGAGGGGCGCGAGGTGTGGAACACCTACGGCCCCACCGAGGCCACCGTGGTGGCGACCGCGGCGCAACTGACCGGGCAGGACCCGGTGCGGATCGGGCTGCCGCTGGCCGGCTGGGAGCTGGCCGTGGTGGACGCGGCGGGTGAGGTCGTGCCGATGGGCGGCACGGGTGAGCTTGTTATCGGCGGGGTGGGGCTGGCTCGGTACCTGGATCCGGCCAAAGACGCCGAGAAGTACGCTCCCTTGCCGGCTTTGGTCTGGTCGCGGGCCTATCGCAGTGGCGACCTTGTCCGCGCCGAAGCGGCTGGGCTGGTGTTTCTCGGTCGGGCGGACGAGCAGGTCAAGCTGGGCGGGCGACGGA
>WNGL01006299.1_pt2 | contig 14009 bp, 10 predicted proteins | sample 5400591 | NCBI WGS metagenome assembly WNGL01 (sample SAMN13153377, study PRJNA577476) | soil metagenome | isolation source: 80 cm soil or saprolite under Garry oak tree replicate 1 | place: USA:California | collected 2016-06-15
CACCAAAGCCTACCCATTTAACCCGTAGATTTGCAGCGATAGTGATTGAAGCTAACGATCTTAAACAGCTCCCTGTATGGCAAATCTTAGATAGTATAAACAGTATGCAAAAAAGAGATGATAAAGATTTAACTAAGCAAAAAAAGTTATTCATTGAAGACGAAGATGAAGCAGAGGAGACGCCATTCAAGCACTCTATAAACATCTGGAAAGTTGCCCTTTGGGGAACGAATTATGACTACCAACTCCTTCAAGCATTGGACAATTATCCCTCTTTAGATGAGGTTATAAAGGAACGAGATTGGACTGGTCCCCACGGTGGATTTAATCGCTCTGGGCCTGGTAAGCATCAATATTATGAATGGCTCGACAAAGCTTTATTTCTTGATGCAGAAGATTTTACGCCCTATGGAATCGATGACACCTTCTTACAAGAACTGCCAGAAGGACAGTATTACTATAGAGGCGGAGAACGCGAACTATTTCACGCACCGTTTGTATTGTTTAAGAGAGGGCAGGTAGAGCGCCGACCAGGTGCTGCTTTTTCTTATTATGACTTTGCATATTCAACCGCGTTGACAGGCATTGCAGGGCCTGAAGAAGATAGTGCATTATTGAAAGCTCTAACTGCCCTACTCAATTCAGATCTCGCTCAATATTTCTGGTTTCTTACGGGATCTTCCTGGGGAGTTGAGCGAGAAGAAGTTACGGTAGGAGAATTAAAGACTCTACCATTCCCTTTCTTAGTTGCAGACGCTAACCAAATAGAAGCCATAATCAGTTTAGTAGATGAGTTAGCCTATCACGTAAAAGAAAGATCTTCATATAGAAATGGGAAACTGGGAATCTTCAGTTCATATGGCTCACCTGATCTTGTACTCCAAAGTATCATTGATCAAAAAAATCAGAAAATCGAAAGTTTGGAAGAAGAGCTTAATCATTATATTTACAAATGTTTTCGTCTAAGCGATCAAGATATCCAATTAATTCAAGAGACTGTGCAATATACCATAAACTTCTTTAACAGCCCAGAGAAATCTATTTCACTACAGAGGCCAACGGTGGAGATGCAAAAGACGTACGCCGAAACCTACATCAACTCAATCAATTATTATCTAGAGCCAGTCCAAAGAAAGCTAATAGCAACTGTCTATGAGGACGAAACCTTACCACTTCTAGGTATTCAATTCACTTCGCGAGATCTAGATGAAGAGGTGCCTACTGTACAGGTATCACCTCCTACTGAAACTATGCGCAGAACCCTACCAAATTTATATAAGCTTAGTTTTGAGCAGTTCTCACGAGAGACATATCACAGACGCAACTTCAGAATTTATGATGATCAAAAAACCTTTTCCGTATTTAAACCAGCAGAAAGGCGACTTTGGACCCTCAGTGCAGCATTAAGTGATGCTGAAGAAACACTCACTGCACTATTACGACCAAAGAAAGTTTTAAGATGATACCAGAACCAATACCATCATCTGTATCCTCTACCCAAGTTGAAAGTCAAGCTGATAGCTTATTGGAGAACGTTCGTGCAGGCTATGCACTACGTGTCCTAGAACTTGTTATAACTAGCTACAAAAAAATGCAAGCAGATGGACGTTGCAACCTTGGATGGAAGGAAAACAAATATACTGCTGTATTGAAGGGCTATGTCAGAAGACATTGTCAAGCATTCTCCAGAAAGCATACACAGACCTGGTATGTTGAGCGGGAGCATTATCACGATAATGAGAATATCGTTAGCGGGGAGGGTGACCCAGATAAAGTACCGCGCATCGATATAGTTGTCCTAACCTGGACACCAGATTACGAATTGGTAAAGTTTCCATTTGAAGGCAAACTTATAGACGAGCATAATAGCACTCTGATTCGGCTATATATCCAGAAAGGGCTGATGGACAGGTATCTTACTGAAAAGGACTATTCAGATGGGACACTTTGGGGAGGAATGATAGGCTACGTATTATCAGGTAACCATAAAAATATAGTCAGCAAACTAAATGAACAGATAGACAGGCAGTTAGCAGAGCCAAGTGCGCATCTCATAATTAGCCAGCCTATAATTCATTTTGACGCTATTTATATTTCAAATCATAAGTATCAAAGTGCAACAAAGCCTTTAGTTATTACTCATCTGTTTTTTCCTTTTTTCGAATAGCAAGCCATAAAGAATACTACGCCCACGCACCTACACATAAAACACCCCAGCTTGTGTTACCCAACACTTTAAGCCAGGGTATTTTCTTTCACTGTCTGACACCCAATTTGACACCCAAAACCATTGACAAGGGTTTACATTGGTATACACCTGCGAACAGTAAAGCCTACTCCCAGGCGCCTATTTTCACGTATCCCTTCAGCAGATTGCGAGCAATGATGAAATGTTGAATTTCGTCGGTGCCCTCGTAGATGCGCGTCACCCGCAGATCACGGTACCAGCGTTCGATAGGCATCTCGCGTGTATAACCCATACCACCGTGAACCTGCATCACACGATCTACTACGCGATTGGCCATATTCGAGCCGTAGAGCTTGGCCATGCTGGCCTCGTGCCGGTTATCCAGCCCCTGATCGGCTTTCCAGGCGGCATGAAATGCCAGCCACTTAGTAGCCTGAATTTCCATCGCGGAGTCGGCAAGCATCCACTGGATAGCCTGGCGATCAGCGATGGGTTGACCAAAGGTAACCCGCTGTTTGGAATAGTCCACCGCCATTTGTAGCAAACGCTCCGCAGTTCCTACGCAGCGCGAGGCGATTATCCACCGCCCCTGACCGATCCACTGCATGCCCAGCGAGAAACCATTCCCTACCTCGCCCAGGATGTGATCTTCCGGGACGCGCACGTTCTCGAAGAAAAGTTCCGCGGGTGACCAGCCGCCCATCGTAGGTACGGGACGCGATGTCCAACCCATGGAGCGATCTACCAGGAAGCAGGTCACGCCCCCATTCTGCGGCGGTTTGTTGCGGTCCGTGACGGCGAAGACCATGGTGAAGTCAGCCTCGTTGCCACCTGTGATGAAAACCTTCTGTCCATTGATAACCCAGTGATCGCCATCTTTGACGGCTGTGGTGCGAATGGCCGAAGGATCAGAGCCCGCTCCTGGCTCGGTGAGAGCAAAGCAAGACTTACGGGTTCCCTCGATAGTGGGGATGAGATACTCCGCTTTCTGCCGCTCATTGCCATGGTAGAGGATATTGTCGGCATTCCCACCAAAGGTAAAAGGGACGAGCGTGCGGCCCATCTCCATGGCTATCAGGGCTGTCATTACCGCCCCCAGGTTAGCTCCGCCATATTCCTCAGGCGTGTTGATGCCCCAGAACCCCAATTCCTTCGCCTTCGTCTGAAGCGTGTGGTACAGCTCTGGCTCAACACCGGTCGGATATTTGCCCTCTGATTGCAATACCTCGTTTTCGAGGGGCATAAGCTCGCGTTCAACGAAACGACGTACAGTCTGCTGAATCATTTTTTGTTCGTCTGTCAGGGAGAAATCCATGGGAACTCCTTTCGGGGAAACTTCACGCTCTACAAGCCAGATGAGGATTATCAGTACAGCAATTGTAACACATTTGACAGCGATCTTGACAGCAAAACGTTAGACCCATGCCAGTTGTTGTCGAACGATAATGCTGCTAAAAGACGCCGCTCTGAGAGAGTGCGACCTTCCTCAAGCAATTACAAGGGATATCAGAAGTACTATCCATATAAGTAATACCAGGGCAGGAATTGGATATGTTAAAAGCATTACAGCAGAAACAGGCCACTTTCCTATTAGAGCCCTAGCCATCTTGTATTCAGGAAACACTTCTCTACACAATGATGCGAGTGTCTCATAAATATGCCTTTGCCTAGCTTGGACGTATCCCCAGAGAATGGTAAGGACAATACCCAGGCAGATAATGCTTATGAGAACGGGTGCGTTTCCTTTTTTTGCACAGCTCTACAGTGGTGAGCGTGACAGATTTAACTCATCCAAATCTCCCTGTGCATAATAAGCTCATCATATGCAAAAAAAGGAAACGCACCCTAACCCCTAATACGACACCGTTCCCAAAAAGATATCCGTATTGCCAAACGTTGTTGGGCACTGCGTAATCACATCAGGTTTTGGCCCCGTACCTGTACGGTAAGCATCCACTGCTGCACAGGGTGTGGCGTTCCGAGCATCAGTCCACACAGCATACACATGGGAGGCATCGGCTATCGCAGAGATATAATCCCCAATAAACTGCCCACCCAGGCCGTGAGTGGAAGAGCTATCTGGATCGGATGTAACTGTACTGATCTTCAGAGGATGGCTGAAGGAGATGCCCCCATTGGTTGACTGGCTCCAATACGTATCGTAGTAGACAACGCCCGCACCCACCGGTGTGCCGACTGGCACGTCATCCACTGCTGTGAAGACCACATTCACCTTGCCGTTCGGATCAACTGCTACAGCCTGGAAAGCGGCACTGCGACCGTGCACATCGCCAGCCACGACGGGTGAGGACCATCTTAGTCCTCCATCGGTGGATTTCGTTAGCAGCACCACTGCATGCCCATTGGTATGATTACTCCAGATCACGTATAAGGTGCCGTCTGAAGCGATCGCCATCGCGGGGAATATGCCAAGCGAGACAAAACCTGTGCCGGGCAGAATGCCAGTCACCAGGTCATCAGTCACTAGAGCGACCGTGATGTTTGACTTCGGGAACGTCTTACCGCCGTCGTAGGAGATGCCCATGCGCAGAACCTCCTGCTTGTTGACGGTATCGATCCAGACCACATATACCGTCCCATCGGGCCCCACTTGCACAAATGCACCCTGCTTTCCTTTCACAGGACTCGCGTTGCTGATGGCCTGGGGGTTATCCCAGGTGGCCCCACCATCTGTGGAACGTGAGAACAGAATCTGGTCGGCACCGTTATTGCCTCCGGCGAACTTGGTCCACGCTGCATAGACATTGTCACGGAATGGACTGTTCAGGTCGGTATCGGCGGCGATGGAATCCTTGTCGTCATAGAGTGAGGGTGAGGTCCCACTCACCTTGGCTGCTGACCCCCATGTACAGCCTCCGTCGGTGGACTTCGCCACGAAGACATCAGCAGTAGGGGTGGGCGGGGTTGTGACAGTATCAAAGGCGAGTGTGCCGTAGTAGGCGTTCCCCCTGCTATCGAACGTTACCCACGAATCGCCTTCCGCCCACTTACCGAAGGCTGAGAGGTCGATCAGCCCCTGACAGGGAAAGGTCTTACCTCCATCGAACGAGGCGTAGAAGCCTGAAACAGAGATGCCGGGAACATCTCGGCAGACTGAAGGTGTCGTGTCGCTACACGGAGGTTCTGCGATCTCATCGATGGCACCCACGATGAGGTTTTGAGGGTTCGTCGGATTCTGTGCGATACTCGGTTCCGCGGTTCTGTTCGTGGCGAACGGGCCAGCGAAAGGCTTGTTCACCTGAACGTTGGTAAAGCTTGCTGAAGCTGCTCGTGAGGTGTGCGGGAAAAATACTACTGCCGCTATGAAGGCTAAAGCCATCAGACGTCCTACAAAGCTAGACCAAACTGTTTGCTTACGGCTCATTCTTACCTCCAACTTTGGTAGAACCTGCTTACATGTAAGAAATAATAAGAAACTATGCTACGCAATACGCACTAAAAAAGTGGCTTCAAGTCTTTTTCCGTCATATGACTAGCCTTAGCCAGTAGTCTTTCCCATTGCGAAAACTAGTATGGGCGATTGGAACATAGACAAGAGATTTTAGCCATGGCCTCTCAGCACCAAGGAAGCGGGTGCGTTTCATTTTTTTGCACGACTTGAGCAGGAAGTATGGCAAGAGCACAGAACCTCATTGCTAGCATATTCATCTCAAGCTCAGAATTGCAGAGCTGTGCAAAAAAATGAAACGCACCCTATGAGAACTGTCTTTGCTGGTGTGAACTTGCTGCTATACAACAAGCCAACGACGCTCAAAAGTACCGACTCGAAAACTAAAAAAAAGTTCAATCGGTTATTGAACATGGTGTCATCATGCACAGTCATTTCCCAGAGGCGTTTCTTTTGATCACTATCCAGGTTCTGAAAATCGTAATCTAGCTTCTGAGGCATAGTTGTCCCTCCCATAAGATTGATTGAACCTCATTGTGCCTGATTGCACAGTTATCCAGCTTGACCGAATTAAGTGTACCATAAAGTACTAGCTGCAACCACATTAAGTGATAGAAGTCTGCTGAACTCAGCTTGACTAAAACTCTTGCCTCAATGTGTTTCGGAAGAGCTTCAATCACGCCGCATTTATCCTGGTTGAGTCGACATAGCATATCGTTACACAGCAATCGGCATGGGCATCAAACGTTAAGTTTGCTGTCTAAAAGCTTCGTTCAGTTTGTTCATTGCCTCTTGTTGCATAGACGGTAGCACATGTGAATAGGTGTCCATCGTCATACTGATCTAGCTATGTCCGAGTAACTCTTGCACAACTTTGGGATGCACACCCAACGTCAGCAAAATGGTTGCCGCGCTATGCCGCAAGTCATGAAAACGCATGTGTGGCAACCCGGCCTTTTTCAGTAGTCCCTGAAACATAGAGGCAAGGCTACTCAAGGTGAAGTAGTCGCCCACCATGTTACAGAACACAAGATCACGATCAGTCCAGGCTTCACCAACCTGTAAACGTCGTTCTAGTTGATGAACGCGGTGCTGTTTCAGTGCGTCAACAACAAATTGAGGAAGAAATATTCTCCTCCTACCGCTTGAGGTCTTAGGCTCATTTTCTACATACTTGTGGTTCTTCCCAAATCCCACAGTTCGACGCACTTGTAAGCTCATGGTTTCAAAATTTATATCTTGCCACCGCAATCCAAGCATTTCTCCACGTCTCATACCCGTTGCTAGCGCTACTGTAAGCAATGTCTCTAGAGGATGGCCTTTTGCGGTATCTAATAGCTTCTGAGCTTGCTCTTTTGTCAGCGTTGGCCTTTCCTGCTTTGGAACACGAGGCAATGATGCGTTATCAGAAACATTTTCTGTAACGATCTTCCACACTACAGCCTGATCTAACCCTCGATGAATTAATTCATGAATTGCATGAACCGTACTAGGAGCAAGCCCCTCTTGCAGTTTACGCGAGTACAGTGCTTGCAATTGTTGTAGAGTAAGCTTGTTAAGCTGTATGCGTCCAATAGAAGGAAGAATATGTTTGCTGAGAAGGTTACGATATTTTGTGTAAGTGCTTATGCGAATGGCTGGCTTGTGCACTTCTTCTAGCCAGCGGTTAAAAAACTGGTGTACCATAAACGATGAGAGACACCAACGAACAACTTGCGCCGTATCTCTCCTTCGATAATTGAGAATCGAGAAAAATATGTCTATAATCTTAGAAAGAGATAATCACTGCTTACCTTGTCTATACTCTATTGTAGGTAAGCAAAGGTACGGCATACTTGCACTTGGAAAGCGCGGATTACAATGTGACTTGTGTATATGCTCAGATTGGCTATTTGCTATTGCTTGAATCTAAAAAGGTGCTAACTTCTCTTTATTGCATAGGAAAGTGTCATTTTACCACTTACTGACCTTGACTAACCTAAAGATTTTCCAATCTACCATGGAAATACGGATTTTTTCACGCTTGCAGGCGGTCCACAGTATGCGATGAATATCATTCGCTAGATAGCCTTTTCTAAGCAATTTAGCGCAAGCACGGATAGTTGCGTAATCTTGTATCAGTCCTTCTAATGTATTACGTTCTTTAACGGAAAAGTGATAAGATCCAGTTATTAAACTGAGCAAGTATTGAACTGCCTTTGATTCCCCAAGGTCTACCAGTACCCAGGCAACCTTTCTTCGGACATCGGCATTGTCTTGCTTGTCCTTAAGCACAGCCAGCAAGTCAGGTATAGCTGCCTGTTCTCCCGACCAACCCAAAGCTGAAGCGGCCTGCCCTCGGATTTCGGCGTTGTCTTGCTTGTCCTTAAGGACAGCCTGCCAGCCAAATTTGGGTTTCACATTACTTGCAAAAAGAGCAATCTGCCGTCGGATACTAGAGTCGTCTTTCTTGTCCTCAAGCAGGGCTTGCAAAGTAGATATAACGGCCTGTCCTTTAAGATCACTTATTAACGGAACAATCTGCCGTCGGACACTAAGGTCGTCTTGTTTATCCTTGACCACGGTTAGCAGATCTGCTATGAAGGCCTCTTCCTTAAAGTGACTTAAAACCTTGGCAGCATTTATTCGAGCAGTTGAATTGTCTTGTTTATCTTTGAGTACTGCCAGCGCTTTAGTTGTAACCTCGTTTCCGCCAACCTCTACCAGGATAGAAACTATCTGTTCATGCGTTAATGGAAAAGGAGTACTCCTGAGCAAGTCAAATAGGTGGGTTATAACCTCCTCTCATAACGAGGTTTTTATTAATCTAGGCCTAGCGATAAGACAACGCCCGGCCCAGAGCAGATGAGTATGAAATACATCTTTCCAGAGGATCTGTCGCTTTTCCTGCTCCAGTAGCTTTTGCAATAATAGACTAGCATCTCCAGTATAACCTGCGTAAAGTGACAGCACCTCTTCCCACCAGGGATCACCTATGTACCTAAGCAGATCGTCCAATTTGCTGTTTTCACTTGCATATTGCGCCACAAAGTACTCTTGCAAGGTTAGGTGGAGGAAGCCATGCCAGCCATGAGCCTGTTCCTTAAGAATACCATTCTCTTCTTCAATCTCGCTCAGAAGTAATCTATTCTGCTCACTAGATCGATGAATTGTTGGAAGGAACTTTGCGATAAGCGAGAGAAGCTCACCTTCGGGAAAGTATCGCCTTCCCTGCCGATGAAAATGCCAAGCGATCTCAGCCAGCAGTTGGCGTTTATGTTCCGGCTTGAACTCACTGCGGCGACGGATGTCGCGGCTCGTGTCCCACTTAAATAATAGCGTATCAGTGCATTGTTTATAAAGTTCTGCACGTTTCTCTGGCAGATCTTGCAATTCCTCATAGACCATCACGATAAGGGAAAGCAATAATGGATTGGCAGCCAGGGATTGCATACGCGGGTTACTTTCGAGTCTAGCCTTCAGATCGTCGGCGGTGGCATTTCTGCGCTGAGTGGGACGGCAGGCGAACCAGTTGGTAATAAATTGTTTGATCTCATTGGGTTGAAAATCAAGAACTTCCAACTCAGTGAAGCCATTCAGCCGCGGACGTTGATAATAGCCTGCCTTGCGAGCAGTAACAACGACAGGCGCTTTGCTATAGCGGGTCGCCAACTGGTTAATCGCAGTGAGAACGCGGCGATAAGAATCGTCAGCGATCTCTGCGCTCTCCCCGATGACTGTCTCGTCCAGCGCGTCAAGTAGTAGCATAGCACTTCCATTTGCCAGATTTTCCTCTAAAAAGGCGCGCGCCTCTTCTTCCGGGAATCCGTATCTCTCGTTCCAGCTTGCGGCAGCAAAGGCAATCAAATCTGATTTGTCTGAGTAGGCGAACTCACCGAGCGTAATATGGATAGGCAGATCAGGAAGGTTGGGGAGCTGCTTATCAACTGATTTAAGTGTGAGATATTTGAGCAATGTACTTTTCCCTGCTCCCGGGTCACCCAAGATAAAGCAACGGTTGTACCTACGGAGTGCATCTTCAGGAATTATAGCTGCTTGCGATCGTGTGTCAAGCAAAAGCTGCGCAGCTTTAATCAAAGCATTTGGATCACGCTGGGCTTCTGCAGCAAGTAGCAGAGAATCTGGCTCATAACCCTGCTGAGTTTCCTCATGCAGACGTAGACGTACATAGACTTTCGTCACTTCGAGCGGCTGGCTCATTTCTAATATCTGCAATTGCGAGATATCTGGATCTATATGAATTGCCTTTCCATAGGCCTTTTTGCGTTCACTAGGCGTTTTCGCCCGATGCATTGTCGCTTTAGCAGAGGCATGAGCCGCTACCCGACGCTGCCGTTCACGCTCTCGCTCCTCGCGCTCAGCAACCAATCTCTCTCCATAACGCACTTTTCCCAAGTCTTCCAGGAATCGCTGGCGATCAAGTGCGATATCTCGCTGAGACTGCATCTGCTGTTTCTCACGTTCTAACCTCTTGTTTTTGCGGACTTGGTAAATGATGAATCCTCCGCCGATAAGTGCTGCAAGAATTGTTGCAAGTGCTAAGATAATTGTCCCATAGAATGCTAAATAAGAATCAGAGGAGGGAGTAGTGATGGTAGGCGTCGATGGGGGAGTAGGAGTTACAAATTGCTGCCTCTGTGGGATTGAGAATGCCTGTACTGTTGGTGCTTTAGCAACGAAGCACACTCCTAAAAGAAGGTTGGCGCCTATCCAAAGCATGATCAAAAAGTACTTGCCTAATACGAATAGTTTTTGCCTCATCTCCACTCCTGTTTGATAAAATATGGCTAAGATTATTTTACTACAATATATTTTCAGTAGCAATCAGGCAATCAAATAAGGCAGAAAGCACCCTGAAAACAACCCTTAAAGTAGTTCGGGTTTCCTCAATCACAACCATTTGAACAATGTGCCTTGAAATCCTTACATGCATGTAGCAACGCCCAAGCAAGACCATGTAGCAACAAGGGAATAAACACACCCTTAAAAAGTATGTAGTGATAAATGTAGCAACCCCCCAAACACACCCAGGATACACAAGCATGTTTGACCCACAACCACGAGAAAGAGGAACTCAACGAAACACATCGAGAGAAACTAGAAAACCTGCACCTTGCATATCCCCCTTCGGCATCTCCAATAGACATATCCACAACTTTCAAGTTGACGACAGTTTTGACGGCAACCCCGGTAAAAAACTGCTGTCATGGGTGGACAATGGCAAATACAAAGCGGCTCATTTGAGCACACGGAGAACGTCGGCGAACAGTGGCCAACAGCCCATTTGGAACGGCAACTTCTACGCCTACTAAATATGTACTAATAGCTTGCCATATGCAGATTCATAAGACATCTACAGCCGTTCGCACTCAATGCAAAAACCTACTCATCTCGACTTTTACAACAACTTTGGCGGAGAACTGTTTATCTGCATAGCAGACACTCAGTACAAGAGTGTCAATGCCACGCCCTACAACTTTCACCTCTGACATAAGTGGTTCCCTTTCTCTCAAAAAGCATAGAGCACATCAGCCACATTGGATAGATGAATTACAACTCACCATACCCGACATATTTGTAAAAAATGGGATTATTTAACTTGCGATGAGATAGAAAACACGCTATACTCATGTTTAGATTTACACAACTCCAAGTGATTTTAGATAAGGTAAGAAGATGCCACCAGAGTCTGTTCGAGTCTTGAAACTTTTCTACTGTTATGCTCATCAAGACAAAGATTTACGTGATGAATTAGAGCATCATCTAAGTACTTTGAAACGCTTGAATCAAATAACTACTTGGCATGATCGTGAAATTAGCCCAGGCAACGAATGGTCAAATGAAATCGAATTGCAGTTGAGCATGACTGATATAATTCTCTTGCTAATTAGTCCTGATTTTATAGCTTCAGACTATTGTTACAGCATTGAGATGCAAAGATCACTTGAGAAACATAATGCAGGAATAAGCCGTGTCATTCCCATCATTATACGGCCTGTAGACTGGGAAGAGACTCCTTTTAGTAAGCTACAAATGCTACCTACAAATATTCTTCCTGTAACTAGTTGGCAAAATCGTGATGAGGCCTATCGGGATATAGCAAAAGGCATCCGAAAAGCTGTACAAGACCTACTCGCTCAGAAGACAGAAGAACAATGGATTGATGAAGGCAACACTTATTACAAAACCTTCCACTACGAGGAAGCCCTTCAGGCTTATGATCAGGCAATTCGTCTCAATCCTAACAACGCAATAAGCTATAATGGACGAGGTAACGCGCTCAAATGTCTTCATCACTACGAGAAAGCCCTTCAGGCTTATGATCAGGCAATTCGTCTTGATCCCCACTTAATAGTAGCGCTTAATAATAAGGCGCAAACACTACAGTCACTTAACCAAAAAAGGCAAGCCATTACGATTTTTGCGCAAGCACTTGTCGTTGCAGAGCAAATCTTTCAGAAAACTGTTACTACAGGATTATATAGAGCACGAGCAGACACATTGTTTGGCCTTAAACTCTTCGTGGAAGCTCTCTCTGATTATGACGAAGCGATTCGTCTTGATCCTAGCGATGCAATAACTCATTGTGGTAGAGGAAATACTCTGTTTGCCATGAAACGTTATCAATCAGGGAGCCCTTACCGCTTATAACGAATCGATTCACCTTGACTCAACTTTTGCACTTGCTTATGCAAATAAGGCTCTTATGCTCTATATCATAAATAAGAATGATGAAGCTCTTGTTGCTTGTAACGAAGCGATTCGCCTCGATCCCAACACTGCTTATTTTCACAGTTGTAGATGCATTGTTCTAAATGCCCTCAGTCAACATAAGGAAGCTCTTGCCGCTTCTAACGAAGCGATTCGTCTTGATCCTCTTATCTCAAATTACTACATCCAAAGAGGTAATGTGCTTCTTGGCCTTAAACGTTACAAGGAGGCTCTCGCTGCTTATGATGAAGCCATCCGATTCAATTGTAATGATGCATCTGCCTACAGCGGTAAAGGTAACGCTCTTAACGCCCTGAAGCGCTATGATGAAGCCCTTGCTGCCTGTAATGAAGCGATTCGTTTCTACCCATATAGTGCCCTTCTTTATGGCCTCAAAAGTAATACTCTGCATGACTTGGAACGCTACAGTGAGGCCCTCGCTATTTGTAACGAAGGCCTTCACCTTTATCCAGATAACACGGTTCTCTACGGCTGCAAAAGCAATGCCCTCTATTCACTAAAGCGCTATGAAGAGGCCCTTGCCAGCTCTAATGAAGCCATTCGCCTCGATCCTACTCTCGCATTTGTACACAGTACTAAAGGTAACACTCTCTATGAGATGAAGCACTATGAAGAGGCTCTAACCGCTTATAATGAAGCCATCCGTCTCGATTCTACACTTGCATTCGTACATACTAATAAAGGCAACACTTTCCATGAGATGAAGCGCTTTGGGGAGGCCCTGGCCGCTTATAACGAAGCCATTCGTCTTGATCCCACTCTTGCAACTGCTTATGCTAACAAAGGTAATGCTCTTCATACACTAAACCGCTACGAGGAGGCCCTAGCCGCTTATAACGAAGCCGCTCGTCTCGAACCCAACATAGCTTCTAACTTTGCACTTACTTACAATAGTGCAATACTTGCTCTGCAAGAGCTTAATAATGAAACAAATGTAACCGTTAGGCAAGGTTCAAGGTAAATGAAAGGTGCTTGACAGTTTGAACAGTCACACAATGTCACGCTGAGCGAAGCGAAGCATGACAGAACTGGACCTTTCTGTTGATGGGGAACTGTCAACTTCATTTGAACCTTACCTTAGAAAAAAATAACCAATATGTATTTAGAGAGGCGCGATTTACTAGTTCGCGCCCCTCAAGCATTGACAGCAATCTTGATAGTGTTGGCGAATTCAAAAACAAGCCTTATTCTGAGCACGAAGAACGAATTCGCCAACACTATCAATCTTGACAGCAAAACCGATGATACGTCATTGTTTTGCGTGATATACAGCGAACATTGGGAGGACGATTTGAGCGCAACGAGAACACCAGAGGACACTTGTGAACAGGTAGATTAGACGTCAGGGAGAAATCCATTCTGGCCTCCTGGTGGATGGTAGAGGTGCCCTTACAGGCACTCTCGCGAAGTAAAATAAGACGATCAATGACTTGTGAATATATTTTAACACAAGCCCGCCCCTCTAAACGGGAACCCCCTGCTTGATTTGGTACCCGGGTGTATACTAAAACAAAATGTAGGGGTATCCTCTCTGGGGGGACAGGCAGGAGAGCCTGGAAGGCTCTCACACTACCCTCGCGATCGCCCAGTTGTAACTTGCGATCACCCGGCTACTACACCTCCTCGCTAACTTCATAACATACACTCGTCTCCTTCAGAGAAAACGTCACTACGATGACA
>WNGL01006300.1_pt1 | contig 14009 bp, 17 predicted proteins | sample 5400591 | NCBI WGS metagenome assembly WNGL01 (sample SAMN13153377, study PRJNA577476) | soil metagenome | isolation source: 80 cm soil or saprolite under Garry oak tree replicate 1 | place: USA:California | collected 2016-06-15
CCTTGATTCTGAGTCTAACCATATCACCTCCTTACAAGCATGATACCACACAGATGTATTTTTGTCAATATGCCTATATCGTCAATATTGATACGTTTACGTATTGACAACGACGTTATTTTATGCTATACTTCCTATACGAGAGAGGGAGTGGGGAGCCTCGAAAGGCGTTTAGCGGACTGGTTGCAGGATGCCACACTTCCCTCAAGAGTCAAGGAGTTACGAAAATGACACAGAAACCCGAAATCACCGCCACCGCGATTTATAAAGTGCTCAATCATGACTGCTGGATGGTTCCAGCTGACAGTTCAAGCGACATGTACAAAGTCTGCTACAATACCCATTTGAATATTTGGGAGTGCGAATGCAGACACGGTGAAGAGATGGCAAAGTACGCTCGTAATGCACATTGCAAGCATGTTGCAGCCGTGCAGGTGAGCATCAAGGCAAACTTGCCACAGTCTACCGACCAAAAGGGCGTACTCAATGGAAGCTGCCAGGGCTTCTCGTTGATGCGTCGTTGAAATGAGTTTAGAGCATATGCTGAGAGACGAGGAAGAATTGCCGGCCTTGTTTCTCGGAGAGGAATTTGAAATGGCAGTAGTGATCGAGACAGTACGAATTATCTTCAGGTGCCAATGCCGATGTCAAGGCATGGACCGCCGTTGCGGTCATGTTTGGGCTTTCGACTATCAGCGCAACGAGCGTGGCCAGCTTTTCAGGACATGGGAAGCTGCCCCTGAAGACGCCAACCAGGAGCCATTCTCGACTCCTGAATATGATCTGTATTGCCCGAAATGTCACCATAAAGGCATGGTCAAAGCAAGCCATGTCATCGGGACCAGGACTAGCAAGCCGTGCAATGAGCGTTGCATGGAGTCCACGAAGAGCGTTTGTAATTGCAGTTGCGGCGGTGCCAATCACGGCAAGGCCCATCTGTGCTAGAGAAGAGGAATTGAAATGTACGAGTTTTTCAGCGTCCAGGATGGCGAATATATTCAGGCTATTCAAGATGCGCGTGCAGCCGGCATGATTGAGCAGGAAAAGCTACAGCAGGAATTCATTGACCGGAAGATGACCATTGATTTATGGAACAGCTATACCAATAAGCTCGGTCAGGCCAGTCTGACCGTGAGTTGCTACGATGAGCAATCGCAGCACGAATTCTACTTTTAAGGAGTATCGTACAATGACCACAGATGTAGCAGTTATTGAAGATGTACCCGTTAGGCATTTCAATCCCAACGATCATATTATGCAAATCCCGAACAAGGGCGGCAAAAGTGACTATTTGCCTGTACAATGGCGCCTGGTCTGGTTTCGTGAACTTTGTCCACAGGGTACAATTGAGTCTGAGTTAGTCTTGCTGGAGCTTGACCGTGAAACTGAAGAAGAGGCGTATGTCTGGAATAGTGAGACAAGGCGATCAGAGAAGGTTATCAAACGTGCCAATGGCCTAGCCGTATTCAAGGCTGTTGTGACTGATGGCAAAGGAGGAAAAGCCGAGGCATACAAGAGCGAGAAAGCGGCATCATTTGGCGATTTCATAGAGAAGGCCAATACTGGTGCCGTTGGTCGCGCCCTGGCGATGCTTGGCTATGGTACGCAATTTGCTGAGATGGAACTGAGCGAAGAGGAGAGAATTGTTGATGCGCCAGTAGAGCGCAAGCCTGCCAAATCATATCAGGAACGCAAGCCATTTGTAGAGGGGAGTGTATCAGTCAAGGAAGAGCCAAAGCCAGTCTTGCAGACGGTGCCAGCGCAGCCACAAGCGCAAGACGTAGAGCCTGAAGCCCCATCTACAGGTAATATGATCCTTGATGATATGCCCCCGAGTGGTGGACAACTTGAGAATATTCGTCAGTTGGCCTTGCATCTTGGGGCAAGGATCAAGAAACCTGCAACATTCGCGGAGGCTGCTCACCTTCTCGATTCGATGCAATCAGAGTGGGATCAGATGAAGTCACGCGGCAGAGCAAGTTAAGAGAACAAAGGAGAAAGATAATGGGATTAGACATGTACCTGGAAAAACGGACATATGTAAAGAATTGGGAGCACATGAAACCAGAGGTACGAACGACAGTGACGGTTACACGAAACGGAAAAGCAGTTTCAGAGATCGACCCGACAAAGGTCAAATATATCATTGAGGATGCTGGCTACTGGCGTAAAGCAAACGCCATTCATGCATGGTTCGTTGAACACGTTCAGGACGGTGTAGATGATTGCGGTTATTACCTCGTCATTGATGAGCAACTACAAGAACTCTTGGACACGGTGAATACGATACTCAAAGCCTCGGAGCTAGTTGCAGGTAAGGTTCATGTTGGTACATCGTACAAAGGAGATGAGGTGATCGAGCACTTTGAAGATGGTGAGATTGTGAGCAGTCCGGCAGTGGCTCAAGAACTGCTTCCAACACAATCAGGGTTTTTCTTTGGAAGTACCGACTATGACAAATACTATATCCAAGACCTCAAGGATACGAAAGATATTCTCGAAGCAGCCCTTGCAGATAAGCATGGAGAATACTTTTACCATTCAAGCTGGTAGAGTTAAGGCGTCGGTATCTTCTGCGTGTTGATGGCCGCCATTGGTAGACTATCTCCAAAATGGCGACCGTAATCTACATACTGTACAGGCTGCGGAATGGGCTGCATGAACTGCGGTTGTGGCATCGTTGCAAGATTGACATATCCTGTAGGTGGCGTTTGTGGTTGCACAGGAGCCGGGGCTTGTACTTGCTGCTGGAGGTATGCTGCAGTATTGGCAGCTCGTACCGCCAATTCTTGTACTTGCCCGAGTTGTTGCTGCTGTGCGGTAATCTGGTCTGTGTGTGCCTGTGCTGTCTCTGTAAGCGTGCTCAACTGTTGGGACTGTGCAGGGCTTGGGGCTTTGAGCGCGGCATTGTAGCCAATGAGTCCCACGCCAGTCACGATGAAAAAGGACAGTTCCACATAGTCGATCTTGCCAAAGAACAGGAGGACGACGCCTCCGATAATAACGAGGATAGCTAGAATGGTTGATGGGATGTCGATAAGACGGGTTGTATTTGTATTCATGTTCTCTTTCCTCTTATGTGATAGATTGCGTCACCAATTGCTGAATAGCTACATCCCCATTGTGTGAGGCCAGTCCAATCGTCTGCAAGCGTTCCGTCACCTTTGCCGGGTCAATGCCTGTTGCTTGTGTGGCATGTGCAAGTTCGCTTTCCAATTCAGCAATCTTTGGGTCTTCTCCCGGGCCTGAGTAAATGTGCGCTAGATACACCGATGCCGTTGGCTCCCCTGGCCTCGTGTCGTATTCATGCGCTACGTCATAGAACACAACCCCATTCTCGAAGAATTGTTTCACCGCGCCATGTGTTCCGCCCAATGGAATTTCGTTACTCACTGGCAAGCCCAAATGCGTTAAACCGCACAAACCATTTTGCCCGAACGTCTGGTAAAAAGCAAGGATGGCTCCGTGTACATTCTTGCCTGTCTGCCTGCAATTCCAGCCCATTTGGGCCGACGTGAAATAGTTATTCACGCCAGGGGTTGAAAGATCAATCATGATCTGTTGTCCTCCTATTCTCCACTGTCCGAAATCGCTCTTGATCGAGCGGTCATAGTCAACTGAATGGCCGGACATCGAAACACCATTCAGGTATTGTTGGATGTGTGCGCGAGGCTCCCATTGCCCGCCGCTCCATGCATAGGTTTGCCAGCCCCAACTAATCAGGCCAGCATTGAACAAGTCACCGATCACCCGATAGGAACCATACGCACCAGTGCGAGCTTTGCCTATTGCCGATATGACTCCCTGGAAATAGGCAGCCACAAAAGAGCCGCTTGTATCGATATCCACGCTAAAGTAGATCGGGCGATCACCTGGTCCGCCGCATTCCGCGTGCTGCGTTGCCGCTATCTGTGCATCAGCCCTACCTGCGGCAAACCCCTCCGTCGCTCTCGAAGCATACCATTCATAGTTGCTCACGATGGAGATACCAGCCTCGCTCAAGGCGTGGGCTTCAGGTGGCGTCAGCAACTTGACCTGCGTGAGATTGTTGACATACGAGAGATACCGGCACACAAACGAGACACCCGCCGCCTTCATGTCCGCAATGGGTGGGCCGCTCACATAATCCAAGCCAAAAGAAGACATCGCGCCTCCTTTCTACGAGTTTTTATGAGATTCACAAATCTCACGATATTGATGGCTAAAACACTTGACATCTTACAAGATGCTAAGATATACTTACTATATGGAAATGACATCTTACAAGTATTCAAAAGGAGAGTAAAGACATGGCAAAGCGTACAGTAATCGGCCCGTATCGAGTCAAGGACACCGGCGTAATTGAAGTGGTTAGCATGGTTGATAACCACTCGAATGCCTGGGAAGAGCTTCGCCCACGCCGTACCTATGCAAGCCGCCAATCGGCATATCGTAGTTGCATGGCTCTTAATGCTCAGTGGCAGAACGAGCATATGTTTGACGATGATCTGCTTACCTATTGGAAAGAGGCGACGAACTAGTAATGGCCAGTATTGTAGACTCGAAAACGCAAAGGCACCTTGACCGATTGGGACTGACTCTCGATAGGTTCCCGTATACCGCAAATATTCCAGTTGTCTATGTGCGGTACATAGCAGAAGTTGACCTATTCTATATCGGCCAAACGGGTAACTTGCGTCATCGTTACAATATTGCCTGTTTAGATCAAATTGTATATACAGAGGTCATCTCCGATCTGGTCAAAAGGTTGGAACGAGAACGGAACCTTATCGACGAGTTTGAAGAGGCAATCTAGCCTCTTGCTCGTCACAGTGGGCGATATGATCATGTCATCAATTAGCTTCAATCCCTCCACAAGCCGCCCCTAAGTAAGCGGCGTTTTCTTGTCTCATCCCAGGTACTCCCTCCTAAATGTGGATGACGCCCACGGCCATAAGAAAGAGTAGCAAGGCTGCGATAGCCGCCACAAATGAGCCTACGGTGTGATAGGCTGCGTTCATGCGATAGCTGAACACACCCGCAAAAACGATGATTAAGAGAACGATTGCAATGAGTAAACCTAATGACATGATGGTGTTCCTTTCTACCTTCTATAACGGATAAGAACGGTTAGATCACTACGGTTCCCCGATGACACTCAAAAGTTGACTATCCATGCCGACCGGCCCCGTTGCGAGTGTCACCACTGGATAGGCTTTATACAACCCAGGCTTGCCGAGTGGATTAGTCGTGAGCAGATCGGCAGCAGACGGGGTGAAGTCGGCCTTGCCATTGGCAGCATCGGTGATGCTCCACGTACCCGTACATATGTATAACGCATAGTTATTGTTGATGTCCTCTAAATGCATCGCAATGGAGCCATTGGCCACGCCAGTCAGGACAAAGATACCTGAATCCGTGGTAAAGGTGTGATGTGAGGGGCGACCGTCCCCTGCACTCAACGGAGACCAGCTCATAATTCAACTCCTTGTTTTCCATACTGCTTGTTCGTCTCTCGTATCCCAGGTGATCGTGTTGTCTCTCGTCACCCATGTTGTAGCCAGATCGCGTGTCACCCAGGTTGCGGTGAGATAGGATAAGATCGGGATAGATATATGGCCTGAGAGCGTACCAGCTCCGGCACAGGTGAGCGATAAGGCGACCCGTAGGGAGAAGACACCCGTGAGCATGCCTACTCCTGCAATGGTGCTTGCAAGCGATGTTGAAAGGCTGAGTGTTCCTGCAAGCGTCCCAACGCCCGCCATCGTCACAGCGAGATTAGCCGTGCTTCCCGTTGAAAGCGTGCCGTTGAGCGTCCCAACTCCCGCAAGGGTGGTGGTAAGAGCGGTCTTCGCCGAAAGCGTTCCGTTCAGTGTCCCAACACCAGCAAGGGTATCCGTCAAGGCAGTAGCAAGCGAGAGTGTTCCATTGAGTGTGCCTACTCCTGCAAGCGTCGTTGTGAGAGCCGTGGCAAGGGAGAACGTACCCGAAAGCGTGCCAACTCCTGATAGTGTGACAGTAAGGGCTGTTGCCTCTGTGAGCGTTCCCGAAAGCGTGCCAACGCCCGGTATGGTGGTGGTGAGGGATGTGGCAAGGGTGAACGTTCCTGCAAGCGTGCCAATACCGTTGAGGCTGCCAGAGAGTGCGAGACGCGTGATAGGTGTGATGAGCGTTGACGAGAGGCCGCGTGTGATATAGTGCGTCACCAGCGTAGCACCCAGGCCGCGCCCGACGTACCAAAGCGCAGATTGGGTGACGATGGTGCTCTCAATGCCGCGCCCGACGTACATCGTCTTGTGTGGAACATAGAGCGCAGCGGCTACCGTTGTGCCTGCGGTGTAGTGTGCTGAGACTTGCCCGGCTGAGAGGGCCGTGTTATAGATCGCTACTTCATCTAGTGTCCCTGACCAGTTTTGACTGGTGAGATCGCCCATGCGCCCAATCATGGTGTGATTGATGAGGGAAGAGGGCGTACCAGAGACGGTGGTTTGGGAGAAGACCGTCCCGTCAAAGTAGTAGGTCAGGTTTGTGCCATCATAGGTCAGGACATAATGATGTTGGCCCGTAAGTGGAGCAACAGGTGAGGTCGTTTCTTGATAGACTCCTGATGCAGACGTAAACCCGCTATTAGCAGCCTGGGTGGTTGACCCGACGCGGAGATAATAGGTAATCGTCAGTAAATCGCTCGTCCCTTGTGCGACCAGTGCCATTCTCGCATCCACCGTTGTCTTGCCCCAGACTTCTAGCGTGAATGTTGCCCCTATCGCCTCACTTGGTGTATCGATATAGCCTGTACTGCCATCAAAAAGCTCGGCAGTATCCGAGTCACCGGTAAGCAAGCCAGCCTGCCCAAGCGTAATCCCACCATTGAGCGTGCCGTTTTGCGCCTGGCTGCCAATGTCGGTCGCGACCGTCCCCGATGCTTCACCGAGGCGGTAGTACCGGATAGGGTTGTCTGCAAGTACAACGGATTGATAGCTCATGCGTTATCCTGGTTTACTCTTCACTCCATGTGATTTCATAGGTATACAGGCCGCCCGCAGGCACAGCGACACTATTGAAATTGATGGCAAACTCCTGTGCCACTCCACGCAGCACCCAAGGCTCATATGGGCCAAGTCCATATTCATGCACAACAGGAAGTGGCAATGCGGATGCGGTTGTCATCGTGACTGCAAGCTGTGTCCAGATGTTTTCTACAATGATGGCACTTGCATTGATGGTTGGAGCCGCAGAGTATAGAAAGATGGTAGCGGTAGGGGCTGCGTCTGAACTGTCTCTCTGTATGGCTGCTGGACTTGTGCTCGTCCCGCCTGTGTCTGCGATAGAGTGTGTCTTGTACGTGTAAAGAATGTTCGTAGCAGCAGTAGCGAACCCGACAAATGAGGTACGTACAACCTTGACGAGCTTTGACGATGAACCACGCAACACCACCCAATCGGTCGGGGTAGCATACGGGGCTGTTGCGGTTATGAGGTACGTGTACGTTGCCTTCGTACTGCCTGCCGACTCCGCTCTGATCGGTGCCGAGTCATCCCCCAAGCTATCGGTAAGTATCTTGCCGCCTTGTATAGCCTTGAGGAGCGTTGTTCCAGGTACTTTGACGCTGCCCGTTGGGATGCCGGTACTATCAAGCTGTGAGGCACCTGTTAAATTTGTCATGATAAGTCCTCCTTATATTTCACATTGAATAATATTTCTTGAACCACAATCAGCACAGCAATAGACTTGACCATTGCCATGCCTTCCACATTATACTATTTATCAATTAATCTTCTGTGATGATTAAAGCACCAATCGCAAAGGACGCGACTACACCTGTATTTATCGATTGCGAGGTAATGCTATTCCAATACAAGAGGTTACCGGAGTTGAGCGTCACCAGATCGAAGATGCCGACGGCTAATACAGTACCCCAGTTCGCCGTTGGGGTCGGGAATGTCAGCACGCCGTTATTGCTGATCTGGTGCGGGGATGTGCCGCCGGTGATGGCCGACCATGCGCTTGACCGTGCCATCAGCACGCGAGCATAGGAGCCGCCCGATACCTCGACGTAGCCGGTGCCGTCATCCGCTGGCGCCGTCGTAAACAATGCTACATAGACGTTGGTTGTGGGTGCTACGAAAGTAGTTCCCTTGACCCAATTAAGGACTTGATCTTCTAAGTATGTCGCTTTGCCAGCCATTTACTTTTCCTCCTTTTTGTCATCGAGTGCGAGGAGCTCCCCGCTATCAATTTTTATCTTGACGGTTTGTTCCGCCCCTGTCCGTTGATTGATAATCGTAATCAGTTCGTCGTTCACCTCAATCAAGAGTCCTTGTCGTTTCTTCAGCGTGACTTGTAGCGTCGAGAACGTGGATTCTAGCCGCGCGATCTTCTTCTCAAGTATCTTCATCTGCTGCGCTTGCGCCTGATTTTGCGCTTGCAGCGCGGTAATGGTATCGGCCTGCACTTCGGACAGCCCCCGGTTCTTCGTGCCTACAAACACAAGCGCCACGCCAATCGCGGCGGCGAGTGCGAGTGCCATACTGAGGAACGGCAAGAATGTTGAGGTGAGATCAGGCATGATGATTCTGCTCGCTCTCTAGCACCGTAGCGAGCTTTGCTGCCGCCTCTGCTGATCTGTTTGCCGCCTCTGCACTGACCTTGATTGCATCAAGCACGGTTCCTTCCATCTCTCTAATGTAGCTGCGCGTTGTGCGCCAGATCAGGAACAGGAAGACGAGCACCGCACACAGCCATACAACATAAAAGATCGTGAGAATGATTTGCATACGAAAATCCTTTCCTTTATGCGATGGCGAGCCACCACACATTACAGTTCGTCCCTACGAAGGCCGTGAAGGTTGTCGACCCGACCGAGTCCACCGCGAAGGTCGTCTGTGTCGTTCGTGGGCAGATAAGGACGATGGTCGGCGTTGCCCCTAGCCCATGCGTGATAGCTGTACCGCCCGTCGTAGCGGCGTTAAAGCCAAAGCCGATACGGGAGATCGAGCCGCCGATCAGGTTCAGGACACCATTGAGTGTGGTGGCGCCGTTGACCGTGAGCGCACCTGAGACAGTAGCGTTATGTGCCACCGTGAGGCCCGTGCCTGCTGCATTGAATGAGGCCGCGCCTGTCTGTGTCAGGGTGCCTGTGATCGTGGCGTTATGCTGTACCGTCAGGCCCGTACCCGAACCCGAGAGAGTCAGGCTGACCGCGGTCAACGCGCCGCTTCCATTGGCCGTGACATTACTATCGGCCACCGCGCTGCTATCGATCTGGTCTAAGAAGTTTTCGATGTTGTTGAGAAAGGTTGCGCTAATGCCGGGTGGCACAACATTGTTGGTAAATGGTCCGGTGTTTGAGTACGGCGTAAACGTCATGGTTTCCTCCTATCCTGGCGCCAGGGTGGTTGATGGTGCCAGCGTGGTTGACGGCGCCAGTGGCACGTTGAGCGACACGCCCAAACTGATTGAATTGGCGATGGTCGTGGGCTTGTTGAAGAGGTTGCCAAAGAACTCTACCCAGGTCGTGTCATACGGACCGACCACGGCGTTGACTGTATTCCACATATTGAAGCTATCGGCCTGGTCGGATGTGTTCACCTCTTCTACGAGCATCTGCGTGCCTACGAAGCCAAGTGGCGCGTACGTGACGGTGAGCAGTTGCCCGGCGGCGTACCCGCTATCGAGGGTCGCAAATTGGAAGCGTTTCCCTTGCAGCCCGTATTGCGTCAACTGCTGGTTGACCTTCGCCTGGCCATCGGCCTTTGTTGCGATGGTTTTATCCTCCAGCGCTGCCTCATTCTTGCCCGATGTGCCATCAAGAGCGGCTTGCAGCGCAATTTGCGCCGTGTTCTTATCCGAAAAGACCGATGGGAATTGCCCAATGTAGATCATATGCAGGCGGTCAGTGCTGACTAAGATCGTCTGGCCGCTATCCTGTGCAATCACCGGGTCGCCTTGCGCCCAATAATACTGAAAGCCGGTTTGCCCTTTGGTGCCGAGTGTCTTCGTGACTCCATTGAGTTGGAAGAGTGACGGCGCGGAGGCTAAGGCGTACTTGAAGGTGAAGGCGCGGGTCTGTCCATCGCCTTGTAGCGTCTCATCGTTGGTGCCGGTCTGGTCTACACCACCGACGGCATACTGCGTGTTGCGATATTTCACATTGCCGGGTGATACTTTCGGGACGACGCCGGAAAGATAGCCTGGGTCAATCGTCGTACCATCCACCGTAGGCCCGGTGATAGCCGTGTATGGCACAAAATCAAGGCTTTTATCCGGGTTGATTTGCCAGTAGTGTGGCACGCCCGACGCGGAGGCCGCCGCAACCAGCGCGTCCATGGCATCGGCTACCGTGCAGTAGCCAAAGTTCGCCACAGGTATCGTCGCCCCAAGCGCAACCTGCCCGACCGTTACACCTTCCTCTGAGAGAATAGTCGAGATGAGATCATTGACGATGAAGCCGCAGGTGTTGTTGCGGTAGAGTTGCGCCACGATACGCTTATCCGCCAGGTAGTGCTGGTCGATGCAGGTGATCTCATGAATGAGCACATCCTGAAACCCGGGCTGATGTGCTGGCGCGTCGATAATATAGCCGCTAAAGACCAGCACATTATTCGGGTCGTATATTTGCACCTGCTGGTACTGCACAAAGTGCAGCGTCGTATCGGTGAGCGCGCTAAAGCTGGCCGTGGAACGCTTGCCGATGGTGTTGTTGATCTGGAGCGTGCCGGCAATGATCAAATGGCTTGAGTCCGTCGTCACCGCGAACGTGGCGGGGATGGTGCCACTGCCGCCTGATGTGACATAGGAGAGTGTCCCGCTATAGAATCCCGTAGACAAGCCCGAACTATCGGCACTGACCGTCAACACCGTTGTGCCGCCACTGGCGGGGATGGTGCCGTTCGATGGGGAGACGGTGAGCCAGGGAACCGAACTCGTGATACTATAGGTTGCCACGCTACTATTGGGATTGGTGAGGGTCAGGCTTTGCGTCGGCGGGGCATCCCCCCCGAGGGTATCACTAAAGGCGAACGATACTGGTGAGGCAGTGATGAGCAGGCCAGATTGCACCTGGTAGCCCGGCGTATCCAGTTCTACGTCAGTGACGACGCCTGCCGTGCCACTGGTAGACAGGTTGACATTAAATTGCAGGGCGGAAGCGGCCAACGTGTTCGCGGTGACATTGGCCCACACGTCCAGGTAGAGCTTATCACCAGTGCCAAAGGGAGTGATGGGCAGGCTTGCCGGTATCAGACTAAAGGCGGTCGGTGTGCCGGTGATCGTCTGCCCAGGCAAGGTGAATGTATTCAGAAGGGTATACACCCCGCCGTTATAGACGTAGGCACGCAGGTAGAGATCAGCACTGATAGAGCCACTCCCACCGGCGGTAGAATACCCAGGGGTCGGTACTTGCATGGAGTTGGCGACCCCAGCCGTGCCTACGGTTGAGAGCCTGACGCCAAAGACGAGACTGGCATCCCCAAGGGTGTTCGTGAGGACATGTATCCAGCAGTCTACATAGAGCTTGTCACCTGCGGCAAAACTCATGGCCGAGAGTGAAGCCGCCGCCGGGGTGAAGGTCGTTGCCGTCCCGGTAATCGTCTTGCCACTCGCGGTAAAGGTTCCAATATTGGTATAGGTGCCGCCGCTTGAACGTTTGTAGGCCCGTACATAGATATCAGTCGTGATGGAACCCGCCCCGGCGAGTTGCGCCGTCAGGGTAGGCGACCAGGTACCCGCGATGATACTCTGGCTTTCCAGGGTGGTCACGTCCCACAGCCAGCCATGCCCAGTTGGAGCACCGATACTGCCGGAGGCGGCCCACGCGCCCGTATTGCCAAGCGCCCACATCTCCCCGTAGCCGGTGGCCGTCCCCAACTTGGAATCTTGTCGCTGGTTCGCGCCTCCGGTTGTGCTTGCGAGTTTCCCGGCGGTTGCAAGTGTGGATGACGCAACCGATGTCCCGTAGACCGTCAGCGCGGCAGAGCCGGTACCACCACCCGATATGGATAACTCTACGATGGGCTGCCAATTCCCCGCGACGATTTGCTGCCCTTCCAGCGTCGTCACGTCCCATACCCACCCGCGCCCTGATGCGGCCCCGATGCTTCCACCTGCTGCCCACGCGCCCGCGTTCCCTAGCGCGTATATCTCTCCGTAGCCGGTGGCGGTGCCAAGCTGATTTGCTTTGAGGCTTTCCGTGCCGCCTGTGGTGCTTGCGAGCTTCCCGGCTGTGGCGATAGCCGATGCCGCGACACTCGAACCATAGACGGAAAGTGGGGTGATATCTACCACCGGCGGGGGCGGCGGAGGGGTTGTCTGGTAGCCGGGCGTGACCATCTCTGCCGTCACCAGTCCCTTGAGTGTGCCGGTCTCGGTGGAGAGGTCGTTGATGGTGACGTTCTGTGTGGATGCCCCGGTATTGGCGGTGACGTTGAGCAGCGCGTCCAGATACAACTTATCTCCGGCTACAAAAGACGTATTGACAGAGGTGGTGAAAATCGGCGCGAAGGTAGTGGCCGTGGTCGTGATCGTTTGCCCCGTCAGCACGCTATCGGCTATCAGCGTAAAGATGCCCCCGCTTGAACGTTTCCAGGCGCGGCAATGGATATCAGCCGTGATGCTTACCGCCCCTGTTCCTGTCGTATTGAGCCTGAGTTCCGCCGTGAACGTACCCGCGATCAGGTCATTTCCCTCTAAAGTCGTCACATCCCACAACCAACCGCGGCCCGATGGGGCGGGCGCATTACCGGCTGCCGCCCATGCATTCGTCGTGCTCTGGCTGAATATCTCGCCATAGCCGGTGGCGCTCCCGAGTTTGGTGGCTTTGGTCGTAGAGGTACTACCGCCACCCGCGATGTAGAGCAGATTGGCGGTCGAGAGTGTGGTCGCTGCCTGGGCCGTGAGGTAGACGGGGAAGCCCGTGGGAACCGCCGTCACAACGAAGGTGACGGTCACGACGACCGTGTTACTCGGTCCGGTATACGTGATCGTGCCGCTATAGGTGCCTGCCGTAAGACTCGTGCCAGAGACACTGATGGTTGAGGTGATGCTCCCACTCGCAGGGATGGTGCCGTTTGATGGCGAGACGGAGAGCCAACTTTGCGAACTGGCTGTGGTATAGGCGGCTCCACTACTGTCGCTATTGCTGATCGTGTCCGTTTGTGATGCCGGGTTTGTTCCCGCCATGGCAGTATAGGCCAGCGTTGTCGCAGAGGCTGAAATAGCGCCCGTGGTTGGTGGTGAGAAAAGCGCAGAGGGGTCGCCGTTCGTGGAGTGCGCGTCATTGCCCAGGAATGGCAGGTTATACAATTCCTCCAGAGCGCGCAGCAAACCATAGTGATTGACGTTCGTGGTATAGGTGGCACCGCTGTTTTGGGCGTTGATCACGATGAACATGACATGCCCGCCACCGGGGTTCGCGTCCCCTATGCCTGCCGTATCTGCCGTGATGCTTTCGTCCCACCAGAGGACGATCTGGCCGGAGTTCTGCGTGTACCAGGAGCTGGCCTGCACCAGCGTCACAAACGTATTGACCCAGTTGTCACACTGGGTATCGGTTCCAGTGTGGCCGTTATTGGTATTGTTCGGCTGCACAAAGAAGAACGGTGGAGCTACGCCATTGGTCAGGTCATGGGCAAGCCCTACGTTGGCATCACTATAATTGACGATGTTGTTCTTTTGCGCTGTATTGGTGCGTATCGTTGAGAAATAGACCCACGGGTTATGGTGTTGAATGTAGGCGCCGCTATCCCCGCCTAAATAGCCGGTTGAGGGCAGATTTTCGGCGTAGTGTTTCCATGCGATATTCGCCGCCTTCAGGCTATCAACCAGGGTATTGCCAGCAATCGGATTGGCCGCAGGGTCATACCCATCGCTCGACGCGCCATGCTCGCTACCACTGGCAAAGCCGATATAGTTGCCCAGACTTGGATGATCTATGGCATCGAAATGTGTAGCGTAGCCGTAGGTATTCAACAGCGCGTTGATATGCGGGAAGTTAGCATTGCCGAGCACGCTAGCATATGAGTGGTTTTCGAGCG
>WNGL01008228.1_pt1 | contig 14009 bp, 7 predicted proteins | sample 5400591 | NCBI WGS metagenome assembly WNGL01 (sample SAMN13153377, study PRJNA577476) | soil metagenome | isolation source: 80 cm soil or saprolite under Garry oak tree replicate 1 | place: USA:California | collected 2016-06-15
ATCCTCGTCAATCGTCAAGGCGCGACTGCCATCGGCGGCAGCAATTACAATCGAGTTGGCGGTGCGGACGCGGAGTTCAATCTCACCGACCACTACAAGGTGAAGGCGTTCTGGATGGGCTCGGCAACTCCCGGCGTTCGTTCAGGCGCCGGGTCATCACGGCTTGAATCGATCTTTGAAAACGATCTCTATCGCTTCATCACGGTCTATGAAGACGTGGGCGCCAAGTTCAATCCCGAAGCCGGCTTCATCGAACGCAACGCCATTCATCAATACTTTGGCCAGTTAGCTTACAAACCTCGGCCAAAGTTTATTCCGCACGTGCAGCAGATGGAATTCGAGACGCAGATTGAATACTACACGGATCGCGCGGGCCAGCTTGCCACGCGTCAGACTGAACTCTCCTGGGATACGATCTTCAAGAATTCGTCGGAGCTTTTCTTCCGGCCAATCGAAGCTGTCAACGATGTCCTAACTGAGCCGTTCCAGATTCGACCGGGAATTACCATTCCGGTAGGCACGTATCAATTCAATCGCCCGCGGGTTTCATTCACGAGTGATCTCAGCCAGCGCATCGTATTCACCGGGCGAGAAAAATGGGGAGACTTCTATTCGGGTACACGGGATGAAACTTCAGGTGGAATAACGTGGAGGCCAAACTCACATCTGCTCGTTGATCTCTCAGAGAGTTACAACAGAGTGCGTTTGCGCGAAGGCAACTTTACCACCAGTTTGTTTTCAGGGAGACTGAATTACAACTTCTCGCGCAAGCTGCTCACGTCGGCGCTAATCCAAATTAATTCCGCCGCGCGCTTGTCGGTCATCAACGTGCGGCTGCGTTACATTTATCGGCCCAACAGTGATCTCTTCATCATCTACAATCAAAGCACAGGAGCGGGGCTTGAAAGGCCTTCACAAAGTCTTCAGATTAAGCTGACTCGCGATTTCACGTTCTGAGAGAAGCTTGAAAGACCCGTCCGACGTTGGTAAGGTTGCTGCAATTTGGTTTATGACTAACTGTTAATGGCTTGAATAGACTGGAAGATAATTAAGATGGCCCGCCGAAAATGGAACGCAATGTTGACGGCAAACTCGGTGTTCTGCCTGCTGGTCATGTGCTATCTTCCAGGATTAGCGCAAACACCGGCCTCAGTGCCAGCCGCATCTCCAAGTCCAGAGCTTTGCAAGGATGATGCTTCACCAGGAGTAATTAAATTAATGCCCGATCCAGCCAACGCGAACAAGTTAGCATTGGCTCGGAAGCATTTTTATCTCTCTCCTTCGCCATTTAACCTGGCAACTTCTGTGAACCTCAAGACAGCGCCTTCCCTTCGCAGCTATTACAAAGGTGTTGGGGCAAGTGAACAATTGATCGAATGGCTTGACGACAATCACTGCGAGACGATTTATTGCCGCGAGGTAACTGAAGCCGAGGTGAAGTGCGAAGGTGCCGATCAAAAGCGATGTGTACCGGAATTTTCAACTGCTTATCGGAACGCACTAATAAAATTGAATGGCAATCAAGAACTGGCGCGGAAATGGATCACCAATTACGCGCCCTTGTCTTCCCCGAGCCTCCGGGTGGGTTTTTACGAGGCCAGGACCGCTTGGCTAAACGCCGCCTTGCAAGCCCTCGAAAAAAAGTTGGAGAACGGATCTCGAATCCAAACAACAATCAGCGATAAGGACGGCATCGCGTTTTTCTATGGTCTCTGTCCCGGCACCTATTACATCTCAACCGTTGCTCCGATAGATAACGCAGGCGTCGACGTTTTTTGGGAAACGGCAAAACCGATTAAGGTGGAGGGGCCGCCGGAGGTGAATAAGGCCACAACCGTCACGCTCGCATTTCCCCCAGGAAAAGACAAGAAGAACTTTTTTGTCGGTAAACTAAAAGACAAGAAGAACTTTTTTGTCGGTAAACTCGTCGCTGACATCAGTCAGTGATCGGGAACACATCTGACTAGCGGCTATTCGTTGTCCAAACAAGAGGCTTCTTGACATGAGGCAGAGTGAGCCATGTAAACAGCAGTCTAGACAACGCCATGCGGCACTGGCAGTCCTCGTCGCACTAGCGGGATTGCTATCTGTATGCGAACGAGTTTCCGTCGCCATAGAACCGCATCAGCGCCAGAGACAAATCCGCCGTCGTCCAAGCGCTCCGGCATCCGAGCAGGCTGTCAATAAGTATTCCAATTTCACTCATGAATCGCATGGTAAACATGCCAAAGATCGTCGAGCGCAGAACTTGAAGTGCAGTGACTGTCACGTAATTCCTTCAGCAGCAACGCCAGACAAGATTGCTGCCGCTACTAAACCGAGCGTGGTGCTCGGCTACCCTTATCATGATTCCTGCCTGCGTTGTCACCAACAGCAGTTTTATCGCGGAGATCGTCCCGCGATTTGCACCGTATGCCACAGTCGCGTTGCGGTTCGCCTGACCTCGAGAGATGTGTATCCTCAGTTCCCGAGCGTGAAACGTGGCGATATTCTGGCGAGGGAATTCCCCGGCTATTATCCGCATCGCCTACATCAAAGCGTCATGGCTCGAAGTCGCCCCTCCCCGCGCGACATGAATTCCGACTTCCTCTGGCAGCGCGTATCTTTCGGCTCCACAACGATGGATAAACCGCCGGCGCAAGACATCTGCTCCAATTGTCATTTTACGGACGAGCGCGGTCCTGTGCCGCTGCCCTTGAAAGGCATTCAAAGCGAAGATAGGTTCAAGCGAATCGAAGCAGATACTTTTAAGACTATTCCGGGATACCGCGAGGCCAACGCTCACTCATCTTGTTTCAACTGTCATTGGCAAGCGCAGAAACCGACGCAGGATGATTGCGAGGGTTGCCATGTTTCTGCATCCGATTACGCCGCGAAAAAATTAGCGGTTACGCAACCACCAGCTCTGTCCGCTAACGCTGTTAAGTGGTTTGAGAATTGGCCCAATGATTTACCAAAGCGCTTCTCGCTTAAGTTCCGGCATAACACTCACACTCTCTCCCCTGACCGCACGAGCGAATCGAACAATCATGATGTCGGGTGTACCACCTGTCATATCAATATCGCGCAAATGTCCACGCTGAATATTCCCAAGGCAGACGTACAGATCATCTCTTGTGCGCCCTGTCACGCGGCGACTGCGGCAATTCCGGCGGGCCAGGCCAGAGTTACAATCTTTGATGAGATGCAACTAAGAGCAGACGCCACCAAGAACTACACGTGCGTAGCCTGTCACACGACGGTTGTAGGCCGTGAGCAGCCACCGTGTTCGCACTATTCGGTGATTGGGCAACCGTGCCCGAAGCGCCCGCAAACAGGAGAGGAATGAAACGTGGAGTTTGGCCCAGTCCGCGCAGCGGACGAATGAAAATAGGCTCAACCCGGAGGATACGCGTTGTGGAGATTGATCACGTGGCTTCTGATTCCTTAAATTCTGTCGCCCGTTGAAACGGGCTTTGATTAATATTCTCATCGTCTTACCCAGCAGTGAACTGCTGGGCTATTTTCGGACGTCCGCTGCGCGGACTTTATCGATCACCGCTTCGTATACGATGCGTTCTAAGATCCAAACAGCATTCGGCCCGGCGATTCTTCTCGTGATCTCTATCTTCGTCGAGCAGGCCTTGGCCACGAGAGGTTCGGAACCGAACCGCCCATTAGCGGACTATTCGAAGTTTTCCCATTCAAGTCCGAAAGAACATGCGGATTTGATGAATCGCGCGAATTGTGCGTCATGCCATCGTCGAAATGATAGTTCAGTTGAACCAAAATTCCCGCTTCACAAAGATTGTACGGGCTGCCATCTGGTCCAATTCACGGCGTCCAACAATTCTTCGTCGGTCAATCCGATTTGCACCATCTGCCATAAGCCCGAAGGACTCAACTCATCAAACGCACCGCTTAAGAATTTTCCACGGCTGCTGAGTTTTACGGCGGAGTTCGATCACGCACAACACTTAAAGGGAATCGAATCTGCGCGCCCAGGAAACGGTTGTGTCGCCTGCCATGCTCCGGCAAACCGTGGCGTGGCTGAGACGATTCCCGCCCGCTTAAATGCTCATCAAATCTGTTATGACTGTCATGCTCCCGGAAAGTCAGCGAGTAAAACTTCTTCCTGCGGCTCCTGCCACGGGCTTGGTTCTTACTCAGCGACTTCTACTGCGGCTCGCTCGTACCGAGTTGGTTTTAGTCATGCGGACCACGGCCCGCGTGAGCGTTTGAGTTGCGACCGTTGTCACGATGTACGCGGACGCGGATTGCCGCCAGCGAGACAGGTTACTTCCATCGCGCCGGTGCAGCATCTCTCTAATTCACGCGCGCAAAACTGCATCAGTTGCCACAATGGACAGCGAGTTTTCGGCGAGAGCGCTAACTTTACTGAGTGTGCTCGCTGCCACAAGCGTACTGGATTTCGCTCGGGTGAATAAAGATGGTGTTCTCAGGAATCAGCAGAACTAGTGCACCAACAATTTGTCGGTAGTCAAGGCCAAGTCACCCTCTTCTAAACGCCCTCTCCCTTTGGGAGAGGGTTGGGGTGAGGGATTAGCGAGCCCAGCGAACTACCCCCCACACCCTTTTTCTTTTTTCTCTACGCTTCGCGTGCTTACGACAAGTTTTTGGCGCACGGCAGCAGAGCAAAAGGTTTGACAAGGCAGGTAGGGCCTTACTATATTCACAACACTACGGATCGAATCTCCCCAAAGTCGAATATGAAGAAGACCGCTCAGACGGGTTAACTTGAGAGGTGACCAAATGAAACTGAGATTACTCACTATTCTGGCTGTAGTGTTTTCCGGCGTGGGAATGACAGTTGTGTATCAAGCCGCAGCTTCACTCGATGGCACGAACCCGCCACACGCGGTTGATACTGCGGGCAAGGCGATTCCCGAATCGAGCGCCACTCAACCCGACAAACCGTTCATCTTGTCGAAGGACAGTAACGATCCAAAGTGGGGCGAGATGAAGCCCGACATGACTTTTGATCATTCCAAGCACAATATCGACGCGAAGCATACGATTGATGGTAAGACGCCGACTGCCTGCGTGTATTGTCATCACACAGAGCAACCAATGCCCGTAGCCGGACAGCCGTACCTCAAGAAGTCTGAGCGAACCGAAGTGCTTACCGCCGATCAACTAGACAAGTCCAAGCAGTCGGTTAACTCATGCCGGAAGTGCCACTTTCAGGAAGCGACAGAGGAAACTGCCGAATTTCCACCCAAAGGCGTCACGTACCCGAAAGAGATGGGCAAGCCCCCATCCGGAAAGTTAACCAACGATACCGCCTATCACATCAAATGCATCACCTGTCACGAGGCTGCGATGAAGAGAGATTCGACACTGAAAGCACCGCAGGCCTGCGCAGACTGTCATGTGAAGAAATAGATTATCGACGATCGGAGCTACTTTCCAGCGAATGCCTCTATTGGCGGCTTATCGCTCACGCGGAAAAACTCACCGCGGCCATCGTCCGTCCGCAGCATCCGCATCATCTCTTCAAAGTTGAACGGCCGCGCGCCGCGGCGGCCAAAGACAGAGATTTGATTGCCGCTTTCATCAACTGCGCGATCGCGATCCAACGGCTTGGAAATAGCGAGCGCTTCGCCTTTCGTCTTGAACGTCGCGATCAGAACCGGGCGTGGGCGCGGACTGAAGCCGGCGTAGTCGGGCATAGTTTCCGGTGAGGTCAGTTGCAGGATTCGCATTCCGTTCTTGCCGTCGGCAACATAGGCGAACAGGCTCGCGTTCGTCATGGCAATCTTCACCTGACGTACATCATTTAGTTGATCGTCGGCATTGAACATCTGATCGAGACGCGGCTTCTCCGGCTGCTCGGCATCGATGATTGCGATTCCCTGCCTGCCGTTGGCGACGTAAGCGTAAGTGCGGGCCACATAAACATCATGCGCGTCTGCCAGCGAGACCGTTGCGCCGTCAACCAGGCGCGCTTGTTCGGGTGTAGTCACATCGATGACTTTCAAGCCATCGTCATCAACAATGAAGCCATAGCGAAACTGGATGGCGATCGCGCGGGGATGTTTCAGCGCCGGCTCACGGATTTGACGAACGATTTTGGGATTGAGCGGATCGTCGATATTCACGACCACCAGCTCATGATCCGTAGTAACATAAGCATGCGTGCCGGCGATGGTAATGTTGTTCGCATCGCTGAGCGCGCCCGCCGGGTTAAAGGCGCCACCGGAATATTTTGCCGGGTCAAGCGCGCGCTTCAAATAGTTGTTCAGCGGATCGCCATCGAGCAGCGTTGCGGCATTTACCACGATCAAGCCTTCGTATTTGTCGACGACATAGAGATAGGCGTAGAGGGAATGGATCGGTTGCTCTTCGTTGATCAGTTGTTCGCGATCTTTGCCCGTTAACCTGCTGGCGCTAACTGGATCGATCATCCTCCCGTCTGCTTTTAATCGCCAGCGCGCGGGATCGACGGCCAGTGTGCTCGGCGCAGCCACGGCCGTGGCGTACTTTGTCTTGACGTAGAACTTCTGACCAAACGGTGATACAGGCGCGGTGGTAATCCGTTCCGAGAATCCCTTCTGGTCGATCTGCGCCACGTCGTAAACGCGCAGGCCGCCTTCGCCCGCGGCGACGTATGCATACTCACCGCGCAACTGCACCTGCAAAACGCGCGGATTGCCCTTGTGCTCGTAGGCCTCCTTGAGCTCACGACCACCGCCAACAAACTTTCCGTAGTTGTCTGGATATGCGATCTTGTGCAGGGTACTGCCAAACACAGCTTGCGGATCGCTGCGCTCGGTGGCGACCACCGCTTCGAGCGCGTCGTTCGAGGCGACGTAAACATAGCGACCCACGAAATTGACGAAGTTGGTTCCCTGCAACAGCACCTGGGCCAGCCAGGCGTTGTTATCGTTTCTTTCCGAAACGTGACAATCGGTACACGTCTTCGTCTCTCGCGCGCGCACAGTGTGCGGCACGTGCGTGTTGAAAGCCTGGCCCGCGAAACCTTCGGCAGACACGGTCTGCTGCTGCGAATAGATCCATTCGCGATTCTGATTCTGCGAGCTGACGAGCACAGCAGAAGACGATCGCACCGGCGCGATCCGGTTGCCGGTCACGGTGCCGTCGCGCCCGAGCATGAAGATATCGTCGCGCAGCACCTGAAAATTGTACTGCGTGAAGTTTCGCGACTCGCCGCCTTCGTTGTGGCGATTGGGCATTTTGCGGTTGGCCTGCATCGAAAGATGACAGCCAAAACAACTCGTCACCCAGGACGAGTGGCAGGCAAAGCACGTCATGTTGTCATCGCCGTGCGCGAGCTGTTTGTTCTCCACCGGAACGCTGCCCCAGGTCGTATTGTCCTTACGAATCGTCTTGGCGTAACGCGACTTCTCGCTGTAATCGCGAGTGCCCGGGGTAATCGTGTCCATCGTTTGGATAACGCGCCACCAGCGTCCCGGCACGACCATCGAGTTCTGAATGATGTCCCCTGTTTTCAGATCAACATCTTTGCCGTTTTCGTCTTTCTCCGTTCGATCACGCGTGATGCGTTGGAACATTGAAGTCCTTTCACCGGTCTCTGCGCGCACCCGAATGCGGATCAGGTTACGTCCCACTGTCGTCTTGCCTTGCGTGGTGGTCACCGGCGCGGCCGGTCCTGATGTTAGCAGCGTTGCGCGCCGGCGAATCGAGCCGTGGCAATCGACGCAGTTGATCTCGATCGCGGCGCGTGGTTCGTTGTAGAGGTTGCCATTGCCGTGCGCGTCCTGGCGAAAGTGACAATCCACGCAGTGCATTCCTTTCTCGAGATGAATGTCGCTTAGATGAACGGCCTTCTTGAACTTGTCCGGATCTTCTGGTGAAACGATCCGGTCGTCGGCGTCAAGCAAGTTACCTTTTCGATCTCGTTTGAAGACTTTGCGAAACACCCAACCGTGACCGTGGAAATCCGCAAACTGCGTATTCTTCAGCTGGCTGTTAAATTCCGGCGTGCCGGTCTGTTGCAAAAACGAGAGGCTGGACCAGAGGCCGCGGAGGCTTGCTCCTTCCGGATTGCTATTGAGTTTCTGACGCTCTTCTTCCGGCAACGGATTGTGTTGCACTGAGGGATACATTTTGTCGCCATCGCTCTCGTTGTCCCACCAGGTCAGGCCGAGATAAGTGGCGACCATGTTCGTGCCCGGATGCATGTGGCAAACCATGCACTGCGACGTCGGAATCTGGATCGTGAACTGATGTTTGAGCGGATGGCCCGATTCGTCTTTCGGTATGTTTATGTCAGCAGTTTGGGAACGGCCCATGTTGCCTGCTGTGTGATAAAAGGCAGAGTGCGACGGATCGCGATCGTTGGCGTAGATCACATGACAGGCCGAGCACCCGGACGAGCGGAAATCGCCTGGATGATCATTCGTGCCGAAGAAGTTGAGCGTCGGATCGAGCAGTCTTGTCTTTTGTAATCCAAGAAATACCGGATCGGTTCGCTGGTTAGTGCCCAAGCCGCGCGGGCTCAATCCCTTGTCGGGTTTGCCCTCGTCCTCGTCTTTATCAGGCAATCCTACTTCCGGTCTTCGCTTTCCACCGCGTTCGAAAACCCGCAGCACGTTTCCCGGTTGAGAGATTTCCCACCGTGGGATGGGATCGAGAAACGCCAGCAATCCTTTTGTGCGTCGCTCTTCGAAGGAAGGACTCGGCGTCTGAATTAACTCTTGCGGCGCGCCCGATTCCGCGTAACTCTCGGCAAAGCGCGCGTCCTTAAGCGGGTCGCTGCCATTGTTGTAGAGCGCAGCACCCCAGAGCATCGCGCCGTGCGCCATCATGCTGCGCGTGGCGCCCTTCGTTTCGTCCTCATGGCACCCGCCACAAGTTTTCGCGGCAACGCGCAGATCGCCCGGGTTGATGAAGCGGATAAACTCCCAGCTCTCGCGCTCGAGCAACGTGTTCGTGCGCTCCGGCTTCGCGCCGGTATACTTGCCGTCCCGTTTCCATTCTGCCGGAAAACGCGGCTGAACGTGCGCTTCGTTCTTAAGGCGTTCAATCTCTGTGGCGTCGTCGCTGGTCTTTCGCGGCAGAGGATTGCCGCCGTGGCAGGCGGTGCAGGTCAGGCGGAACGCATCCTTGCCATCTCTCAGTTGATCGAGGGTCTCGATCGTTCCGTATTTATGCATCGGTTCGATCTTGCTGTGGCAGGAGACGCAGCCTTCCAGCCTTGCGGCCGGCGTGTTTGCGGACGCTTGCTGGATCCAGTGTGGCGTGCGCTTGGTTCGCGGAACGGCAAGCGGTGTCAAGCTCGTGTTTGAGCTAGTGAAGGTGCCGGCGCCGACCTTCGCGTTGATCGCTGACGAGTCTGGGCCTCCCAGTAGTCGGATAAACATCAACGCCAACGAGAGAATGCACACAACACTCGCGCCTCGAATCTTTTCGCCTACTCTGGTGCGTCTCTGCGCTCTCACGTGAAAGTCTTGTCTGCTCATCTCCATTAGAAGACCAACTTCAATTGGGCGAACAGTGAATACAACGGCTTGCCTGGATTGACCACCGCCGGCTCGCAAAAGTTGCCGACGTTTGGCGGACAGTTGCGCGCCCGGTTCGTGTAAATATCGCGAAAGCCGCGGCCGGATTGCAATGTCGCCGCGCCAAAGGTAACGGTCACGTTATTAATCAAGAAAGGCCGATAGGCCACGCCCAGACTGTAATCCCACCCAATGTCGTGCCGAATATGATTTTGAAACAGAACGTATTCCAGTGGCTCAGTGCGATGAAACCGAAGATAGTTTACGTTGCAAACTGCCTTGACGCGCTGCGTCAGGTCAACATCGACGCCCGCGTTGTAGATAAAGATGCCGGGATTGACGAAATTCGCCTGGCCTTGAATTTTACTGCTCCGCAAACTAGGCAAGATGCTATTCGGTTGCACCAAGCCGACGCCCGTTTGTGTCAACCTGATTCCATTCCGATTCCAAAATGAAAACTGCCCGCCCACGAAGTTTGGATCATCGAAGATCGCATCAAAGCCAGTCGCTTTGCCGTCAGTCGGATTCGAGTCTCCCTGAGACCAGAAGAATGATCCTTTGAACCGCAGATAGTCGTGGTCCACCGAAGCTTCCACGGCCGCCAGGTTGGATTTGATGCGCACGCTGCGTCCGGCGATTGGATTGCGCGAGTCACGACCGAACGCGTAATAGTAAGCATGAGTCAGGTTCAATCTTCCCAAGTGCCCATCGCCACTGATTCCCAGATACCCAACCTTGATCGAATGCGGCCTTACATCTCCTATCAACGCGGGGCGCACAAGAAATCCGTTGCGATCGAATTTGATACCGGATCGATCATCGTTGTAATGCAGACTGCCCTGAATTGTGTAGCCTTTCTTGATGAAATCCTGGCGAAAAAGATTAGCGACGTAAACGTTCTGATGCCGGGTGTCGAACCGATTAAGCCCGCTGTTGGTATCCTTTTCCAGCATCGAAAAGAAGGCGGCGTTGTACTGATAGCGATTGTTGCCAAACGCGCCAAACAACCGCGCGCCGAGATTATTGTCGGAAAAAATGAAGCCGCGAAAATCCGACACGAAGGGCTGAACGCCGGCGCGCACCGAGACGAAATCAAAGTTTGCATTGACATCGGCGAGTTTGACTTCAGCGAACGCCTCTTCTACCGACACCTGGGTGTCCGTGCGATTCGTGCCGCGCCGGACGTCGATGTTGACAACGCCGTTCTCGCGCGCGTTGAGGTAGTTCGGAATACTAAAAGTTGGAGAGATCTTAATGGCCCAATCACGGGGTTTGAAGGTAGTGTCGCCGTGAAAGAGTTCAAACGTCAACTGCAATGTTTCGCTCGTGGCAAACTGTTCCGGCTGGCCGAAGAATTCCGCGCTTAACGGATTCGCAGTGCTGACGGCGGATGGCGTCGGCGCGCGGCGCTGCTCTACACCGGTCGTACTCACGGCCGAAAGGATCAGAAACGTCTGGTTGCCTTTGAATGGATAATCGCCTTTCAGCACGCTCTGTTTGTAAGGATCCCACCAGCGGCCTTTCTTGAATGGAATGTCGCGGCCGCGCCCGCCGCGATCACCGTAGCGATCGTATTCCGGAAAACCCACCCGCCAGCGGTCACGGACCTCGCGGCGATCAGGGGCTGTTTGCGGCGCGGACGGAACGCTCTTCTTACCACCGTAACCTGTGGGCTTCTCTTGCTGAGGCTCGACCAATAGCGCAGCCGGCTTGATCTCTTCTACAACGATATCAATAACACTCTCTTTTCCGCCTTCTACGATTACATTCTCGAGCGCGTCTTCATGCGGGATCGCAAACTCGCCGTACGTCTTGTTGTTGTCAAACTTCGCCGAGTAGGGTCGCGCGACGGTAACGCGATAGGCCCCCGTGGGAAGTTCAAGTGAGTACCTTCCATCCGGACCAGTACGTGCCCGCCTTGGACGACTGGTCACCTGATTAGTGGCAATGACGATGATGCCTGCAACGGTCGCAGCTGAAGAGTTGCGAACCACGCCATTCAGCCGGCCACGGCTATGCTGGCTCAACGCACAAACAAATGCAGCCATTGTCAGGGCAATTACGATTGTGGTCCGGATGAACAGTGCGCGCAATCTGGATCTCTCTTTCACTCGCGTCCAGCGCGTGCTCGGCTTGTAGCACACGAGCGGCAGCGTGGCAACGAATTTTTGGGCGTTTCCCATTTGGGCGAAGAATCTTTTTGACTGTCAAATGATCAGTGATAAATTGAGCACGCTTAAAAGGTGCGTACTCCGGGGCGCCATAGTTAGTAGGCGCGGCGATCCCGGACATTTAGTCAAAATGAAACTTCGCGCGGTCCATGCTACATTCCTTGGGATAGCCGCCTTGTGCCTTTGTCCGCCGACCTGGACGAGCAACCTGCACCTTAATCTGGTTACGGCGCAAGCAAACCGGCCAGTGCTGATCAGCGAAGAATCCTCCACGCGCGGCATCGCCTTTGATTCAGTCACACACCAGCGCGAACCATTCTCGGCGATAGCTACAGTCAGTCTTGGCTCGGACACTCGAACGCGAATTATGCTCTTCGCGATGAATCTTGAACTACAGCCGGGCGAAGGGCCGGATTCGGTGACCGCAGATGCCGAGGATGCTTTCCATCGGAACTACCCTTTGGCGGTCGAGTACGTTCGTCCCGTACCCGAGTTATCCTGGGCCACTTCGGTGGTCATCTGCCTCGACGATCAGATGCGAGACATCGGCGACGTGCTGATGCGGATTACTTATCACGGCGTCGCCAGCAATCGCGTGCGAGTTGCGATTGGACATTTCGGCGGTGGTCCACCGGACGATGAGGGCGCCGTGCCAACTCCCGGCTCCGCATCGCCCCTGCCAACACCGGTGATTAATGCAACAGCAGGCACACTCACGCCCGACGATGTGCGTACGATCATCGCTCAGGCCGTCTCGGCGGCAGCTTCGCTCAATCGCAACGTGACGATGGCCGTCGTTGATCGCGAGGTTAACGTTCTCGGCGTCTTTCGCATGACGGGTGCTCCGGGAAGCACGACGATTCGCAGTGTTGGCGCAGCGGGCAAAGGCCTCGAGGGAATACTCGTGCCTTCAGAGCTCGCGGCGATTTCAAAGGCCGGCACTGCCGCTCTGTTTAGCACGTCGGGCAATGCATTCTCGACTCGCACGGCCGGCTTCATCATTCAAGAGCATTTTCCGCCCGGCGTGGATTTTCGCCCCGGAGGACCACTTTACGGGGTGCAGTTTTCTTCACTTCCCTGCTCGGATATCAAGCGGCCGGGTCTTCCGCTTGGTCTGTCGGCTGATCCGGGAGGATTGCCGCTCTACAAGAATGGCGTAGCCGTTGGCGGCGTTGGTATCGAAGGTGACGGATTGTACACCGTGGATCGTGACCCAAGCGATTTCGATCAGCCCTTTGAAGAAGTCATTACTGCTTCCGCTGCACGAGGTTTTGAGCCGCCGTCACTGATTCGCGGCGATAACATCTTGGCGGACGGCATTCGGCTCGCCTATCAAAACGTAGCCACCGCTCCCGCGCCACCGACGATTCCTTTTGCCAACTTGCCGGGAGCCCTTTTGGCAGCGTTTCCGATTCGCGGCGCGCAGGCATCAGCTTTTGCTCCAGCGGTTGTCGCCGGCATCAGCGGCGAAGTCGACGCTCGGTTTTTCCCGTTTGTTGGCGGAACATCTCCCGCCGGACCAAACGCTTTGACCGCCGCGGAGGTGCAAACAATCATCGCGCAGGCCGCGCAGCAAGCGAACATCACGCGCGCAGCGATCCGTCAACCGCTGGGCAGCAACGCGCGCGTGACGATTGCTGTGGTTGATTCTGACGGCCATGTGCTCGGCGTGTTTCGGCAATTAGATGCGCCGGTGTTTGGTTTCGATGTGGCGGTGCAGAAAGCGAGGACGGCGGCCTTTTACTCCAACGCGAACGCGGGAACGCTGCTGCGCGCCGCGGGCCTGGGCTCGTTTGTGGATCGGGCTAAAGCCGATGGCCTGCAGCTTGACGGGTCAATCGCCTTCACCGATCGTGCGGGCGGATTCTTGCACCGCCCGTTCTTCCCCGACGGCATCAATAACAGCGCCGCTGGTCCATTCAGCACGGAACTGAACGAATGGAGCCCGTTCAATGTCGGGCAACAATTAGAACTCATCAAAGCCAACCTGCTGGCTACGCTTGGCGGCGCAAGTGTCCCATGCACATCGATTCCGAACCTGCCAAACGGTATTCAGATCTTTCCCGGCAGCGTCCCGCTGTACAAGAACGGTGTTTTGGTCGGAGCGATTGGCATTAGTGGCGACGGGGTCGACCAGGATGATCTAATCGCCGGCGCCGGTGCTAACGGGTTTGCGCCCGCGCCAGCCATGCGATCCGATCAGGTGTTCGTCAGGGGCGTGCGGCTGCCCTTCCTGAAATTCCCGCGCAGTCCTAATCTTTAGACGATGCAGGGAAGCACCGTAAGATAACGGATGACGCCGACTCAGTTTCCTATCGTGAGTCAGACAGCAAGAAATGCGATCAGCCGATCT
>WNGL01006301.1_pt1 | contig 14008 bp, 20 predicted proteins | sample 5400591 | NCBI WGS metagenome assembly WNGL01 (sample SAMN13153377, study PRJNA577476) | soil metagenome | isolation source: 80 cm soil or saprolite under Garry oak tree replicate 1 | place: USA:California | collected 2016-06-15
ATCTTCGAGGCGCTCGCGCCGACGGGAACGCCGCGAATCCACTTCGGCACCGGAACGGCAGGCTTGCTGGAAGCGATCGCGGAGACTGGTCCCGACATCATCTCCCTGGACTGGCGCGTGCCGCTCGATGATGGTTGGCGCCGCGTCGGGCTAGAGCGCGGCGTGCAGGGCAATCTCGACCCGGCCGTGCTTCTAGGCCCTGCCGGCCTCGTTCGGGAGCGGACGCGCGACGTGCTGCGACGGGCGGGCGGGCGCACCGGGCACATCTTCAACCTCGGTCATGGCGTGCCTCCCGAAGCCAGCATCGACAACCTCCAGCTGCTCGTCGAGACTGTGCATTCCTGGGTACCCGCGCATGCGGTCTGACAGGTCGACCGGCATCCTGTGCATGGCTTACGGGAGCCCGGCCACCGAGGCGGACATCGCCGCGTACTTCACACACATCCGCGGCGGCAGGGCACCTTCGCCTGAGTCGATCGAAGAGCTGACCCAGCGTTATCGCGCCGCCGGCGGATCGCCCCTGACGGAGATAACTCGCGCCCAGGCGAAAGCGCTGTCTGCTCGAACGGGACTGCCGGCTTTTGTCGGCATGAAGCACGCGCCGCCTTTCATCGCCGACGGAGCTGCTGAAGCCCGGCGAGCAGGCGTCGAGACGCTCGTGGGGCTGCCGCTCGCTCCGCACTACTCGGCGATGAGCCTCGGCGCGTACGAGCTTTCCCTGCGCCGGGCGTGGGGAGGCGAGATGGTCTTTGTGCCCGGCTTCGACGACCACCCTGCCTTCATCAGCGCCGTCCAGCACCTGCTGCTGGATGCTCTCAAGCAAGGCCGGCCGGAACACGTGTTCTTCACGGCCCACAGCCTGCCGTCGCGGATCCTTGCCGAGGGCGATCCCTATCGCGATCAGCTGCTCCGGAGCTGCCGGCTCGTGGCATCCGGCCTCGACCTGCCGACCTGGGATTTCGCTTTCCAGTCGGCCTCCCACACCGACGAACCGTGGCTGGGTCCTGACCTCCTCGACGCGGTCGAGCGGTCCGGTGCCCGCGACGTGCTGGTGTGCCCGATCGGATTCGTCGCCGATCACCTCGAGATTCTTTACGACCTGGACGTCGAAGCCCAGGATTTCGCGCGCTCAAGAGGGATTCGAATCCGGCGGACACCTTCTTTCAATGCGAGGCCCGACTTCATCGCTGCGCTGGCGGCGGTGGTGACCGACGCTCTGAAGTCAACCGCGCCCGTTTGAGAACCGCAAGCAAGCACGGTCTGATGCAAGTTGCGAAAAACCCGTACACTGTCGTCCTCGGCCGGTCACGACCGGCCCGCTCGCTCGGGTCCTCTCTCCCGTTACCGTGACGGAGTCCTGATCGTCGCGCTACATACGACCAGGAGGGGACCAGGAGAATACGTTGAGTTCATTCGCAGACGCGGGCTTGCGCCCGCACACGCTCGCGGCTTTGGCCGCCCTCGGCATCACCGAGCCCGTACCGGTTCAGGCCGAAACGATCCCTCTGCTCATGGCCGGCAGGGACGTCGTCATCGAGGCCCCAACCGGATCCGGCAAGACGCTCGCCTTTCTGATCCCGATGGTCGAGCGCCTCCGACGTGGTGCCTCCTGGCCACGGGCCATGGTGGTGACGCCGACTCGTGAGCTGGCCCTCCAGGTCGAAAAGGTGTTCCGTTCCCTGCGCACAGACCTTCGGTCGGCTGTTCTGTACGGTGGCGTCGGGTATGCGACCCAGCGTCTGGCCCTGAGGCAAGGCGTCGACGTCGTTGTCGGCACGCCCGGTCGGATCATGGACCTCAGCGCCCAGGGCAGGTTGTCGCTGTCGCGGATCGAGTACCTGGTGCTCGATGAGGCTGACGAGATGCTGGACGCGGGATTCGCGCCGACGGTCGAGAAACTGCTGGCGCAGACGTACGAGCCGCAGACCGTGCTTGCGTCGGCGACCATGCCGCCGTGGGTGACCAGTGTCATCGCGAAGCACACTCGGGACCACCTGGAGGTTCGGGTCCGTTCAGACGTCGAGAGCGCCCTCGAGCACGGCGTGCTGAGAGTCCCATTTGCGCACAAGCTGCAGACGCTCAGCGACGTTCTGAAGCGACACGATGCGTCGGCCATCGTGTTCGGCCGCACGAAGCACGGCGTCAACAAGCTCAACCGCAATCTGCAGCGCCTCGGCCATGACTCGGTCGAACTTCAGGGCAACCTGTCCCAGGTCGTTCGCGACCGCGCAATGGCTGCCTTCCGTGGCGGCCGGAGCCAGGTTCTTGTCGCCACCAACGTAGCCGCACGCGGCATCGACGTCGCTCGGGTTGGACTCGTCGTCAACTTCGAGCTGCCGGATTCGGCCCATTGGCTCACGCACAGGGTCGGCCGAACGGCGCGCATGGGCGACGCGGGCCGAGCATTGACCTTCGTGACCCCGGAAGACGAGCCGGCGTGGCTCAAGCTGAGCCGGCAAGGCGGGCTAGACATCCGTGAGATCGACGCGGCGAGCTTTATCGACGACGGACTGTGGCGCTACAAGGACCACCGAACGGTTTTTCCAGCACAGGCGACCGGTGCCTCGGCCTCCCGCCGAACGCTCGGGCGACCGAAGCGATGGCAAGCACGAAGGCGGAATCGAACCTGGGGCGCGCAGGTCTAGACTGCACCCTAGCGACAGGCTGGCGTTTCCTCCCGTGAACCTGCCGATCTCTTAGCCGAGAAGGAAACAAGGAGTCACGATGCACGCCAGCCATAGGCCTACTGCGCTCCTGGTCGATGAGGAGCCGCTGTCACGAAAGGCCGAGCAGATGCGTCTCGAGGGCGAGGGCTACATGGTGTTTGCCGCAAGCGGCCAGTCAGAGGCGCTTGCTCAAGCGAGGGTGACGGCACCGAACGTGATCTTCGTGCACGTTGTCGCGGCCGGCGGCAACCTACCGCTGATCCAGGCTCTGCGCTCAGACGACGCCTGCCGGCACATTCCAATCGTCGTCATCCGCGGGGCGGCCGATGTGCGGATTGCCCGCACCAAGCTCAAGGCGGTCCCCCGCGACGGCTGGTAGACCGGCGGAACTCTGGTGCGGGGCGGTCCAATCGACAGCCCTGCCTGACCTCCGCATGAGCTGATCGCCCGATAGTCCGGACTAGCCACGGTTTTCGCGACCCAGAGCGCCCGATAGTCCGGACTATCGCCAATACGTCGGCGCCGGTCTCAAGCGGCCGGGCCGAGGATCCTTACCCCGACTCTCGAATCAGCACCTCACGTAGCTGGGCCTCTGTTGGTGCGCCCTGAGCCCCGTGCTCGGTGCGAAATACCCGACAACTCATCCCGATCGGCTCGGTGCCGGTCGCGAATGGATCGCGTCCGTCGATAAGAATCGTGGGCGAACCGCGAAACCCGATTCGCTCCGCCATCTCAGGCGAGTCGATCACCTGGTACTCCAGGGCGACTTCCTGTCGGTCCAGATCCTGGAGGACGTTGGCCAACCTCCGGTCCGCCAGCTTCCAGTGCGGGCATCCATCGAAGTACTGAACCGTGATCTTCATTGCCTGGCCATCCAGACCTCATGATATCCTGATTTCCAGATATGTGTTCGCGACTCCTGGCTCCAATCGACCGTTCCTCCGCGGCACGTTTCTTTCGAGTGCTGGGTGATCCGACCCGCTTGCACATCCTCGAGCTGCTCGACGGGCGCGACCTCACCGTGAGCGAGCTGGTGACGGCCGTCGGCCAGCCGCAGCCGAGAGTCAGCACTCACCTGGCTTGCCTTCGCCACTGCGGATTCGTCAACACCGAGCGCCGCGGCAAGGAGATCGTGTACAGCCTTGCGCTTCGCGGCCTCGATCGGATCGCTGCCAAGGCGGAGTCTGTTCTGGAACCGATCGCCGAGCGCCTGGCGACGTGCACACGAATCGGTCCCGATTGGGTATGACGGCGAGACTTCTCGAATGATCCAGGGGCTGAGGTGATCTAGGAGGTAGCGATGCCAAAGGAGATCGATCGCGAAGAGCTGCAGCGTCTGGTCGCCGGTGGGGCTCAGCTGGTTGAGGTGCTGCCGGCCGACGAGTACGCCGAGGATCACCTGCCGGGGGCGATCAGCATTCCGCTTTCGCACATTGGCGCCGATGGCACGAAGCGCCTCGACAAGAATCGAGCGGTGATCGTCTACTGCTGGGACGTGGCTTGAGACATGTCCCCGCGAGCCGCGTGGCGGCTCGAGAGCCTGGGCTTCGGCGATGTCTATGAGTACAAGGTCGGCAAGCTCGACTGGCTGGCCGCCGGACTCCTCACCGAGGGAACCAATGCCCAAAAGCCGCGAGCCGGAGCGCTGGCGCGCAAGGACGTTCCGACCTGCGGTCTCGACGAACGCCTGGCTGACGTGCGCCAGCGCGCGCGGGCCGCGGGTTGGGACGCGGCGGTGGTGGTCAACAGCGAGCGCGTCGTTTTCGGCCTGCTGCGGTCAAAAGAGCTGGCCGCTAACGGCGACCAGCTGATTGCACAGGTGATGCGGCCCGGGCCGAGCACCTTCAGGCCTTACGTGCTGGCAGCGGAGATTGCGAAGACCATGGTCGATCACAAGCTCGAGAGCTCGCCGATCACTAGTTCCGACGGCAGGCTCGTCGGCCTGCTTCTGCAAAAGGACGCGGTCGAGGCGGCAGGGAGCAGTAGCGCCTGATCGGTTAGTGTCCGAGGGACGCGCATCGAGCTGAGTCCTCAGCTCACGGCCTTCTTCACGAGCGCGCCGATCTTTGCCTCTTCGGCCGCGGTCAACTTCTTCAGCGCATAGGCCACCGGCCAGATGCCGCCTTCGTCGAGGTTCGCCGTGTCGTTGAAGCCGAATGTCGCGTACCTGGTCTTGAACTTCTTCGCCGGTTGGAAGAAGCAGACGATCTTGCCATCCCTCGCATAGGCGGGCATCCCGTACCAGAGCTTCGGCGAGAGGTCTGGCGCGCCGGCTCTGATGACTGCATGGAGCCGCTTGCCCATGGCGCGATCTGGTTCCGACATCTCAGCGATCTTCGCGAGCACGGCGCTTTCCCCGTCCGCCTTTCCCACCTTCAGCTCCTGGACGCGGTCCTTCATCGCGCCCTTTTCCTCGTCTGTGAAAGCCTCGTACCTCCGCTTGGTCACGGTGGTGCTCCTGGCGGACTTCTGAGTGTCCTTCATCGCAGGTTTCCTCCTTTATGCGTTTTGATCCTGGCGATCCTCATGCTAATCAGGGCCGCGCTCGATCCTGAGCACCGAACAGCGCGTGGCCGGCGCGGACCTGGTCTAGCGCCACGTCTACCTGTCACCGTAAGAGCCCTGCGGCGTGACTGCTTCTTCGTTTGTGATCACTTTGTGGTCGAGTGACCACCCAGGTCTCGAGGGGTCTGGTCATGCCGCCCTGGGTACCATTGGTCGGGTGGTCATCCGCGACCTCGTAAGGCTGCGCAAGGCGAAGGACCGCATGGATCGCGAGTTCGAGCGGCCGCTCGACGTGCCGGCCCTCGCGCGGACGGCAGCGATGTCGACCGGCCACTTCTCGCGTAGCTTCAAGGCTGCGTTCGGCGAGAGCCCCTACAGCTACCTAATGACCCGCAGGATCGAGCGGGCCAAAACCCTGCTCAGGCGTGGCGACATGTCGGTCACCGACGCGTGCTTCGCGGTCGGCTGTACGTCTTTGGGCTCGTTCAGCTCACGCTTCACCGAGCTGGTCGGCGAGTCGCCCAGCGCCTATCGGGCGCGCAGCCACTCGCCGGCCGCGGTCATCCCTCCCTGCGTCATCAAGGTGATGACCAAACCGATCAGAAATGAAGAAGCGGCTGCGCCACACCGCTCTTAAGGTGATGGCATGAGCCTGAAACTTCTCAACTGCTTTATCGCCGTCCATGACCACGACGAGGCGCTCGCCTTCTACCGAGATCTTCTCGGGCTCGAGGTGCGCGCCGACGTCAAATACGAGGGCATGCGCTGGACCACGGTAGGGCCCAAGGACCAGCCGGACGTCAACATCGTGCTCGAGCCGCCGCTTGCCGATCCGGGCGCATCCCCGACCGACCGTCAGGTCATGAAGGAGATGCTTGCCAAGGGTCTGCTTCGAGGCGTCATCTTCACCACCGACGACGTCGATGCGACCTTCGAGCACATTCGGTCGGGAGGTGGGGAGGTGCTCCAGGAGCCGATGGATCAGGCGTACGGCGTGAGGGACTGCGCGTTCCGCGACCCGTCCGGCAACATGATTCGGTTCAACCAGCCCAAGGCCTGACAGCAGCCGCGGCCGTCGCGCCTGCCGCGACGCCAAGAGCCGGCTGCAAGCTTCAGAGCGCTCCAGCGTGCCGTTTCACGTCATCCCAACGAAAGCTCAGGCGGTTGACCACGTTCACCACTCCATCGACATCGCGCGCCAGCCGGTAGAGGATCTCGACATCGGTGCGCCGGTCCACGCGGCCGGTAAGCGTGATGACATTCGACTCCACGTCGACGTCGATCCCCGAGGCTTCGGTCGGCACCACGGCCGGGAGCAGCTTGTGCAGCACCTCGTCGCGGAGATCCTCGTCGGTGCGCAGGAACACCTTCAGCAGGTCACTCCGGCTCACTATGCCCGCGATCCGAAGCCTCGTATCGACGACGACCAGGCGGCGGACGTTGCGCTCCCTCATGACGCGCGCCGCCTGGGCAATGGGTATGTCGGTACTCACCGTGACGACCGGCGAAGTCATCAAGTCGGCGGCGACGACACCATCCGCCTTCTCTCTTTGCTTGCGCTGTCGCAAGAGGTCGAGAGGGCTGATGGGATCCACATTTTCCTTCAAGAGGAGGTCCGACTCCGAGACGATGCCTATCGGGCTTCCTTGCGCGTCGACGATCGGCACTGCGCTGATGCGGTTCTCTTCGATGAGACGCACCAGCATCTTGAAAGGCGTGCTGGGGCTCGCCACGTGCACGCGAGCAGTCATCACGTCAGCCACCGTGCGGTGGCGCGGCAGCAAGCTCACGCGTCGAATCTCTGCTGCTTTTTCATGGCTTGAGGATCCGACCCGCGATGCCGGGCGGGTAGGGCCTTTCGACCCGCGAGAGTCTGTCCGATTGGCGTAGGCTCGGGCCGCCATGGCAGACGCCCGCGACCGAAGGGACGCCCTCCTCGAGGCCGGACTCGCGCTGGCGTCGGAGCTCTCGCTACCGATCGTCCTCCAGCGGATAGTGGACGTCGCCGCGCAGGTAAGCGACGCGCGCTACGGCGCGCTCGGCGTCCTTGGCGAAGGCGATCGCCTCGTCGAGTTCGTGACGACGGGACTGTCGGCTCGCCAGTTCCAGGCAATCGGAGACCTGCCCACTGGGCGGGGGGTGCTGGGGCTCCTGATCAAAGACCCACGCCCGGTCCGCATCCGGAACATCGGTGACCACCCGCAGTCGGTCGGCTTCCCCGTGAACCACCCCGCGATGCAATCGTTCCTGGGCGCCCCGATCCAGGCGATGGGCCGGGTCTTCGGCAACATCTACCTGGCGGACAAGAGGTCGGCGGACGAGTTCAGCGAGGACGACGAGGCGGCGATCGTGATCCTCGCGGCGCAGGCTGGGGTCGCCATCGCCAACGCCACCCTGTACGAAGAGGTGCGTTCGCGCGAGAGACGGTTGGAAGCGCTGCGGGACATAACCGAGCGAGTGCTTGCCGGCGGAACCGAGGCGGAGCTGCTCGAGAGCATCGCCGAACACGCGCGAGACCTCGCCGATGCAGACGTAGCCACCGTCGTGACCGGGAGCGGAGTTCCGGGAGAGCTGGTCGTCACCGCGGCCGCGGGCGCTTACGCGTCCGAGCTGCTGGGTCAGACCGTCCCGGCCGAGGGATCGATCTCAGGCGCCGTGATGAGCAGCGGTGTGGGGATGATCTTCGATGACGTCAGCCAGGACCCTCGGGCCTATCAGCCGATCATCCGGCTGGGCCGCCACGGACCCGCCTTTTTCGTTCCGCTGCGCGTCCCAGGCGGCGTTGCCGGCACCCTGATGGTTGGGAACCTCAAGGGAGGCAAGCGTTTCCCGGAAGAGACCAGGCGCCTGGTTGCCAGCCTCGCCGACGCCGCGTCGGTGGCGCTCGATTACGACCGCGTCCAGTCAGAGCTGCGCCGCCTCGGGCTCCTCGAGGAACGCGAGCGGATTGCCAAGGAGCTGCACGACGGCATCATCCAGTCGCTTTTCGCCGTCGGCATGGGCCTCCAGGCCACGGCGCTCATGGCCGGCAACCAGGACGTCACCAACCGGATCGAGCGGGCCGTCGAGCAGCTCGACGGCGTCATCCGCGACTTGCGGAACTACATCTTCGGCCTGCGGCCCGGCATCCTCGCTGACCGCCAGCTCGAGCAGGCCCTCCACAGCCTCGGCGAAGAGATGCAGGCCCGGTCGGGCGAGCAGGTCGAGGTGCTCGTGGACGCGGCGCTGGCGGCCCGGCTTTCGCCGCACTCGGCCGACATCGTGCAGCTGACGCGCGAGGCGCTTTCCAACGTGGCCCGGCACGCCGGTGCCAGGAACGCGAAAGTGATTCTGGAACGGAACGGTTCAGGGGCAGCGCTGGTCATCGAAGACGACGGCGTCGGTTTTGACGTGGACGGCGATTCGGCCGGAAGCGGCCTGAAGAACATGCGCGCGCGCGCCGCCGGGCTGGGCGGCACGATGAGGGTCGAATCGGCGGCCGGAAAGGGCACGACCCTTCGTATCAGCTTCCAGGTCTAGGGCCGAACGGCCTGCGGCGGCCGGGACCACTGACGGGATGGTTTCGCGAGCCGGGGTGCCACCATTAGGCTGATGGCCGGCACTCACGTGATCCGCATCTTGCTCGTCGACGACCACGAGGTCGTGCGCGACGGTGTCAAGTCGCTGATCAACGCAAACGGCGACATGACGGTCGTCGCGGAAGCCGGGACAGTCGCCGAAGCGGTCGCCCAGGCCGTGCGAACGAGGCCCGACGTGGTGGTGATGGACGTCCGTCTTGCCGACGGCAGCGGGATCGAGGCGACCCGCGAGATCCGCGCCAAGCTGGAGAAAACCCAGGTCCTGATGCTGACGTCGTTCGCGGACGACGAGGCCCTCTTCGCCTCGATCATGGCGGGGGCGTCGGGCTACGTCCTGAAGCAGATCCGGGGTGGTGAGCTGATGCGCGCGATTCGCGAGGTCGGGGCGGGGAAGAGTCTTCTCGATCCCGACGTCACCAGGTCAGTGCTCGAGCGCTTGCGCAAGGGCAAGACGATGCGGGACGAGAAGCTCGCTCGCCTTTCGGCGCAGGAGGAGCGCATCCTGACCCTGGTGTCGCGTGGACTGACCAACGGGCAGATCGGCAAGGAGCTGAAGCTGGCCGAGAAGACGGTCAAGAACTACGTCTCGACGATCCTCTCCAAGCTCGAGGTCGCGCGGCGGGCCGAGGCGGCGGCGTATCTCGCGCGGCACACGACGACTCCGGGGACCTTGCCCTAAAGCAAGAGCTCCGGTGCGAGGTCCACCGGAGCTGCCGTCCGTAGGCGCTGGTCACGCAGCGACTTTCTCCGCGACCCTGATCTTCTCGGGCCGGCGCGCCGCGACGAAGACCTCGAACGCCAGAGCGCCGAGCACGACGAGCGCCGCAAGCATCAGACCGAACGCCGCGTAGGTCGTGTAGCTGCCGATCGTCCACCAGCCATATGCGTTGAGCAGGCTGGAGCGAAGGGTCTCACCCTTGAACAGCGTGTCTCGCTCTGCGTTGAGCGTGCTGATCTGCTTCTGCAGGTCTGCGTAAGCGGGGGAGTCCTTCGGGGTCTGGGCGAGCTGCGCGTTCAGCTGCGAGACCTTGGTTCCGACCGACGCGTAGGTCATGCCGTTGGCGACGCCCTGAAGGTGCTTGCCGATGAAGTCGTTGGCGTAGATCCTGGCCTGGTTGCCGTCGGTCACCTGGTTGCCCGCCTGGTCGCGGATCTCCTGCGGGAACTCCTTGGGGTCGAGGGCGCCGCCGGCCTTGATCTGGTCCGCGCCCGGGAAGTAGATCTGCTGCGCGGTCAGCTCGTCGCGGATCTGGCTGGTCGTGAAAGTACCAAGCCCATACGCGAACACCGCCGCCCCCGCCAGAACGACGACGAGAAATGCCTGAAGGCTGACGATTCTCCACTTGATTGCCGAGTTCATTTCGGTTCCTCCTGTTCCCCTTCTTTCGAGGGGGTTTTGACTTTGTTACGCGAGCTCTGGACGGCTCGATCTGCAGTGTCGCCTCGAACCGGATGTGGGAGTTGGTGCCGGGAGGCCCTACCCGCGGGCCCGATCGGCCCCCCGCCTAGGTGACCTTCGGCTGTCCGAGGTAGTTCGTCCCTGGCCTGGGAGGTCTTTCGGCCCTACGGCCACTGAACGTGCGGCCCCAATCTGAGCTCCAGATCTAAAACGACAGGAGGTCAGCCGCATGGATTCCCCGACAACCTATTTCCACTGGGGCTTCATCCTCATCTCCCTGCCCAACCTGCTGGTGATCGCGGGGATGGTCGTCTTTTTCGCGATCGCCCTGGTCGCGCCCTTCCCGCACGGAGGCAAGGACGATGGACGCGACTAGCAAGGAGATCCCACAACCAGCCGCCGAACCGGCCAACTGGACCCTTCGGGTCCGCCGATACATCGACCGGCTCTTGCCCATGGACCACCTCCTGCCCGACCGGCAGCCCTACTACGTCGGCTCGTGGGTCTATGTCTTCGGGGTCGTCACCATCGCCGCCCTGGTGTGGGTCGTCGGCAGCGGCGTCGTGCTTAGCTTCATGGGCCCGCAGTGGTGGCACGTCTCCGGCGTCGGACGCTTCTTCAACAGCCTCCACTTCTGGTCGGTGCAACTCTTCTTCATCTTCATGGTCCTGCACCTCTGGGGCCAGTACTTCATGGCCAGCTGGAGGGACGGACGCGCCGCGACCTGGCTCATCGGCGTGGTCATCTTCGGGGTCAGCATCCTGACCGCCTTCACCGGCTACCTTTCGCAGCAGAACTTCGACTCCCAGTTCATCGCCATCAACGCCAAGGACGCGATGAACGGAGCCGGGATCGGGGCGTTCTTCAACGTCCTCAACTTCGGGCAGATGTACGGACTCCACGTGATGCTGCTGCCGATCGGGGTCACGTTCCTGGTCGTGTGGCACATCGTGATGGTGCGGACGCGGGGGGTCGTCAAGCCGATCGACCCGGAAGGAGCGAACAGGTCATGAAAGGCGTCACGCAGGAGGAGTACTACCGCGGCGTCCGCATGGCGCCGTACGACCTGGTCAAGGAGCTCGCCATCGCGCTAGCGGGCGTCGGCGTACTCGCCCTGGTCGTGAGCGCCGTCGTGTCTTCGCCGGACGAGCCGCCCGTCACGATCTCGGCCTGGGTGCAGTCCGACCCCGTCGACTTCGTCACCACCGCCACCGGCGAGCTGGCCGGCACGACCACGAGCGCCGGCTACGGGCAGCCCTACAACGCAACGGCTGACGCAGCCCAGAAATGGGGGCCGATCTCGCCGCAGGCGTGGCTCGGGGCTCGCATCCCGATCGATTCCGCAAACACGTTCGTGATTCAGCCCCTGCAGCGGGCTGCGTTCGGCAACGCACAGCTCGACACGGCCGTGAAGACCTGGCAGGCCGCATCGGCCGACGACCAGGGCAAATGGACCGACGCCTACACAAAGGCGCTGACCGACGCCAAGGTGGCCGACGACGGAACCATCACCGTGGCGGACGGCGACTACGGACCGCTGCCGTTGATGATGGCGAACCTTCTCGGGATGGCCCGGTCGGGCGCGCTGGACGGCCTGTTGCAGATCAGCGGTCGCTTCTACCAGACCGACTACACGCCGGCGCTGCTGTTCATGGGCGACGGCGGGTACCTCGATGGCCTCGCGGGCAGCTGGAACCTGCACGGCGACCAGTGGGGAATGATGAACGAGACAGGCCAGTACCCGGGCCAGACGTGGTTGTGGCTCTACACCATGTGGTACCAGGTGTTCCCGTTCAACAGCGACACCGGTGCTCTCGGATTGAGCTCCGCCAACGCCGATCTCGGGATCGTCATCCTGATGACGCTCCTGACCGCGGCGCTCGCCCTCGTCCCGCTGATTCCGATCCTGCGCGACATCCCTCGCTGGGTGCCGATTCACCGCCTGATCTGGCGCCGGTACTACTCCGCGAAGGTGAGCGCGTAGCGAATTGTCAACCGCGATCCAGGAGATGAGCGACAGGGAGTGCGTGCAGCAGCTGCGCGCGCACGCAGTCGGCAGGCTCGGGGTCACCGATCACGAGGGTCATCCGCTTATCTTCCCGGTCAACTATTTCTTCGACGAAGGGATAGTCGTCTTCCGCACGGGCTCCGGCACAAAGCTGGAGCTGGCGCCCGGCGCGGCGGTCTGCTTCGAGATCGACGGCTGGGCTCCGAAAGCGGGGATCGGGTGGAGCGTGCTCGTCAAGGGCATCGCGCATGACATCACCCAATCGCGAGGCATGCCGACGGGCCGGATGAAGTTCTGGCCCGTCGATCCGGTCGCGCCCGGAGTTCGCGAGCACTGGATCGGCATCTGGGCGAACGACATCACCGGACGCAGGTTCGAAACGCACCGGGATTAGCTACCGTCAATTCCGGCCCGGTAATCGATGCTTCGCCCGCAAGCGGATCGCGGCCTGGTCGGGCCACAACTGAGCGATGCTCCGGGCGACGTGCGTCGACGCGTCGACATTCGGAGGCTTGCGAGGATTGAAGCGAGGGCCGGCAGGGGTTGGGCGGAGCCGGATCCGGTCGACTTGAAACGCGGTCCAGTCACCGCGGTCGACGTCCCAGGCAACGAGATACCAGCGTGACTGCCATGTGATGACTTCGCTGGGCTCCGTGACGCGCTGACTGGAGGCATCGCCAAGGCCGGCGTAGTCGAAGCGAAGGCGCAGGTGGTCGCGGCAGGCAGCGCCTATCGATGTCAGCAATGCTGCGTCCACCGTCGGCCCGCTGCGCGCGGCGTTCACCGTGGAAAGCTGCACGGCGTTGACGCGGCTTCGCAGGCGAGACGGCAGCACCTGCTCGAGCTTGAGCAGGGCGCGCAGGGCGGTCTCGCCGATTCCGGTGACCCCGCTGCTGGCCGCAGTTCGCAGCGTGATGGCGATGGCGACTGCCTCCTCATCGTCTAGCAGAAGGGGAGGCAGGTGAGCGCCGACGCCGAGCGAGTAGCCGCCGCCAAGGCCCTTCACCGCGGTCACCGGATAGTCGAGGGCGCGCAGCTTGTCGAAGTCGCGGCGAACCGTGCGCGGGGTGACGCCGAAACGATCGGCGATCTCATGGCCCGACCAGACCCGCCGCACTTGAAGGAGAGTCAACAACCGCAAGAGGCGGGCGGAGGTTTCTTTCACGTTGCGCGAACTATAGGACAGAAGTTGTCCGCTACTCGCGCTAGCGTACGAACTCCACCCGGCGGCAAACTCATAGCGAGGAGAAGCGATGAAGAGGTTCATGTTCTTGCACTACGGTTTCGAGACCCCGACTCCCGAGATAGAAGAGGCCTGGGGCAAGTGGTTCGCATCGATTGCCGACCGGATGGTCGACAGCGGCAGTCCGTTCAACGGCGGGCGCGAGGTTTCGCGAACTGAGACCAGGGAGCTGCCGCTGGGGATGGAATCCCTGACCGGCTACACGATCATCAGCGCATCCAGCATCGACGAGGCTGAGAAAGTCGCGAAGGGCTGCCCGATGATCAAGTTCGTGCGCGTCTACGAGATGGCAGCCTAGTGCAGAGGTCGTGCCGGCTACCGCAGCTCGGACACTCGCTGCGCGACCTCGTCCTCGCTCGGCACGCCGGCCGCCTTTCCTTCCCGCAGCAGAGCTCCAACCGCCGCCGAGAGGGCGCTTCGGAGTCGCTCCGGCTCGTGGGAGCCGACGTGCGTCTCATCGAAGCCCGCGAGGATCTCAGCAGGTAGCTCGTCGTAGGCGCGTGCTTGAACCGCGGTCAAGCCCAGGCGGAGGCACGCGAGCGAGAGCGCGTGGTCTCGCACCGCCCCGACGTAGTGCTCCGCCTGCCACACGCGCCGGCGTTCGATGCA
>WNGL01006304.1_pt1 | contig 14004 bp, 10 predicted proteins | sample 5400591 | NCBI WGS metagenome assembly WNGL01 (sample SAMN13153377, study PRJNA577476) | soil metagenome | isolation source: 80 cm soil or saprolite under Garry oak tree replicate 1 | place: USA:California | collected 2016-06-15
AGATAGACGCTCAGCAATTGGACCAGGAGAGATCGACGCACGAAAGGCAACATGACCACTGCTCCTCGGTCAGTTCTGTCCGGTGATCCATCTGCGTATACCAGATCACCGAACACTTCGGCCCTGACGCGCTCATCGAGCGCAACTAAGATGGTGAATGCGATCTCGCTATTGACGCTTAGCCGATATACCGACATATCCGCCCATCCAGTATCGCGTCCGCAGCGGGGTATCGATATTTTTGCATTATACCATCCTGGCTGCCCAAGTTGTACCGACGCATGGTATCGGTATTCCAGTGCCTTTCCGAGCCACAGAGAACGGTCGCCTACGGCGACCTGAAAGACTTATTACAGTTCATGCACATTTTGCATTTCCGAAGGAAATGCAAAATGTGCATGAACTGTAATAAAGGTTGGGGCAGAGGCAGAGCCACTGCCTGACAAATTCCGGCCAGTACGAGCATTGAGCCGTGATCGCGTAAACTGCTAGGCTTGCCCTACGTCTGGCGTGCTGCTCTTGCTCTCGCTCGGGCCTGTCCCGTAGATCATTTCCGAGAGTTCCTTGCGTGCGCCTTCCAGGAGCCTTCGCAGTTGTCCCAGGCGCTCCCGGTTGTCGAAGGCAGTGCGGCTGGCAATGGAGAAGAGCCGGGCTACTTCTGCGGCTTCACTCCAGAGTGCCTGGAACTCAGGAGAACTCCACTGCCACCCAGGGCCAGAGGGACCTCTGTGACCGAAGAACCCGTGTCGTGGATATCCGTGGAAGAAGTGGGGGCCACGAAGACCCTCCCAATCATGTTCCAGCCAGGGAGGGGTCCAGCCTGCCCAGTCGCCCCTGGAAAAGCGGTGAGCGAAACGTCTGCCAAACATCTTTCTGGTCTCCTTTCTGTTGGGTGAAACAATGCGACATAGCTTTATATTCTCATATACGATATATCGCCTGACGTGTTGCAGGAAATAGGGTACTCGGGTCGAATGTCACAGGGATAAGCCAGTGTTTTGTCAATCTTGCTTAGATGTGTCGAGAAGTAGTGGATCATATGGACCTTGATGGACTAGCAGAACAGGAAATGCAAAAAGTGGCTCTTCCATCAGGTAACCCAATGCCCGGTCAAGAACTGGGTAAGTAAAAAGAAGAGCATGGCTCCTGAGATCAGAAGGTAGTTCATGTTGAGCATGCGATTTTTGCCGAGGCCGGCCAGGACGATGAAGGCAGGGAAGACTTCTAACATGTAACGAGCATTTGCCTCGAGCGGAAAAGGATCGTTGATGGGGAAGAGTTGCAGGAAAAGGTAGAAGGTGACAGCGTAGATGGTGTATGCCCAGAGAGGCTGGGGAATTTTCCACGGACCGAAAAAGCTCAGGACGATCAACAGAAGGATGAAAAGATCTGCTCCTAGATCAATGCTGTTACGGAGGGCTTGGAAGCTGAGAATACCGGAACTGTGCAGAATAGATTTGATCGAGAGATACATACCGTAGCCAGGGACGTGCAGTTGATGTCCCCAAAAAGCCTGCTGCACATGGGCAAAGGCCAGAGGGTCGGAAAAGCGGAAATAACAGTAGAGGGCAAAGAGGCCGATACCTGCCGGCAAAAGCAGACTACTCAAAATGTCGAAACGGATGGCTTTGATGCTAAAGTGATGCTGGCGGAGGTACTCATAGAAGAAAGGTAGAAGCATCAGGATACCTGCCAACCTTGTGAGACAGGCTAAGAAGCCGAACAGACCTGCTAACCACCAGCGGCCACGGCGCAGGGAATAAAAAGCAAGGACAGAGAGACAAAGGAAGAGCGACTCGCTATAAGCCGCGGCCAGGAAAAAAGCCGCGGGAAACAGCGAAAGGTAGAGCACTGTGCGGTATGCACGTACGTGGCCGAAATCTTCCTGTACGAGCCGGTACAGGACGACTAGCAACACCAGTCCGGCCAGGTTAGAGACAATGGCCCCTGCAAGAAGAGGATTATGTATGAGGAGCAAGATGCACTTGATTACCAGAGAGTAAAGAGGGAAGAAGCCGATTTTCGGAAGGGTGTCGTAACCGTGCATGGCAATGGCAAGATAACCTTTGGTATCCCAGCGATCCCAGGCCTGCCCCAGGGTGACGAGAGGCATAGAGCGCCTTGAGAAATCTGGAAGAATGAAGAGCACGGAAAAAACGGTCGTGATAACGAACGCTACATGTACAGCGACATAAATGGGTAGGATACTTGTAAAAGCCAGGTACCACTGCCGCCAGCCAGTTGTGGCCGGGATATCAGTAGCTCTCTGGGGGATATCTTTGCGTTCAGCATCTACATTTCTCTGTCCTGTAGCAACTGAAAGTGTTTCTTTTGTATTGAGCGAGGATGAAAAATCACCATTCGAGGCCATCTATATTCCATCTCCTTTATGTCTTCATATGCGGACATCAGTCTGGCTATTATAACAGATCATATCTTCCCCGGCCCAGGATATTCAGCCTCATCATACTTTTTATCTAGCGCAAAGAAAGGGCCACAGGCGACATTGTAAAACCAGACAGGCGGGGAAGGCACATAGTACGTATTGGCTCATACAAGATTTTCTTCTTATTGTCTGAAAAATACGTATACGAATACGTACAATAACCGATGCGCGGCTACAACAAGTCAGGTAAACTCAGAAATATAAAGTCATTGGTAAAGGGAGATCAGCGTCTGGAGGGAGAAACAGCATGATGCATGATCCGGTATATACACACTGTGCGGATTCCGTTGAACAGCTTGCGCCTACGCAGAGCAGACCTTCTGAGAGATTGTCTCCTGTGTCCCTGATGTCAGCCGCGCCTACACTTTCTGCGCTGAGCATCTCAGCACTTGCAAAGCTTTGCATAAGGGAAATGAGCAACTATCGAAACGGAGAACCGTCCAATGAACTGTATGGGTTAGAACTTTTTCGCCGCGCTATAGTGCAATCCAACCAGGATGCCTGGCTATGCTTGCAGCAATGCTTTAGCGAGCTTGTGCTTAGCTGGCTACGCCGTCATCCCCGCAAGGAGGAGGCCTATCGCTTTGATAGCGAAGAGAACTATGTTGCCAGGGCCTTTGAACGGTTCTGGCTGGCAACCGCCCACAATCGGCAGGTAGAATTCAGTACGCTGGCTGCTGCTCTACAGTACTTGCGTGCCAGCCTGAACGGGGCCATTCTGGACACACTACGTGCCTGCTCGAGACCAAAGGAGACTCCATTGCCAGAAGCGGGCTCTCCAGAGGAGCCGAGCGTTGAAGATTCTGTAGACAACGGTGAATTGTGGGAACTGCTACGAGAGATGTTCCCTGGTGAGCGGGAACAACGTTTGATCTACTTGCTCTTTCATTGCGGCCTTAAACCCAGGGAAATTGTTCGCTACTGTCCCCACGAGTTCAGTGATGTACGAGAAGTCTATCTCATACGTCGCAATATTCACGAACGACTCCTGCGTGCTGCCGACTATATTCGCTGGCGGCTTTAAGAACAGATTGCTTGTGCCCTTAATTTTCACTTGTCTTTCACAATGCGCTCATGTATACTCTCTTGCAAAGGAGAGCGTGCATTGTGGACCGCCAAGGACAGCAGTTAGGGAACTATCGATTGCTTCGTCTCTTAGGCCGAGGTGGCTTTGCCGAAGTCTACCTCGGACAGCATATTTATCTCAACAGCCAGGCCGCTCTAAAAGTTCTCCAGATAGTACTCAATGACGAAGACATTGAAAGTTTTGCGCAAGAAGCGCGAACCCTGGCCAGCCTGACCCATCCTCACATCATTCGCGTTCTCGATTTCGCAGTCGAAAATGGTACTCCGTTTTTAGTAATGGAGTATGCCGCCAGCGGTACCTTGCGTGACCGTCACCCTCAGAACTCGCGTTTACCGTCCGAGACAATTGTTTCCTATGTCCGGCAGGTGGCCGCCGCCTTGCAGTACGCCCACGATCAGCGCCTGATCCATCGTGACATCAAACCAGAGAATATGCTGCTTGGATCGAGTGACCAGGTCCTACTCGGTGACTTTGGTCTCGCCCTGCTTGCTCCTCACACTCTCGACCATAGCACACAAGAGATGCAGTCTGCACTGGTAGGTACGATGCCCTACCTGGCTCCTGAACAACTGCAAGGGAGCGCCCGGCCAGCGAGTGATCAGTATTCTCTGGGTGTAGTAGTTTATGAATGGCTTAGTGGAAGGAAGCCATTCAGTGGTTCTCCCCTCGAGGTTGCTATGCAGCATATCTCCATTTCCCCTCCACCTTTGCGTGAGCAGTTACCGGGTATCTCACCTGCAATCGAGGAGACCGTAATGCGGGCGCTTGCCAAAGAGCCGCAGCAGCGCTTTGCCAGCATACAGGACTTTGCTTCCGCCCTGGAAAGAGCTTATCAATATACATTGCTGCCATACTCCTCGCCTGCACTTTCCCAGGGAAGTGAAGCGTTGCAGAGCATTCTAAAGCCAGGACCGATGTGGAAGGTACCAACGACCTTTACGCCGCTGATCGGACGTGATAAAGAACTTGCTGATGTCTGTGCGCTGCTGAAGCATCCAGATGTCCGCTTGCTCACGCTGCTGGGGACAGGTGGTATCGGCAAGACCCGTTTGAGCTGGCAGGTTGCCAGGGAGATACAACAACACTTCGTCGATGGTATTTGTTTTGTCCACCTGGCGTCAGTCAGTGAACCTGACCTGGTCGTTCCCACCATTGCGCAAGAGCTGGGCATTCAGGAGATAGGAGCGCAACCCATCCTTGATCAAATGCAGGTCGCGCTGCGCAACAAGCACTTCCTGCTGGTTCTGGACAACTTCGAGCAGGTCGTCACGGCGGCTCCATTTATCGAGGAACTGCTTGCCGCTTGCCCTCGCCTGAAAATACTGGTGACGAGCCGCGAAGTGTTGCATCTGCGTGCAGAACATGAGTTTCCCGTACCGCCGTTGAGCCTTCCCAACCTCAGCGAACTTCCAGAAGATGATGAACTCGCCCAGTATACAGCAATCGCTCTGTTCGTCCAGCGTGCTCAGGCTATACTGCCCTCGTTCCAGTTAACTCAGACCAACGCACGTACTATTGCAGAAATCTGTGTGCGCCTGGATGGGCTGCCACTGGCAATTGAACTGGCGGCAGCCCGCATAAAACTGCTGCCACCACAGGCGCTTCTCTCACGGCTCTCGCAGCTTTTCCAGGTACTCGCCAGTGCGTCACGAACGATGCCGCTGCGACATCAAACGCTGCGCAACGCGCTTAAGTGGAGCTACGATCTACTGGAAGCCGGGGAACAGCGACTCTTTAGAAGGCTCTCCGTCTTTGCCGGTGGCTGGACATTGGAGGCGGTGGAAGCGGTGGAAGCAGTGGAGGCAGTGGAAAAAGCCTTCAATGAAAAGGAAAACAATACCTTATCTGTCCTGGACAATGTGGCTTCACTACTCGATAAAAGCTTGCTGATCCAGAGCGCGAAGGAAGGTGAGGAACCACGCTTGCAGATGCTGTTGACTGTGCGTGAGTATGGGCTGGAACTTTTGCGTGAGAGTGGAGAGGTTGAGAAAAGCCAGCGCGCTCACGCGTTATACTATCTCACACTTATAGAAGAGGCGGAAGCCCATCTCAAAGGAAGAGAGCAGACCACGTGGTTAGCGCGGTTGGAACTAGAACAAGAAAACCTGAGGACAGCACTGGCATGGCTCGTTGAGCAGGGGGAGGCAGAGCTTGCATTGCGCTTCTGTGGGGCACTGTGGTGGTTCTGGCACCTGCGTGGTTACTGGAGTGAAGGACGCCGCTGGCTGGAAGCCACGCTTGGACTGGCACAGACCGGAGGACCAACAGCGGCGCGAGCTAAAGCACTTTGTGCCGCTGGTGATCTTGCCTACTATCAGGATGATTACGCGGTGGCGCGTCCCCTGCTGGAGGAGAGCGTGGAGCTCTGCCGCACGTTGGAGATAAAGAGAGAACTGGCCAGCGCCCTGGGTGCTTTGGGCGTGCTCATACATGTGCAAGGTGATCTTGCGGCAGCGCGTCCCCTGCTGGAGGAGAGCGTGGAGCTCTGCCGCACACTAAAGAACAACTGGGAACTTTCCTATTTGCTGCGCAAGTTGGGGCAACGAGTGCTGAGGGAGGGGAACATGATACAGGCAGCAGTATATGCCCGGGAAAGCCTCACTCTCGCACGCGAACTCGGTGACAAGTCCCTTATCGCCACCGCACTTTTGACCATGGCAAATATCGCGGGAGTGCATGGCGATCTTGCGCAGGCAGCAGCACGAACTCAGGAAGGCCTCGCGCTTGCACGCGAACTGGGCGACAAATCTCTTATCGCCCTTGCACTACAAAACCTGGGCTACCTCGCCTCGCTTCAGGATGACCTGCCACGGGCGGTTGCACGTACTCAGGAAGGCCTCGCGCTTGCGCGCGAACTGGGCGACAAAATTTCCATCAACCTTGCACTCCACAATCTGGGATACATCTCCTCGCGTCAGGGCGATATAAAGCAAGCTGCCAAATGGTATGGCGAAGGCCTGTCTCATGCGCAGGAGATCGGCGACGAAGCCCAGATCGGCTGGCACCTGATTGGGCTGGCCAGCGTCGCAGCGGCAGAGGGAAAGCCCAGGCGAGCAGCATGCCTGTTTGGAGCAGCAGAGATGCGGCTTGATATCAATGTGAGCATGAACGCCGTGGAGCAGGCTGAGTACACACGTACGGTAGAGGGCGTGCGCGGCAAATTGGGGGAGCAGGCATTTACCGCTGCATGGGCCGAGGGACGCACTCAGACGCCAGAGCAAGCCCTCGCTGCCTCCGAACAACCGCCCGCGCTACAATCATCAGCGCGTATCAGGCTCCCCCGGGCTCCTGCCTATCCCGATGGGCTGACTGCTCGTGAGGTGGAAGTACTCAACCTGCTGGCCCAGGGCTTGACCAACAAGCAGATTGCCACGCGCCTGGTAATCAGTTTACGCACTGTGACAACCCATCTCAGCTCCATCTACTCTAAAACCGGGGTTAACACACGCGCTGCGGCCACTCGCTACGCCATACAGCATGGCCTTGTTTGAGTCTCTTAAATCAACCTTCCTCGACGCCTTGCGTGTCAGGTAGTTCTCGCTCTCGCGACTGTAGGAGCAGACCGTACATGCCGGTTAAGCGTCGTTGCTGCCGCCAGCGCACCAAGGCCGCCAGTATAGATCAATACTGCCGGTACAGTCCCTATCACCTGGAGCAGGATGCCTGTGAGTGCGAGTCCAATGGGGTCGCCACCGAAGATGATGAGGCGAAAGACGCTGTTGACCCGTCCTTGCAGCTCGTCTGGGATCAAGGCCAGCCGGTAGCTGAACTGGACAACGCCATAAGTGCTCATGATAGCCGAAAGCGCGGCTGTCACCACGCCAAGCCAGAGTATGTTGGGAGCAAGAATGTAGAGCGGAAACAACAGGGCGATGAGCCATATCGTACTGATTGTCAGTCGTGTAAAGCTGAACCTTTTCTGAAGCAGGCCGCCGAGCAAGGAACCGAGCATAGTGCCAGCACCGCCAACTCCTAATACCAGGCCGGTGATGAACGACGAGGTATGCTGGTGTTGAGCCAGGACGATGACGAGCAAGATCATACCTGACCCTACGACGTGGACGACACAGCCGAGCAGCGCAATAAAACAGAGCAAAGGCTGTTGCCAGAGCCAGCTCAGACCTTCCCGGATCTCAACCCACAATTTGCGTGGAACCCCTCCGCGCTTTTCTTGAAAAGGGACGGTGATAAAGGTGAGCGAGAGTACCGAGACGATATAGGAGACGCTATCAGCCAGAAAGGGAAACAGCCGTCCCAGGCTGTAGAGAATACCGCCAAGGGAGCGACCAAACAAAAAGGACATACTTTGGGTGAACTCAGTTTGTGCGGCAACCGTTGGCAAGTCTTCCTTCCGCACCACCTGTGGCAGGCAGGCGACCTCGGCAATGTTGAAGAAGACGAAGAGCGTGCCCTCTATAAGCGAGACGAGGTAGAGTTGTAGCAGCGTCAGGTGGCCGATGGCGAAGGCCAGGGGGATGCTGCCGAGGCTGATAGCGCGTGCGGTCCCAGCGGTCGATGAGAGCTCCGGCGGGCAGGCTGAAAATGAAGTAGGGGAGTGTGCCGGCAGCCCCGACAAAACCGGCCTGGGCGGGTGAGTTCGTGAGGGCCAGGACGAGAAAGGGGAAGGCGATGTCCGAGACCTGCGTGCCAATGGAGGAGACAATCTGCCCACTCCATAAGAGCAGGTAGTTCCGGTTGTGCCAGAGAGATGCCGGTTGAGCTACCGGCTCATTCGTCGTTGGCACATACACTTCCTTTCAAGAACCGCCAGGGACACATGACCCGGTTCGGCCTGGTACGTTGCTTGCGCCCATCTTATCATCCTGTGCTGGTGAGCGCAATGTTTACGTTGAAGGTTTGAAGGTGAAATGATTTAACGAGAAGATTGACATGCCTCCTTGTTTTCGTCTATGCTTGTCACAGGAGAGCGTGGATAGCAAGCTCTAAGTCAGCCAGCAGGGACAAATCGGAGGAACATGAACACTATTCTCAGTGCCCAAACCGATTCATCGTGGGAAGAGGCCGATCGATTAATTAGTATCTTGCGTAGATGGGGCATTGGCTACCTGGTTGGGGAGAATCATCCCGTTAGCCCCTCCGAGGTGGCAAGAGATCAGTCATCTGGTGTCACATTTGTGAAACGTTTAGCGCGATGCGCGTACCCGCGCGTGCGTGACGCAAGTATCTCGCTCTTCTTGCTGCACCCTGAATTCGCTCCGGCGGTGCTTGAAGCGCTGGAGACGAGTGAACCGGCGGCGGCAGAACAAATTGCTATTCTAACGTTGGCGACCCTTTATCTGCAGCGCTTGTGGTCCCTCCGATTGACCATGGCTCTTGGGCACGCCCCCGGTTTTCCCGAAGAGCCTTTTACTTCCCTGTGGCGCAGTCGCCACCTACCACCTCCAGCGTATCATGATGGGAAATGGGGATTGGTGGCGTTACAAGAGGCCGAACGACGGCGCAGCGGTCTACCATTGAACTATATAGGTGACTGGCAGAATCAGGTGGATCACCTCTTGCAGCAGGAGGAGGCTTATCACCGCGAAGCTACGGGTGCTGTCAGGGAGCTTCTTGAAAAGAAAAATGAAGATGAACAGGAATTTGAGATTGAGATGAGTATGCGCCCAAATGTTGACAGGGAACAGATTGAAAACTTTCTTAAAAACCTGGGGCGAACCTTTCGCAAACCAGGACGCCTCTATCTTGTAGGAGGCGCTGCTCTAGTCCATATGGGGCTGCGGTCTGGCACCACCCAGGATATCGATGTAGAAGTTTCTGAGGATACTACAGACGAGATATTTCCGACTATTTGGCAACTGAGGCGGCAAATGCAAATTGACGTAGAGCCTGTTTCAGCAGAAAAATTTATCCCCCTCCCCAGTCAGTGGATGGTACGGTCGAAGTTCATTGGTCGTTACGGAACAGTTGATGTCTTCTACTTTGACTTCTACAGTATCGCTCTCAGTAAAATCCAGAGGGGAAATACGCGTGATATTAATGATGTCAAGCTTCTTCTTCAAGAGAAAGTCATCACCATACAAGGGCTGGATGACGCTTATAACGAAATACTCCCGCAGGTAGGAAAAGATCCCTACAAGAAGCTCGATCCCAGGCAATTTGCTGCCAACTATGCAGCCGTGCGTCGACTACTCCAGGACTTATAAAGCTGCACAATAGTCTGTGCGGTAGGTTGCTTATTCTTAAAGAAGAGGGGTAACTCTTCAGGACTTCTCGCCGCCTGTGGCGGCACACCCAATCTTGTGTGAGTTGCGGATTTTGCAGCCGCAGGCTGCAAAATCCGCAACTCACACAAGACACTTGCGAACTGCCGGAGGCAGTGAGGAATCAAGAAGAGAGCAAACCTCGATAATTACAAAGAAGGAAAATGTATGCCAACATCTATCTGGAGCCCCGAAATCCAAACAGTATTTGACCAGGCGAGAATGCCGGGCACCAGGCGCGTGCAGGTTGGTGACCAGAGCATTGAAATACCAAGCCCTTTCCCGTCACCGGAAGATTGGCGGGATAGATGGATATACTTTATCATGGTTGATCGCTTCAATAACCCGGGTGCACCACCTCGTCACTTGCCCTGGGATAGCGAGTATGGTGACTTTCAGGGCGGTACGATCAACGGGATACGGCAGCAGCTTGACTACCTGCAAAAATTGGGAGCCGGCGCGCTGTGGCTCTCGCCTGTGCTGAAGAACTGCCAGTATAGCCCCTCTTATCATGGCTACGGCATTCAGGATTTTCTAGCTATCGAGCCTCGTTTTGCCTCAAATCCTGCCCAGGCACAACAGGACCCCCAACTGGCGGAGAACGAGTTACGCCAACTGGTTGACGAGGCCCATGCTCGTGGTATGTATGTGATCTTCGATATTGTGCTTCATCACGTGGGTGATGTCTTTGCATATAAAGACTTTGGCTCGCAAGCGCCATGGAGTGGGCAGCCGTATACGGTTTACTGGCGCGATGAGAACGGTAATAGCCGGCCGGATTGGACCGATGTACCCGCTAACCCACCGGCCAATGCCGCGGTATGGCCGCAAGAACTGCATAGCAATATCTTCTTCCAACGCCAGGGCAACGCCTTTTCTCCTGCGGGCGATCTGATCGATTACCGGGGCGACTTTCAGTCGCTGAAGGCACTCGACACCGACCTGCAGGATAACACGGGTTATCCCACTCATAACATTCTGATCCGTGCTTACCAGTATCTCATCGCCAAATACGATATCGATGGCTTTCGTATTGACACCTTAAAGTACATCAGCCCCGATTTCGAACGAATTTTTGCCAACGCAATGCGCGAATTTGCCCTCAGTATCGGCAAAGAGAACTTTTTTACTTTTGGTGAAGTTTATGACAACGAGGAGACAATTGCGCGTTTTATTGGCCGCAATACGCTGGAAGCAGGCGATCTTGTAGGCGTCGATGCCGCTCTCGACTTCCCACTTTTCTACAAACTCCCGAGCATGTCGAAAGGCCAGCTCGCGCCGAGCGAAGTAGCGAATACATATGCGCATCGCAAGCAAGTGGAGCACGACATACTCAGCACGCATGGTGATGCCAGCAACTTTTTTGTGACTTTCCTGGACAATCATGATCAAAAGCAGCGCTTTTATTATCGCGACCCCGGCAATCCCGATGCATTTGATGACCAGGTTTCCCTTGGTGTCGGGTGCCTGTTCACCTTGCCCGGCATCCCATGTCTCTACTATGGCACTGAGCAAGGTCTCTCAGGTGCTGGAAATATAGACTGGGCAGTGCGCGAAGCGCTATGGGGTAAGCCAGGCGCCTTCGATCAAAACTTTGCTTTTTACCGGGCGATTCAACAGCTTGCGGTCCTGCGCAGTGAGCAACCGGCGGTGCGCTTTGGTCGTTACTACTTTCGTCCCCTCTCGGGTGATGGTTTACATTTCGGTATTTCCACGAGCGCACCGGGTGTGCTGGCTTTCTCACGCATTTTGAATGACGAGGAAGTGCTTATCATAGCTAACACCAGCACACAGGCACCCTGGTCGGGCCAGGTCATTGTCGATTTTTCTCTCAACCCGGCAGGTTCCCATTACCATATCTTATTCAGCAATAAAGGTGCTCCTGCGGAGCCTGGGCCGGTCATCGAGAAGCCCTCTGGCAGTGTCGAGATCACAGAAATAGACGGCACAATCACGCATGGACCGGCGCGTGTTGTTGCTGTGAATTTAGGGCCGATGGAGATACAGATTTTGGGAAGGACAAGGATATAAACATGAGTCTCAACCCGTATACCACACGTGATAAATGACTCCATCTTTATCATCACTTACAAACAAAGACCCATCGTTTGCAAATGCCAACCCTACAGGTCGACCGGTGACACTGCCGTCGTCCTTCAACCAGCCTGTAATAAAATCTTCGGCGGGACCTGCCACTTTTCCATTACTTAGTGGAATGCGTACCACTTTATACCCTGTTGGAACGGTACGATTCCAGGACCCATGAAGGGCAACGTAGAGGCTGTTTTGATAACTCCTGGGGAACATCTTCGCACCTGCAGGGTAGAATGCCATTCCTAGCGGTGCAGTGTGAGCCTGCATCTTGACCAGTGGCTGCTGAATACCACTACAGGCGCCTGCCGATTGACCGTAAGTAGGATCGGGAATATTTCCGGCGTGACAGCGAGGCCAGCCGTAATCACCCTGGTTGATCAATGCGTACACGGTTTCTGGGGGCGTATTATCACCCAGGTAATCGCGTCCATTGACATCAGCCCAGATTTCTTGCGTCGAGGGATTGACGGCCATGCCTACGGCATTGCGCAAACCTCTGGCAAAGAGCCTGCCGTTAGAGCCATCCATATTGTATATCCAGACAGCAGCACGATGGAGGTCGGTCTCGATGCAGACGTTACAATCGGAACCAATGGATACATAAATGTGCTTATCTGGACCAATGAGCACTGTGCGGGTAAAATGCTGTCCACCTTCAGGCAGATCGGTAATGATGCGCTGGATCGGGCCAGCCTTCAAATCGTTGCCCAGGGCCATACGTGCAATACTCGATCCTTCACCAACGTAGAGATAACCTTTATCCATGACAAGGCTGGTAGGATTGTTGAGATTGCTGGCTATCGCTATTGGTTTGCCTGACTTTTTCGGTGATGTTCCTGGCGGCAAAGCAATAACCGAACCAGAGCCACGATCTGCGACGAGCAAGACTCCACCAGGGCCTATAGTGATAAAGCGAGGGATATTTAAACCAGTTGCATAAACGCTGATCTGGAAGCCGGGAGGCAATTTAAGACCAGGGATGCCAGACAGGATAGGCCGTGCTGTAGGAGTAGGCTGTGCGGTAATATGCATGGTGGGATGTGCTGTAGCGGTGGGGGTATTTGAAACACTGGAGCCGCTACAGCCAGATAGTAAGAAAAGGATGAGCAGGCCGTATGCAAGTATTGATAGATATATATGGCGACGCATAAAGTACTTACCTTCTCCTTCGTAACTATTCACGTCACTCTTTTCTTGACTCCTCACTGCCTGCGGCAGTTCGCAAGTGTTTTTGTGTTGGGTGCCGACTTTGCCACCTGCGGCGGCAAAGTCGGCACCCAACACGTGAATGTGCAAGTTCAGTAGGAAAAACGTTACGTGGTAATGCGAGTCGTTTCCTGATAACCAACACAAAAACATTAGCGAGCCAGGGCCTCGAAGCGTTCGATATCGGCACGGATAATAGCCAGGCTGGCGCGCCAGAAATCTGGTGAGCGAAGATCGATGCCAAAGCGTTCTGCCAGGGCTGCGGCATCGGCCAGGCCGGTAGATGAGAGCAGGTCGTCATAGCCGGTTTTGAACGTTTCGGGGTCTTGCTGATAGCGGGCGTAGAGGCCAAGCCCGAAGAGCAGGCCGAACATGTAAGGATAATTGTAGAACGAAAACTCGGTGTTGTAGTAGTGCGGCTTCATGGCCCACATGTATGGGTGCAGCGCCGATGCATCCAGGCCATCACCATACGTCTCGCTCTGGGCCTCCAGCATCAGGGCATTGAGTTCATCGATGGATAATTCACGTTGTTTGCGCTTCTCAAAGAGACGCTGCTCAATGAGAAAGCGGCTGGTAATATCCACCACGACCTGGCAGGAGCCCTGCAGGGAAGCCTCAAGGATAGCGATTTGTTCTTGTGTTCCGGCTCTCTGCAATGCGGCGTTGCGAATGATCGTTTCACAGAAGATGCTGGCCGTCTCAGCCAGGGTCATAGGTGTGTCGCGCTGCAGGGCAGTGCGCTGAGCCAGGTTCAGGTTATGGTAGCCATGGCCTAATTCGTGCGCCAGTGTACTCATACCATCATACGAAGGCTTGTAGTTGGCAAGGACGCGGGACTCATCTCGCCAAAGTGAGATGCAGAAAGCGCCATCAACTTTTCCCGTTCGAGGCTCGGCATCGATCCACTGCTCGCGGAAGGCCCGCGCTGCAAAATTGGACAAGCGAGA
>WNGL01012948.1_pt1 | contig 14000 bp, 12 predicted proteins | sample 5400591 | NCBI WGS metagenome assembly WNGL01 (sample SAMN13153377, study PRJNA577476) | soil metagenome | isolation source: 80 cm soil or saprolite under Garry oak tree replicate 1 | place: USA:California | collected 2016-06-15
CATTGTATGATTACTACTACTGGTGCTGCCGTTGTTTGGTGCCGCAAGTACGCTTATGCTCTCCCACTTATTAACGCGTACGATGAAACAAAAGCAATCGCTGATAATAAAATAGTGATCTTGTTCTTGGTGTCATCAATTTTTGTCATTGCCAACCCGACCGTTTATGTATTAAAAAAATACTTTTTCCAATTGTTATCCACATCTTATCCAAATTGAATCCAGATCTTTGATATCAAACAATGAAAAGATGGAATACCTACATATTCATTCCTGTCCCTTCAAAAAGGAGCTTTGCTTGGGTATATCTCATATTCTAAATGATTTAAATAACAGAATGCTCTCTTGTGAGTAATGAAAACATTAACGTGCAGTGATGCAGGATTTGACTGTAATGCCGTTATCAAAGGCGATACAGAAGATGAAATCATGAGCAAGGCTGGCGAACATGCAATAAAAGAACATAATATCAAAGCTGAAGATATGACGCCTGAATTGACACAAAAGATTAGAGGTCTCATCCGCAGCTCTTAATTTTTTCTTAATTTTTCTGCCTGTAATTATCAATGATCGATCGATTACATATCTCATGCAAAGGATAGGCGATCCGGTTCTAAGAGTCAATTACAGAATGACCTAGCAGTCCCCGAAGAACTCCAAACATTCCGGCATACTACCATTACAAATAATCCATCTTTTATCCTATTCTTTAATGTTGATGCTCCAATTTTCCGTTGGACACTAACAGTAAACTTTAGATCCTTTGTGACCCTCTAGTCTGTGCCTATGTGTTCACTTGTACATAGAATATATTGAGTAGGATGCATTAGTTTCTAAAATTAGATTTGAAATTTGGAGAGTTTAAAGTAGGACAGACATTCAAATCGTATTTTCTCATTGACAAAGATGACTTTGAAAGATACATATCATTTGCAAAGACAAGGAATATCTTGCATGAAAAACCTGAAGTGGCCACTAAGGAAGGAATTAAAGGAACTCTTTTGCCAGGTCGGGCTATAATAGCACGTGCCGAGGGAGAGATGACGCGTCTGGATATATTTTCTGATTCCATTATGCTGCTGTATGGGATGGATGGAGATCCCAAATGGGATAATCGGCATACTAGGTTTTTTGGTGAAGTTTATGCAGGTGAGAAACTCGAAGTAGAATATTCTATCTCAGATAAAAAGGAAGGAACTTCTGAAGGGTACGGTATTTTATCAGTTGATATTCAGATTAAACGGAATAGTGATAATAAGCTTGTCATAGTATCACGCAAAAATCTCTATAGGATGAAAAAATGATAACTTCATCGCCATTAAGATTTCAGCCTTGTCATCTCTCGTGAATGATTTTCTATTATAAAATGTTACAATATTATCTGACTAACACCGAACATTTGTGACTACATGTCCGGTCAGACAGTATCAGATGATAAACGCCACTAGTTTAAGAGTTGAATAATGACTGAAATATTTCGAGTTACTAGAATTCTTTAATATTTTCTAGAATTTTATTTATGTCTTGTTTTTCTTGCAGAATATTTTTCCATGGGTCTTCAATTTTTTTGACAACTTCAGGCACATTTAGTATATTAAAATTGGGCGGCGTAATAGATGATAATTGTTTCCACCATATAGGCATAGATACACTCGCTGATAAGGTTGGTCTTGCAGAGAAAATTGATGCTATTGTCTTTCCTTTAGCATTCTGATTATGATCAAAGAACACTTTTCCTTTTCTCTTGGTTGTATCCCACTCCATTGTGATTTTGTTTGGATATTTTTTGACCATCATCCTCCCTATAACCTCGGCAAACTTTCTAGTTTGATCATATGTATAGGAAGGCACTATTGAAACAAAAATATGTAGACCTGTCTTTCCGGAGGTCTTTACATATGACCTTATATTTAGATTATCTAACAGGCCCTTCAAATGATAGGCTACTTGGACAGCTATTTTGAAACCATTGATATTATATTCTGGCTCTTGTCCCTTATCTTCTTGGCCAGAATAAATGTACGGATCTAAATCAAAGACTATAAAATCTGGATAATTCAATCCACATTTGTCTTCATCTATCTCTGTACCCTTGCAAGAGCTCAAGTCCTTAATTGTACTGAACCACGGATGCATTTCAATGCAGCCTAAATTTGCAAGCCAGAGTAACGTTTCTTTGTTATTGCACACGACATAGTTTATGATATGATCACGTGACTCAGAATAGACTTTCACCGTTTCAACAAATTCTGGTTTGTTTTTAGCCCAATTCTTATGGTAGAAGTGCTTTCCTGTTGCTCCATCGGGATATCTACTCAGTGAAACTGGTCTATCTTTAAGATATGGTAGAATATAATCACTCATGCTCCCATAGTAATCGATCAAGTCTTTCTTTGTTAATTCCCTATGGTCGCCGGTCTTGTTCCAAAAGGTTTTGTCTAGATGAGAGAATGATTGCAAATTTTTTGATTGTCCAATTTTTGTACTTGGGACCACTTTCCTTATTTGCGTGGGTGTGGCTGATTTCGTGTGAGCATCAGAAGTATTAGTAATAGTACTAGTACTAATATCAGCACTAATTACCTGTTTCAACTTTTTTTCACTTTCAATTCTACACTCAATTGGTGATTTATCTTCTCTGACTCTCAAAAATATTGGTGCCCTCATAATCCTATCTTTTGTCCACCCATGGAACTTTACCTCCACTACAAGTTCTGGTCTTACCCAAACCGGTTCTCTATTTGTATACGGTACATATTTTATAGGACATGCATTTACTTTCATTTTTTCTAATCTCTTGTATGTACTTTCAAGTAGACTGAAATCAAATCCACTACCAGTATGACCAACAAATCTTAGCTCTCCTCCTGCTCCCAATTCATCATCATACATTGCTAAGAGAAGTGAACCAAAATAACCTTGTCTGTTTCCTTCCCCTTTAGTGTATCCAATTACTATACAATCCTGTGTTTGTATATTCTTAATTTTCAGCCAATCTGTCGATCTGGTACCCTGCACGTAGATGCTCGATCTCTTCTTTGCCATAATACCTTCAAGATTCATAGTCTTGATCTTTTCAAATACTTCTATCCCATTCTCTTCAACATAATCAGATATTCTGATCCTGTCGTTCGGTCTAATAATATCACTTAAGATCTTTCTTCTATCTACAAATGGGAATCTTTGCAAATTCTTTCCATCAATGCAGAGGATATCGAAAAAATAATAGGTTGCAGGTATCTCCCTTGATAGCATTTCAATCTCCTTATGATAGTCTACATTCATTCTTCTCTGATGTTCTTGGAAATCAGGAAAACCTTTTTTGTTCAATACAACTATTTCACCATCAAGAATTACTGATTCTTTGCAGTTTATGGCAGATTCTAAAGGTGACACTAATTCTGGATATCTGTGAGTAATAGATTTGTTATTTCTGGATTTTAGTTCAATATTATGCTCTCGTTTATCTAGAAAAAGAATAGCCCGAACGCCATCCCACTTGACTTCAAACACCCAATCTCTATTATCAAAGGGTTTGTCTACTAATGTACCTAGCATAGGCTTAACAGTAGTTGGAAACTCTGCATGATAAGTTAGGATTTTTTGTTCTTCTTGTTCTCCTACCATCGTGCTCAAGCCTATTTCCTTTTCTAATTCCCTTCTTTTTTGTTTTTGTCGGTTACGATCACTTTCTTTAAATTTCTTAGTATTCAGGTCTACGTTTGTTCTCTTAGTCAATACTGACTCAGGCCTTGTCATAGTCAGTTCTTCAGCAGAAGCATATTGATCATTTGCTTTTATCAAAAGCCATTGATTATCTTCTCTCTTACGTTTAACTAGCAAATATTTTCCTTTCAATTTTTGACCAAATAAAGTGACGGTAATCTTTCCACTTTGCAGCTGGTTTGAAAGTTCTTGTTCTGTAGTATAGCTTCCTGTGTCCCATACAATTACGGTACCCGCTCCGTAATTTCCTTCGGGGATCACCCCTTCAAATAGTAAATAACCTAATGGGTGATCTTCAGTCATAACCGCGAGCCTCTTAACTTTGGGATCGAGTGCGATTCCCTTTGGTACAGCCCAAGATTTCAAAGTGCCTTCCTTTGATTCTAGTCTGAAGTCATAGTGCAGTCTAGTCGCTTCATGTTTTTGCACTACAAATCTTAAATTACCTGACTCCCTCTTTTCCTGTTTCTTCTTTTTCTGCTTTGTGATTCCTGCAGGCTCTGAAGTCCTGGCAAAATCCCTTTTCTTATGATATTCTTGTAGCGCCATTACGTTTTGAAAATCCTGTAAATTCTATTTGCGGATTTGCAAATCGGTGGAGAGGTAGGAGGATCTTTTTTGGTCGTCATTTCTTTATGATCCTCTGGCATATCTAGAATTTAACCGATACGGCGTTGACACCCATACTGTCAATGACACTAGCTAGGACGGTGAATGTTAGTAAAAGCGATGTTACACTCAGCTTCAGAAATTCTGAAGGTCTTCAGCTACTGATCATTATAGAACTTTAAATCCATTTTCGTAGTTGTAGGCTATCAGATAATCATAATGTATGATGATTATACATTATGATTACTTACATCCATAAAACAATTGCAAATCTAAGAGGATGAAAATCTCTTATGTGAAAAAATTGCACACATTGTTACCTATATTTGAATATTAAGTCTTCGTTGTTTGTATCTTCCATGGTCATAGATATTGGCTTGGAATGCGATTGTAGCAAATAAAAAATTGGATGTTTAGGCTTTTGCGTTACCATAGTGCTATCGGTCTTTTTTCCAGGATCTACATTACATAGATGGACCAATATTGTTATTCAAACCGCGATGGCCGGAGAAAAAGCCTTGACTATGTCCCTCCATCCCGCCGCCGCAATAATGACCTAACATTCCTCTTCCACCCGGTTGTAACGATGCGTTTGCAATTGGAAGTTGTATGGTCGAAAGTACTTTTCCGTTTCCTGCATCTACTATCACTCGATGGATATTATTGCTAGCATCCACAACATGGGCTGTGTAAACCAAGTACCCATTCACTACTCTGAGATGAGCGGAAATTACATGGGAATTTGGACCTACTGATTTTTCGGCGCTAGTAGCAGCCGCACTCAAACTGACGTTAGCTTTAGATTGAATTGTTTGCGATAGTCTTGGGAATACCTGTACTGATCCTGTCAAGTTTTTCAAAGGCGCAGCAACTGCATTACTAGTACTGCTTTGGTTTTGGGCACTTGCTGTCTGCTGCATATATGTGGACACCAAAATTCCAGTCGTTATTGATGCAGTTACAGCTAATACCGCAATCATTAACAAGTTTTTGTTTTTAGTTATCATTTCTTTTTTTGTTTCACCTCTTAGTTAGGAATAACGGAAGAGGTTTAAATTAAAACATGCTAAACCATGGGAGTTAACAATGTTAACTCACAACGTTAATCAAGTCCTTAATATCCGTCCATTGAATAGTTTCACTGATACAAGGATGAATCGGATTCGGGCTTGTATTCCTAAATGACCACCATGGGAGATGTGATGAGTATTGTCATTAGAAGTAGCAAAGATCAGAGGAATACCTGTTAGGTTACATTTTACGTTACCCATTGTCTCTTTCCTGATTGCATGGACATTAGCAGGAACTCTGATGCCCGAACTCTATCCTGGCTTAGCTATTTCCGTATATTGGATAATGGGTATCATAGGTGCAATCATTCTTTTTGTATCAGTGCTTCTACATGAACTAGCGCACTCCATAGTGGCACAGAGGTATGGACTTGTGGTACGTGAGATAGTCCTTTATATTTTTGGAGGAGTATCTGTCATCGACGATCAAGATGAACTGGCATCCAAGGATTTTCGTAAAGAGTTCAAAATTGCAATTGCGGGTCCCTTTACAAGTTTTGTTATTGCGGTTATCTTAGCAACGTCATTTTGGCTCCTACTGTATATTACTGTAGGACCTCATAATAATGCCGACAGCGTATCGGCGATAATAGCAGCAGGTGTACTCCAATACGGTGCACTTGTTAACTTAATTCTTGGCGGATTTAACCTTATACCTGCGTTTCCGCTAGATGGCGGGAGGATACTCAGATCAGCTCTTCCTAGATCGAAAAATGATTACGATAAATCTACAAAAATCACAGCTAGAATTGGAATAGCGATATCTTATGGATTCATCGGGATAGGCTTCTTTGCAATGATTTCTGGATCATATCTTAGTGGGATATGGTTATTGCTTATGGGATGGTTCCTAAATAGTACAACTAGGTCCTATCTAGTACAACATCAACTGAGATCTATTTTATCGGGTATTCATTTAAGCAGTATTATGAATCGCCATATTATAGCCGTAAGAAAGGATATGCTGATCGATGGTCTAATACAAGAATACTTCAATACATCCTCGGGGGACTTTTTTCCAGTAGCAGATGATTTTGGTCATCTAGTTGGCATGGTTAAGGCCAAAGACGCCTTCAGAGTGCCAGAATATAGAAGAGCTTTGGTATACGTATTAGATATTATGATCCAAAAGTCCGATCTCATAATCATGAATACAGAGAGCTCTGTAGATGACGTACTAAAACACATGAGTAGAAAGCGCAACGGGAGAGTAGCATTTATTTGTGACCAAGATGGAAAGCTAACTGGTCTGATTAGTAAGAGGGATATCAGGAACGCAGCAAGTGAAAGAACACACTCTGTCAAGTCAGAGCACGTCACATGTCGTGGGTATTAAATATTGACTAATTGTTGTTAGCTCACCATTAAGTCCAACATCAGCATACAACTTTCTTATTCAAATATTCAAATATTGTAACCTATACTAAACTTAATTTAGGTTACTCCGTGAGAGATGTTTTTGAGTCTAGTCAAAGTAACTTTCATCGTAGATTTCCATTGATACTAATTGTTCAAAAATGTAAATACACCGGTACAATAGATACGGTATGAATGAGATACAACTAATCCTTCTGGGATTGTTAGTGCTAGGATCTTCTGTCGTGTTCTTCTACCTTACCGATCTGATACCTAGACAAATCGAGAATACGGAAATGAGTATTATTGTATCATTGGGAATCGGCTTGTTGATATTGATAGTAGGTAAAAGGCAGAACCGTTATCTTGATGAAATAATTCAAACACAGCATAAAATGACTCAAGAAATACATGCAATGATTAAAGAAGAAATCAGATTAATCAACAAAATGAAGAGTGAGAGTGATAAGAGTTGATTAATCTTGGCTTATTTTTGAGCAAAAACAGCTCAAAACTATTCTCTTCCCAATCGCTCCTGAAAAAAGTAAATTCGCCAACCTCTACGTCCAGACGTCACATTTTGTACTGTATTATCGTCCTTTAATTTGTTACTTGAAATGTATTAGTCAGTTGTTGTATAGTTGGCAAATACCTACCATATTCATTTAATCCTGCTTCGTATGCTAGAATTTTACTATATACACCTTCCTTTTGTTGTAGTTAAACATTTAACCTTAGCCAGGGTATTAATATTATTGGTTAGTGATGTAAACAGCGACAGCAAAATACTTACAACCGATGAATACTTTCAAAACTTTTGCATAGAAATAGTCAACAGACATTGTTTTATAAGATCTGCTGCAATAGCCGATGTTCTTGGTCATTTGATGGCTACTGCATACAGACAACATCTAATCCCTTTATTGACACAGGAGGAATCCTCAAGGGCTGCTGCTCAAGCAGCCATTCGAGCGGCAACTCGTAACAAATTTAAATCAAGGATAGGGGAACTACAATTCTCACTTAGTAGATATGAAAAGTCGGTAAGGGCCACAATTCCAATTAAGAATGGTGAAAAGATCAAGTTTTTGTTATTGTTGACGTTTGATATTGAGGCAGAAGCCGATTCAATCATTATCAAGAGAATCCTTCCTTATGTAGCTGAAAACAAGGATTACTTCTTGCAGTAGCAGGACTACAACCTATTTCTCATAACTAGCAGATTGCTGCAGGACTTACGGAAAGTCTTTTCTTTCTTCTGAATCGGTCGCTGCTTGTGTATTTTTGATGCTTTTGTTGACCATTGTACGATGATTTTTTAAACTAAGATTTCGAGCGAAAAGGCAAGATCTGTCCTACTCATTGCAGAGTCAGATTTCAATTACTGGTAGTAATAGCATGTTTTGTGGAAATATTTAGCCATGTGCTATTCACCTAATATTTAATCTACACCATCTGTGACTTCTATTTTGAATCCCTTTCCTTCTGCTGCTTCAATTCTGCGCTTATCCTTTGTAACCCACGACACTCTAATTAGGCCATATATTTCAAGGTCGAGCATTACTTTGTTAAAATCTGGCCAACTTAGAGAAATATCCTCCTTCTCCAAAACACGCATAAGTTCTGTATCCGTTATATTTCCTGACCGCTTTACCTTCTCATAAATTATATTGCGTAGTGGATATTTCATTTGGTTTCACAATAACTGCTAGCATCTGATAGGACTTTTTTTCAACAATATAAATGTCACCAAGACTCTCACCATCAACATATTATTATTACTATTCGATAGAGGATTAAAGATTTAGCCAATATTTAACGATCTCCTTTTTTGAAGTTATTGAGTGAGTCGATAAAGCCCTGAGATTCGAACCTTGGATTGCAGTATTTGTTTTTTATTGTTGCCGACGGTCCACTCTGAACAGGAACAATATCTCCAAATCGAATCCACTATCGTTGTGAATAAATCATGTCCGCATGCAGCTCTCAATTTCTTGAACATTAGCGCACAAACACTGTCATCAACTGAATAAAAGGAATCGGTAATTATTGAAGTAACTATTTTGAAATCTTTTGCGTCTCACAGCAGGCGGCACGTACGATTTATAATTTCCCTTTTCCATTTTACCCCCAAAGTAAAAACTATTCTTCTCTCTGATTCTTGTTGTTGCGAGATGTCTATTGCTTCTTTTCCTCTGTAAGAGAGGCTTGAATTCATCACCTTGTTTTTTCCTCTCTATTATCAAACAAATTCTTGTCGTACTGATCGAGGGTACAGTGCTAAATGATACACAAATAGATATAAGCTAAAATTCTAACCTCATTTCGTGCTCGGACGCTTAGTCGTTATATTTATTCTCTTCTGAATTTAATTTCTTGGCTTTACTCTTAATATGAACCGGCAGCAGGGGCAGGTTAATCCTTTCCAGTCAAGAAATATCTCGCATGTTGAACATCGTTTGAAGCCCATCTCATAATAACTACTCCTTCGGCCTTTAGTCGCCCCGTATCGTGCGCAGATATTCTTACAGGGCATTTTGTTTGTTTATGTATCTCAAAGGACAGCTAATTTTTAATGTCCTAGCATGAGTCAGAGCACCGATGGCTGAATTCAGCTGTAGTTTTAATAAAAACCATTTTATGTTTAATCACAAGCGTCAATACCATAATAATGATGTCCAGTTGGAGATTCGTCTCATGACCACGCTTTTAATTAGTTATGATCGCAAGGAAAATATCAATATATCTATAGCTGTCAGTAGGGTGGTATGATTAGGAGCCGCCAAGGGAAGGGAGATGCAATGGTCGGGCTGAAAAAGAAATCAAAAGAAAAAGCACAGAAGACTAGGGATCTTTATACCTATATTGCAATTCCTAAGTGGCAGTTTAGAGCAGGGGAATTCATAATAAAGAAGGAACTGGCTGAAAAATATGGGATAAATGATTTCAATAATCTTGTAAAAAATCTATTGGGCGAATTTATAGCACACTATGAACGAGGCCACACTTTCATAAACGCAAGGGATTGGGCTGTAGAACATATTAAAGACAACAGGTTCGGCAAAACGAGTTACGACAGAGCAGGACAGAGGGATAAAGTTCAAAGGCTTATGGAGAACGTAGATCGATTAAGAGAAGATCAAGAAGAGAAACTGAAATATGTGATAGAAAACCGCAGCATGATAACCGAGTTATTAGAGTCTCTCAAGTCAGGGGAAGAGGAGAAAAAAAGGCCAAATCTCACTAATCCCTAAAGGAGCATTAGTAGTACCATGCCCCATTTGCTCATGGTAGAGTCGATGCTTATAATTACCAAATTCTAATTTACAAAAATTACGTTTCAAACGTGATTGTCTTGGAGCAATGAGCTGCTGAGTCAGGAGCTGTAGTAAACTTGCCACAGGATGGAGTAGCGTAAGTCGTAATTCTCATTCGCCATAATTTTTTTACTGTAGTCTTAAGACGTGTTCTGTCATTCCAGAATGCTACTAACCAGTGCTGTCATTATTCAACTCATACTGTGCTGTAATAGATCCAACTTTAATTAGAAGCTCTTTTAACCATAAGAATCATTAATTCCACAAAAGTGAGCTAAGGGCGTGTTCTAATGCCAAGAGAACCGGTAGGCTATGACAAATCATACAATATCGACTAAATCTAGTAATTACCGGCTAGTGGTTGGCAGGCTAAAAGAAAAAATAGCTCCTTGATCACTATTATTTTTTCCCCATATTTTACCTCCATGCGCATCGATAATCCTCTTACAAATATACAACCCCAATCCAGTTCCTTTCTCAGATCTGGTAGCAAATTTTGTAAATAATTTAGGAAGTATTTGAGGATCGATACCTGAACCTGTATCCTTTACCGAGACTATAACTGAACCAGATTTTTGTTTCCTCCTTTCTCCCTTGGTAATAGAAATGGTCCCCGTCTTGGTAAAATTGAAAGCGTTACTTATTAGATTAGAAATAACTTGTCTTATCCTTGCTTTATCTATTTCTACTAATATGATATCATTGCCACGTTTTCTACTTGAATCAAAAAGCAGATTCACATCATGTTTGGGATCAACTTCATTTTTAATAATATCTTCTGCTGCATCTCCTATTACACTATCTATATCAACTACCTCCTTATTCAGAGTCATCGATTTGCTTTCGATTCGAGCGATGTCCAAAATGTTGTCCGTAAGTTCCTTCAACCTTCTTGCATTTCTAATTATGACCGACAGATATTCGTCATATACATTAGTAATTGTTATGCTCTCTTTTTTAGAACGAAGAATCTCAGCCAAACCAAGTATTGGCTGAATGGGAGTACGTAATTCGTGAGCCGCTATATTAATAAACTCCTCCTGCAATTTGTCATGAACTTTTGTTGCTCGTATAATCTGCCTACTTGTTCGTACAGTTCGGTTTGTTTCCACAGACTTTCAAACATGGAAACGTAAGATAACACGCTTCCTTTTCTATTTGTATAGATTCCCAATCCCATTGCGTCATAAGAAGAATTCTTGGTATCATCCTTTAACTCGACAACAATCGAAGTTTTTCGGTCTACTATTAAAATTGTGACGTGTGTTTGTAAACCTGGTTCAATGTAACGTACATCAATCCTTGGTTGTTGTTTTAGCATTCTTACTGATTCTTCAATCAATTTGGACTTTGGCGTCAAGATTCTGGTCTTTACTCCTCGTCCTTCCACCACTTCTCTTAATGATTGAATTGCTCCTAATTTCTCTTGTCGATGAAACGCATCAGCTGTTGAATATAGTATCAGGATTTCATCGATTGCTGTTTTTCCAATTTCAATACCAAGCTTTTGTATTTCAACGGGATCTCGGAGGACCCGAATTGAATCTGGCTTATCTATTTCTTTGTCAATTTCTGTAATTTCCTGTTCGGTTGGAATTGCTTTATTCCAAAACGGGTCAGAAACGAATTGATGTTGTCCAACAAAATCCTTAAAATCTCTCCCATAGACTTGTTCTTGTTGATCTCTAATCGTCTTCCCACACAATGCGCATTTTCTTTCTTTTTTATTACTAGTGTTCGTCACACCATGTTCTTACTCCCGTGGAAGAAGATATGAACAACAATGAATCATCTCATACTCACTTACTACTATTGCCATTATTCTTTATTAATGATTACTTGACATTATCGCTTTGAACGACATTTACATCTGGCAATTCGTTTAGCTTAGTTAAAATCTGTTCAAGAAATTCCGCGTTACAAGTGATTAGCATATGCTATCGGTGTAACTTTATACGATACTCGTTTGTGGTAAGTTATGCCGTATCACCTAATTCGCCTTGTAAACGATGTACCTAGAAACATTAACACGTAATCATTCATTACGATAATAATAAGGTGTGATTCTGTACTATTATTTAGTTTATTTTGGGACTAGAGTAGCGTTACTTTCCCTACCCTTTTATTACTCATTGCCAAACATAACTCAACTCCACAGTTCTTGGTGTTGTGCTCTTATCGTAGTTTGCAGACTGACTAAACGTTCCAAACTGTCCAGGATTCAGACTAAGCCCATCTACGTAACCGGTTGACATTCCTATGGTGTTATTGCCCGAGTCGTACCAGGTTCCAGTTATCCTCAATCCGTGCATCGTCTGGTTCGAATTGTTCGTCACCGTGCCTTTTATCCATCCCTGCTCGCCGTTGGTTGTGATGGTAACATGGTCGACTGAAATCGTCGCGGGATTGTTATTCATAAAGTCGTTCGAGGTTGGAGATAACAATACTACTGAACTGGGGCCATTATACGGAACGCTGCTAGGTTCTCGAATCACCTTTATCTCCGTCTCTTGCATCACGTTTGTGTCACCCTCGTGTTTGCTGTGACTTTCTCCTCCTACATATCCATGTCTACAAAAGAGGCCATGTTCCTGTATGAATATGCAGTGTGTACCTTCTCCGCAACTTTTTCCATAGCCGCCGAAATGACTATCTATGCAAGGTCCTATTCCATTTGGTTCTCCCGCTCCTTTACCACCTGTTTTAGGACCGTGTGGACCGACGTATGTTCGATTGTTGTCAGTACCAGTTCCACTGGGAGTACCTAGGGTACTATTCTGATGTCTTCCGGGTCCTGCATAGTAATGTTTGTAGTTTTTAGTGCTCGTTGATGACCCTAAATCGCCGCCTGTGAGATGCCGTTCTTTATGGTTAGTTTGACTCTGATTACTATTACTACCTGATGTTTCTGTCGAACTGCATGACGTAGGGGGCAACGACATTAAGCATGGTGTGGTTGCCGGCGTTATTGTTGGTGCGGCTTTAGTGTCGGTACTGGTACCGCTATTCCCTGTAGGACTACCACTTCCTGACGATGGGATTGAATTACTTGCGCTCCCGGTTCCACTGTTGTCCTTGCTGCCTGAAGCTCCAGAACCTGACGTCGATGACGATGGCGAATTATTACTAGGAGTTGAAGAAGTTGGCATACCATTGTCACTTGAAGATGACGTGTGGTTGCCGCTGTGTTTACTATGTGAGGCGTATACATTAGTTGTCGTGGTCAATCCATTAGCAGTCATTAATGCCACAATTGTTATGAAGCAGACCGCTAGATGCAAAGTCATCCTTTCGTGGTCCATTTATTGTCTTGTTCTATCCTCTTGCATATTGCTATATTAGAGGTGCTTCACAACAATTGCTAACATTATAGAAGAATTTGTTGATGTATTCAAACTATAATATTTTCTTTAGAAAGATTAAGGTGATAAGTGTGGATGAATTAATCAATAAAATTGGATCGTTACCAATAGAGATATCTTTTATCGATTGGATAAGATATTGTCATAAGTATCAACTCAACTTATTTCAATATTGATTTTAATGTATTTTTGGTTTAAAGATACCGGGCATAAGTAGGACAATCAAATCCTAGAACTTTTATTGAAAGGTCCATCCCCTAATTACAGTAACATGCACCGCTCTCTCCACGAACAACGTTACTAATGGCGTATTTAGGTGAAGTGACGAGGTAACACAAAAAATAATAGATCGAGGCAGACACACTAGTCTATTATCTCCATTATTTTTTATCGTTAAAAGAATTATTGTTTAAATCTAACATTTACGTCAAAATGTAACTATAATTATTCTTATGAATATATTAGTCGTTGAATATATTGACAATTTCTCCTACAGTCATAGCGGTTGCTGTGAAGCACCGCAAATATAGAATAGTCGAAGATAGTCTCCGAGAAATGAA
>WNGL01009212.1_pt1 | contig 13999 bp, 5 predicted proteins | sample 5400591 | NCBI WGS metagenome assembly WNGL01 (sample SAMN13153377, study PRJNA577476) | soil metagenome | isolation source: 80 cm soil or saprolite under Garry oak tree replicate 1 | place: USA:California | collected 2016-06-15
ATCTAACCCTGTTCCGGCAAAATCGTCTCTTTCCGATCAATGACCACCAAAAAAACAAAATCAACATCATTAAGGGCGCTTCCCGTCCCCTTCGAAGCCGAGGGTTACTTGGAAGTGGGAGTCAATTGATGCGGCCTTTAACTCTCTCGCAAGCTCGTAGAGAGTTTTAATTCGTGCGAATTCGTGGAATTCGTGGCCCGTAATCAGCAAAAACCGCCACGAATTTCACGAAAAAGCATCATCCCACGGTAGCGCCGAAAAAATTTGACTCCCACTTCTAATTTCACCCTTGGAAAGTGGCAGATTCTTGTGCCCGGTACCGCTTTGGCGCCGAAGAATGCGATCGCGGAATTCCATCATGACTTTCCCTGCAAGGTCAGGGTCTGTCCTTCGGAAGAGCTCTCGCTACGACGTTAGTGATACGCATGTTAGATACCTTCGCGTGTGAAACTTCCTGGCTCCGAAGCGCTCCAATTCGGATGTCGACCTTTGAAAAAGCTTGCCCGGCAGTAAATAGCCCGCCTGTGAGGGCGGGGGCTGCCATTTGAAATTTCAAATGTTTCCCTGCCCTCACGCCCCGGGGGCTAAGTACTGCCGGGTCTTTGGGCCTTAAGTATCCGAATAGCGCCTCTCACAGGAGGCTAATGAAAAAGAGAAACTTTGTCTGTTTGCTTCCAATTCGAGCCGGCGTCGCATCCCAGTGCAAGCCGTCGAAGAAGGATCTCTCAACCCTGAACAGGGGTGTCCTTCGAATGCCTTAATCGCCAGGAACTGTGAATACTTTTTTCTGACTTTCGAGGAGAAAATCGATGAATCATCATGTAGTCCTCAGGCACCGGGCCCCGGAGATCGGTAAAGTTCTTCTGGGGTTGCTTTTCACGTTCGCGCTATCCGCGAACGGTTTCTCCCAAGGGGGGCAAAGAGGAGCAATAGCTGGAACAGTGAGAGACACCACGGGGGCCGCAGTCCCAGGCGCCTCCTTGGAGATCATCAACCAGGCAACGAATGTCGGCGAACGCACCGTCATCACGAACACGGACGGCTCGTTTTCGGCGACCCTCCTGCCTGTCGGAACCTATCGCGTCGTTGCAACCCTCGCCGGATTCTCCAAGACCGAAGCTCGCGATATCCGAGTTCTGGTCTCGGAAACCACGACGGTGAACCTGACCATGAAGGTAGGAGGAATCACTGAAACCGTGACGGTCACGGACGTGGCCGCGGCCGTGCAGCTGGCCTCACCCGCGACTGGGGAGACGATTCAAAACGTCGGTGACCTTCCCCTGGCCACGCGTAATTTCTTTTCGCTGCTCGCGCTTTCTGCGGGAGCGAATACGGAAATGGCCGACACCGCGGCCCTGGGCCGCGGCTCTGTCAGCATCAACGTCAACGGGCAGCGCCCGGTGAACAACAACTTTCAGCTGGAAGGAATCAATGCGAACGATTTGAACCTTCCCATTTTGGACAACGTCCCGCTCCCCAACCCGCAAACGGTGCAGGAGTTCAAGACACAGACCTCTCTATACGATGCGTCGCAGGGGCGCAATGGCGGCGGCAACATCCAGGTCGCGTTGAAATCCGGTTCGAGCCATTTGCATGGGGATGCTTTCGAGTTCTTCCGCAATAATGTACTCAATGCGAACGACTTCTTCCTGAACCGCAAAGGACAGGATCGGCCGGTGCTGCGACAGAACCAGTTCGGCTTTTCGCTGGGCGGGCCGATCCCGGCCGGCAAGGATTTCTTTTTCTTTACCAATTACCAGGGGACACGCGCCGCATCGGGTGTTTCCGCGGGCACGACCCTGGGCACGAACATTCCGGTCCTGCCCACGGAGCGATCGCAGGCAAACCTTATCCCGGCGTTTTTTCCCAACGGCCTTCCGCCAGGTTACAGCGGGCTGGATCCCGTGGCGCTCGGGTTCCTGAACCTGCCGGCTTCCAAGTGTCCCGGCTTTAACGACGGTACATTCTGCATCCCATCGCTTCCAGGCGTGGCGGGGCTTAGACCTTCGGGCGCCGTAAACCTGGCAAATCTCAGCCGGGCCGCGGTGGGGACCTTCGACGACAACCAGTACACCATCAGCATCGACAAGCAGCTCTCCGCGAAGGACAAAGTCACCGGCCGCTGGTTCAGCTCGGATTTCGACAGTGTTCAGCCCTTTGGAACAAGCTCGACTCTGCCGTTCCAGCGGACTTTCCCCAACACAAACCGTTTCGTGAAGCTCGGCTGGACCCGGGCGCTTTCGGCGACGAAGGTCAACGACTTCCGGTACGGTTTCAATCGCTTCACGTTCAGCCAGGTGCCGGATGAGCCGATCAGCCTGTCCGACATCGGGGCGGTGCGCGGAAACTCGGATCAGTTCCCGGCGGCGTTCCGCATCAATGTCAGTGGCGCCTTCACGATGGGCACGAACGTAAACGATGTCCGCGGCGGGGCCTTCAACACTTTCGTCGCGGCGGATGATTATTCCTGGTCGCATGGAAAGCACCTGCTGCGGATGGGAGGCGAGATCGATCGGTATCAACTCAACCGCTTCAACCAGTTCGGAAGCTTCGCCAATACGGGGGCGAACTTCGGCGGACCGGGCATTCCCCCGCTGGTCGGCTTCCAGAACTTCCTGCTGGGCCGTATCACTACCACGCAGGCCGGAGCGGGCTTCTTCAATTTCGGCTTCCGGGCGACGGATGCCGCGTCCTATTTCCAGGACGACTGGAAGCTTTATCCTCGACTGACGCTAAACCTGGGTGTTCGCTGGGAAGGATTGAGCACTGCCCACGAGATCAACAACTACCTGTCGAACTTCAGCGGTCTGGGTGACGGCCAACCGGGACCGATCAGCATCATTCACCCGGCGGATACGCCGAAGGTCGGGACTCCCGGCGTCAGCGATTGCACTCTGCTTCACTGCTTCGACGGCAACAATTTCGCGCCGCGTTTTGGTTTCGCCTGGGATGTCTTTGGAAACCACAACACGGCTCTGCGCGGCGGTTACGGCATCTACTACCAGCGCGTATCGAACCAGTCGTTGCTGCAGACATCCGGAGGGCTGCCGTTCAACCAGGCGATTAGCGCCGCGGCGCTTTCGGTAACGCCGCAGAACCCATTCCCGACGATACTGCCCCAGTCGGATTTTCCGCTGTCGACGGACCAGGTGGTTCCCAAGCTGGTTGGTTTCGATGGCGCGACCGGCGCTCCGATCTTCAATGGGGGTTCGCCGCTGTCCGGGTTCTTCTTCTTCCCGAGCCGCGACTTCCGCTCACCGTATGCTCAACAGTGGAATCTCACGCTGCAACAGAAAGTCATCCGGAACTGGGTGTTGGAGCTGGGATATGTGGGAACCCGCGGAGTTTCCCTGCTTGGCCCCGGCGGTCCCTTGAACCCGGGGCAGATTTGCACCACCACCAGTCCTTGTACGATTCCGAGCAGTCTCGCCTCCGGTATCAACGTGCCGGCGGGCACGCCGGGTGTCACACAGAATGCCGACGGAAGCATCGCGATCTCGAATAACACTGCCGCGAACATCGACGCTCGCGTGCCGGCTCAGTACCTCGGGCTGGCCAACAGCCGCGGCGTGTTCGGGACGCAGTTCGGCAGCTCGATCTACAATTCGCTCCAGGCGACTTTCAGCCATCAGTATTCGAGCGGCCTCTACTTCCAGGGGGCCTACACATTCTCGAAGTCGATCGACAATTCGTCGGGTTCCTCGTTCCAGGACGAGCTGAACGGAAATACAAGATACGGCGACCTGTTCAGCAACCTGAGCAACAGAGGGCTGTCGGACTTCGATCGCACGCACCGCCTGTCGGTCAGTTATCAGTACGAGCTGCCTTTTGCCAGGTGGGCGGGAGTAGCCAACCAGGGCTTTGGCAGGCTCGCGCACGGCTGGTCGATCCTGGGCTTGACTACATTCCAGTCGGGGACGCCGTTCCTGATCATCGACTCCAGCGCCTTGCTTCTCCAGGACACGGAGGGCCAGAACGGCACGAACTTCGCCACACTTGCCCCGGGCAGGACTCTTGGCAGCGTATTGACGACGGGGAGCGTGAAATCGCGCATCGACAACTTCGTGGATCTGAGCGCCTTCGCCGCCGGTGGAAACTGCGTCAACGATCAGAACGAGGTCGTGTCCGCCGGCGACGCCTCCTGCACGGGATATGCGTCCGTGGGAAACGTTTCTCGCAACCGCTTCCGCGGTCCGTTCCAGCAGAACTGGGACATGTCTGTCATCAAGAGGACGAAGATTACGGAAGGCAGTTCTGTCGAATTCCGCGCCGAGTTTTTCAACATCTGGAACCATCCCGCCTTCCAGAGCCCGCAGGCACAGGGTCAGTTCTACGGGAATTACGGGATCGTGGATGTGGCCAGCGGAGATTCGTCGATCCTCGCCACGGTGAACCGGCCGCGGATCATTCAGTTCGCGTTGAAGCTCAACTTCTAGCTTTTCTTGGTGAGCGCAAAGTTCGCAAATCGGTCAAATTTGCATGCTCCTGGGAGCGCACGCATCCTGCGTGCAGGATGTTAGTTAGACATCCTGGGTCCCGCCCTGCGGGACGCTCCCAGGAGCCTCCGCGTTCTCTGCGTCTCTGCGGTGAGGTTCGAAGTTCAGGCTTTAGCCTGCACAGTGCAGCCTGAAGGTTGAACCCCAAGCTTTGGCACAAAGGAGTTCGTGACTCTCGTTCTTTGGTTGCGGCTGGGCGGCAGACCCCGAATAAACAAGGTCGCGCCCGTGTACAATCCCGGAGAGCGCGCAGCAAATCCGCCAAAGGCTGGGAAGAGCCTGGGCGGCCAGACGCGCCACTGGGGGGAAACAATGACTCGCGGTCTTGATCCGAACCTGGTCACCACAGCCTTTGAACTACCTGGTTATCGCATCGTCCGAAACATGGGCGTTGTCCGGGGCGTCGTCGTCCGGTCGCGCAGCCTCTTTGGAACCATGGGCGGCGCACTACAGACGCTCGTCGGAGGAAACATCAGCCTCTTTACGGAGTTGTGCGAGAAGACGAGACAGGACGCCTACGACCTCATGCTTGAGCATGCCGCGGAACGCGGGGCCAACGCCGTTGTCGGCATGCGCTACGACGCCAACGAGGTCATGAACGGCGTGACCGAAGTGCTAGCCTACGGTTCGGCCGTGCAAGTGGAGCGGGAGCCTTGAGCATGATAAGTGGTACCGGCAACCGCGAAAGCCTCACCGCAGAGACGCGGAAGTACGCGGAGAGAATTTGGCAAAGAATGACCAATGACCAATGAAAAATGACAAATCGCAGTTCGTTGTCCGGATTTCTGACTTCTATTTGTCATTGTTCATTTGTCATTTGTCATTGGTCATTTGACGGAAAATCCTTGCCAGGCCACGAAGAATTTTCACGTTACTAGTATCGACATGGAGGCACAGAGGCGATCCTCAGCTGTACAGCGGACCCGCTCATCGACGTGGATTGACTGCTCAGAAAGCGCTCTCTCCGGCAGAAGACCGATCGGGAGCGGGTCTCCGGATTCCCAGCTTTTTCATCCGTGCTTCGAGCGTCGTGGGCTTTAGACCCAGAAGCACGGCTGCGCCCCCATTCCCGCTGACTTTCCAACCGGTATGCTCCAGGGCTTTCAGGATGTGCTCCCGTTCTCGCTCCTCCAAGGTCGTGATCCGGGAGCTTGGAAGGCTGAATGCAAGTGGTTTTGGCAGCCACTCTCCGGCTTCCAGTTGAGACCCTTGGCAGAGGATGACGCCGCGCTCGATAATGTTCTCCAGCTCCCTGACGTTGCCGGGCCAGGGGTACGCCAGAAGGGCCTCCATCGCCTTCGGGGATATCTCTTCAATTCGCTTGCCCAGCTTCTGGGCAAACTTCAACGTGAACCGGCGGGCCAGCAACTCGATATCGCCTTTTCGCTCCCGCAGCGGCGGCAACTCCAGCGGGAAAACGTTCAACCGGAAATAAAGATCCATCCGGTACTTCTCTTCCCTGATGGCTTTCTCCAGGTCACGATTGGTGGCGGCGATGACGCGAACGTCCGCCTTAAGGGTCTGCGTGCCGCCGACGCGGTCAAATTCTCCTTCCTGGAGAACACGCAGCAGCTTGGCCTGCAACTCCAGCGGCAAGTCGCCGATCTCGTCCAGAAAGATGGTCCCTCGATTGGCCAGCTCAAATCGGCCGACCTTGCGCGCCAGGGCTCCTGTAAACGATCCCTTCTCGTGGCCAAAGAGCTCGCTTTCAATCAGCCCGGCGGGCAGTCCGGCGCAGTTCACCTTCACCATCACCTTGTTCTTCCGGCTGCTTTGACTGTGAATGGCGCGGGCAATCACTTCCTTGCCGGTGCCGGTTTCTCCGATGATCAGAACAGTCGAATCGGTAGACGCCACCTGCTGGATATTCTGCAGCACTTTCTTCATCGCGGGAGAGGCTGCGACGATTTCGTCGCCAGAGGAATCCGATTGGATCACTTCCTTCAAACCCACATTCTCCAGTTCCAGCCGCTGCTCAGTCCGCTGGTGCTCGGTAATCGCCCGGTGGGCGGCCACCAGCTCTTCGTTTCTCTTCTGGAGCTCGGCGTTCTGTCTCTCCAAATCGCGTTGCAGCGACCGGATCTTCAATTGGTTCTCGATGCGGGCAAGGACTTCCTCCGGCTCAAACGGCTTGGTCACGTAGTCTACGCCTCCCGTCCGGAACGCCTTGACTTTGTCGAGCACGTCATCAAGCGCGCTGATAAAGATGACCGGAATGTCGCGCGTATCGGAGCCGGCCTTGAGCTCTCTGCACACCGCGTACCCATCCATCTCCGGCATGCTGATGTCCAGCATGATGAGATCGGGAGGCGACTTGCGTATGGCCTCCAGCGCCCAGCGTCCGGTGGCAGCCATGCGAATCTGGTACCCCCGCTCGCGGAGAATGCTTGCCAGGAGACTGAGATTGTCCGGATTGTCGTCAATGACGAAAATCGTGCCGGCGATCATTTGAGAGCTTCCTCGATGCATCGGGCGATCCGTTCGAACTCGAACTTTTTCACCATTACTCGGAGCTCCTGCCCCAAACCTTCGTCCTCCTGCGCAATTTGATCCACGATCCGCTGGGCGGCCTGGTCATCCCCGATCGCTGCCGCCTGGCCCAGCTCCTCAATCCACCGGCTGGGCAACAACGAAAGACGGCCGAGCGCTGTGCCAGCGTCCGCCTCTCTTGGCGAAGAGGCAGCTTCGTAAACGAAGCGAGCGCCGAGGTGTCTGGCCAGCTTTTCGAAGACGGTCGCGGTACGGAAAGGTTTCGTCACGAAATCGTCGCATCCGGCGCCCAAGATCGCAACGCCGTCATGCTCAAAAGCGCTGGCCGTCAGGGCAATGATGATACACCGGGCTCGGGAATTTGACGCCTCAAGCAGCCCTGCGCCGCTCTCGCGCTCGGCGTCATCCAACCGGCCCTGGTATTGATCGTTCTCGGCCGCGCGGATTATCCGCGTGACCTCGATGCCATCCATGTCCGGCATGCGTATATCCATCCAGATGACGTGGGGCCGCCAGGCTCGCCAAATCTCCAGCGCCTCCTTTCCGCCGGCGGCTTCGCGGACCTGGAATCCCACGGCGGCCATCAGCTTTGCCAGCACGGCGCGATTCTCCCAGCGGTCGTCAGCGACCAGAATGCGGTAGACCGGCTGTCCCGGTTCGAGGCGAACGGCGCGGCGCTCTTCCTGCCGCTCCTCGATCTCGGCGCGCGCCGGCAGCCTGACTTCGAAACTGAAGGCCGATCCTTGACCTTCGGCGCTCCTGACACGAATGTCCCCGCCCATCAATCGCACAAAATTACGGCTGATCGTCAATCCCAGACCGGTCCCCTGTTTCGAGTCTACGCCGCTCCGGCTTTGAGCAAAGGGCTCGAAGATAGCCTTCTGCTCCGCTTCGCTGATGCCCGGCCCCGTGTCTTCAATCTCGAAGGCCGCCACCCCATCCCGCCACAAAGCCCGCAAAGAAATGCCGCCGGTTGACGTGAATTTCACCGCGTTTCCCAACAGGTTGATCAACACCTGACGCAGCTTGCCTTCGTCTCCTAGCACATATTGGGGCAGCTCCGGTGCGAGCTCAAAGGCCAGATACAGGCCCTTGGCCTGCGTCCGAGGCGCAAAGACTTCTTCCAAACCCTTCAGCAGGCGGAGAAGATTGAAGACCTGCTCATTCAGAGTTTGCTTGCCGGCCTCGATTTTGGAAATCGAAAGGACGTCATTAATGAGACCCAGCAAGTGTTCGCCGCTGCGCATGATGATGGCCAGGTGCTCCTTGTCGCCGCCACTCCGGTTCCTTTCCTCCCCCATCAGTTGCGCAAAACCCAGGATCGCATTGAGTGGGGTCCGCAGTTCATGGCTCATATTCGCAAGAAAGACGCTCTTGGCATGGCTGGCCTCAACGGCTTTTTGCTCCGACTGCAGAGCCTTCTCCTTCTGCTCCCGAGCCCGTTGTTCCGAGAGCCTCAGCGCATCGATCTTTGCCGCCAGTTCCTCATTCTTGCGGTCCAGCTCTGCTGTTCGAACATTGACCTTGAACTGTAATTCCAAGTTGTGCCGCCGCAAAGCCCGCGAGCGAAGCTGGACTGAGGCAAAAACGACCGCGCCAAAACACAGCACATAGAAAGAATAGGCCCAAACCGTGCGATTCCAAGGAGGCAACACGGAGAAACCAAACGTGTCGGCCTCGCTGAGACGCCCGTCCCCGTCCCGCGCCCGGACTCTGAAGACGTATTGCCCCTCGCGCAAGTTAGTGTAATTCCTCACCGTCTGACTCGAGAAGCCGGACCATGACTTCTCGAGTCCTTCCAGCCACGTCTGGTACTCGTTTTTGTCTCCAACGAACAACTGCGGCGCTGCGTAATCGAAGTGAATCGAATTATGCTTGTGGTCGAGCACAGGTGACTGGGGTCCCGAGTGGGCATTTGCCTCATCAAGATCAGCGCCGCCTGGAGTCGAGACTCGGGTGATCGAAGTGACAAAGCGCGCTTCCTGCGCCGGCAGCATAGTCACGTCCAGCCGCAAAAGGCCTTCCCTGGTGCCGCACCAAAGAACCCTGCCGTCCGTGTCCCAGAACAATTCCTCAACCGATCCAAGGACATTGTTTATCCAGGATGGAAGCTTCCGCCACGCGTAAACGCCGTCTCTCTGCCTGATTCCGCAGAAGACCTGCGGCCTCTCCAGGAAGTTGCCATTCGAGTTGTTTTCCGAGACCAGCAGATATACCCGGTCCTGCCCGTCCCAAGCGAAACCGTTGACTGCCGTGGAGCCGCCGGCAAAGCGTTCGCCAAAAATCGAGTCAGGCTGAAATTTTTGCATCACGGGATCAAACCGGTAGATCCCACGGCTGGTGGCAAAAAAGAATTCCTGCCCTTTGAACGGGTAAACCCGTATCCACCCGCGGTTCGGAGGCAAGCCATCAGAAGAGTCATAACGCCGGGTTTGAGCGGAGCCGCGCCGGAGCGCCGTGCCGCCTGTAAAAGAGACAAGCGCCGCTCCGGAGTCCAGGCCAAGCCACAGATCTCCCCGCTCTGTTTCCACCAGTGAACGGACTTCCTCGCCCACGCCCTCGACTTTTCCTTCATCGTGCCATCGCTGATTTTCATATCGCAGAGAGAACAGCCCGCTGAAACCTCCAATGAACACCCGCTCCGGATGGAGCTTTGACCGCAGGACAACCGCCATGGCCGCGAGATCGGGGGCGCCCGCGGGCGGATAGATGCGTTCAGCCTTGCCGCGCCGGACCCAGTACAGCCCGTTGCTCCCAACGGCGAGTAGCCCGCTCGGATGGTTTTCCAGCCTCCAGATACTGTCACGCAGCCCATCCACCAGTGTGAAGCGAGGAGACCCGAAATCGTGGAGAGGTTCCAGCCGGTAGAGACCGGACTCGGCGCCCGCAAACAGCGCGCCGTCATGGCGAAGAACGCTGTGAACTAAACTGTGTTTCAAGCCCAAATAAGACCCAAAAAAGCTGACCGGGGAGAAAAGCTCGACCCGGCTGACTCCATAGCTCATCGACAACCACAGGCAACCCAGGCGGTCCTGCAGGACGCCGTGGACACGGTTCGTTTGCAGACCCACCGATTCGTCAATCAGGGCCTGGAAACTTCCGTCGGAACCCAGCACTCGGACGCCACCCAACAGCGTGGCGATCGCAATGGAGCCGTTCTTGAGCAGAACACCCGTGACAGGTTGGTTGGCCATGAGGAAGGCGTTGGCCTCTGAAGGGAAGGGGATGACCTGACCCTCCCGCAGGAGAAACAATCCGTGGTGGAACGCGCAAACCAAAATCGATCCGTCGGGGCGCGCCACCATCATCGGAACCTGCCTCTCCCCAAAGAAGATCGCATTGTTCGAGATCAGCGTCAGCGAGTCCCCGTCAAGCCGCATCAGCCCTACGCCCGGCTGGGCTACATAGAGATGATCGCCGGCCCAGTGGCTGGAAAGCCGGGACGAGGAAGGAAGCCGCCAGACCTTGAACTCGTTGTTGAACCACCGAAACAGGCGCTGATTGGTCGCGAAATAGACTCCTTGCGGCGTGACATGGATGGCCCAGACATCCATGAAATCTCGATCTTCGACCGGCAACCGTCCGGTCAGTGAAACAAAGGTCTTTTCGGCTCGGGGCTTGTTTTCGATGTACCCCAGCTCATTGAAACCCCCGACGTATATCCGGTCGTTCTCGTCGATCGCCATCCCATGAATCGAGACTGCGTTGGGGACGGGAATCTTGCGCCAGGTCTCTCCATCGTATTCCAGGATCAGATCCCGGTTCCCAAAGTAGACCAGGCCTCGCGAGTCCTGGACCGCGACCATATTTGAGTCATGGGCTTGATACTCATTGGGGAGGAAATTGCGAATCACAGGCCTGCCGTTTTCCAGGCTTCGGTCCGCCGCTGCTCCCGAGACCGCAATCAAGACGCAGGTCAGCGCTACCTGGAACAGCCCCTTTCCCAAGGAGCCAAGAGAGGACCGGTGATTCTGAGCAAACGCTGTTCTCATCGGCTCGTGTGAAAAAAATGAAACCACAGATGAACACAGATGAACACAGATAAAAACAACTCTGTACTGCTAACCGGCAAATTCTTGATCCGGGTTTTCCTGGGAGCGCACGCTTCCAGCGTGTTCACGATCTCGGCGCTAACTAACCGAACACGCAAGATGCGCGCGCTCCCAGGGACGACCCAGCGGTGAAAATCGCTTTTGGTTGCGGCTGGGCTGCATCTGTGTTCATCCGTGTTCATCTGTGGTTTCGTTCACGCTTTTGGTTGGGGCTGGGCTGAATCCGTCGAATTCGCTAGTGGATCGAGAGATGAGATCCTTGGGCGAAGGCAGGTTGGTTGCGTCCCAACCTCCACCAAGAGCCTTGATCAGGAGCACGCTGGCCGTCATCCTGCGGCGCAAGATATCGACCGCTGTCCGTTTGTTCGCCAGCAAGGTGCTCTGGGCGGAGACCACTTCAAGATACGTCACGACACCGCCATTATAGCGGTTGGTCGAAACCTCCAGCGATCGTTCGGCCGAATTGACCGCCGTGTCCTGCACCTGAGCTTCCTCGGCGAGGATGCGCAACGCGGCTAAATTGTCTTCCACTTCCTGGAAAGCAGTCAGGACATTCTCGCGATAGGTGGCAACCGTCGCGTCGTAGGCAGCCTGAGCCTGGTCCGACAACGCTCGCCGGCGCCCTCCGTCAAATAGAGTTTGAACCAGCGACGGCCCGAAGGACCAAAGACCGCTGGGCCCCGTGAACAAACTTGCCAATCGGGTGCTCTCAAATCCGGTCGATGCAGCCAGGGTCAACGCGGGAAAGTAGGCCGTTTTGGCAATTCCCACCTGAGCATTGGCCGCAGCCACTCTGCGTTCAGCCGCGGCGATGTCAGGCCGCCGCTCCAAGAGCTCGGAGGGCACGCCCGCAGGAATCTCCGGAGGAGGCCCGCCGATCGGGAGTGGCGAAATCGAGAACGCAGAGGCAGCCTGGCCGGCAAGCAGAGCGATCGCATGTTCGAACTGGGCGCGCTGGGGCCCAACATCGACGGCCTGAGCGCGTGTCGTCTCGAGTTGAGTCTCCGCCTGAGCGACGTCGGCGCCGGAGGCAATCCCGCTGTCGTGGCGGTTCTTTGTGAGCTCGAGGGCTTTGACGTAAGCGGCAACGGTCGAATCGAGCAGCTGTCTTTCGGCATCGAGCGCCCGAAGTGTGAAATAGTCGGCCGCCAATTCGGCGTGAATGCTTAGACGAGCGGTCTCGAGATCCGCTGCGCTGGCCTGGGCGCTGGCGCCACTCGCTTCGACGGTTCGCCGGACCCGTCCCCAAACGTCCGCCTCATAGGAGAGGTCGGCCGGCAAAACATACTCCGCAAAGGTGCCGGCGCTGACCGATGGACGCAAGGACTGGTTGGCGGAGGGGTGCAAGGCCGTGATTGAGGGGCCCGCGGTGATAGTGGGATAGTAGCCGGCCCGACTCGAGCGAACCATGGCACGAGCCTGGCGGAATTGGGCCTCCGCTGCTTTCAGGCTCTGGTTGGAAACGTCAACCCGTTCTTCCAATGCATTCAGTTGCGTATCATTGAACAGCTCCCACCATTTGCCCCGAAGTCCCTGATCTTTTGGCTGGGCCGTCTTCCAGCCGCCGGCCGCTGTGCCTGAGGGCACTGTCTGTTCTTTATAATCCGCCGGCGTCGGCACAACCGGCCTCGCGTACTTAGGGCCAACCGCGCAACCGCTCAGGAAAACAACCGTGCCGATGAGGCCCAGCCCGACCCAGCCGTTCCGCGCCGTCGTAATTCCGTTCATACCGTCCGCTCCATTCATCCCGCCACTTCGGGGTTTATTGCTTACCTATAGATAGCGAGTGAGCCTCATACCGCCAAGCAGTAGGGAACCGCCGATGCACGCCGATTAACGCCGATGGAAACATCCGCGTCCATCGGCGTTCATCGGCGGTTTCAAACTCTCAGACTGCCCTTCTCTCAACCATGACTGTCGTACCTAACTTGACCAGTTTGTGAACTTCGTAGCTGGCTAGTCTGGCTAGTTTCTGTCGCAAAACAACGGACCCCGAAGGGGTCCAGCAGGACACCCAGGGCGCAAGCCCTGGGTTCAGTGTCCCGATTTGCAAAGAGCCCTGAAAGGGCGGCGCAGGGAGGTCCGTCTCAACCACAGATAAATATTCATCGTAAGCCGACCTCTGTAGTATCGGTACCGATTGCTTCGCCCCTTCAGGGCTTCCGTTCTTGCTGCACTTGTTCCCAGGGCTCACGCCCTGGGCTTTCCTGCGTCGCCCCTTCGGGGCTAGTCTGGCGACAGAAACTAGGTAGCGATGAAAGAGACTCTCATTTGAGGTCTCACAGTACCTTCTAAGCACTTGAGCCGAGCAACTCAACCTTTCTTCGGAACCGCAAGCGGCCGCCCCACAGACGGAGCCGCTCCATGTAGAGGTAGACGACGGGGGTGGTGAAGAGGGTGAGGAGTTGGCTGACCAGCAGGCCCCCCACAATCGTAATCCCCAGAGGCCGCCGCAATTCCGAACCAACCCCGGTCCCAAGCGCCAGCGGCAAGCCCCCCAGCAACGCCGCCATCGTCGTCATCATGATCGGCCGGAACCGCAACAAACACGCTTCGTAAATCGCGTCCCGCGGACTCTTCCCCTCCTTGCGCTCCGCCTCCACCGCAAAGTCGATCATCATGATCGCGTTCTTCTTCACGATCCCTATCAGCAGGATGATCCCGATCACCCCGATCACATTCAACTCCGTCCGGCACAGCAGCAGCGCCACAATCGCACCCACCCCCGCCGACGGCAGCGTCGACAGAATCGTGATCGGGTGAATCGTGCTCTCGTACAGCATCCCCAGGACGATGTAGACCGTCACCAACGCCGCCAGGATCAACAACGGCTCGTTGGCCAGCGACGCCTGAAAGGCTTGCGCCGTCCCTTGAAAACTGGCCCGAATGCCGGCCGGCAACCCCATCTCCCGCTGCGCCGCCTCAATCGCCTTCACAGCCTCGCCCAATGCCACTCCCGGC
>WNGL01019796.1_pt1 | contig 13993 bp, 12 predicted proteins | sample 5400591 | NCBI WGS metagenome assembly WNGL01 (sample SAMN13153377, study PRJNA577476) | soil metagenome | isolation source: 80 cm soil or saprolite under Garry oak tree replicate 1 | place: USA:California | collected 2016-06-15
GGGACCGGAACCGGCAAGACCTTCGCGTATCTCATTCCCGCCCTGCTCTCGGGCGGCAAGGTCATCGTATCGACCGGGACCAAGACGCTCCAGGACCAGCTGTTCAGCCGCGATCTGCCGCTGGTCCGCGACGCGCTCAAGGTTCCGATCAGTGTCGCGCTGCTCAAGGGCCGGTCGAATTATGTCTGCCACTATCATCTCGAGCGCGCGCGGCTCCAGGACAGTTTCGCGTCGCGCGCCGACGTTCGTCATCTCAAGCGAATCGAGTCCTTCGCCCGCACCTCAGAGAGCGGGGACAAGGCCGAGCTCGCCGACGTGCCGGACAATGCCGGCATCTGGAGCCAGGTGACCTCGACTCGCGAGAACTGTCTCGGTGGCGAGTGCCCGCATCACGGCGAGTGCTTCGTCATGAAGGCCCGCCGGGACGCGTTGGCCGCGGACGTCGTCGTGATCAATCACCACCTGTTTTTCGCGGACGTGGTGCTCAAGGACGAGGGCCTTGCCGACTTGCTGCCCCGGTGCAACACGGTGATTCTCGACGAGGCGCACCAGCTGCCCGACACTGCAACGCTGTTCTTCGGCGAAGAGATCACCGCGGGCCAACTCGGAGAGCTCGCGCGCGACGCCGAGCTCGAGGGCCTCAAGTCCGCTCGTGACTACGCGCCGCTCCCCGACGCAGCGCAGGCTCTCGCCCAGGTGTTGCGTCGCGTGAAACTCGCGGCAGGAGACGCGCCGGGGAAACAGCCTCAAGCCGAAGCGTTGCGGCGTCCGGAGTTCGTCGCCGCGCTCGACGCGCTCGCCGACACGCTCGACGCGCTCGCCTCCGAGCTCGGACAGCAAGCGGAGCGCAGCGACGAGCTGTCGCACTGCGCGCAGCGTGCCACGGAGGCCGCCGGGCGGCTCCTGCGCTGGCGCGAGCGCGACGACCCGCAGTGGATTCGCTGGCTCGACGTCACGCCGCACGGCTGGCAGCTTCATGCCTCTCCGCTTTCGGTCGCAGGCATCTTCGCGCGGCAGATCGCGGACAGCGCGCGGTCGTGGATCTTCACCTCGGCCACGCTGGCGGTCAAAGGCGATTTCACTCTGTATCGGCGCGAGCTCGGGCTCACGGATGCCGAGACCGGCTACTGGGACAGTCCGTTCGATTACGCCCATCAGGCGCTGCTCTATCTACCGCGTGAGCTGCCGCCGCCGAACAGCTTCGAGCACACCGACGCGGTCGTCGCAGCGGCGCTGCCCGTGCTCAGGGCGAGCGGCGGTCGCGCGTTTCTGCTGTTCACGACGCTGCGCGCGCTCGGCCGCGCCCGTGAGACGATCGCCACGGCGCTCGCCCGCGAGGGTCTCGACTACCCGCTGTTGGTGCAGGGCGAAGGTTCGAGGAGCGAATTGCTTTCGCGCTTCCGCGTGCTCGGCAACGCGGTGCTGCTCGGCAGCCAGAGCTTCTGGGAGGGTGTGGATGTGCAGGGCGAGGCGCTGTCGGTGGTCGTGATCGACAAGCTGCCGTTCGCGCCGCCGGACGACCCGCTGCTCGCTGCGCGCCTGGCGCAGATCGAGCGCGAGGGCGGCAATCCCTTCCTCGACTACCAGCTGCCGCAGGCCGCGATCAGCCTCAAGCAGGGCGCCGGCCGCTTGATCCGGTCCGAGACGGATCGGGGCGTGCTGATGGTTTGCGACCGGCGTCTCAGGGACAAGCCGTACGGCCGGCGGATCCTGGAGGCGCTACCACCGATGCGGCGAACGCGGGAGCTCGCCGACGTTCTCGAATTCTTGCGGGAGCCTTAGCGAACCGCCACTGGCCGGGAAGCCAGCCCTTCGTCACCAGAATTTCCACCACGGCTTTTCGGTCGAAGCGTCTCCGGGCGGAAGCGAAGCGCCCTCCTTCGACCAGAAGTTCCACCACGGCTTTGCGCTCGCGGAGAAGTACTTGCCATTGGGGAAGGTTTCTTTCAACACGCGCTGCGCGTCGTCGCGAAGTTGCGTCATCCCCAGCCTGTCGTAGCTCCTGACCAGGAGGATCAGCGCGTCCTCGTTCGAAGGTGTTTGCGGGTAGTTGGTGAGTGACGCCTGCGCGCGGTTCGCCGCTGCGATGTACGCGCCGCGCCGGTAATAGTAGTCGGCGACGTGCACTTCGTAGCTCGACAGCGCGTTGGTGAGGTAACGCATGCGGATGACGGAGTCAGCCGCATACTTGCTATCGGGATAGAGGGTGACGAGTTCCTTGAACGCGCCGAACGACTCCTTGGTCATCTTCGGATCGCGCTCGGAGAGATCCTGCTCGACGACGTAACCGAACAACCCCTGGTCCTCGCGGAAGTTGACCAGGCCCTTCAGATAGTAGGCGTAGTCGACGTTCGGATGATTGGGGTAAGTGCGGATGAAGCGATCGCAGGCGGCCACTGCAGTCGCGGTTTCGCCGCCCCGGTAGCTGGCGTAGGCGCCTTCGAGTATCGCCTGCTGCGCGTAGCGGCCGTAGGGAAAACGGCCTTCCAGCGTGTCGAAGAGCTTCACCGCCCGCGTATAATTGCCGGTCGTCAACATTTCGTGCGCCTCCTGGTACAGGCGCTCTGCCGACCAGCCGGCCGTATCGTCCTTGACTTCGGGCAACAGACTGCAGGCGGCGACGCCCGCCGCGAACGCAATCACGACGACGGTCCGAACCCACAGCAGCGACGTTCTCCACATTGTTGCGACTCCGGTGGCAGCCGCGAATTATAACCCAGCCCTTTCAGTGCCCGGCCCGCTGCGCGAGCTCACGATCCCGCCGGCGCTAGCAGGATTGCGCCTCGACCAGGCGCTTGCGCGACTGCTGCCGGAGCACTCGCGCAGCCGCATCCGGATCTGGATCGACGCGGGTCGCGTCACTGTCGCCGGAGAAGCGGTGGCGGCGAAGCAGAAGCTCTTCGGCGGCGAGCGCGTCGTGGTCGCGCCGCTGCCCGATCCGCGCGCAAGCCCGTTCGCCGCGCAGCCGTTGCCGCTTTCCATCGTGTACGAGGACGAGGCGTTGATCGTCATCGACAAGCCCGCCGGTCTGGTCGTCCATCCTGGAAGCGGCCACTGGGACGGAACGCTCGCCAACGCTCTGCTGCACCACTGTCCGCAGCTCGCGGCGGTCGCCCGCGCCGGCATCGTTCATCGGCTGGACAAGGACACGAGCGGGCTGCTCGTCGTGGCCAAGACACCCACGGTGCAGACCGATCTCGTGCGCCAGCTCCAGGCGCGCACGGTGCGCCGCGAGTACCTTGCGCTCGCGCAAGGGGTCGTCGCGCGCGGAGGCCGCATCGATGCGCCGATCGCGCGACATCCGCGCAAGCGAACGTCGATGGCGGTCGTCGCGTCCGGCAAGCGTGCCGTGACGCACTTCGAAGTGCGCGAGCGCTTCGCGGCCTGCACGCTGCTCGCGTGCCGGCTCGAAACCGGGCGCACCCATCAGATCCGAGTGCATTTCGCCTCGCTGCATCATCCACTGGTCGGAGACCCGGCGTACGGCAGGCGCAGCAGCATCGCGTTCCATCGCCAGGCGCTGCACGCGTGGCGGCTCGGTCTTGCGCACCCGACAACGCGGCAGCCGGTCCACTGGGAGTCGCCGTTGCCTGCCGATTTCGCCTCGCTGCTCGAGCTTCTGCGGCGCGCCCGATGAACCCCCCGCCCGCAGATCCGCTGGCCGAGCGCCTCGCTGCAGCAGGGCTCGGCTGGATCGTTCCGGACTGGCCCGCGCCACCGTGCGTGCGCGCCGTGTCGACCACACGCTCGTCAACCGTGACGAACGGATTTGCTCCGTCCGGCCACCATTCGGGCGGGGATCTCGCGCGGATCGAGTTGCGGCGGTGGCTGCCGGCCGATCCGATGTGGCTCGACCAGGTGCACGGAGCGACGATTTGCGACGTCGATGCGGTTCGCGTGCGATCACCGCGACCGCAAGCCGACGGCGCATTCGCCCGCGGCGTCGATACGGTGTGCGCCGTCCAGACCGCGGATTGCCTGCCAGTGTTGTTCACCGACCGCAAAGGAAGCGTCGTCGCCGCCGCGCACGCCGGCTGGCGAGGACTCGCAACGGGTGTGCTCGAGGCAACACTCTCGGCGATGCGTGCCGACCCCGCCGACGTCCTCGTCTGGATGGGCCCCGCGATCGGCCCGCGAGTCTACGAAGTCGGCGCCGACGTCTTCGCCGCGCATTGCGATGACGATCCGGGCGCCGCTGCGTGCTTCGCGGCGCAACGCCCCGGCAAATGGCTCGCCGACCTGTACGCGCTGGCGCGGCGGCGGCTCGCCCGCGCGGGCGTGCGCACGATCCAAGGTGGAGGTCGCTGCACGTTCAGCGAAAGCGCGCTGTTCCACTCGTATCGCCGCGAAGGCTCTGCGGCAGGCCGCATGTGGACGCTGATCTGGATCGCGGCGAGTTGACGCCCATCGGGCCGCCCGCCCACATTGCAATTCAGTTTCACCTATAATCGCGACGGCTCGCGCCTCCCCATGCCAACACTCGCTGCGATCATCCTCGGATGCCTTGCCGGCGGTATGCTGGCACTCCTGCTCGCTGCCGGAACTCTCGCTGCCGGCGCACGGTGGATCGCCTGGTTGGTGAGTTTCGCGGTCGGCGCATTGCTCGGGGCGGTTTTTCTCGACTTGCTGCCCGAGGCGCTTGAGCACGGCAGCGTCGACCGCGTCATGACCACCATGCTCGTCGGGCTCCTTGCCTTCTTCCTGCTTGAGAAATTCGTCCTGTGGCGCCACGCACACGATGCGCCGTTCGACGAGGCTGACGCCGGTGCTCATCCCCTCCATGACCGCGCCGGGTTCGTCGGCAGGCCCGGGCTCATGATCGTGATCGGAAACTCGGTGCACAACCTCTGCGACGGCATCGCGATTGCGGCGAGCTTCATCGCCGACTACAAGCTCGGCGTCGCCACGACGCTCGCGATTGTCTCGCATGCGATCCCCCAGCAAGTCGGCGACTTCGCGGTCCTGCGGCACAGCGGTTACGGGCCGCGGCGCGCGTTTGCGATGAATGCGCTCACCGCCGCTGCCACGCTCGTCGGCGGATTGATCGGCTACGCCGCGCTTGCCAGCATGCAGCAGGTTCTGCCGACCGTGTTGGCGCTCGCCGCAGCCAGTCTTCTCTACGTCGCGGTTGCGGACCTGATCCCGGGATTGCACCGCCACGTGGCGCCGGAACATACCGTGCAGCAGGTGGCGCTCATCGGCGGCGGAATAGCGACGGTGGCGGTTCTCGGATTCCTTCTCGAACCCTGATCCGCGCGTCTGTGCCGTGCGCGGGGAGCCGCTACCCTCAACCCAAGCGATGAAAGCGCACGATCCCGCACACGATTGGTCCGATCTCGTCGAACAATGGCAGGCGCTCGGCCGACAATGGACAAGCTGGTGGATGAGCGGGGAAGCGAGCGCCGTGGTCGCGACGGGCTCGCCGCTGGACGCCGGCAACGCGGCGCTGGCGTTGCTGGCGCCGGCCGAGGCGTGGATCGATCCGGCGGCGGCGGCCGAGCTCACTGAGCGCTACAACCGCCGCTTCGAGTCGCTGTGGGAGCGCGCGATCGCTCGCACCGCGGGCGACCCCACGCCAGCGAACGCGGCGCCCGCCGAGGCTCGCGATCGTCGTTTCGGAGCCGGTGAATGGCGCGACGAACCCTATTTCGCCTGGCTCAAGGACGCCTACCTGCTCTACGCGGAGTACGTGCGCGAGGTGGCGGAGCTCGCGCAGTGCGATCCTGCCGCCAAGCGGCGGATTCGCTTCCTCGCGCGGCAATACGCGGACGCGATCGCGCCGTCCAACTTCCTGGCGACCAACCCGGAAGCGCTCCGACGCGCCCTGGAATCCGGCGGAACGAGCATCGCACAGGGGCTCGCGAATCTGATCGGCGACGCGCAACGCGGACGGATCACCATGACCGACGAGTCCGCGTTCGAAGTCGGCCGCAACCTCGCGGTGACCCCTGGAAGCGTGGTGTTTCGCAACGACCTGATCGAGCTGATCCAGTACGCGCCGACGACCCCCGAGGTCTACAAGCTGCCGCTGCTCATCGTTCCGCCGTGCATCAACAAGTATTACATCCTAGATCTCGGGCCGGAGAATTCGTTCGTTCGCCACGCCGTCGCTTCGGGACACACCGTATTGATGATCTCGTGGCGCAACATTCCTTCGCAACTCGGGCATCTGACCTGGGATGACTACCTCGAGCAGGGCGTGTTCGCGGCGATCGACGCCGCCAGGGAAATCTCCGGCAGTCGAAACATCAATGCCCTGGGCTTCTGCGTGGGAGGCACGCTGCTCGCGTGCGCGCTGGCGGTGCTCGCCGCACGACGCGAGCCGGTGGTCGCCAGCGCGACATTGCTCACCGCCATGCTCGACTTCGCCGATCCCGGCGACATCGGCGTCTACGTCTCGCGTGAATCGCTCGCGGCGCGCGAGCCGATGCTGCTCTCGGGCGGTCGCGTCCACGGCAGCGAGCTGACGAGCGCGTTCGCGAGCCTGCGGCCCAACGAGCTGGTCTGGAACTACGTCGTGAGCAACTATCTCAAAGGCAGGACACCGCCGGCTTTCGACTTGCTCTACTGGAACAGCGACTCGGCCAACCTGCCCGGGCCCATGTACGACTATTACCTGCGCAACATGTATCTCGACAATCGCCTGCGCCAACCCGGCGCGCTGACGATGTGCGGCGAAGCGGTCGACCTATCGCGCATCGCCCTGCCGACGTACGTCTATGCCTCGCGCGACGACCACATCGTTCCCTGGCGCACGGCGTATCGCACGGTTGAGCTGCTCGGTGGCGACGTCGGCTTCGTGCTCGGTGCGTCAGGGCATATCGCCGGTGTCGTCAATCCCCCGGAGAAGAAGAGGCGCAATTACTGGACCAACGAGCTCTTGACCGACGACCCGGACGACTGGCTCGCACGCGCGCAGTCGCATCCCGGCTCGTGGTGGCCGCACTGGGCGGCGTGGCTCGCCGAGCAGTCCAGCGCGCGTCGTCCGGCGCCACGACACCTGGGCAGCGCGCGGCATCGCCCGCTGGCGCCTGCGCCCGGCACTTATGTCCGCGAGCGGGTGTCGTAGCGCGAGACGTGGGGGGTATCCAATTTTGCGGCGCCGTTGACATGCGCTACCATCGACCCCACTTCCCGTATTCGGGTGCGTTGTTCGACCGCGCCCGCGCTTCGATCCTCGACGGAGAACCCACATGACCGATATCGTCATCGCCGGTGCGGTGCGCACCGCGATCGGCAAATTTGGCGGCAACCTCGCCAAGACCCCCGCGCCCGAGCTCGGCGCCACGGTGATCCGAGCCCTGCTCGCCCGCGCTCATCTCAAGCCCGACCAGATCTCAGAGGTGATCCTGGGTCAGGTGCTCACTGCCGCCAGCGGACAGAACCCGGCCCGGCAAGCGTCGATCAAGGCCGGCCTTCCGCCGTCGATTCCGGCGATGAACGTGCTGCTCGGCTCGCGCGACGGGTTCCGGATGGGCGACGCCAAGCTCGTCGACAGCATGATCGTCGACGGGCTGTGGGACGTGTACAACCAGTATCACATGGGCATCACTGCGGAAAACGTCGCCAAGCAATACGACATCTCGCGCGCGCAACAGGACCAATTCGCGGTGGCGAGCCAGAACAAGGCCGAGGCCGCGCAGAAGGCAGGCAGGTTCGCCGACGAGATCGTCCCGGTGATGATCCCGCAACGCAAAGGCGATCCGGTCGCCTTCGCTGCCGACGAGTTCATCAAGACCGGGGCGACCCTCGAATCGGCGAGCGGTCTCAAGCCCGCGTTCGCCAAGGACGGCACGGTCACCGCGGCCAATGCTTCGGGCATCAACGATGGCGCCGCGGTGGTGCTGGTGATGAGCGCGGCGAGAGCACGCGAGCTGGACCTCAGGCCGCTGGCGAAGATCAAGGCATTCGCCTCCTCGGGGGTCGATCCATCGATCATGGGCATGGGGCCTGTGCCGGCCTCGCGCCGGTGCCTCGAGAAAGCCGGCTGGAAGCCCGCCGACCTGGACCTGATGGAAATCAACGAGGCGTTCGCCGCGCAGGCCTGCGCGGTCAACAAGGAGATGGGCTGGGACACGAGCAGGATCAACGTCAATGGTGGCGCAATCGCGCTCGGCCATCCCATCGGCGCGTCGGGATGCCGCGTGCTGGTCACGCTCCTCTACGAGATGGCGCGGCGGGACGCGAGGAAGGGACTCGCATCGCTGTGCATCGGCGGGGGGATGGGCGTGGCTCTCGCCGTCGAGCGCTAACGCCTCATAACAACCACCGGCAGGTCGACATCAAGGAGGAGAGAATGGCGGAGAATAAGCACCGCATCGCACTCGTGACCGGGGGCATGGGCGGTTTAGGCGAGGCGATCTGTCTGAAGCTCGTCGCTCTGGGCTACACCGTCGTGACCACGCACTCGCCAGGCAACACCAAGGCGCAGGAATGGCTCGATGGAATGAAAAAGCAGGGATACGACTTCCACGCTTATCCTTGCAACGTCGTCGACTGGGATTCCTGCGTCGCCTGCGTCACCAACGTCACGACGGACGTGGGGCAGGTCGACGTGCTGGTGAACAACGCCGGCATCACGCGCGATATGACGTTCAAGCGGATGGACAAGGCCAATTGGGATGCCGTCATCAGGACCAATCTCGACTCGTGTTTCAACATGACCAAACAGGTCTGCGATGGGATGGTCGAGCGTGGTTGGGGTCGCGTCATCAACATCTCGTCGGTCAACGGTCAGAAGGGCGCGTTCGGACAGGTCAACTACTCGGCGGCGAAGGCCGGCATGCATGGCTTCACCAAGGCGCTTGCTCTCGAAGTCGCGAAGAAGGGCGTCACCGTGAACACCATCTCCCCCGGCTATATCGGCACCAAGATGGTGATGGCGATTCCGCAGGAAGTACTCGACAGCAAGATCATTCCGCAAATCCCGGTGGGGCGCCTCGGCAAGCCCGACGAAATCGCAGGGCTGGTCGCCTACCTTGCCTCCGACGAGGCGGCGTTCGTCACCGGCGCCAACATCGCGATCAACGGCGGGCAGCATATGTTCTAATAGCCGGCGCGCTTGGGGAAGCGCGCCATCGCGGACAACGGCCGGCGTTGGTGCTTGCAGCGGGATGGCGCTCTGAAAAATCGAATCCGACCCTCCAAAAAAAGCCCCGGCATTGCTGCCGGGGCTGAGGCTGTTGGCTTTAGGAGGAGGAAAAACCAACAGAAGGAGCCATCAACTACGATATTGGGACACCCTCTTCAGGTTCAAGTTCCGACGCCCTCGATAGGGTGATTCCTTACGCGGCCTTGCGACCCTTGGTCGTGGTCGCCTTTGCAGCAGAAGCCGCGTTGGCTGTTGCGGCGCGCATCGATGCGTCCGCGAAGCTCACCACCTGCTTGGTCGCCTTCGAGAACTGATCGAATGCGGCGGTCGTGGCGGCGACGGTCGACTTCAGCGCCGTTACAGCGACATCCGAGCCCGCCGGCGCGTTCTTGGTGGCCTTCTCGACCCACGCGGCGACGCCCTTGGTATACGAGGCCCACGCTTCTTCGGCGAGCGCCGAGAAGTCGGCTTGCGCCTCCGAAGCGATCTCGTAGACGCCGCGCGAATAACCGAGCGCGTTCTGCACGCCGGCTTCCGCCAGCTTGGCGCGAAGCGTGATGAGTTCCTGGACGTCCTTGATGCTGGTGACCGCGTTGGCGCTGAACACGCCCTGCTCGAGCGCGACCTTGGCGGCCTGAAGGTTAAGCTTGGTCAGGCGTTCGGCTTTCTCGAGCGACAGTTCGGCCAGCTTGACGGCGTTGTCGTACCCTGCCTTGTTGAGGTCAGCGAATTGTTCGGTTGCGTTGTACATGATCATCCTTTCGGTTGAGGTTGGTTTCCATCTAAACAAGCGTCCGGCTGCGGAGGGTCTATAGGCCGATCATCCCTTGCTTCCGGCCCGGGGTTCATTGCTTGTCTCAACCCCCTGATTTGCTGCACCGCACAAAACCTATTGTAGGGATGCCAAACAGGGAAGTCAAGGTCTTTTTGGTGCGACGCACAACCCGCCACGCCGGCCCGATCGGGACCGATTTCAAACGCTCGATAAATCAGCGGTTTATAATGCGCGACTGGCTGGAGCAAGGCATGAACAAGGCGAAGCGCGCGATCAAGAAGTACCCGAACCGGCGTCTCTACGACACCGCCAATAGCGGCTACATCACGCTGGCGGACGTGAAGCAGATGGTGCTCGAGCACGTCGACTTCCAGGTCATCGACGCGAAAACCGGCGACGACCTCACCCGGAGCATCCTGCTGCAGATCATCCTCGAGGAAGAATCCGCCGGCCTGCCGATGTTCTCGAGCGAGATGCTGGCGCAGATGATCCGTTTCTACGGCAACGCGCTACAGGGCATCATGGGCAACTACATGGAGCAGAACGTCAAGGCGTTTCTTGCGATCCAGAACAAGCTTCAGGACCAAGCCAAGCAAATCTATGGCGACAAGATGATGTTGACGCCGGACCTCTGGAAGCAGTTTCTGCAGATGCAGGCGCCGGCGATGCAAGGCATGCTCGGCAACTATCTCGAGCAGAGCGCGAAGCTGTTCATGGATATGCAGCAGCGCATGCACGATCAGACGCGCGGTCTGTTCACGGCCTTCCCCTTCCCCAATTTCGGCGCATCCCAGGAGCCACCGGAGGACGACAAGAAGCGCTGATTGGCTCCGGCCGTCCGAAGCAGTGCACAAAGTGCATTGCAGCGTCTGTCTTTCTCGCAATGCAACTCGAAGTCTCCTGCCGTCGATGAAGCATCGCCACGCCGTTCCCCCACGCGTCGGATTCGTATCGCTCGGCTGTCCCAAGGCCCTGGTCGATTCGGAGCAGATCCTCACGCGGCTGCGTGCCGAGGGCTACGCGATCGCGCCCACCTACGAGGGTGCCGATCTGGTCGTCGTCAACACCTGCGGATTCATCGACGCCGCCGTCGATGAGTCGCTATCGGCGATCGGCGAGGCGCTCGCGGAGAACGGCAAGGTGATCGTCACCGGCTGTCTCGGCGCCAAGGACGGCGGCGATTTCGTCAAGGCCGCGCACCCGAAGGTGCTGGCGGTTACCGGGCCGCACGCGGCGCTGGAGGTGATGGCGGCCGTGCACGAGCATCTGCCGAAGCCGCACGATCCATTCGTCGACCTCGTTCCTCCGCAGGGCATCAAGCTGACCCCGAAGCACTACGCCTACCTGAAGATCTCCGAGGGCTGCAATCATCGCTGCACGTTCTGCATCATTCCGTCGATGCGCGGCGATCTGGTGAGCCGACCCCTGGGTGAGGTGATGCTCGACGCGGAGAATCTGCTAAAGGCCGGCGTCAAGGAGCTTCTCGTCGTCTCGCAGGACACGAGCGCCTACGGCGTCGACGTGAAATATCGGACCGGCTTCTGGCGCGGCCGGCCGATGAAGACACGGATGACCGAGCTGGTGCGCGCGCTGGGCGAGCTCGCCGGCGCGCACGGCGCGTGGGTGCGCCTGCATTACGTCTATCCGTACCCGCACGTCGATGAAGTGATCCCGCTGATGGCGGAGGCCCGGGTCCTGCCCTATCTCGACGTGCCGTTTCAGCACGCAAGTCCGCGCATCCTCAAACGGATGAAGCGGCCGGCGAATGCACAGAACAACCTCGAGCGGATTCGCGCCTGGCGCTCGCTCTGTCCGGCCATCACGATTCGCTCGACGTTTATCGTCGGTTTCCCGGGCGAGACCGATGCGGAGTTCGAGGAATTGCTCGGCTTCCTCGACGACGCACAGCTCGACCGCGTGGGTTGTTTTGCCTACTCGCCGGTCGATGGCGCCGCCGCGAATGCGCTCCCCGATCAGGTGTCCGCCACCGTCAAGGAAGACCGGCGTCTGCGCTTCATGGCCGCGCAGGAGAAGATCAGCGCACAACGGCTGAAACAGAAGGTCGGCAAGACGATGACCGTGCTCGTCGACGCGATCGACGCCCAGCACGCGACTGCGCGCAGCACAGCCGATGCGCCGGAGATCGACGGCACGGTGGCGATCGCCGAAGCCGCCGGGCTCACCATCGGCACGTTCGTCCGCGTGCAGATCACGGGCAGCAGTGCGCACGACCTGACTGCGCGCGTGGCTGCCTAAACTTGCCTAACGGCCGCCAGCGGCGAGGCAGGTTGCTCGCGCGCCTCCGGCTGGTACTGCGAGTCAAAAGCGGCTATTTCGCGGGCAATCCGCGCAGCGTCGCGGCAAACTGCTCGAGCACGTCGCCAAGCGCCGCATTGAGACCCGCCACTACCGCGTCGGCCGATCGCGACGGCACCTCGCGGCGCGCCCTGAGCTCGCCGGTCCAGAGGAAAGCGCCGGCGCCCGCATTCGCGTCGCTCACGAAGAATTTGATTGCCAGCACGGCAGTCGGCTTCGTGGCATCGCGGAAGTCGCCGTACAACTCGCTGACGAACGCCTCGAGTAATACGTCGGCTTCGGGACTGCCGGACGGCGGCAGCACGGCGCGATAGAGGCCCAAGGCAGCGAGCCAGTTCGTGGTCGCTTCGCCGAGCATCGCTGAGGGCACGATCAGAAACTCGTTGTAGAAATCGGCCTCGTACTTAAGATCGGTCTCGCGATAGACGACCGATCTTGCCCGGAAAGGGCCGGCTACGTAGAACGGCACGACCTTGAGCGTAGCCGGTCGCGGGGCCGTGTTTGAAGGGGCAGGCCGCGGCGGCTCCAGGACGTAGGTCGACTTGATCGGCGCGGGCTGCGACAGTCCGCATCCGGCGAGAACCAGTGCAGCAGCCGATGACAGCGCGCGGCGCCGCGACGTTGAAGCAGGCGGGGTCATGGTTGATTACCTTTCACCGGCGCGGGAGGCGCGCCGAGGATTAGGCGCGACGGATTGCGCTTCGCCTCGTCGGTCAGGTCGCGAAGGTTCTCGGTGATCTGGCGCAGGTTGTCGAGCGTTCTGCGCAGATCGGATTCGGTCCCGCCCGCCATGCGATCGAGACGCGTCAAGGTGCTCTCGAGATGTGCGATCGCCTTGGCCAGATTCGGATCCTCGACGAGCTTGCGCATTTGCGCCGCGGCGGCGCCGGCATCGCCAGGAAGCTTCTTCCAAGCCGGATCGTCGAGGAGCGATCCCAGTTTCTGGTTGGTCTGCCGGAGCTCGGCGAGCAACGCGGTGCTTTCCTTGTTCAACTGATCGACGTGGAGCTGATCGAGCTTGGTGTCCAGCTTGGCGAGCACCCGGGTGGTCGAGTCGGAAAGCTTCCCGGTGTCGATCACCTCGAGCTTGCGGTTTGCGTTGTCGAGAAGTCGGTTGAGTCGCTGCAAGGTCGCGTCGATGTCGATGTGCTGGAGCTTCTCGAGGACGTCTCCCGCCGCGGCGACGAACTGGGTGAAGGTCGATTGCGAGCTGGGAATGTACAGGTCGGCCGGCTCCCACGAGATCGGCAGCTCGGGGTTGGTCTTGGGGTCGACGTAATCGATTTCGAGATAGTTGGTACCGGTGATGCCCTGTGGCGCGAGCCGGATGCGCAGTCCCTTCTCGATCTCCATGCGCACCTGCTCGGGCCGAGTGATATCACCGCCGGCCCGGCTGCCGATCAGCCGCCCGAGGATCGTCGCCTCGACCAGGACGTAGCGCTTGCGCTCGCCCATCGCCTTGTCCAGCTCGTACTTGTTGTAAGTGAAGCCAATGCGCGTGACCTCGCCGACGCTCACACCCCGATACTTCACCTTGGAGCCGATATCGAGGCCCTGCACCGATTCGTTGAAATAGGTTTCGATGACGGTCTTGGACTGGAACCACCGGCCCGATCCGACGATGAGAAGCAGCAGCACGCCGGCAATCACCGCGCCGATGACGAACAACCCCAGCTTGACGTTGTGGGCTTGCGCGCTCAAGTCGAAGCTCCGCGCCGCAGGCGCGCAATCCGTTCCCCTCTCCCTCGGGGAGAGGGGCTAGGGGTGAGGGCTGACAGACATGCACGCACTCTCATCACACCACCGCCACC
>WNGL01006312.1_pt1 | contig 13991 bp, 13 predicted proteins | sample 5400591 | NCBI WGS metagenome assembly WNGL01 (sample SAMN13153377, study PRJNA577476) | soil metagenome | isolation source: 80 cm soil or saprolite under Garry oak tree replicate 1 | place: USA:California | collected 2016-06-15
ACTTCGAAAGGAGGTGATCCCGTGAGAGACCAACAAGGCAGGACCGGACTACCGACCTCGAACAGCGGATCAATCCGCAGACTTGGGATTTCCGCCAGCCGTTAGGCCGGCGTGCCTTACAGCAGCACGACGCCCCGGGGAGAAATCTTCGGGGCGTTTTCGTTTCCCTGGAGGACTCTATGAGACCCGCAACGCTGATGGTCGTTCTGCTTGCCAGCTGTGCCGCTCCGGGCGCGGAGCTCATCGAAGCGAGGGACAGCTGGGACGGGGCCACGTACGACGAGGTCGTGCTGCGCTGGGGGACGCCCGCCCGCAGCACGAAGCTGAGCGATGGCCGCGACGTGTATACGTGGGTGTCCGACAGCGTGGGCTCCCGGGGAAGCTCGTCGGTCGGCTTCGGGATCGGCGGCGGGCGCGGCGGCGGCGTAGGCATCGGCACCGGCATCATGTTCGGTTCCGCCGGCGGCGAGCCGGTGGCGCGCTGCGAGCGCTCGTTGATCTTCAAGGCCGGGCGTGTCGACGAGCAGACCTGGCAGGGGCCGGCGGATTACTGCAGGACCTTCGGCCGCTCCCCTCGCTAGAGCTTCGGCGATCGCGCTGCTCGTCGCCCGGCAGCCGCGACGCCCGCTCCCCGCCCATGGATCGCCTGATCGCGCAATACGGGCTCGCGCTGGTTTTCGCGAACGTGCTGCTCGAGCAGCTCGGGCTGCCGATTCCCGCGATGCCCGCGCTCGTCGTCGCCGGCGCGCTCTCTGCCGAGGGGGAGTTTTCGCCTCTTGCGGCATTCGGCGTCGCGTTCGTCGCGTGCATGATGGGCGACGCGGCCTGGTACCTCGCGGGCCGGCGCTACGGCCGCCGCGTGATGAAACTCCTGTGCCGCGTATCGCTTTCTCCCGATTCCTGCGTGCGCCAGACGGAGTTCCGCTTCGAGCGCTGGGGGAAGCTGACGCTGGTGCTCTCGAAGTTCATCCCCGGCCTCTCGACCATCGCGCCGCCGCTCGCGGGCGCGACCCGCCTCGGCTGGCCGTCGTTCCTCGTCTTCAACGGCATGGGCGTGGTGATCTGGGCAGGGGCCGCGATCGCCGCCGGGATGCTGTTCCACGCCCAAATCAACGAGTTCATCGCTCGCCTGGAGGGACTCGGGACGCTGGCGGCCGAGGCGACCGGCGTGCTGCTCGGCGGATACATCGCGCTCAAGTGGTGGGAGCGGCGGCGCTTCTACAAGATGCTTCGCGTCGCGCGTATCGGCGTCGACGAGCTGCGCGCTCTCATCAGGGGAGACAAGCGCCCGGTGGTCGTCGACGTGCGCTCGCCCGGCGCGCGCGATCTCGATCCGCGTTTCATTCCCGGCGCGCTGGCGATGGACGTCGCCGAAGTGGAACGGCAGCTCGAGCAGCTGCCTGCCGATCGCGAGATCATTTTCTACTGCACTTGTCCCAACGAAGCCTCGGCGGCGCAAGTCGCAAAAAAACTGATCGGGCTCGGCTACACCAAAGTGCGCCCCTTGCACGGCGGCCTGGACGCGTGGATCGCCGCCGGCTACGAGGTCGAGCGCCGGGAGCAGGGCGAGAAGTAGGGCTTGCCTGACAGTCCCTGAGGGTTTTCTCGACTCAAAAAAGCCGGCCCCAGGGGCTATCATGCTCTGGACCCTAGCGCCAGAGGGAGGAGGAGATGGCCAGAAAACTGATCGTTCTCTTCGACGGTACCTGGAACAACAAGAAGAGCAGGACCAACGTCATTCGCATGCGCGAGGCCATCGTCTCGAGCGGCGCGGACGACCCGTCGCAGCCCTGTTTCTACGACCCGGGAGTCGGCACGCACTGGTACGACAAGATCACCGGCGGCACCTTCGGCCAGGGACTCTCGGAGAACATCCGGCAGGGATACCGGTGGCTCGCGCAGAAGCACCAGGCGAACGACGAGATCTACGTCTTCGGCTTCAGCCGCGGCGCCTACACCGCGCGCAGCCTGGTCGGGCTGATCCGAAAATGCGGCATCCTGAACTCGGCGGACGAAGCCAGCGTCGCGCGGGCGTACGATCTGTATCGCGACAAGGGTGTCGCGCCCGACGACGAAAGAGCGGTCGCGTTCCGCGCGAGCGAATCGCGCGAGGTGCGCGTCAAGTTCATCGGTGTGTGGGACACCGTGGGCGCGCTCGGCATCCCCGCCTCGCACGTGCCCTTCGGCCGCGACCGCTACCGGTGGCACGACACCGACTTGAGCAAGATCGTAGACTACGCCTACCATGCCATCGCAACGGACGAGAACCGCGAGGACTACGCCGTCGCGGTCTGGACCAAGATCAAGCCCCAGAACATCGCGGTCGAGCAGAAGTGGTTCGTCGGCGCGCACGCGAACGTCGGCGGAGGCTACGACAAGGATCCGGCCGATGCGCTGCCGAACCTCCCGCTGCGGTGGATGCAGGACAAGGCCGAGGCGACCGGGCTCAAGCTGCGCTCCAAGGAGGAACCCAGAGCGCAGGACTGCCTCGCCGACGTAGACGACTCCTTCAAGGAGTTCATGTTCGGGACCTACGGCGTGTTGAAGAAAAGGTTCTGGCGCCCGTTCGGCGGGGGCTGCAACGAATCCGTCCACGAGAGCGTGTGGCAACGCTGGAAGGCGAAGCCCGAATATCGCCCGGGCTCGCTGCTCCAGCGCCCGGACACGACCGACTGAGCCCGCGCTGAATCAGCCGTTGCCGTGGACGCGGGCGAGCGCCCGCTTCCTCATGCGCGCGAGCACTGCGGCGAGCGCCACGCCGACGACGCAGACCGCGCTCGTCGCGATGAAACCCCATCTGGCCGAGGGCATAGGTGAAGGTCGCGGCGGCGGACAGCATCCCAGCCTGCGCGAAGCTCATGTGCAGGTCCTCGCGGATGAGCGGCAGGAAGAGCGCGATGCCGCCCAGGGACAGCATGTTGAAGCCCTGGCAGAACACCACCAGCGTGACGGTGAGCGCGGCGTCGCGCCGCCTGGGCGAAGGGGAAGAATCGAGAGACACGTGGCGGATCAAACCCGAATCGGTTCCTCCTGCATCAAGGCGACCTGCTCCTTGAGCTCGAGGATGCGGTCCTGCCAATAGCGCTGGGTGTTGAACCAGGGAAACGCGGCGGGGAAGGCGGGGTCGTCCCAGCGCCGCGCGATCCAGGCCGAGTAGTGGATGAGGCGCAGCGTTCGCAAGGCTTCAAGCAGGTGCAGCTCGCGCCGATCGAACTCGTGGAAATCCTCGTAGCCGGCGAGGACGTCGGCGAGCTGCCGCGCCATCGACGCCCGGTCGCCCGACAGCAGCATCCAGAGGTCCTGGATCGCAGGGCCGGTGCGGCAGTCGTCGAAATCCACGAAGTGCGGCCCGTCGTCGGTCCATAGCATGTTTCCGGCGTGGCAGTCCCCGTGCAGGCGCAGCGTGCGGAGCTCGCCCGCGCGCTCATAGCTCGCGGCGACGCAGGCGAGCGCCAGGTCGACCGCGCTCTTCCACGCGGCTAGCAGGTCCGCCGGAATGAAATCGTGCGCGAGCAGCCAATCGCGCGGCTCGCGGCCGAAGCTCTCGATGTCGACGAACGGCCGATCGGCGAACGGCCGCGTCGCACCCACGGCGTGAATGCGCCCCACGAAGCGGCCGATCCATTCGAGCGTCCTGCGGTCTTCGAGCTCCGGCGTGCGCCCGCCGCGGCGCGGATACGCCGCGAAGCGGAATCCGCCGAATGCGTGCAGCGTCTTCCCATCGGCCGCGAGCGGAGCGACCACCGGAATCTCGCGCTCGGCGAGCTCGAGCGTGAACGCGTGCTCCTCGAGAATTTGCGCGTCAGTCCAGCGTGCGGGGCGGTAGAACTTTGCGACCACCGACGTCGCTGAGCTCGGCGTCCCTTCCGTTTCGAGCCACACCTGGTAGACGCGGTTCTCGTAACTGTTCAGCGCGAGCAGCCGCCCGTCACCTGCGAAGCCCGCGCTCGCGAGCGCGTCGAGCACGGTATCCGGAGTGAGCCCCGAGTAGGGCGGTTCTGCGGGCATCGCGCCATTGTAAGGGCCGGAAAGCGAAAGTCCGCCCGAAGGCGGACTTTCCGCGAGGCGCGAAGGGCTGCCTCCAGTCTAGCGAGACAGTCCGTTGCCGACCATTGCGCCGATCACCGATCCGGCGGCGATTGCGCCGGGGCGACCGTCGCCTACGGCGCTGCCGATCGCTGCACCGGCGATCGCGCCGCCGATCGTTCCCCAGGGCTGCGCGTAGTACACGGGTGCCGGAGCGGCGTAGTAAACGGGAGCGGGGGCGTAGTACACCGGAGCCGGGCGATATACGAAGACGGGGCGCGGGACGAATACCGGGGGCCGCATGATCACGACGCGCTCGCCCGGATAGACGAAATGCGGCCTGCCGTAGCGGCCGTGTCCGTAGAAGTATCCGTCGTGCGCCAGCGCGGGCATGCTCACCGCAAATACGGAAACGGCAAGACCGGCAAGGCTCAATGACAGGAACGTCTTGGTCTTCATGGTTTGCTCCTTTTTTTGGAGGGTATGATCCAAGAACGGCCTGCTGGGGCAGGCTGCCGACCCGGGCCCTGTAACGCTTTGTAAGCCCGGTTTCGGCGGTTACAGGTAGGAAATATTCGGAGGTACCGACCATGGTGACTATCACGATCAGCGGGGCCGAGAAGAGTGGCGCACTGGCGCGGATAGCCGCGTTCCTCGTTCGAAAAGGTTATCCCCTCAAAGGACAGCAAATCATGGAGTCGGCCTCCGGCGCGAAGCTCGTTAAAGTCAGCCTCGACATAAGCCACCTCGACAAAGCCAAATTCGCGGCTGAAATGAAAAGCCTCAGCCCGGACTTCAGAGTGGTCAGCGTGGAAGGCGCGCAGTCCGCGGCGCCTTCGATCAAGGACATCGCCGAGCGGTTTCCCGACATCGCTTCTCTGGTGCGAGCGTACGGCGAATCGTTCGGGTCGGAATCCCGCGACCGGGAACTGGCCGAAGCGGGGAAAAAAATAGGCGCTTTCCAGTACGAAAAGGAATGGTCGTTCGGCAGCCCGCTCAAGATGCCTGTCGCCTTGCGGCGAACCCTGGTTCCCGCTCTGGAGACCCTCGGCAAGGTGGACGCAAGCGACACCGACGTCACGTTGTCCGACAGCCCGTTTTGCGGAACGGGCAAGACCGCTTGCTGCGAGTTCCTCACCGGATTCATGCAGGGATTCCTGGATGCCGGCCCGCTGACGCAGAACACCCGCGTTCACAAGGCGGAGTGCAAGGCGAAGGGCGGCCCGCGGTGCACGTACACCTTCGGCTATGATCTATAATTCCCGGCGTGACCCGCTTGATGCACCCGTAATTCCTCATCACGGACGGGAGACATCCAAATGAACTCTATTCAGTACGACCCGTTTCTAGTCGGACTGTCGTATGTGATTTCGGTGTTCGGCTCATACACGGCGTTGCAGCTCGCCATCGCGATCCCGCAGGCGCGCACCTGGGCGGCGGTGATCGGCTCGGTGACCGGCGCATCGGTGGCGCTGGGCGGAGGGGCGATCTGGTCGATGCACTTTATCGGAATGAATGCGGCCGACATGGGGATGCCCGTGGCCTACGACCCGGTGCTGACCTTCGCTTCCTTGATTCTCGCGATCATCGCGCCCGCGATCGGCTTGTTCATCGTGGGACGCAGCGGCGGCGGGCCGTTGAACCTGCCTCTGGGCGGAGTCCTCACCGGACTCGGTGTCGCATTGATGCACTACACGGGAATGGCCGCGATGATCATGCAGGCCAAGATCACCTACGACACCACCCTGTTCGCCGCCTCTCTCGTGATCGCGGTCGTTGCTGCGACGGTGGCGTTGTGGCTCGCGTTCAATCTGCGCGGCAATCTGCAGCGCTTCGGCAGCGCGATCGTCATGGGGATCGCGGTGTGCGGCATGCACTACACTGGGATGGTTGCGGTGCAGATGGAGCACACGAAGGAAGCCCTCCCGGCGACCGGCATATCCTTGTCCCCGTCGGACATGGCTTACTCGGTGTTCGCGGTCACTGCGGTGCTTCTCACCCTCCTGCTGATCTACAGCACGTGGAAGGCGCATCGCACCCTTCGCGTCGATATATAGAAAAGCACGGAGCGATAGGGAGACCTATCGCGGCGATACCTCGGGGCCGCGGGATTCCGCGGCTCCGGCGTTTGAGGGGCCCGACTCGAGGCGGATGCGCGAAAAGATTTCCTTCGCGCTGCTGATCCAGAGGCCCCAGCTATGTCCGCCCGGCAGCTCCAGGTAGTGGGACCCGGGCAGCTCCGGCGCCATTAGCCGTACGTCCTCTATCAGGTGATCGCTCGTGCCGCAGGCGAGCCACACCTGTCGAGCGAGCTCGGGCCGTTGCGCCCAGCCTTTCACCATCTTCCACACCTGCCGCTGATAGTTGTCGCCGTTCATCTCCGCCGGCAGCGGACCCGGGTCCCAGGTTCGCGGGCCGCCGGCGGCGCGGATCTCGTCCAGCAGTTTGCTCTCGCCGAGGAAAGGCGCAAACAACACGAGCCCGGTGAGCTCGCCGGGGTGCTCGCGCTCGTACAACAAGGCGCCCATGCCGCCCATGGACGCACCCGCGAGCCAGACTCGGGCGTAGCCTCCGCGGCCTGACGGCCCGACGATCTCGTCGTGCAGGCGCTGCACGAGCCTGCCGTCGCGGTAGTAGGCGAAGGTGGCGCTGGTGAGCAGCACGTCCGTTTCCGGCCACGATTCCCGGATGACCTCGGCCAGGCCGTGGTTCCTCATATCCTGCGCATCGTCGCCGAAGCCGGGGAGCACGATGACGAGCGTGCGCTCTGCGCCGGGCCGGAGCGCCGGCACCGTCACCGTGCCGATCGGGACCTTCGAGTTGCCGATGGTAAAGCAGCCGGCGAGGCCGGCTGCCAGACACAGCGCGAACGGAAGGCCGGGACTCATGGCCGCTCGCGCCCGCGAAGGCGCTCAGGCGGGTTTCTGTGCCGGCTCCTTGGGTATGAATCGCAGCGCGACGCCGTTGTTGCAGTAGCGCAGGCCGGTCGGGTCGGGCCCATCGTCGAAGATGTGGCCGTGATGTCCGCCGCAGCGCACGCAGTGGTATTCGGTGCGCTCCAAGAAGAGCTTGCGGTCGGTCGTGGTCCCGAATACACCGGGTATCGAGGTGAAAAAGCTCGGCCATCCGGTGCCGCTGTCGAACTTCATCGCGGAGGTGAAAAGCGGCAGGCTGCAGCCTGCGCAGACGAACACCCCTGCGCGCTTTTCGCGGTCGAGCGGGCTCGTCCCGGCCCGCTCGGTGCCTTCATGGCGCAGCACGTCGTACGCGGCGGGCGAGAGTCGCTTCTTCCATTCGGCGTCCGGGAGCTTGAGCGGCTCGGCGCTCGTGGCCACGTCCGCCCCCTCGGCCAGCAGGGTTTTCCAGTTCTTTTGCAGATCTTCCACTTTCACGGCTCCTTTTTTCGCGGGCTTCTGTCCCCATGCTGCGGCACCGAAGCCCGCCAGAGACAGTGCCGTCAAGCCTCTCAACCAGTTGCGACGATCCATTTTCATCACCTCCGTAGGCCCGCAGTATAGACCGCCTTTCAGCCCGGGAATTCCCGCCGACGTCTGCACGAGTCGTAAGAACCGGGCCGGCTTTACAATGAGGCACCATGAACGGTCACGCCATCTGGTTGGCCCCCGGTCTGCGCACGCCGTTCGCCCGCGTGGACGGTCCGCTCGCGCGGCTCGATGCGGTCGAGCTCTCGCTTCCGGTCATGCGGGCGATGACCGGATCGCAGTCCGCCGCGAAACCGGACCTCGTCGTCTGGGGGACCGTGATTCCCAACCTCGGCTACTCGAACATCGCGCGCGAGGTGCAGATCGCGGCAGACCTGGATCAAACCATCCCCGCGTTTTCCACGGTGCTCGCCTGCTCGACGAGCATGGTCGCGGCTTTCCAGGCGGCGGCAATGCTCGCGCACGGCGGCAAGGAGCTCGCGCTCGTCGGGGGCGTGGAGAGCATGAGCCGCGTGCAGATCGGGCTTTCGCAGAATTTCTCCGACTGGCTGAGGCGCTTTTCGCAGGCGCGCTCGATAGCGCAGCGCATTGCGCTGTTCAAGAACCTCCGGGCGCGCGACATCCGCCTTCACATTCTCGCCGTGGCCAACCGTGCCACCGGCAAGAGCATGGGCGAGCACTGCGAGGAAATGGCCAGGACCTGGAACATCGCGCGCGAGCGGCAGGACCGGATTGCCCTCGCGAGCCACGAAAAGGCGATCGCAGGCCAGAAATCCGGATTCTTCGACGACCTGATCGTTCCGGTCGAAGGCATGTCGCGCGACGGTTTTCCGCGCGCGGACACGAATCTGGAGCGCCTGGCGAAGCTGCAGCCGGCGTTCGACAGAAAGAGCGGCAAGGGCACGATCACCGCGGGAAACGCATCGCCGCTCACCGACGGCGCGGCGGGCCTGTGGGTGGCCACCGGCGCGGGACTCAAGCGCCTGCCCGGTTCCGTGCCGCGCGCGCGCCTTGTCGATTGGGAGGTCGCGGCGGTGAATGTCTTCACCGAGGGACTGCTCATGGCGCCCGCGTACGCGATTCCGCGCATGCTCGCGCGAAACGGGCTCGCCTACGGCGACATCGCGCTGTGGGAGATCCACGAGGCGTTCGCCGCGCAGGTGCTGTGCAACGTCGCCGCGCTCGAGAGCGCGGACTTCCGGCGCGACAAGGCGCGCGTCGAAGCCGACCTTGGCACGTTTCCGTGGGAGCGGCTCAATCCCCACGGCGGCTCGGTCGCGCTCGGCCATCCGTTCGGAGCGACCGGCGCGCGCATCCTTTCGCAGGCGGTGAAGGAGCTCGCGGCGATGCCCGGAGGAAGCCGCGCCGTGGTGAGCATCTGCGCGGACGGGGGGCTGGGCACCGTGGCCCTGCTCCAGGCAGAATGACAGCAGAAATGACTTCCGCCACTGAAAATCTCGTCGAGCTCTCCGGCGTCGAATTCTCGTACGGATCGAGGAAGCTGTTGAAAGGTCTGAGCCTCAGGATTCCGCGCGGCAAGCTCGTCGCGATCCTGGGCGCAAGCGGCTCGGGGAAATCGACGCTGCTTCGCCTGATCGGCGGCCAGGCGAAACCGGACCGCGGCACGGTCAAGGTCGCAGGCCAGGTGGTCCATGAGCTCGACACGCACGAGCTCTACGCACTGCGCCGCAAGATGGGGATGATGTTCCAGGCGGGGGGGCTCTTCACCGACATGTCGGTGTTCGAGAACATCGCCTTCCCGATGCGCGAGCACACCGAGCTCCCCGGGAGCGTGCTGCGCAGGATCGTGCTGATGAAGCTGCACGCAGTCGGCCTGCGCGGCACGCAGGCGCTGGCGCCGAGCGAGCTCTCCGGGGGGATGGCGCGACGCGTGGCGCTTGCGCGCGCGATCGCGATGGATCCGATGCTCGCGATGTACGACGAGCCTTTCGGCGGGCTCGATCCCATTTCGATCAACGTGATCGCGAATCTCATCCGGCAGCTGAACGATTCGCTGGGCGCGACCTCCATCGTGGTGAGCTACGACGTGAGCGAGGCGGTGAAGCTCGTTGACCACGTCTACGTCATCGCGGATGGAGTGGTCGCGGGCGAGGGAACGCCCGAGGAGGTGCTCGCGTCCAAGGATCCCTATGTTCACCAGTTCATGCACGCGCAGCCCGACGGGCCGATTGCCTTCCACTATCCCGGGCGGCCGATCGGCGAGGAATTCGGGGTGGGAGGCGCGGTCCGATAGCGAATCGAGGCCCGCCGCCTCATTCGACCCGGATGTTCTTCTCGCGGATGATCTTGCCCCATTTCAGCGTCTCGGACTTGATGAGTTCTCCGAACTGCTCCGGTGTGCTCGCGACGATCTCGGCGCTCTGCGTGTCGAACCTCGACTTCACCTCGAGCGAAGACAGGGTCTTCGCGAGCGCACCGTTGAGCTTTTCGATGATCGCGCGCGGCGTTCCGGCGGGGGCGATGGCCCCCACCCAGGAGGTCGTCTCGAACCCGGGGTAGAAGTCGGCGATCGTCGGCAGGTCCGGGAAGTGCGGCGAGCGCTCGCGTCCGCTGGTGGCGAGGCCGACGAGCTTTCCGGACTTGACGTTCTGCCCGATCGCGCCGCCCGCCTGGATCAGCATCACCTGCACCGTGCCCGAAACGAGATCGTTGATCGCCGGCCCGCCGCCCTTGTAGTGCACCGCCTCCACCTGGATCCCCGCGGCGTCCTTGAATAGCTCGAAGGCGAGGCGGCTGGAGGACGCGGGGCCGGCCGAGCCGTAATTCAGCTTCGCGCCGTTCGCCTTGGCGTAGGCGACGAACTCGGAAACCGTCTTCACCTTGAGGCTCGGGTGCACGACCAGGATCTGCGGATAGCGCACCATCAGCATGATCGGCGCGAAGTCCTTCACCACGTCGTAGGGCAACTCCCTGTAGAGGTGCGGGTTGGAGGCGAAGGTGTCGAAGGTCATCATGATCGCGTAGCCGTCTGCGGGCGCTTTCGCGAGCTGGGCGGTGCCCACGATGCCTCCCGAGGCGACGCGGTTCTCCACCACGAACGGCTGACCGAGGGTCTCGGCGAGCTTGGGACTCACCAGCCGCGCCGCGATGTCGGAGGCGCCGCCGGCGCTCGACGGGACGTAAACGTGAACGGGCTTCGAGGGGTAGTCCTGCGCTACCGCGACCAGATGCGGCGGCGACGAAAGCGCGGCGAACAGAGCGAAGCATGCGGTTCTGCGGAGTGAACTCATGGCTTGACGGATAACGAGCGGACCATGCCATGATACCGGGGTTCAAACCGGAGGGACGCCGGCCTTGCCTCACTCGAAGGAAAAATCCGCGGGCATCGGGGCGCACGTCCTGCGCAAGGAGGACGCCCGCCTCCTCACCGGCGGGGGCTGCTACAGCGACGACGTCAATCTCCCCGGGCAGGCCCATGCGGTCATGGTGCGCTCGCCGCACGCCCACGCGCGCATCGGGCGAATCGACGCGGTCGAAGCGACGGCGCTCCCCGGCGTGCTCGCAGTGCTGACCGGCGCGGATTTCGCGAAGGACGGCCTGAAATCCATTCCGCACCGGCCGTTTTCGGTGAGCCCGCCCGACGTCCGCCTGCAAAACCGCGACGGCTCGGAGATCTTCATCGCGCCCCACTGGCCCTTGCCGGCCGACAAGGCGCGATTCGTCGGCGAAGCGGTCACGATGGTCGTCGCCGAAACGGTCCGGCTCGCCCGTGACGCAGCCGAGCTCGTGCGCGTCGACTACGAGCCGCTCGCCGCGGTGACGCGCGCGGCGGACGCGTCGCGCGCCGGCGCCCCGGTTCTGTGGGAAGAGCGGGTCTCCAACGTCAACATCGACGCGGACCTCGGCGATGCGAGAGCGACCGAGGCGGCGTTCGCGCGCGCCGCCCACGTCGTGCGCCTGGAGACCCGGGTGCAGCGCGTCACGGGCGTGCCGATGGAGCCGCGCGCCGCGCTGGCCGCGTACGACCCCGCGCTAGGGCGCTACACGCTTTACGCGGGCAGTGGCGGGGTGGTGCGGCAAAAGCGCGAGCTCGCGTGGATTCTCGGCGTCGAAGAAGAGGCGGTGCGCGTGGTGGCCCGCGATACCGGAGGGAATTTCGGCACGCGCAACAGTTTTTTCCCCGAGTTCGCCCTGGTTGCGTGGGCGGCGAGGCGCCTCGGCCGCCCGGTGAAGTGGACCTGCGAACGAGGCGAGGCGTTTCTCTCCGACTATCAGGGGCGCGACCTGACCGTGGCGGCGGAGCTCGCGCTCGACGCACAAGGCAATTTTCTCGCGCTGCGCTCCTCCAACCTGAGCAACGCCGGGGCGCACTCGGCCTCCCACGTCCCGCTCTCCAAGGGCGCCTCCATCATGACCAGCGTCTACCGCATTCCCGCCGCGTACGTGCGCGCCCGCGCGGTCCTCTCCAACACGCCTCCCACGACGCCGTACCGCAGCGCGGGCAGGCCCGAGGCGATCTTCGTCATCGAGCGGCTGATCGACCTCGCCGCGCACGCGCACGGATTCGATCGCCTGGATCTGCGGCGGCGCAACCTCATCCCGGAATCGGCGATGCCGTACCGAAATCCGTTCGGGCTCAGCTACGACAGCGGCGCGTACGCAAAGCTGATGTCCGCCGCGCTCGCCCTAGGCGACTGGGAGGGGTTTCCCGCACGCCGCGACGAGGCGCGCCGCTGTGGCCGGCGGCGCGGCATCGCGCTCGCCAATTACGTCGAGGTGACCTCGGGATTTCCGACCGAACGCGCGGAAATCACGGTGCGCCCCGACGGCCGTGTCGAGGCCACGATCGGAACGCTCTCGAGCGGGCAGGGCCACGAAACCAGCTTCGCGCAGCTCCTGGTCGAATGGCTGGGCGTGCCCTTCGAGAGCGTGCGCCTGATCACGGGCGACACCGACCTCGTGTCGGAAGGGGGCGGCTCGCACTCGGGCCGCTCCATGCGGTTCGGGAGCATCGTCCTTGGCAAGGCTTGCGACGCGATTCTGAAAAAAGGGAAGACCGTCGCGGCGCACCTCCTCGAGGTCGCCCCGGGGGACATCGAGTTCGCCGCGGGGAGCTTCTCGGTGAAGGGCACCGACCGCTCAATCGGGATTTTCGAAGTCGCCGCGGCCCAGCCGCTCGCTGCGGCGCATACCGAGACCATCCGCGTCGCCGCGTTTCCCTACGGCTGCCAGGTGTGCGAGGTGGAAGTCGATCCCGATACCGGCCTCGTGGAAATCGCGCGTCTGGCGGCCGTGGACGACGTCGGCCGCGCCGTCAATCCGCTCATTCTCCACGGCCAGACTCATGGCGGCTTCGCCCAGGGCGCGGGCCAGGCGCTGCTCGAGGAATGCCGCTACGACCCGGAATCCGGGGAGATGCTGTCGGCTTCGTTCCTGGACTACGCCATGCCCCGCGCGGACCACTTTCCGCCGTTTTCGACCGAGCTGAGCGAGGTGCCTTCGCCGACGAACCCGCTCGGAATCCGCGCCGGAGGCGAAGGCGGCACGACGCCCGCGCTCGCTTCGGTTGCGAACGCGATCGTGGACGCGCTCGCGGGATTCGGCGTGACGCACATCGAGTTGCCGGCGACGCCGGAGCGCGTCTGGCGCGCCATTCGCGCGGCGCTCGGCCCCGCGAGCTGAGATGGAGCGGGTTATCATTGCCGTCGGACTGCACCACAGCGCTACGGAGGAACGGCAATGAACTGCGAACGAGCTGGAACCGGCGTCGCGTCGAGTCCCGCAAGAGTCCTTTCCGCCGCAGGGGCGGCGCTGCTGTGCGCGATCGCGTCGCCGGCTCTCGCCGCCGACCCCGCCGACACCATCCTCGTGAACGGCAAGATCGTCACCGTCGATCAGCGTTTCACGATCGCTCAAGGGCTGGCGATCCGGGGGCAGCGCATCGTCGCCGTCGGCAACAATGCGGACGTGCTCGAGCTTCAGGGCAAGGGCACGAAGGTGATCGACCTCAAGAAACAGACCGTGATCCCGGGACTCATCGACAACCACGCCCATTTCATCCGCGCGCCCGAGCACGAGGAGCTGCGCCTGGACGGCGTCGCCTCGCGCAAGCGGGCGCTCGAGATGCTAACCGGGCGCGTGCGCTCCGCGCGCCCCGGCGAGTGGATCGTGACGCTCGGCGGCTGGTCCGAGGAGCAGTTCACCGACGACCCCCGCGGGTTTCCGCTGGACGAGCTCGACCGCATCGCTCCCGACAACCCGGTACTGCTGCAGGCGGTATACAACCAGAGCTATCTCAATAGCGCTGCGCTCAAAGCCGCCGGGATCGACGCCGCCACGCCCGACCCGCGCGGCGGCAGGATCGAGAAGGACGCGAACGGCACGCCGACCGGCGTCGTGCGCAACGCGGGCGGCGTCGCCTTCGTCGCGGCGAAGATCCCGCTGCCCGACGCAGAGCAGTGGATCGCGAACGCGCGCAAGTTCGTCGCCGGGCTGAACGCCATGGGGATCACCGCCTGGTACGACGCGGGCGGGCGCGGCATGAGCGAGAAGCACTACGCG
>WNGL01006316.1_pt1 | contig 13990 bp, 11 predicted proteins | sample 5400591 | NCBI WGS metagenome assembly WNGL01 (sample SAMN13153377, study PRJNA577476) | soil metagenome | isolation source: 80 cm soil or saprolite under Garry oak tree replicate 1 | place: USA:California | collected 2016-06-15
CACCGGCACCAGAATCCACGCGAAGTGCTCGCTCAGCATAACCGCGGCCCCGGCCCAGCAGGCCGCGCGGCCCACGCGGTGCGGCTCTTGCACAGCATCCAGGAACGCTGTCACGGCGAAGGGCAGCAAGGCGTAGCCGAGCAGAACTCCCAGTTGGCCTGCGTAGAGCCGGTCGAACACGAACGGGTTGACGGCGTAAAAGAGCCCGGCGCCGAGGCGCGCCGGGAGCACCGCGGCACGCACCAGGCGCGCCGCCCCGGTCGTAGCAAGCGGGAAGAATACCGCGGCAGGGACGGCCGAGCCTGCCCGCCCGAAAAGGCAATCGATGAGGCGCAAACCGATCGCGAGCGGCACTCCCCCGGTTAGGCCACCATTGAGGCCAAAGGCCGTCGCTGGCAGGAGCGGCTGGTGAGGGCCGGAGACGAAGTCCAGCAACAGCAGCCGCCCACCAGCAAACGGATAACAGACAAGCGCCGCCAGCACCACGCCAAGCACGAGCGGCGTCGAGGTTGCGACCGCTGCGCGTGCCCGCACCATCACGCCAGCCTCCTCACGAGCCCAGCGAGATGCACGAGAATCCGCCAACGACAACAGCCGTGTTCGAAGAGACGGTGCACAGTCGGCCGCACCATGTGGGCAGCCTATGACGCGCTTCTTATCCGGGCCGCCAATCTTGGAGAACTTCTCGCTGGTGGCTTGTGGCAGCAGTCGAACGATGCTAATTTGCTTCACCGTCTCTCTAAGCGAGTTGACCGGTTCTCTCTAACATAGGCTGGCGCGCAGCGCCTTGTTCGGAAAGCTGACATAACTTGAAGATTCAAACAAGGATTCGCAAAATCGGAGAATCTAGCCTGATTGCGCTCCGCGAGCCCGGTGCGATGATGACAATCCCGCCATATCTCCTGCATCCGCTGCGGTCGAATTGGGATGTTGGAATGCCGTGGTGGAATCCTCGCGCTATTCGATATCTCAGGGAAAACCTCTCGCTGCCGGGCAATGCGTTCGAGTGGGGGTCTGGCGGCTCGACAGTCTGGCTCTCGGGCTGCGGCCTCACTGTCACTGCCATCGAACACGACCGCGAATGGGCAGAGAAGGTAAGGAAGCGGTGTCCAGTCGCAGATGTACGCTTCATTCCTGGCACCGACAGCGGAGAACATCGCTCTGAACCTCAGTTGGACGACAGGGGGCAGCACTTCTTCGATGACTACATCTCAGCTATCGACGAGTTCCCTGACGGTAGCCTCGATGTCGTCGTGGTCGATGGTATTTGCAGAATCGACTGCGTTCGCCGAGCCACCAAGAAAGTGAAGCCGAATGGCTTTGTGGTCTTGGATGACACGAACTGGCAATTTCTCCTGCCCCCGCCGGAGGTTTTCGCGGGATGGGGCTGCCTGACTCTGAGCGGCTACAAGTCGAATAGCGGTCCGTACGTCTATTCGACAACTTTCTTCCGACGACCGAAGTGAGTCGTATACTTCCCTCGCAACTGGCCAGATGGGGCTAAATTCGGCTGAGCGCATCTCGCGCGAGTTCGTAAGATAAGATATGTGCAAGGAAGGATGAGCGCATGGGAGTAGATGTACATGGCCTCCGCTTTCTTGAGTACGCATTTCGTGCTCATGGTGCGATGGGGTCGACTTTGACCATCGGCCGTCAAGGATTGCATGTCAGTAAAAGGGAGCTGGCTCGGCATCTCGGAATCCCCGCTGCATCTGCTTGTCTGGCTTCACCCTACGCAGACGACCTCCTCATGGAGCACTTTGGCGCGTCTGCGGTGGCTTCGGTTGACGCCTCCGACTATGAGGGTTGCAAGTACAAGCGAGACTTGAATCTCCCGCTTGAGCCAGATTTCCCAAAGTTTGACACGATAGTTGATGCTGGTAGCCTTGAACATGTCCTAGACGTCTCGTCGTCCTTCGAGAATATGAGGCGATGCTGCAAGGTTGGCGGGCAAATCTTGCATGTCACTCCGACAAACAACTTTATCGGACATGGGTTCTATCAATTCTCACCTGAGCTTTTTTACGGCATCTACAACCAAGTGCGCGGTTTCGAGCAAACCGAGGTGTTTCTGGTAGATCATGCCAGGCCGGACGTATGGTGGAAAGTGGTTCCGCCGAGGGGGAATTGGCGCTCTACCGCCATGAGCCGAAACGAGACATATGCTTTGGTCCGCACGAAGAAGCTATCAGAGGAAGTCGCGGCTTCGGAAATACAACAACCGCTGTATGAAGCTTTGTGGGAAACGGGCATCGGCGAGGGCGAGCATGATCCGACACTCGGCTCCCGTGGTCGGCTCCGAATACTGGCCAAGAGCTTGCCTACCAACATAGGTGCCAGGCTCGTTCAAATGAAGAATAAGGCATATTTGGGAATGAACTCAAGAAACCCAGCCCTTTCTCGAGTCGACGCGCCTTCTCGGCGGCTTGATCTAGCGGGACAGTATCAATTCGGTCGATGATGCTGCATGGTGACAGGTGACGGGCTGCTTCTTGATCCTCGGGGGTACTGAATGTTCTGATGGACCGCGCTGCGAATTGTGCCTGCCTCCTCACGAGGCTCGGCGAGATGCACGTCACGACGCTAGCGGCAACGGCTGTGTTCGAAGAGACGGCGTAACGCATGGTGCACATGCTGCTTGGTGGCGCGGACGCTTCGCGGACGCTGGCCAACGACTCGTGCCTTCGGGAGGCAACATCGCCGTTGTTCTCGCCAGAGCCGTGGCCAAACGGGGCACTGGACGACCGGCGCCGTAGACCGGAGTATGTCCCGGCTTACCGCCCGGCGTACTGCCACTTGTAACATTCCTTCTTAATAACTATGAGCTTGTTGGCAATTGCATCAACGTTGCCCGTCGCACTTGAATAATAGATTCACCGAGTCTCGGGAAGGATGACATCCGAGTTGTGTTATTGTGCGCGACATGAATAAACTTACCGCTCTCCTCCTCTCCCCCGTCGTTCAGCGGACGTGCGCGCCCGCTTACCGCCAGCTTAGGCAAGGGATTCGCCGAAGTTATAGCGATCGGCTACGGCTCGAATACCCAGATCTCCAAGATGAGGTAATCGAGACAATTAACCGGGTTCGCCGTGCAACTATGACGGGTCCGGCACGCGTAGCTGCGGTATGCCATGCTGTCGAGTACATCGTTCGCGGGGAGATCCCTGGCACCATCGTGGAGTGCGGGGTATGGAAGGGCGGCAGCATGATGGCCGCAGCCCTTACGCTCCAGCGGCTCAAGGCTAAGCGTGAACTCTACCTGTTCGATACGTTTGACGGCATGACACCGCCGACCAGCGCGGACAAGGACCTGCGCGGCAGGCTAGCCGACGAGCGCCTGGGGCCGTACAGCTACAGCCACCTCCGCGTCACCGTAGAGCATGTCGCCGCTAACCTGGAAAGCACCGGCTACCGTAACTCCCTGATCCACTACGTACGCGGTCCAGTCGAGGAAACCCTGCCAGAAAAGGCGCCAGAGCAGATCGCCCTGCTGCGACTGGACACCGACTGGTATGAGTCCACCCTCCACGAGATGAAGACACTGTTCCCGAGGCTGTCTCCCGGAGGAATACTCATAATCGACGATTACGGCGACTGGCAAGGCGCCCGGAAAGCGGTCGACGAGTACTTCGCGAATCATGCGGTCTTCCTTAGCAGGATCGATTTTACGGGGCGGCTTATGGTCAAGTCGCGCTAGCCTCGATTTCTCGTGATCATAGGTTGTCGGCTTGGGGCGGCGGCCTGGTGCCATTTCCCGTGTCCGGTTCAGGTTTTGGCCATGCCGGCCAGCCCGGTTGTCGCACCGGGTAGCTCCGGGTAGCCGGGGTCGACGGGCTCTGGGTTTCTCCTTCCTGGTAGCTGGTCCGGGGCCGGGCTGGTCAGCCAGGGGCGATCTGCTGGAGGCGGCCGATCGCCGTGGTGATGATCGGGCCGAGGCCATCGGGCAGCCAGCCGCAGCCGTAGGCGGCCACCGCGGACCAGCCGGCCGCCGGCGGTGAGCAGTAGCAGCCGCAGCCGCTTGGGTTCCCAGCGGCGGGCAGCGCCGTCCAGGCCACCAGTTCGCCGGCCATGGCTGCGCGCCCAGACCTGGTTCTGGGCTTAGCCCTGGAGCGGGAGGTTCCGCAGGCCGGTGTCCATGGCGCAGCGGATCCGGGCCTCGCACTTGGCCCGCAGCCGGCGGCGCAGCTCGCGGTCGGCGAGCTGCCCGCCCCTGGTGCTGGTGGCGAAGCAGGTGACCCGGTTGCAGTCGACGTCGGTGAACCGCAGCGGCGCGCCGGGATGCGGGCGATCCTTGCGGACGATCAGGCGCATTCCCTTCGGCCAGGCGGATAGGTTGAGCATGCCAGTGATCTCCGCGACCCAGGCGCCATCCCTGGGGCGCCCGTTGCTGTCATATGCCGGGGTCCAGGCGCGGGCCGGGATCTTGGCGATCTCTTCCCGCATGTCCTCTGTGATCGTCAATTCTCACCGAGTACTGGACTCGCCTGGGGGGTCAGCCGGTTGAGGAAATCGTGGGTGCCGCCGGAATCGGCGCGGATCAGGACCCCGCGCCGTCGATCGCGAGAAGGCCAGCGCCAGCTTCGCGGCCTCGACCTGGTCCTCCGCTGTGTTCGACCCGGCGTTCCCTGCCTGCAGCATGATCGCCAGCGGCTCCCCAGCGCCTTCGGGGCCGTCGTCGGCGAACACCGCCAGGGAGAGTTGGCCCGACAACGCGGTCGTGCTGTGCGTGGACGAGAAGACCAGAGCCAGGTCCCGAGACGACCGCCCCGCACCTGCCGATCCTGCCAACCACCCCGGCCCGCCAGACCCATGACTACGTGCGCCACGGCACCACCAGCCTGTTCGCGGCGCTCAAGGACGTCAGCGGGTTCGGGCGCGCGCTCCGCACCTCGTCGTCAAATTATTACGGTCGCTCTGCTACGACTCTGAGCTGGCGCATCAGCGCTATCATTGACCACGCGCTGCAAATCCCGTCGAAGGCGAACTCAGGAAGATGCCTCCACAAGATGCCGGCCCCCGGCGGATACGCGTGACGGACGATGGTAATGCTGCTGACTCGAAACCCTGCGTCGGTGACGAGGTTGCCGATGAGCAGCGGCGTCCAGGCGAAGAGATGATGATTCCTGTCTTCCGGATGGAAGCGGCGGCTCCGGCGCCAGTCCTCGAGAGGCAGCACCAGCACCAGTCTCCCGCCGGACTTCAGTACTCGCATCATGCTCGCTAGCTCCTGGAAAGGGGCCTGGCAGTGTTCCAGAGCATGATTTGAGATAACCACGTCGACCGTCCCGGCCCCAACGTCCTGGAGCGTCGGATGTACCTCGATCCCCCTCCCGCGCGCGATCTCTGCTGGGACTTCGCTTGGTTCAACACCAATCCGCTTACCACTTTCAAGAAGGTCGAGAATCCGGCCGCCCCCACAACCGAAATCCAGGCAGACATCGTCATCCCTGACGAACGGGCGAAAGCGGCGCGCGGCCTCTGCGCCCAGTGCGTCCATAGCGCGCAGCTGCCACTCGGCATACACGGCACCGGCCTTGCGCTGATAGTGTGGAGATATTGTCATCGAGGAGACTCCCGCCAGAAGTTCATTTTGTTCGCTCACCCGCCCGGGCAGTATGCCGAATTCCGCGAAACCCCAGTGGCCCCAGACTCTTCAGTCCGCCTCTGAGCTGGAAAAGGCGCGTTGCCTTGAATGATGACGGTGCCGGCGTCGTCTCTGTCTTTCGACGACGTCGAGTACCTCAAGGTAACCCGCCGCGGACGATTCCCAGGAGAATGCTCTCGCCCGCTTCAAGGCGGCGCTGCTCAGCCTGTGGCGGCGCTCGGGCTCCGCGAGTGCCCTGAGTGCCTCGGCATAAGCCCCCGCGTCCTCACCAGAGACAACCTCACCAGCACCTTCGATGATCCATTGGACCACGCTCGAGCCGATGACCGGCAGCCCCGCGGCCAGAGCCTCCAGCACCGCCATGGGGCAAGCTTCGTAACGTGAAGGGAAGAGCAAGATGTCGTGACGACGGTAGAGCGCATCGATCTCGCCGGGTGGGACGGTGCCCAGCCAGGTAAGCCAGCTTGCACCTGATGCGGGTCCCAGACCGGCTGATTCGACCGGGATGCCGACCACCGTGAGCGATATGTCTTGTCCCCGTGCCCGCGCGACCTTGCAGGCCTCTACCGCGAGGTCCAGTCCCTTCTTGTACGCGCAGGTTCCCACCCAGATCGCGCGCAGCGGGAAGCCATTCGACGACCCGGCACTCCGCACATCGTCGTCTGGGCGACGGGTCCGGCGCGGCGTCCCCATCGAACCTCCGTTTGGGATCACCTTTAGCTCGCCCCGGATGCCGTAGAGAGACCGCATCTCAGTCGCGACCGCGGGGCTCACTGCCACCGTGGCGTCCGCCTGCAGGGCCGTTCGCAATAGCAGACTTTCACTCCAGAGAAAGAACTGTCTCACAGCCCTGCCGAGGCGACGCTTGGCAGGCGGAATGGCCTCGCTGGCTCGCACGCCATGCCAGACGGCCACGACTGGCCGCCTAGTCAACCTGCTGACCGCCAAGGGACCCCATGCGTACTCGGCACCGTGGACAAGAATGATGTCCCCTTTCCCGATGATCCGCGCGGCCAGGCGACCTGCGGCAACCAAGTCACCGAGCAGCGGGATCCGTGCCGCCCCCACCCGACCTGAATACGCTGCCACGTGCCTGACCCTCCAGCCCTCCTCGCTCCTGCCAAGGCAGTCCACAAGTGCTCGAGCGACGCTTTCTACCCCCCCCGGGTGGTCAAGCGGATACCGCGTGGTCATCACGACGCTTTTGGGCCCGGCCGGCCACCGCCATCGTCTCGCGGCCCGTGCGCTACTCATTCAGCTGCCTCCGCTGGAAAGAGAGTGCTGGCTGAGGTCGGCCCGCAGCCCGATGTCGGCCTCGCGCCTGACCCGTTTCTGCGGGTCGCTCCCGAACCGGGACGTGCGGGCGATGTGAGTTTCCCGCCGCCCACTGGCCGAGCGCCAAGGTGCCGCCCAGCAGCGCAACGATGTCGATTATGCCAAGCGCCAGAAGCAACGGCCCGTCAATCGTGTGATCGAGCACACCCGGGCTGGGCCATGCGAGACCTCCACCGATAATGGCGCCACGCTTTCCGCCGATGAGCACCCGGGTTACGCGTACGCGCGGACGTGGGTTCAGCGGCACTCCCTGAATAGACGCCTCCTCCACGCGCTGGAGCCACCACGATGGCGTCGGACTCGGCAGCGCGATCAGACCATGCCAGCGTGTGCCGTCGATTGTCACGGCGCCTGTACCTGAGCGCAGGGACACGAGCACCCACCGCACACGAGGGCCCCCGTTCCACTCGATCACGTCGCCACCGCGGTGGTTGTCTCGCAATCCAAGCCTCAACCGCCCACGGAGGGACACCATCGACGCTGGGACGTTGTACGAAACGACAGCCCAGCCCGGCGCGGCCCAAGCAACCTTGCTCGAGGGGATGATCAGACGTCGATCCGCTACCGGCCGACGATCGCGGGCTCGTGGCTGATGTCCTCCTAGAGGTGGCCGCCGGAGGGCAGGGTGATCGAGGCGGTAGCCCCGCACAACCAGCGTGGGCACACCGCCGAGAACGCCAGCTTGGGAGTGCCAGGCAGATCTCCCGAGAAGGACGCTAACCCACAACGAACGCACCTGCGTCTTCTCACGCACCCAGTCCCGGATCCTCAGCGCCTGCATGGCATCCTTTCCGAATCTTGCTACATTCGCTTTCGTCTGAGCGAAGAACGGGCGCGCCGTGATTGCTAGCTCCAGCGACGGCGGGACGGTGCTCTCACGCGCAGCGAGCACCTTCTGGGGCGAGAGCGTGATCAGCGCATGCTCTGGCGTCCCCGATACCGTGCCGGGTTGAAATGCCGTAATGAAAGGGAAGTCCGCCAGCGTTGATGGTCCCTGTGATCCAACTCCCTGCCAGTAGGCCGGCTGCAACGACCAGATCGCGAGAAACGCCGAGCCGAGCGCGCCAACTGCAATCGACGAGCGAGCCACGACGACGTCCGGGCGTGCCGGGATCTTCGCTCCGCGCATCCGGAAGAACGCGTGTAGCAGGCCAAGCGCGACGACCACGACGCCAAGCCGCGCCGCCCAGTAAGCCGGCTGCAACGACCAGATGGCGAGAATCGCCAAGCCGAGCGTACCAACGGCGATGGACGAACGAGCCACGACGTTGCGCAGGCGTGCCGGGATCTTCGCTCCGCGCATCCGGAAGAACGCGAGTAGCAGGCCAAGCGCGACGACCACGACGCCGAGCCGGGCCGCCCAGTTTGCCGCTTGCAGACTCTGCGGGAACGGCCAACCGCTCGCTCCGGTGGTTGCCCACATGTCGTACCAATAGCTCTGAAAGCTGCCGCCGTAAACGAAGATGAGTCCAGCTGCCAGCTGGAGAAACGGTCCGAGAATGATGACTGCTGGGCTCAGATCCACACAAAGGCCAACAATGCACAGTCCACCGAGGACAAGGACGGAGAACTGCGGGAGCGCCCCTGGATCGAAGAGAATCGCACACAGAAGAAGACCACCAGCCGCCATTATTCCCAGCCGTCTGCGATCGATGGTGCTATCTGTGCTTCTGGCCTTATGTGCTAGCACGATCATGAGCGCGACTGACGTTGACAGCGCTGCTGCGAGCCAGAATGGCCCCGGCGACAGATCAAACACCGCCCACAACGACGAGCCAACGGGGCTTGCAACTTGCGGGTGCCCCGGATGGCTCGCAGCAGCAACGGAAGAAAAGAGGCCCGCTAGAAGGCTTGTGCGGCCGAGATAAGTTGAAAGCGATGGCCCGAAGCAGAGAGCCAGTGCACCCGCGCAACCCGCGACGAAGAGGTAAACCTCGCGGCGTTCAATGACGGCGACATAGAGCCAGAAGAAGGCAACGAGCGCAACCAGAGCCGGAAGGTATTCGACGCCGATGCCCAGTCCCGCGACCACGCCGGCCAGCAGAGGCCGGCGGCGCATCAGCAGGTCCAGAGATAGCACGATAGCCAAGATCGTCAGCGACTCGATCTGGCCATGCCCGGCTGAGACCCAGAGCGGGACGGGCGATATCAGCCAGAGAGTGGCCATAAGTGTTGGTCGCTGACAGCGCAGCTGTCTGCCGAGATCGACCAGTATCGCTCCGACGAGGAGATCGGCGAGGACAAGAGGCAGCTTCCATGCCACCGCCTGGGCTGCGGCGCCGGACATGCCGAGGTGCCCAAGGACAAAAGAAAGGCTCTGAGACCCGATCGCGAGCATGCTCAGGTCGGAGCCAAACTTCCAGCGGTAGAAGAGCGGGACGCCCCATCGCAGCCACGCCCCGCTCGCACTCGTCAACGAGGTGAGGTCATACGGATGACCCGCAACGGGCAGCAACGCGGAAGCCGCCAATATGTGGACGAGCATAGCAACGGCAGGTGCTCGGCCGAGCCATCCTCCACGCCGAAGGCGTGCTTGACCCCGTCGCATTCGATGCCGAGGACGATTACGCATGGCTTGTCTCGAAATGAGCTCACCAGGATGAGAGTCCAGGACGTTCACGCGGGTCTCCCGGGTGGTTCCTCAGGGGTCTGGTGGCTGTGCCCGGGACGGCTGGGGCATGGCGAGCTGTGCGGGAGCCTGTCCCAGCGGGCGTACCCTTCGTCCGGTCGCATCAGTCCGACTGACCGCTCGCTCCACAGGCGCGTCCTGAGGGTGAGCCAGGCAGCGGCACTCAAAGGTTGCAGTCGCAAGCTCGCGGAGGCGGCTCGGCATACGACTCCCCGTGGCAGTGGCTCCGCCCAGTCGGCGGCGAGATGCGCTTGGGCAACTGCCGTGCGAACGTAATCGGACCGAAGCTCGTCATACGTTTTGACCGGCTGGTAGTACACGACCGCTTCCGGCATGTAGATGATTTCCCACCCCGCGCATTTGACGCGCGATGCGACGATCCGGTCGCACGGCCACCGGTGGTCGTCACTCGCCTGCCACGCGGCTCGGCGCAGAGCCATCAACCGCCCGATCGGCAAGAAGTCGTGGTTGATGAGACGCCTTTTGGTTTCGTGGAGCAATAGAGCGCTGAAGGTTGCAGAGCGTTCCGCGAGCGACTTGACGGTGCGTCCGCTGTCAGGTTCGCTACGTGCCGCGATAAGCCCCGCGGCGGGTCGCGCGAAGCCGTGCAGCAGAGCAGAGAAGGCTCCCTTATCGACCCGGCAATCGGCGTCGACGAGGAACAGCAAGGACGCGGAGCTGTTGGCAATGCCGAGTGACCAAGCTGCCAGCGGGCCGAGCCTGCGGCTCTGACGGAGCGCGAGCGCGCCGTGCGCTCGTGCGACATCGGAGGTCTCGTCAGTGCTGTCGTCGTCGACCACGATGACTTCAACGTCTGTCACTTCGGCGCATTCGAGAGCCTGGCGAACGCTGTCGAGGCACCCGCCAAGGCGCGAGGCTTCGTTGCGCGCCGGGATGATCACAGCGAGATCGGGGATGCGGTTGCCGGTTCCCATCACTCCAGGACCTCCTCCTTGTAGTCACTAGGCGCCGCCTGCCGCGGGACATGGTGATGTGCCGCGACAGGCTTTTGAGGTACGCGGGCAACTGGCGATCGGGCCCCTCGCGCCACTGCGAGGATCCCGGCGGCGACCTCCGCCCACGGGACCACACCGGCAGGCCTGACCCGGGGCCCGTAGCCCCCGGCAACGGACGAGAGCAGCCCGACCAGGCCGAAGGCCAAGGACGCCGGATCAGCACGCGTGAGGACGCCTCCCGATGCTCCGATCGAGTCCCGAAGTCCTGGCACGTCGTAGCCGATCGAGACGGTACCGCTCTCGGCCGCCTCCGTCACGACAAGCCCCCAGCCCTCGCGAACGGACGTAGCGACCAAGACGTGCGCGCGTGCCAGGCGCTCCCGCTTCTCCTCGTCGGACACGTGCCCGAGGAAGATCACGCCCGGGCCGGCTGTCCGGCGAAGCTTCGCCTCCCCGGGACCGCTCCCGATCACCCACATATGCGCATCGGGCAACTGGCGGCGGACGAGGCCGAAGGCCCGAATGGCGTGCTCAGGGCGCTTGTTGGCACTCAGCCGTCCGATGAAAACAACGGTCGGGACAGGCTCCTTCTCGACTGGAGTCCGTGCCGTCACGCCAGCACCCATCCTTCCGGCACGACTGTGACCCGTCGCAGGCCATATTCCGCTAGCGATTCACGGCTTGACTCGGACACCGTGACAACCGGTACATCCCGGTATGCCCGCAGCCAGGCCGGCTCCAGCAGGTAACGTCCAAGAACGGAGATCGGCCAGGGAGTCTCGTACCGCCAGATCTCCCTGGCGACCTGGTGGATGACGGCCACGATCGGCACGTTCCCCACAAAGCGAGGACAGAGGAACGGCCTCGTATTTACGCAATCAACCACGAGGTCGTACTGGCCGTCTCCCTCGCGCCGCCAGTAGCGCCTGGCCTCCCGGTAGACGCCAAGGCGTCCGCCGCGTCGTATGATCTCCACTCCGTCAGCAAGCTCCCGCGCGGGTCTGTCGTCCACGGAGGCACAGAAGATGGTCACCTCGTGGCCGCACCTCACCCACTCGCGCGCCACCGACTGCAGGTAGACCTCGGCGCCACCTGCCCGGGGATGTGCGAGATCCCGCCAGTTGTAGGCAAGGATCCGCAGCGGCCTGCCCGCAGGCCCAGAGCCCGCGAGTGAGCCGGCCAGTGCCCCAGCAGCGAGCGGCCGGGCGCCTACTCGTGACCAGAAGCGGGACACCTTGCTGTGGCCAGAGACCGGCGCGAGGTGGGGCCCGTAGAAAAGTGCAACCTTCAGCCGGTAGAAGATGGCGAACGTATCGATGAGCGTTCGCCAGACCGCCCGCGGCGAGATGGTGGTCGTGAAGCGCTCGGCTATCTGGACCGGGAGCTCGACGAAGCTCCGGTAGCCCATCCGGCGGGCGACGACGAGCAGTTCCAGGTCGAACGCGAAACGCTTCTCAACCATCTTGGGAAGAACGGCCGCCAGCGTCTCGCGCCGGATGAGCTTGATGCCAGTCTGGGTGTCCCGGGCCGGCAACCGGAAAAGCAACCTCGTCAGCTGCCGGTAGCCGGACGAGTACAGCCGTCTGAGCGGCGGGTAGACGACATCCGAGCCCGGATGGAGCTTGCTGCCGAGGACCACATCCGGATCGCCCGCCCTGATCGCCGCAAGGAAGTGGCTCAGCTGCCTAGCCGGAATGTCGCCGTCGCCGTCGATGAAGCCGAGGTAGCGGCCTCTCCCCTGAGCCAGGCCGACGCGCAGCGCGGCTCCCTTGCCCTGGTTTTCCGCCAGCTCGATTATCCGGACCTGGTCGATCCCTGCGATCGACGCTGGACTTCCGTCGGTCGAGCCGTCCGATACCGCGATCACCTCGAAAGTGACCCGCTCGGTCTTGAGGGCGTCGACGACGGCTCGCACGTGGGAGGCCAGGCGGTGTCCCGGGTTGTAGAACGGAATGACAAGGCTGAGGTCGATCTCGGCAGGAGGGAGCTCGACGGCTCCGTCGCTCAGCACGGCTGCGCCGGAGACCGGCCGCACTACGGCTGCCAAGGCCGGGAGGGACACGGCCGCCAGCACCAACCCGCTCGCCGCCAGCATGCAGACGGCAACGGTTTCCATCCCGCCGTGCAGCACGGCCACCAGCACCCATACGAGTGCGACGCCCGCCCAGCTGTACAGCGCGGCAAACGAGCGCCGGGCGACGTGGAAGTAGGTGAGCAAGCCGATGATGCCGAGGAAGACGGAGCTGAGGGCGATGATCCCGACGATGCTCGCGGCGCCGAGGTACTTCGGGCCGAAGAGCACGTCGACGACTATGCCCGGCACTTCTGCAAGGATTGCGAAGGCCGCGAGCCCGATGACGGTGACCAGCCCGAGCGTCTCGGTGAGCGTCTTGCGGGCGCTGATGCCGGTGGCGTTAGCGGAGACAAGCCGCGGAAAGGCCACCGTCACGAGCGCTCCGGGCAGGAACAGGGCGATGTGGCCCGCGATCGCCGCGGCCGCGTAGCGACCCGCAGCGACGGGCGCGAGAAAGTGACGGGCCAGGAACACGTCGATCCCGGTCAGCGTGGTGTACCCGGCGAGCGCGGCGATCGACAACAGGGCGTCGCGCAGCGAGATCCGCACCGGGTCAAGTCCCTTGGCGAATACTTCCCGCCTCGCGACCAGGAGGAGGGCCGCGGTAATGAACACCTGGCCGATCACCGTCGCTGCCACAGCGCCCCACAGCCCGAAGCCGGCCGAGACGAGCAGGGCACCGCTGGCTAGCCGCAGCGCACCGCCGCCGAAGAACGTGGCGACGGCGACGGGCACGAAGCGCAACTCGCCGAGCAGCGCACCCTGCAGGACAGCGGCGACGACCGCGAGGGGGACCCAGACACCAATGGCCAGGTCCGCAACGGGCGACTTCAGGTTCAAGAAACCATCGATCAGTGGTGAGAGCACCGAGAGGGCCACCATCGCCCCGACGCCCCAGAGCGTGGCCTTCACCGTCAATATGCGCAGCGATATCCGCTCTTTGCCCGCGCCGGAGACGACGGCCTGCGTCACGGCGAGCTGTACCGCGCCGAGCGGGACGGCGAGCACAGAAATGACGTTCAGGACAGCGCCAAGCGCGCCATAGTGCGACGGGCCAAGCAGACGGCTGATCAGGAGGTGGAAGAGGAAATTGAGCCCGTTAACCCCCGCCGTGGCGACCACGAAGGACCAGCCACCGCGGCCTAGTACCCAGGGGAGGATGCGCCGTCGTAGGCTACGGCGATGGTGGCCCCGATGGCCGCCGGGCGTCTCTTCGGATACGGCGGTTGCCGTTGGCGTCGTCACGCTCATCTCGCAGCCAGGCTGATCCGCGAGTCGGGCTGCTGGTGAACGTCGCCGGTCTCTACGGCTTCTTTCGTCCGGCGCCGACCGAGCCGAAGAACCTCTTCTCCCGCTGGCCCGCCGTACTCGCGGCGTTGGTGCTGATCGTC
>WNGL01017032.1_pt1 | contig 13990 bp, 17 predicted proteins | sample 5400591 | NCBI WGS metagenome assembly WNGL01 (sample SAMN13153377, study PRJNA577476) | soil metagenome | isolation source: 80 cm soil or saprolite under Garry oak tree replicate 1 | place: USA:California | collected 2016-06-15
GCCATCACCCGCTCACTCCGACCCATCTCGCAGCAGTGACGACGGTCAGCTGGATCTGCCCAGTGGCGGACGGCGCGAGCTGCAAAGTGGCGGACAGCGCGATTACTTCGTGTGACTGCGGTCCATGGCGGAGGCGCACGTAGCCATCGATCGGTACCGCGAGTAGCTTCGGGGAGATGGCCGTGAGGTTCGAGACTCCGTTCACGAGGTTGGTGGGGTGCCGAGCGCCGATCCAGCTCGCGGTCATGGGCGGTGGTACCGGTACCCCCGAGCTTGCAGCTTCGGTAAGCGAAGCTGGCGGGCTCGGGATGATCTCGTCGACATTCCCGCTGCCAGTCAATGCGCAGTTGAGTTGGGTCCAGGCGCGAACCGACGGGCCCGTCGGCGTCGGCTTCTTCGCCTTCGACCTACCGGGCATGACCAAGGAGCTCGAGCTCGCGGCCACCAGCGCACGTGTCGTCGACGTGTTCTGGGGTGATCCTGATCCCGTGGTCGTGAACCGCATCCACGCCGGTGGCGCGCTGGCGTTCTGGCAGGTCGGCTCCCTCGATGAGGCGTTGGCCGCCGCCGACGCCGGATGCGACGTCGTGGTTGCCCAAGGCGTGGAAGCCGGCGGGCATGTGCGTGGCACGACGCCGCTGCTCAGGTTGCTCGCCCAGGTCCTTCCTGCAGTTGATGTTCCGGTCGTCGCTGCCGGTGGCATCGGCACCGGAGCTGCGCTGGCGGCCGTCCTGAACGCCGGTGCCGCGGGGGCCCGAGTCGGTACGCGTTTCCTCGCCAGTGCCGAGTCTGGGGCGCACCCCGAGTATGTGGCCGCGCTCCTGGCGGCGAGTGCTGAGGACACCGTTCGCACGACTGCCTTCGCCGAGGGCTGGCCAGACGCGCCCCACCGAGTCCTGCGCGCCGCCACAGAGCACGCCTCTCGTGCGAACGACGTCGTCGGGCAGGCGGCGTACAGAGACCAGCGCTGGGAGATCGGTCGCTGGTCCAGCCAGCCACCGACGGTATCTACTACGGGCGATGTAATGGCCATGGCCATGTATGCCGACTGTGGTGTTGGTGATATCAGCGACGTGACGAGCGCGGCGCGAATCGTCGACCGAATGATGGCGGACGCTCTGCCCCTGTTGTCTCATGCGGTGCCCTGAGGCGCCCACTGCCTTGAGAGACTGGGCATAATCGGCAGGCAGGAGCAGACCTGCGACACGGTGACCAGCGAATCCGATCCCTTTCTGTGATGGCCATAGCCTCAGCTTCGTGACCGTCAAAGGTAGGTCTCCTGTACCAGGTCCTCAGGCTCCTGCCCGGCCCCCACGGCATGCCGCGCGACTTGATACACCACGTCCACATGCGGGAGCCCGGCGTCCAGGAACGCGCGATGGTCATCGCCCACGGCACTTCACACCCACCTACGACGCCTGGCGTCTCCCCGTGATTGCAGCACCGCGGCGATCGCCGCCTGCGCCGAAGCCGCGTTCAATGCCGCGTCCTGTCCCGCGATCTCACTCATCCCGGCCCATGGCGCCAGCCAGGATGCCGTAAGTGCCGGCCGGTACGCTAGCGACACCCGACCCCGCGTCATGGCTATGCGAGCGGCAGGTGGATGGTGAACGAGGAGCCTTCGCCGGGCGTGCTGGCGCTGTCGATGCGCCCGCCGTGCTGCCCGGCGATCCACTGGCCGATGGCCAGGCCAAGACCGGTGCCGCTGGCGGCGCTGGCGTTGCGGCCGCGGTAGAACCGGTCGAACACGTGAGGCAGGTCCTCGGCCGGGATGCCCAGGCCGGTGTCCCGGACGGTGATCAGCACCTCGTTGCCGGCTACCTGTGTGCCGAGCCAGACATCGCCGGGCGGCGGGGTGTACTTCAGCGCGTTGTCCAGCAGGATGAGCACGAGCTGTTCGAGATGATCGGCGTCGCCGTCGACCACGGTGCCGCCCGGTTCGCCTGCTGTCGGGGTGTGCAGGGTGACGCCGTCGCCGATCCGGCCGGCCCGGTCGCCGGCGGCGGTGAGCATGTCGGCCAGCCGCACCGGCCGGCGCTGGATGTTCGCGCCGGCGTCGGCGCGGGCGAGCAGCAGCAGGTTGCGGACCAGCGCGGACATCCGGTCGGTTTCGGTTATCGCGGCGGTGATGGTGCGGGACCGGAACTCCGGGTCGTCGTCGCCGAGCCGGCTGAGCAGGTCCATCGCGCTGCGCACCCGGGTGAGCGGCGCGCGCAGCTCGTGCGAGCAGTCGGCCAGGAACTGGCGCATCCGCTCATTGGACCGGTCGAGTGACCGGTACGCCGCGTCCAGTTCGACCCGCATCCCGTTGAACGTGGCGACCAGCCGGCCAAGCTCGTCGGGCGGGCCGCGGTGGCTGACCCGCTGGGTGAGGTCGCGGCTGTCACGTACCGCGCCCGCCGCGCGGACCACCCGGTCGATCGGGCGCAGGGCCGCCCGTGAGTAGAGCCAGCTCGCCAGCGCGGTGAGCAGCATCGCGCCCGCAGTGACTCCGGTCAGCAGATTGCTGAGGACGGCCAGCGCCCGGTAGGTAGACAGCGGCGACCGGGCCACGATCACGGTGGTCCCGCCGGGCAGCGCCGCAGAACTCACGAACAGCGTGTGCCCGCCGACGTGGGCCTCGACGGCCCGGCCCCGCGAGTCCGGCAGTTCGGGCAGGGTCCTGGTGCCCAGGTTCGCCGACCGGACGGCCACCCTGCCGTCGGCCCGGTTCACCTGGAGGAACACGTCAGGCGCAGCGAACGGATTCAGGTCCGTGGGCGCCGGTGATCCGGTGCGGCCGAACGTCTGCGCCCGGCGCACCACGTCCTGCTGGATCTGCGCGAGCAGGCTGTGCCGCAGCAACTGGTACGTTACTTCGCCGGTCAGCAGCAGGATCAGCCCGACCAGCAACGTGAACACCACCGCCAGCCGCAGCCTGATGGTCACGGTGCCGCCCGCAGCACGTATCCGACGCCGCGCACGGTGCGGATCAACTCCGGCTCGCCGAGCTTGCGCCGCAGGTGCCCGATTTGGACGTCCACGACGTTGCTGTCTACCGGCGTGTCGAAGCCCCACACGGCATGCAGCAGCGCCGCGCGGCTTTGCACCTGGCGCGCCCGGCGAACCAGGTGCACCAGCAGTTCGAACTCGGTCCCGGTCAGCTCGACCGGGACAGCTCCGCGGCTGACCTCGCGGCGGCCCAGGTCGAGCACCACGTCGGCGTAGCCGAGGCGGTCCAGCGCGCCGGCTCCCCGGCGGCGCAATACGGCCCGGATCCGCGCGACCAGTTCGTCGAACGCGAACGGCTTCGCGACATAGTCATCTGCGCCCAGGTCCAGGGCGGTCACCTTGTCCGCGACCTCGTCTCGGGCGGTCAGCATCAGCACCGCAACGTCGCCGCGCCGCCGCAGTTCCCGCAACACCGCGAACCCGTCGGTGTCGGGCAGCCCGATATCCAGCACGATGACGTCCGGCCTGCGCTCAGCCGCGTAATCGAGCGCGGCCGCCGCGGACGTGACGCTGTCCGCGGTGAACCCCTCATAACGCAGGCTCCGCACCAGCAGCGCGAGGAACTGCCGGTCGTCGTCGACCACCAGAACGACCGGCGCACCCGATCCGGGCTGGCCGTTCCGGGCGGCGTCGTCGGTCATCCGGCACCCCCGGTGCTCCTGTTCTGCCAGGGCCAGCCTAAGGGGTTCAGCCGTTATCCGGCGGCGGCACGTTCGACGCGAAGGACCCGCACTGGGCCTGCAGCGAACCGTCGCTGACGGTCCAGTACAAGCTCACCGTCACAGGCGTCGAACTGGTGAGCGTGAACCTGATCGCCGCGGTGCCCGGGCCGGACGCGCCGGTGTTCGCGATCGCGACGGTGCCGGCGTTCCCTCCGCCGGACACCGAGACCAGCCTGACCGGATCCAGATCCGGATCGGCGGCGGCCTGGCCCACCGGTATCAACACCGACCCGCCCGCGGCCGGCATGGCGAAGTCGAGCTCGTTGCAGATCGGCCGCAGGTTCGGCGTCGCCGCCCCGGCCTCACTACCGGCGGTCAGCACGGCGGCCGCCGTGACCGCGACAAGACCGGCCACCGCAGCGGCCCGCCAAGGCCGCGCCCATCTCCAGAACCAGGTCATGACCACTCCCAGCGCACGAACGAACAGTGACGCAGCCCAGCGTGGTCCGGCCCGATCACCGCACCCGGGCTGGAATCCTAAAGACTCCATGAAGATCGCAATCATCCGGGTGGAATTCGACCGCGGTCCGCGAACCCGCGGATCTGGGCGGGTTACGGCCCTGGTGGCCTGATCCGGCTGCTGCGGCAGACGCCCGCGGCGTACATCTGAGGTGTCGACCCGTCGCCTCAGATGCGCGACCTGGCGCGGCGGCACAACCCGGGGGCTGATCTTCGCCTTGGCACGGCCGAGCGGACCGGATTCACGGATGCCGAGTTCGACCGGGTCGTTTCGGTGAACACCGTGGCGATACGGCCGGATCTGGGGTGGGATTGCGCGAGCTGCGCCGGGTTACGAACTCGACGACCTGACCGCCCTCACGGCCAACCGCTCCGCTTAATACCCTGCCAGGGTATAGTATCCTGGGCAGGGCCGCGCGGGAATCACGGCGAGGGAGGAGGCGGGCGTGTACGGATACACCTCGGACAAAGATGAATACCTGAAGCGGTTGCGCCGGATCGAAGGCCAGGTGCGCGGCCTGCAGCAGATGGTGGACGAGGACAGCTACTGCATCGACATCCTGACCCAGGTGTCGGCGGCCACCAAGGCGTTGCAGTCGGTGGCGCTGGGCCTGCTTGAGGACCATCTCGCGCATTGCGTCACCGAGGCCGTCGCCGAGGGCGGCGATACCGCGGCCGAGAAGGTCCGGGAGGCCTCCGATGCGATCGCCCGACTGGTGAAGAGCTGACCAGTGAGATGACGGGAGGCAGCGCGATGATTTCGGCGACCTACCATGTCTCCGGCATGACCTGCGAGCACTGCGTGCGGGCGGTCACCGCGGAGCTGGCGGACCTGGCCGGCGTCACCGGCGTGACCGTCGACCTGGTGCCGGGCGGCACGTCCGCGGTGACGGTCAGCAGCGAGAGACCGCTAGCCGGGCAGGATGTCGCGGCCGCACTTGACGAGGCCGGCGACTACCAGCTCACCGGGAAGGAGTGATGTACCGGTGAGCGCAGTACTGAGCGCGGAGCTGGCGATCAGCGGGATGACCTGCGCGTCCTGCGCGGCCAGGATCGAGAAGAAGCTGAACAAGCTGGACGGTGTCACCGCGGCGGTCAACTTCGCCACCGAGACGGCACGCGTGACGTTCCCGGCGGCGGTCAGCGCCGAAGACCTGGTCTCGGTGGTCGAGCAGACTGGCTACACGGCGACGCTCCCGACTGAGCAGCAGGAGGAGCCGCCCGGCGAGGACGGCGGCGCCGAGGCGGCCGGCCGCGCCGACGCGGCACTGCGGCGGCTGCTGGTGTCGCTGGCCCTGGCCATCCCGGTCGTGGCCCTGACGATGGTCCCGGCGTGGCAGTTCCGCGAATGGCAGTGGGTCTCGCTTGTGCTGGCCACCCCGGTCGTCGTGTGGGGGGCGTGGCCGTTTCACCGAACCGCACTGGCCGGTGCCCGGCACGGCGCGGCCACCATGGACACGCTGATCTCGGTCGGGGTGGCCGCCGCGTACCTGTGGTCGCTGTACGCGCTGGTGTTCGGCACGGCGGGCCGGGCCGGCGTGCGGATAGGCTTCGGCTGGCTCGCGCGTGGCAGCGGGGCCGACGCCACCTACCTGGAGGTCGCGGCCGGGGTGACGGCGCTGGTCCTGCTCGGCCGCTACCTTGAGGCCCGGGCGAAACGGCGGTCGGGGGCGGCGCTGCGGGCACTGCTGTCGCTGGGCGCCAAGGACGTCGCGGTGCTGCACGGCGGCGCCGAGGTGCGGGTCCCGGTGGCCCAGCTGGCCGCGGGCGAGGAGTTCGTCGTCCGTCCCGGGGAGAAGATCGCCGCCGACGGGTTCGTCGTCTCGGGCCGTTCGGCGGTGGACAGCTCGATGCTTACCGGCGAGCCGGTCCCGGCCGAGGTGGGCCCGGGCGATGCGGTGACCGGCGGGTGCGTGAACGCCGACGGGCGGCTGGTGGTCCACGCCGCCCGGGTCGGCGCCGATACCCAGCTCGCCCAGATGGCCCGGCTGGTCACCGAGGCCCAGGCGGGCAAGGCGCCGGTGCAGCGGCTGGCCGACCGGATCTCCACGGTGTTCGTGCCCGTTGTCATCGCCGTCGCGGTCGTCACTCTGATCGCGTGGCTGGCGGCCGGGCAGGGCGCCGGGGCCGGGTTCACCGCCGCGGTCTCCGTGCTGATCATCGCCTGCCCGTGCGCGATGGGCCTGGCCACCCCCACCGCGATCCTGGTCGGCACCGGGCGCGGCGCCCAGCTCGGCATCGTCATCAAGGGACCGGAGGTCCTGGAATCGACCCGCGCCATCGACACGATCGTGCTGGACAAGACCGGCACCGTCACCACGGGCCGGATGAGCCTGGCGGACGTGGCCGCCGCTCCCGGGGTGGACCCCGGCGACCTGCTGCGGCTGGCCGGGGCGGCCGAAAACGCCTCCGAGCACCCGATCGCCGCCGCTATAGCGGCCCGCGCCCGGGACAGGCTCGGCCTCCTGCCCGCCGTGCAGGGCTTCGCGAACGCCCAGGGCCTCGGCGTCTCGGGCATCGTCGACGGGCACGCCGTGGCGGCCGGGCGGGCGGACTGGCTGGAAACGGAGTGGGCGTGGCAGATCCCGGCGGAGCTCACCGCGCACGCCGAAGCAGCGCAGGCGGCCGGGCGGACCGCGGTGTTCGCCGGCTGGGACGGGCAGGCCCGCGGCGTGCTGGTGGTCGCCGACACGATCAAGCCCACCTCGGCCGAAGCGATCCGGCGGCTGCGCGCCATGGGCCTGCGGCCGGTGCTGCTCACCGGCGACAACGAACGCGCCGCCCGGGCCGTCGCCGCGACCGTGGGCATCAGCGAGGTGACCGCCGGGGTGCTGCCCGCGGGCAAGGCCGCGGCGATCAGGCAGCTGCAAGATTCCGGCCGGGTGGTGGCGATGGCCGGCGACGGGGTCAACGACGCCGCGGCCCTGGCCCAGGCCGACCTGGGCCTGGCCATGGGCACCGGCGCCGACGCCGCCATCGAGGCGTCCGACCTGACCCTGGTCCGCGGCGACCTGCTCGCCGTCCCGGATGCGATCTTGCTGTCCCGCCGCACGCTGGCCACCATCAAGGGCAACCTGTTCTGGGCGTTCGGCTACAACGCGGCCGCCATCCCGCTGGCGGCGCTCGGATTCCTCAACCCGCTGATCGCCGCCGCCGCGATGGCCCTCAGCTCCGTGTTCGTCGTCACCAACAGCCTGCGGCTACGCCGCTTCCAGCCTGGTTCCGGGAGCCGCGCGGCCGCCACCTGACTGGTTCGCTCAGAATGCGAAGCGCAGGATGCTGGCGGCTCCGAAGACCAGGCAGTAAATGGCGAACGGGGTGAGGGTGCGGGTCTCGAAGTAGCGGACTAGGAAGCGGACCGACAGGTAAGCGGTGACGGCGGTGACCACAACGCCGAGCACGACCTGGCCGTGGATGTGCGCGCCGGCGCTGCCGGCCAGGGAGGGCAGCTTGAGGACGCCCGCGGCGAGGATCGGCGGGGTCGCCAGGAGGAAGGAAAACCTGGCGGCATCCTCGTGGTTCAGGCCCCGCCACAGCCCGCCGGCCATGGTGACCCCCGACCGGCTGATCCCGGCGAACAACGCCGTGATCTGCAGCATCCCCACATAGAAGCTGTCGCGGAACGGCAGCCGGGCGATGCGGGCGTCTGAGGCGGCGGCGGCGCGGATCTCGGTCAGTTCCCGGCCGCCCGCCTGCCGGGCGTGGGCTCCCGGCCCGGCTGGCCTGGTCATGGCAGCGGCCTCGGCGGGCACGCGGACCTGGGGCTGAAGCTGGGGCTGAACCCGGCGGAACCGTTCCCCGGCGAGCAGGACGAGCCCGTTGATGAACAGGAACACCGCCGCGGCGGCGGGCTTGGCGAAGATGGTCCGGAAGGTGTGCTCCAGGGCGATGCCGGTGAGGCCGACCGGGATGGTGGCGATCACGATCATCCAAGCGAGGCGCTCATCGGGCCCCTGGATGCTCTCATCGGGCCCCTGGATGCTCAGCTGCCGTCCGCGCAGGCTGCGGAGCAGGCTGGCGAGCAGCCCGCGGATGATCCGGGCCCAGTCGGCGCGGAAGAACCACAGCAGGGCCAGCGCGGTGGCGCAGTGCAGGGCCACGATGTAGGCCAGGTAGAACGATGTCTCGCTGCTGGCCTGGGAGGACTGTGTCACCATGGTCTGCCAGCTGCCGCCGAGCCAGGCGGGGATGAGTACCGAGTGGCCCAGGCTGGAGATCGGGAACAGCTCGGTCACGCCCTGGATAACGGCGATGATGAATGCCTGAAGGTAGGACACTTCGGATCCTCACTAGGTCGGGGCGGCGGTGCCCTGTGGCACACTGTCAGCGGGACCTGTGCATCTACGCCCGCATAGAAGTTCTACAGACATGTAGATGCTATGACCCGGAGAGAGGATGCGCGGCTGTGCGCGAAAGAGCCGGACGCTCTGGCGATGACGCCGCCGGGCGGCGGGCGGCTGGAGAACTGGAGGCAGCGGTGCTGGCGGTACTGCAGGCCGCCGGATCCGCGCTGTCCCCCGGCGACGTCCGTGACCGGCTCGGCGGCGATCTCGCCTACACCACGGTGGTGACGATCTTGTCCAGGCTGCACGACAAGGGAGTGCTGGAGCGCCGCAAGGCCGGGCGGGCGTTCCGGTACGTGCCGGTCGCTGACGAGCCGGGGCTGGCGGCCCGCCGCATGGCCCGGGTCCTGGACGCCGAGCCTGACCGGGAGGCGGTGCTGGCCCGGTTCGTGTCCAGCCTGTCTGATACCGACGAGGAACTGCTGCGCCGGATGCTCGGTGAGGCCGCCGCGGACGGCGGGTAACCGGGAGGCCTGAATGCATCTGGCGATCTACCTTCCGCTGGTGATGCCGCTATTGGCAGCAGTGGCAGCCTGGCCGCTAGCCGAGCGGCTACCCCCGGCCACTGCGACCTGGCTGCTGGTGCTCAGTTCCGTCGCGCTGGCCGCCGCCAGCAGCGCGGTGCTGGGCATGCTCGCGCTGACCGCCGTGGTCCGCATCCCCCTGGTGGACTCGCTCGGGGAGATGTCCGGGCAGGTGATCAGCCGTGATGACCCGGCCTCGGTGCCGGTCGCGATCGCCGCCGGGGCGCTGCTTGCTGCCGCGGCCGCCACGGCGTGCCGGGCACTGTGGCGCCGCGCAGCCGCGCTGATCGAAGCGGGCCGCCAGGCCCGCCTGCTGCCCGGCGCCGGGCAGGTCGTGGTGACCGACGACGAGGCCGCCGACGCCTACACCCTGCCCGGGGTGCCGTGCCGGATCGTGATCACCACCGGGATGCTGCGTGCCCTCAGCGATCCCGAGCGACGGGTGCTGCTGGCCCACGAGCGCGCCCATGCCTTGGGGCTGCACTACCTGTTCACCACCGCGGCGCGTCTGGCCGCCGCCGCCAACCCGCTGCTGCGCCCGGTCGCCGCGGCCACCGGCTATACCCTGGAACGGTGGGCCGACGAGCGTGCCGCCGCCGTCACCGGTGACCGGCGGTTGGCCGCCCGCGCCATCGCCCGCGCTGCTCTTGCCGCCACCACGGCCCCGTCCCGGAAACCCCGCCGGGCCGCCCATGCCGCCACCGTGCTGGGCGCCGTCAGCACCCCGGTCCGCATGCGCCGGGCTGGGCCGGTGCCGCGCCGGGTCGCCGCCCTGCTCCGCCCGCCACGAGACCCGCGGCTGCTGCTGTTGGCCGCTGCCGTCTTGCTGGTCGCAGCCGTCGGCGTCTCCGCACTGGAGGCCGCCCGCGACCTGCACGCCCTGCTCGAATCCGCGCGCGCCGCTGGCACCTCCTGACTCCCGGGCGGCTGCAGATCGCCGACCGCGAGCTCGGCAGTCGGCACCTCGCCGGCTCGCCATCGCGGAGTACCACCGCCTTCGGCGGCGCCAGGTCCAGCAGCGCGCGGATGGCATCGGACGCTCCTCCCCGCGCGCGCATCTCAAACCAGTGACCGAGCAGCACGAACGCCGCGAGCATCGCGCCGGCGTCATAGAACACGTCACCCGACAGGCCGGCCGTAACCGCCGCCGAGCATCATCCGCAGCGGCCGGTAGGTGAACGGCTTGACGTAGTTGCCCTGATTGGCGGCCAGCACGTGCTCGGCCTACTCCAGGCGGCTGAAGATGTAGAGGCCCTCCCATGGCCGCACCGGCAGGTACACCGTGTCCCCGTACCGGGTAAACAGGCCGGGTGCAGGCCTCCAGCGGCCGCCGGCGACCATGCGCGCGAGCGTGCCGACGGCACCCCGCGGCCCCGGCGGGCGGGCGACATCACGACCCGCCACGCGGATCTGGGTCGCGGTCACTAGGGCTGTCCGGGCGGACGGCGCTGAGATAGCGCAGCAGCGGCAGCTCACCGCGGGCCTCGACGCGGAACCCGGCCGCCGTCACAAGCTCGTCGAGCGGGACGGCGCTGCCGTGGCGCATCGCGCTGGCCCGGGAGTGCAGCGTGTGGCGCCTTCCGGACGGGCGGAAGTCAGCAACCAGCAGCACCCCGCCCGGGCGCAGCACACGGTACATCTCCCCGAACGCGTCCGGGCGCGCCGCCTCGGGGATGTGGTGTGCGGCCAGTGTGCTGGTCAGCACATCGAACGACTGGTCCGGCAGGTCCAGGCCCTGGGCCATGCCAACGGCGAACGAACAGTTGTCCGGCGCCCGCCGCCTGGCGTAGCTGATCGCCGGGCCGGACGGGTCGACGCCTGTCACCTGGCCACCGGGGGCGACCGCGGCGGCCAGCAGGCGGGCCAGGTAGCCGCCGCTGCAGCCGACGTCAAGAACCCGGTCCCCGGGCCTGGCGCCGCTGAGGGCCACGATGCGGGCATACACCTTGCGGCGCCGCCCGCCGAACGCGAGCTGGGTGCCGATCTCGTTCAGCCGGACGCGATCGAGCGTCGCGCCCACTGAGCCCTGGGGGTCTTGCCGGTTCCTCTGTAGCATCAGATCTCCTTACTTAGTCACGGCTAAGTTGATTTTTAACTTAGTCATGACTAAGTTTGGTTGTCAAGGAGGCTACGATGCGAAGCGCGGATGAGACGGCGCCGCCCAGGCGCACCAGGCTGACCGCAGAGCGACGGCGCGAGTCGATCCTGGACGCGGCCACCGAGGTGTTCGCCGCGGCCGGCTACCGCGCCGGGAAGGTCTCCGACGTGGCGGCCAGCATCGGGGTGAGCGAGCCGGTGGTCTTCCAGAACTTCGGCTCGAAAGAGGCGCTGTACGCGGCCGTGCTTGACCGTGTTGCCCACGGCATCCGGGCTGAAATGCGGGCCCTGGGTGAGCAGCACGGCTCGGCACCGGACCTGCTGGCCCACGTGCTCAGCCCGTCCCCGGCTGGCGGGCCGCACGGACCCGGGTCACACGGAGTGCTGTTCGCCGACGCGGCCACCCTGCTTGCCGATCCTGGCCTCACCGAGCCGGCCAGGGGTGCCGCCCGCACTCTGGCCGATCACCTGGCGGACCTGCTGCGGCGCGGCCAGGCCGATGGCACCATCCGCCCCGGCGTCGACCCCGAGGCGGCTGCCTGGCTGCTGCTGTCGGTCCTGTCAACGCGGTCCTGGCGCGCCGGCGCCATGCCCGATCCGGCTCGCCTCGAGGATGACGTGGTCGGCCTCGCGCTCCAGGCGCTCGTTCCTCCTGCTCCGGCCCAGCGGCCCGAGCGCCCGGCCGACTAGGGCAAGAAGCACGTCACGCGGCGTGCTGTGCACCGGCCTCCTCCCGGGCCAGGAGGAGCGGCACGCCTCCCTCAACTCCGGGCCGATCCGCCCGGGCCGCGGTGAGGGTCAGTTACCGGGCGCCTTCTGGGTGATCGCCGCAGGCGGGCCGACTACCAGCAGGTTGGCCAGGTAGCACAGCAGCGCCACGCCGGTGAGGATGGCCATGGCCATGGACGCGCCGACCCGCCCGCTGCTGACGAACCCGGCGCCGCTGGCCGCGGCGGCGACGATCGCGGCCAGGCCGGCCGCCGAGGCTGCGATCGCGCGGGGCTGCCGGGCGAGGATGGCACGGGTCAGCACCGTGCCTCCCGCCACCAGCATCAGCAGCCCCAGCACAGCGTGTACCGCGAGGACGACCGGCTGGCTGGTCAGAGCCCGGCCCAGCGCCGCGATGACCCCGGCGCCCTGATCGGCGGCCGGTACCCGGGCGTAGAGGTTGACGCCCATGCCGAGCCCGTACTGGACCAGGAGCATCACCGATATCGCGGCGCTGTTCTTGCGCAACCCTGATACGCGGCGCGCCTGCCGGGTGGCCGGCGAATGCCGCGCGATCCGATCCGTGGTCACTGGTGCCGCCGGACGGCCGGGACCAGCGCTGCCGCGATCGCCAGCGCGGCCGCCGCGCACACCGCGCCGACGGCGAAGGCGCGGGCGAAGTCGTGGCTGGACAGCTGGGCCGCCACCAGGCCGGCTCCCGCGGCGCTGGACAGCACGGCCACCCCGGCCGCGCCGCCGAGCTCGTGGAACGTGTTGACCAGCGCGGACCGCATGCCGCCCTCGGCCGGGTCGGCGTCGGTGAGCGAGGTGGTGAAGGCGGTGACGAAGGTCGCCCCGATCCCGAGGGCCGCGATGCTCAGCCCGGCCACCATCTCCGCGGGCTGGGGCCAGCGGGCGGCGATTCCGTATCCGGCGGCGGCCAGCGCGAGGCCGGTGACCGCGACGATCCGGGCATTGACGCGGGTCAGCACCTGGCTGCCGGCCTGCGCCCCGGCGACCGTCGCGACGGCTATCGGCAGGAAGGCCAGGCCCACGTGGAGCGCGCTGTAGTCATGCGCGTGCTGCAGCGCGAAGGAGCCCAGGAAGAAGCCGCCGACCAGCAGCCCGGTAGCGGCCAGCATGAGGAAGCTGCCGGCCAGCACCGCCCGCCGGCGAAGCAGGCCGACGGTGAGCAGCGGACGGCGGACCCGGCGCTCGAGAAGAGTGAAGACCGTCCATATCGCGATGGCAAGCACGAGCGGGAGCACCGTGGAGACGGCGGCCCAGCCGTGGCTGCCGACGTTGATCAGCCCGTAGATGGCGGCGCCGGTCCCGGCGGTGACCAGCGCTGCGCCCGGGACATCGAGGCCCCGCTGCACCGTGCCGGGCAGCCGGCGGGCAGGCACGGCCAGCGGTATCGCGATGAGCAGGGCGGCGCCGATCGGCACGTTGATCGTGAACACCCACCGCCAGCCCGCCTCAGAGGTGAGCACGCCGCCGAGGATGACACCCAGCGCCGACCCGACACCGGCCAGCGCCGACCACACGCCGAGCGCCTTGCCCCGGCCGGGACCAGGGAACAGCGTCATCACGGTGGCCAGCGCGGCGGGCGACATCAGCGCCGCGCCGAGGCCCTGCAGCGACCGCCCGGCGAGCAGCGTCGCGGCATCGCGTGACAGCCCGCACAGCAGCGACGACGCGGTGAACAGGGCCAGGCCGGCCAGGGTCAGCCGCCGCGCGCCGAACACATCGGCGATCCGCCCGCCGAGCAGCATCAGCCCGCCGAAGAACACGGTGTAGATCGTCATCACCCACGGCAGCTCGCCGCGCTGCAGGTGCAGGGCCGCGCCGATGTCCGGCAGCGCCACGTTCACCACCGTGACGTCCAGGACCAGCATCAGCTGCGCGGACGCCAGCAGCGCCAGCGCCACCCAGGGTGACGGAGGGCGGGACCGCGAGCCTGAGTTGCGTGCGGAGCGCAGCATGGTCGAAGTCATGGCGACTCCTCCGTTCCGAGATAACTTGAACAGTCGTGTACGAGTTGTGAGGCCTATAATAACTCATACACGGCTGTTCAAGAAAGGGGATTGCGCGGATGCCTTCCAGCACTGCCCGCGGTGCGGCCCCGAAGGCGCAGCGGGCCGAT
>WNGL01013594.1_pt1 | contig 13987 bp, 12 predicted proteins | sample 5400591 | NCBI WGS metagenome assembly WNGL01 (sample SAMN13153377, study PRJNA577476) | soil metagenome | isolation source: 80 cm soil or saprolite under Garry oak tree replicate 1 | place: USA:California | collected 2016-06-15
CATCCCGCCGCCGAGGACCGCGAATGCCAGGTCAAGGCCGCGGCGCTGTTCCAGGCGCTGCGCGGCGATCCGCCAAAGCCGCTGTCGGCGTTTGCGCCCGATGCCACCGGCTCGGGCAAGCGGGTGCTCTTGATCGATCATGACGACAGTTTCGTGCATATGCTGGCGGATTATTTCCGGCAGGTCGGCGCTACCGTCACCGTGGTCAGGCACGTTCACGCCCAGGAGATGCTGAAGCAGAACGGCTGGGATTTGCTGGTGCTGTCGCCGGGTCCGGGCCGGCCGGAAGATTTTGCAATCGCCAGCACGATTGGCACAGCGCTCGACAAGAAGCTGCCGATTTTCGGTGTTTGCCTCGGCGTGCAGGCGATCGGCGAATATTTCGGCGGGCAGCTCGGCCAGCTCGGCCAGCCGGCGCATGGGCGGCCGACGCGAATCCAGGTGCGGGGCGGGCGGTTGATGCAGAACCTGCCCAATGAGATTGTGATCGGCCGTTACCATTCGCTCTATGTCGAGCGCGACAGCATGCCTGACGTGCTCAATGTGACCGCGAGCACCGAGGACGGCGTCGCGATGGCGATCGAGCACAAGACCTTGCCGGTCGGCGGCGTGCAGTTCCACCCGGAATCGCTGATGTCGCTTGGCGGCGAAGTGGGTCTGCGGATCGTGGAGAACGCGTTCCGGCTTGGCGTGGGGATAAGTTGAATGCAAAGTTTAACGCACGTCATTCCAGGATGGTGCGTTAGCACCAGACCTCAGATGTGCAATTGCACATCTGAGGTTCAATGCTTCGCATTGCCCCGGAATGACAATTGAAAAGAGACAGCCATGACTTTTGAATATGATTTGAAGGCCGCCGTCCGCACCATTCCGGATTACCCGAAGCCTGGGATCCTGTTTCGCGATATCACCACGCTGCTCGGTGACGCGCGCGCGTTCCGCCGCGCGGTCGACGAACTGGTGCAACCGTGGGCGGGCAACAAGATCGACAAGGTGGCGGGCATCGAGGCGCGCGGCTTCATTCTCGGCGGCGCGGTGGCCCATCAGGTCTCCGCCGGCTTCGTGCCGATCCGGAAACGGGGCAAGCTGCCGCATACCACCGTGCGCATCGCCTACTCGCTGGAATACGGCCTCGATGAAATGGAAATGCATGCCGACGCCATTCTTCCCGGCGAGCGCGTGATCCTGGTCGACGACCTGATCGCCACCGGCGGCACCGCGGAGGGCGCGGTCAAGCTGATGCGCCAGATCGGCGCCAACGTGGTCGCCGCCTGCTTCATCATCGACCTGCCGGACCTCGGGGGTGCCGCGAAATTGCGCGCGATGGACGTGCCGGTGCGAACGTTGATGGCGTTCGAGGGGCATTGAGGTTCTTGAACCCCTGCGTCGTCCCGGCGAACGCCGAATGACGTGTTCACTTCTTCTGCTCGATGAGGTCCAGTTCGAGATCGCGAAAGGTGATGTAATTCTCGCGAATCCATTCATGCAGTTCGCTCGATGAATCTTTTTCGCTGCGCAGATAGGCGGTGAATGAGAACGTCAGCCGGTCGACATAGTTCTTCAGAAACGCCTGCAGCGCGGCGATGTGAAGTATCCGGCCGTGGGCGCCGAAGCCCGGAGGCAGTTCGCCGCGCAGCACGTAATCGTTCCCGATGGTCACCATGGCGGTGGCGGGGATCTGTTCCTGCAGCATGGCCTGGCCGCGCACCGAGGCGCGGTCGGTATCCGCGACGAACAGGATGACCGGCGCGACGCCGCGCCGCGCCGCTTCCTTGATGAATCCGATTTCCTCGGACATCGTGAAGAACTCGTCGAACGCATGAAAACCGAGATCGATCACCTTGGCGATCCCGTCATTGACGATCAGGCGGTCCATCAGCGCCATTTTTCCGTAGGTATCGTCGATCTCGGCGGTCTCGGTGACATCAGGCAGATAATCGAGCAGCGACGGCTCTTTCAGATTGATGTCGAATGCGACGACCTCGCCGTTTTTCAACAGCAGGAATTCGGTCAACAGCCGCGAGACCAGCGTCTTGCCGACCAGCGGGCGGGGCGAGCAGATGATGTAGACAAACGTCTGGCGCATCGGCCTATATCCACCAGTGTCCTGAATCCGAAATTCGCCGGCCCCGCTGCAGACCCTTGGCGAGCTTCAGATTCAAAGGGACACTAGAAATCCATGGTTCTGGTGTGGTTTTGGTTCAGAAGTTCTCTGGATGATCTTGCGGCAGGGGATGAAGAGAGCTTCTCAAGCACCACACCAGTTTAGCCGCCCAATCCAGCCAAATGGCGATCCCGCGAGCAATTATTTTTCGCCCGAGATACGCGGGGCCGCTTTGCCGGAACTGACGAGATCGGTCAGCTTGATGCGGTCGAATTCGCTCCACACATTGGCCAGCCAGTGGCGGACATAGCCGCGCAGCACGAACGAATAGTTCGCGGCCTCGTCATTGAGTCCCTTGTTGGCGACGAATTTGAGGAACGGCACCGAGGCGACTTCGACCTGCTCATAGGCCATTTCGTTGAGTTTGGGGATGGTGAGCTCGGTGGCGTCCTTGATGCGGTGGAAATAGGAATTGTAGGTCGCCTGATCCCATTCGAAGAAGCTGGTGTTGTTGATAAAGTTCTTCACCAGGAAATATTTCGCGCCCTGCATGAAATTCGCGGTCTCCGCGATTTCGTCCAGCGAGGCGATCGACGAGCCGAGGATGTGGAACACGGCAAAGGTGATCTGTCCCGACTTCGCGGCGTCGAGGAAGCCGATGTCGCGCAACGCGGCCAGCGAAGGCGACAACAGACCGGCGCGGACGTCGATCACGGTGACGGAGGGGCCTGACGAATTCAGCGTATCGAAGATCTTCATCTGGTCCGAAGTCGTCGTCATGTCGACGATCTCGGTGAACTCGGGATGAAAGCGCTTCAGCGTGCCGCGCGGGGATTCGGTGTCGAAGGCGCGGGTGGGCACGTTGTTGGCACTAAAATAATCAAGCAAGGTGCGCGAGACGGTGGTCTTGCCGACCCCGCCCTTATCCGCGCCTACCACAATTACTACCGGCTTCGCCATGATCTTCCCTTACCCGCAATTCCTGATTGAGGCTCATCCTAGAACCAACGGAGCCCGTCCATTTGGGAAAGCCTGGGATCGACCCCGGATCATGCCCTTTGAACCCCACCGGAGCGATCCGAACGCCCCCAAGCCCTGCTTTGGGCGTGAACATGGCAGAAACAAGGGAGAATTCAATTTATTAGATGGCGTTAGGGCTAATCCTTCCGATGTCGTTAACACATGGACGTCGGGGCGGGGCAGATGCTCAGACACGTCTGCCCCAGGGGCCTGGCGACGGGCCGGCATCGCTCCATGGGCCGCGTTGCAGCGGCGGCGGGGCGGTGTCCGCGGATGCCGGCTGCTGGGGCCCTTCGTCCGGCTCATCAGCCCTGTCAGACGGCAGCACCAGCCGTCCGGGATCGTGTCCGCCGGCGAATTTCACCAGCGCCTGGACCCGGGAATCCACCGAAGGATGGGTCGCAAACAGATCGGCAAAACCCTCGCGCGGGTTATCGACGCATAATTCCATCACAGCCGAGGTCGCTCCGGGAAGCTCGCCCCGGTTCTCGATCTTGCGCAGCGCCGAGATCATGGCATCGGGATTCTTCGTCAGTTCGACCGATCCGGCGTCGGCCAGCAGTTCGCGCGACCGCGACAGCGCCAGCTTTACCACCTGCGACAACAGCCAGGCCAGCATGATCAGCACCACCGCGAGAATGACGACAAAGATCGCGCCGCCGGAGCCCTTGCTGTCGCGGTCTGAGGAAGACGATGAGGATGAGGATGAGGACGAAGAGGAAGACGACCAGGACGATCCGCCGCCGCCGGAATTCCACTGCAGGTTGGTGAACATCCGGAAAAACAGCTCGCCGAAGAAGCCGACCACGCCGGCGATGATGACTGCGATCACCATCAGTTGCACGTCGCCGTTGCGGATGTGGGTGAGCTCGTGGCCCAGCACCGCCTCGATCTCCTGGTCGTTGAGCGCCTTCAACAGGCCCGAGGTGACGGTGACGGCATATTGCCGCTGATTGAGCCCGGTCGCGAACGCGTTCAATGCCTCGCTGTCCATCACCTTGAGCTTCGGCATCGGGAGGCCGCGCGAGATGCAGAGATTTTCCAGGAGATTGTAGAGCCGGGGCTGCTGCTGCCGCGTGACGTCCTCACCGCCGGTAACGGCGTCGATCATCGACTGATGGAAGAAATATGCGATCACGATCCAAAGCGCCGCTGCTCCGGTCGCATAAGGAAAAGCCTTCACCAGGTCGCGCGATGCCGCCACCAGGTAGTAGTCGACCGACGCGTCGCTATTGATCACCACCTCCGCGATCAGCGCCCCGGCGTAAACCAGCACGTAGATCAGCACGAACAGCCCGGCGAGCAGCAGCATCGAACGAAACTTGTTCGATGCGATGTGCGTATAAAGACCATAGGCGGCCATGAGGCGCCTCCGCTAAGCACAGTCATTCCGGGGCACGCCAACGGCGTGAACCCGGAATCCGGAGATTCGTGGGTCGGATGAGATTCCGGGTTCGTCGCGTTGCGACGCCCCGGAATGACGGGCAGGGGCAATCATCAGCTCAGAACTTCACCGTCGGCACCGCCTCGACTTCGCTGCGAGTGGCGCCGAGGTCGAAAAAGTCCTTGCGGGTGAAGCCGAACATGCCGGCGAACAGTGCGGCGGGCATCTGCTGGATGCCGGTATTGTATTCCTGAACCGCGTTGTTGAAGAAGCGGCGGCTGGCGGCGATCTTGTTCTCGAGATCGGACAACTCGCTCGCCAGCTGCTGGAAATTGGCGTTGGCCTTGAGGTCCGGATAGGCCTCGGACAGCGCGATCAGCTTGCCGAGCGCGCCGCTCAACTGGTTTTCAGCGGCGGCAACCTGTCCTGGTCCCTGCGCCGACATCGCGGCATTGCGGGCCTTCACCACGTCATCGAGCGTGCCGCGCTCGTGCGCGGCATAGCCCTTCACAGTCTCGAGCAGGTTCGGGATCAAATCGTGGCGCTGCTTGAGTTGCACGTCGATGTCGGCAAAGGACTGACCGACACGCTGACTGAGCGCGACGAGGCGGTTGTAGGCCGCAAACGCGAAAAGCACGAGAATGACGATAACGCCGATAACGATCCAGCCGGTCGACATGGCAAAGAACTCCCGATGAGACGACGAATGCCCGCAGCCTAGACGAAAGATCGGCGCGCGTCAGGGGGGCCCGGTCAGGGTGCCGTCCGAATTCGTCGCTATGGGAGCAGGGTAAGTTCAACCGTCCGTATATCCTCACACCGGAACTCATCCGGTCAGACGTGTGTCCGTATCGTGTCAGGGTTGAGAGAGGTCCTGCCGTCCTGGACATTGCAGCTCTACTCCTGATGAAACATGATGAGGCCGCGGATGCGTCACCAGGACAAACGCTGGAGGCCGAAAATTATTCCGCGGATGTGTTGCTGATGTCGAAAACGGTGTCGCCCCAATTGTATTTTCGAAAGCGCGCATAGGCGATCTTGTCGCGGCGGGGCGCGATGGCGCTCACAACGCCGTGAGGCGTGCAGAGTTTTGCGGTGGCCGCGATCTTGGTGATGACGGGTTGCGCCAGCACGCGGGCGCGATGCAGCGCGATCGGTGCGCGCGTCAGCGCGACATAGATGAATTTTTCATCCTCATAGGGAAGTTCTGCGGATTTGATTTGTTTATGCGCGCGCGATCGCGGCAGGCGTTGCGTGAAGTGACACCAGTCCGGCGCAGTCAGCGGGCACTCGCCGTCGTGCGGGCAGGGCGCAGCGACATGCGCGCCCGACGCGATCAGTTGTCGCCGCGCGGTGAGGATCCTTGCATATCCTGCCGGTGTGCCGGGTTCGACGATCAGCAGCGTGTCGCGGGTTTTTGTCCACATCAGCTCGGTGAGCGCGGCTTGTTCCGCGTCGCTTACCTCGGCGATCATATAGCTTGCCACGACCAGGTCGGCGGCCTCGGCATCAGCCAGCCTGGCGCGGGCGTCGCCGCGTTGGTAAGTCATATCGCGCAGACGCACGCTGCCGCGGCCAATATCCAGCGCCAGTGCGCGCAGGGCGCTGTTGGCATCCAGCAGCGTGAAGCTTTTCAAAGACGAGAATGCCTCGGCCGCCGCCCATGCCGCGGTACCCGGACCGGCGCCGATATCGAGCAGGCTGGCCGGGGCGAGGTGAGGCGCGATTTCGCGGAGCGCGTTCAGACTTGCGGTCACCGCGGCATAGGTCGCGGGCATCCGTACCAGCGCATAAGCCAGCGCATCGATTTCCGTCCGGATCGTTCCGGACCCGCCGCCATCGCGGTAGGTCTGCGAGATCAGCGCGGCGCGCCCGGCAGCGTCGTTGCGCGACAGGCCTTGCAGCCTGGCGTCGAGGGCGGCTTTCAGTTCGGCTGGAAGGTCGGGAGAGGTCATTTCTCTTTTGTCATGCTCCGCGAAAGCGGGGCATCCAGTATTCCGTGACGGCTGCGACGCACGTCAACGGCGCGGCGTAGTGGATCATCCGCTTTCGCGGATGATGACGTCAATAGACGTGGTGACGCCTCACGCCACGTGCTGATCGAGAATTTTCACCGCATCTTCGAGGTCAACCGAGACCAGTTGCGATACGCCGCGTTCGGCCATGGTGACGCCGAACAGCCGGTTCATCCGCGCCATCGTGATCGGATTGTGCGTGATGATGATGAAGCGCGTCTCGGTTGAAGCGGTCATCTCGTTCAGCAGGTTGCAGAACCGCTCCACGTTGTGATCGTCGAGCGGCGCGTCGACTTCGTCCAGCACGCAGATCGGCGACGGGTTGGTGAGGAACACCGCGAAGATCAGCGCCAGCGCGGTCAGGGCCTGCTCGCCGCCTGACAGCAGCGACAGCGTCTGCGGCTTCTTGCCGGGCGGCTTGGCGATGATTTCAAGCCCGGCCTCGAGCGGATCGTCACTCTCGATCAGGTGCAGCGCCGCCTCGCCGCCGCCGAACAACTCCACGAACAGCCGCTTGAAATGGCCGTTGACGACTTCGAAGGAGGTCAAGAGCCGCTCGCGCGCCTCGCGGTTGAGGCTTTGGATACCCTGGCGCAGCCGCTTGATGGCTTCCACCAGATCGTCACGCTCCGTCGTGAGCGAGGTGTGCTGGGCTTCGACCTCGCGCAGCTCTTCCTCGGCGCGCAGATTGACGGCACCCAGCCGCTCGCGATCGCGGCGCAACTTGTCGAGGCTTTCTTCGATCTCCGCGAGCGGCGGCAACTCCGTGCCGGGCTCGATCTCGGCCATCGCGGCGACGCCTTGCGGCTCGACTTCCAGCATGTCGTGGATTTCGCGCTCGACGTCGGCGAGGCGGCGCTTGGCGCCATCCATGCGCTCTTCGGCGCGGGCGGTGGTTTCGCGCGCGCTCGACAAAGCCTCGAGCGAAATCTTGGCGGCGCGGTCGGTTTCGGCCATCAAGCTCTCGGCGCTCGCCAGCGCATCGGCGGCAACGCGGCGGGCGGTTTCGGAGGATTCGATCTCGCCGATCAGCGCGCGGCGCTTTTGCGCGAACAATTCAGGCGCATTGTCGAGCTCGGCCCGTTCGGCCGTGACCTCGGTGATTCGGGCTTCGACGGTGGCGATCTGCGAAGTCGCGCTCTGTTTGCGGTTTTGCCATTCGCTCCGCTCGGCCAAAATCGCCTGCAGCCGGCGATCCGCCAGCTCGGCCTCGCGCGCCAAGGCCTGCGCTTCCGCCCGAACCTGCGCCGCGAGGCGGCGGTGGCCGTCGATGTCGGTACGAACAGCGGCGAGTCTGGTTTCGGTATCGAGGCTCGGCGGCAATTCGTCCAGCGCCGCGGTGGCGCTCTCATGCTCGGCTTGCGCCTCGGCGCGGTCGGCGTTGAGGCGGCTGTGAGCTTCCGTCAGCGCCGACTTGCGCGCGGCGTGGCGATTGATCTCGCGCTCGGTATTGGCATGGCGTTCGCGCGCGGCGTCGGCTTCGCGCTGCGCGGCGCGCCAGGCATCGCGCGCGGAGGTCTCCGCCGCGGATGCGGCCTTCAGTTCGGCGTCAGCGGCTTCCAGCGCCTGACGCTTGGCCGATGCATCGATGCGGGCCTGCTCAAGCTCGTTTTCGATGTCGACCAGCCGCGCGCGCTCGGCCAGACGCCGCGCCGCGCCGGTTGGCGCATGGGCGGCGGCGACGAACCCGTCCCAGCGCCAGACGTCGCCTTCGGGCGACACCAGCCGCTGGCCGGTCTTCAACTGCGATACCAGTCCCGCGCCGCGCTCTTTGGCGACGACGCCGATCTGGGCAAGGCGACGCGCCAGCTCGGAGGGCGCCTCCACATGCGCGGCGAGTGCCTCTACCCCCTCGGGCAAGGCGGGGTCGCCCTCGGTGACGCCGGTATTGGTCCAGCGCAGCGGGGCCGACGGGTCGACCGGCGCATCGAGATCGTCGCCCAATGCGGCGCCAAGCGCTTTCTCGTAGCCCTTGGCGACGGTGACGCCGTCGATGATCGGCGGCCAGAGGTTCTTGGTTTCGCCATTGACGAGTTTCGAGATGGTGCGGGCTTCGGTCTCGAGCCGCTGCACGCGCTTGTCGGCCTCGTTAAGCGGCGCACGCGCGGATTCCAGCTTCTGGCGCGCGGCGACATGGTTGAATTCGCTGGTCTGCGTGGCCAGTTCGGATTGCGCCAAACTCTGCTGCGCGGTCTCCATGGAATCCGTGAGTGCGGCGAGGTCGCCTAGACCGCTGGTCTCCTGCGCCAGCTTCTGCTCTTCGGTCTCGACATTGGCGATATCCTGATCGAGCCGCGCCAGCCGGTCGCGATGGGTGTGCACCCCCGCCTCAAGCTGATTGCGCTTGGCGGTGAGGTCGGCGAGAACGGTGGTCAGCTCGGCGAACAGGCGTTCGGCGGCCGCGAGCGTCGCTTCAGCCTCGGAGGCGCGTTCATCGACGCCGCTGCGCTTTTCGACGCGGGATTTGATCTCTTCCTTCAATTCGGTGTCTTCGGCATCGAGCCGCGCCAGCGCCACCTCGGCGTCGGAGGTCTGCTGCTGCTCGCGGGCGATATCGGCCGAAAACTGCGTCAGCCGGCGATCCAGTTCGGCGACGCGCTCCTTGGCACGCTCTTCTTCGCGGTCGAGCGTTTCGCGCGCATTGGTGAGCCGCTGCAGCCCGGCGGCAGCGCGGGCCTCGGCTTCGCGCAGCGCCGGCAGTCGGGTTCGTTCGGCCATGTCGCGAACGCTGAGGTCGTGGGTGCGGGCGGCGTCCGCCACGTCGGTATTGGCCTCCAGCCAGCGCAGATGGAACAGCATCGCCTCGGCCTTGCGCACCTTGGCGGCGACTTCGCGGTAGCGGATCGCCTGCCGCGCCTGTTTCTTCAGGCCATCGATCTGTCCGGCCAGTTGCCCGATCACGTCCTCGACGCGGGTGAGGTTGGTTTCGGCGGCCTTGAGGCGCAATTCGGCCTCATGGCGGCGGGCATGAAGCCCGGCGACGCCGGCGGCGTCCTCCAGCACGCGGCGACGCTGTTCCGGTTTGGCCTGGATGATCTCGCCAATCTTGCCCTGGTGCACCAATGCCGGCGAGCGTGCACCGGTGGCGGCGTCGGCGAACAGGATCTGCACGTCGCGGGCGCGCACGTCGCGGCCGTTGATACGATAGACCGAGCCCGCCTCGCGCTCGATCCGGCGCGAGATTTCCAGTGTCTCCCGGTCGTTCACGGCCGCCGGCGCGGTACGATCGGTATTATCGATCGTCATCACCACTTCGGCGTGATTGCGCGACGGACGGTTGCCGGAACCGGCAAAGATTACCGCGTCCATGTCGGCGGCACGCAGCGATTTGTGCGAGGTCTCGCCCATCGCCCAGCGCAACGCCTCGACCAGATTCGATTTGCCACAGCCATTCGGCCCGACAACGCCGGTCAGTCCGGTTTCGATCACGAAGTCAGTGGGCTCGACGAAGGACTTGAAACCATGGAGGCGAAGACGCGTGAGTTTCATGGACACAATTCTCTGTTGGCAGGGCGCGAATCTCTCTGCCGGGACAATACCATAGATGGCAATGTCGGTGTGCGGGCGAGTCGCGGTTTGCGGCTCGGATGGCCGCGACAATGGCGAGGCCGGGGCCGCAGGGCAACCGGCGCGGTCGGCTTTTCCCAAGGCTTTTGCAGGGCTTACGGGATTATACGAATCCGGCCCGCCAGGGCGCCGAATCAGCTCTTCAGGAGCGACTTGATCTTCTTATCGAATTCCTCGAACGAGGTCTCGCCCTTGACCATCTCGCCATTGATGAAGAAGGTCGGCGTGGAATTGACCTTCAGCACTTCGCTGGCGAACTTCTGATCGGCGGCGATCTTGTCGAGCAGCGCCTGGTCCTTGAGGCAAGCCTCGACCGCCTGCTGGCTGAGGCCGGCCTGCTTGCCGATCCGGGTCAGCGTTTCCGTGGTGTTCTTCGTCACCCAGTCGTTCTGCTGCTTGAACAGCAGGTCGACGACCGCGAAATATTTCCCGGAATCGTCCTTGGCGATGCAACGCGCCAGCATCGAACCCGCCGCCGCCTTGATGTCGAGCGGGAATTCGCGGAACACGAAGCGGATCTTGCCGCTGTCGATAAATTCCGATTTGATTTTCGGAAACACGGTCTCGGTGAAGGCCGCGCAGTGCGGGCAGGTCATCGAGGCATATTCGGTGATCGTCACCGTGGCGTTGGCAGGACCGAGCGCCATGTCCGGCAGCGAAACGGGTTTCGCCACGTCGGACGCGCTTTGCGCCATCGCCCCGGCGATCAGACGCAGCGGCGAGAACCCGGCGAGGGCGGCAAGCCCGGTCAGCGACAGGGCGGCGGTGAAGGCGCGGCGCGTGATGATCAAGGGTTTGCTCCCGGATTGGCGCGTTCACGCCCAAAGAACCTAACGAGGACAGTTCGCTAGCTTGAAACCACGATTGTGGCAATGGCAGGCCGCCAGACCCGGACGCGATGGCAGCCTCAATTTCGCTTGATCGAGGCGCCGAGCCGCGCCAGCGCGGCCCGCAATTCCTCGTCCTCGACCGCCGACAGGGTTTCCGCGATTTCCGCCACCGATGCGGCGTCGGGCGCGCCGGAACTCTTCGGCGGATTCCGGCGCGACAGCGGCGCCTGCCGCAGCGCGAGCCGGCCGACCGCGCTCCAGCCGAAGAAGCGGTTGACCCGCTGCAGGATGACGTCGGAGGCGTGCTGGATCTCAAGCGCCATCGGGCCCTCCACCCGCAACACCAGCGTGGCCGGTTCCTGCTGCTGCCCCTCCACCGGCCGCGGCCACTGGATTTTCAGGGGCTCGGAATGGGCGGCGACTTCGGGGCCGGCGATTTCCGCCCAGCGCGTGACCAGTTCGCGCGCGGCAAATCCCTGCTTGGCGTAGGCGTCGGAAAAAACGTCGCTGAGCAGGACGGAAAGCGGCTTGGCGCTGATCCAACCGGGCTTGGCCATGGTTTCCTGTATCACCGCTGTTCGGCGCGGTACTCTTAAGTTACGCCGCGCGCGGGCGGATGGTTTTAAGGTCGCGGTCGATTTCGCGCCTTCGTTGCATTAGATCATAGTCCATCTGCAATCCAAGAAAGAACCCCTCCGACAGGCCAAAATAGCGGGCGAGCCGCAGATCGGTGTCGGCAGTGACGTCCCGTTTGCCCAGCACGATCTCGTTGATGCGGCGCGGCGCGACGTGAACCTCACGCGCCAGCGCATTCTGGCTAAGGCCCATCGGTTTAAGGAACTCTTCGAGCAGGATTTCGCCGGGGTGTGGATTGGAAAGCAGCCCGCTTCTAGGCGTGGTAGTCGACGATTTCGACACGTGACGGTCCTCCCTCATCCCATATAAAACAGATGCGCCATTGATCATTGATCCGGATCGAATGCTGCCCCTGGCGATCCGCTCTAAGTGCTTCGAGGCGATTGCCGGGCGGCACACGAAGGTCGCCAAGCACCCGAGCCTGATTCAAAAGACGAAGCTTTCTCAGAGCGACGTTTTGGATATCCGCCGGCAACTTTCGGCTCCGGCGTCCGGACCAGATCAATTCCGCTTCGGAATCGGCAAAGCCCTGGATCATGAGAGACTATAACGCAGCGCGTTATAGTCTGCAATCCCCTGGCAGCTGGCCATGTCCCGATTCTGTTCCTAAAATGAGATGTGCCGATATCAACAGCAATCAAGAAAACGAAGCGGGTCGTTCCGGAAGATGGCGCCGCCCGCCCGGCGCTGCTGCTGGCATGGTACGACCGTCACCGCCGCAAACTGCCGTGGCGGCCGCTGTCCGGCGGACGCGCCGATCCCTATCGGGTTTGGCTGTCGGAAATCATGCTGCAGCAGACCGGCGTCAAAACGGTGGGGCCGTATTTCGAGAAGTTTCTGGCGCGCTGGCCTGACGTCGACGCGCTCGGTCGCGCCACGCTCGACGATGTGCTGCGAATGTGGGCCGGGCTCGGCTATTATTCGCGGGCGCGCAATTTGCATGCCTGCGCGGTCGCGGTGCGGCGCGACCACGGCGGGGTGTTTCCGGACACCGAGGAAGGCTTGCGCGCGCTGCCGGGGATCGGGCCCTACACCGCGGCCGCAATCGCCGCGATTGCGTTCGATCGCCGGACCATGCCGGTCGACGGCAATATCGAGCGCGTAGTGTCGCGGCTGTTCGCGGTCGAGGAACCGCTGCCGAAGGCAAAGCCGCTGATCCAGCAACTGGCGACCACGCTGCTCGACGCCGGCGACGAGAAGGCTCGCGCCGGCGATAGTGCCCAGGCGTTGATGGATCTCGGCTCTTCGATCTGCACGCCCAAAAAACCGGCCTGCGCGCTGTGCCCGCTGAATGACGACTGCGTGGGCCGCGCGCGTGGCGATCAGGAGACTTTTCCGCGCAAGGCTGCGAAGAAAACCGGCGCGCTGCGCCGAGGTGCGGCGTTCGTCGTCACCCGCGGCGATGAGCTCCTGGTCCGCACCCGCCCCGAAAAAGGCCTGCTCGGCGGCATGACCGAAGTGCCGGGTTCCGACTGGCTCGCCGCGCAGGACGACAAGGCGGCATTGAAGCAGGCGCCCACGCTGAAAGGCGTGTCGCGCTGGCATCGCAAGGCAGGCGTGGTCACCCATGTCTTCACGCATTTTCCGCTGGAGCTTGCGGTCTACACCGCAACCGTTCCCGCGCGCGCACGTCCGCCGGAGGGCATGCGCTGGGTGCCGATCGCGACGCTTCGGGATGAAGCGCTGCCGAATGTCATGCGCAAGGTGATCGCGCATGGGCTGGGGCAATGAAGCGTGCGCCACCGCGCTGCGGCGGGCCCGGGCGGGAGGCGTGCGCACCCTGCTGACACCACGCTGTCAGCAGGCCCGAGCTAAGCATGGGGCTAACCGGAGGTCTCCATGATCAGCACCGCTCTCGACCATCTCGCTGCCCCGCCATCGTCGAAATTGCTCGGCTGGCACCTGATCGACGCACGGCCGGGGGAAGGCTGGGTCCGGATTGGCTTTGACGGCAAACCGGCGTTCTGCAACCCGGCCGGCTTCATCCAGGGCGGGATCCTCTCGGCCATGCTCGATGACACCATGGGTCCGGCGGTGTTCGTCATGACCGAAGGCAAGCTCTACACCGCGACCATCACCATGACCGTCAATTTTTTGGCGCCGGCAAAACCCGGACCGATCACGGGCGAGGCCGATGTCACGCAACTCGGCAAGACGATCGCTTTCGTGGCGGGAAGGCTGACGGCCGAGGACGGTACCGTGCTCGCCACCGCCACGACCAGCGCGCGATTGGTCGAGACCGCAAAGGCGGTTCGACAGTAGCCTCGAACTGGATCTCGCTAGAGCATGATACATTGGAGTTGGATCGATTCGCCGTGAGCGCGAAGCACTAACGATCTCGTGTCCCGGACGCAGCGCAGCGCCTCATAAGCGCGTTCACGCGCGTCTTCGACACGCTATGGGCGGTACACCGCGGAGCCCAGACACAAAA
>WNGL01006319.1_pt1 | contig 13986 bp, 13 predicted proteins | sample 5400591 | NCBI WGS metagenome assembly WNGL01 (sample SAMN13153377, study PRJNA577476) | soil metagenome | isolation source: 80 cm soil or saprolite under Garry oak tree replicate 1 | place: USA:California | collected 2016-06-15
ACCGCTTCATCGCAACTCCGTAGTCGAGCTTCACATCGCTGACGGTGACACCGAAATCCGCGGCGTGGGACACTTTCGTTGCGAGCGACGCTGATTCAAGGAGCGCTTTGGCGGGGATGCAGCCCCAGAGAACGCAGGTCCCGCCGAGCCCTTCTCGCTCGACGACGGCGACGGACATTCCGAGCTGTGCGGCGCGGATGGCGCCGACGTAACCGGCAGGGCCGCCGCCAATAAAGATCACGTCATAACTTGCCATTTCTTTGTGCGTTGGAGGTCAGAGTAATCTAAGTACCTGACTGCGGAGTGCGGACCAACGGCATTGCGGACTGCTGACTAACTACGAATTGGGGGACCAACTACGAACTGCGGCACTAGCTCCTCTCGGTCCGCAGTGAGTTCGCAGTCAGTCCGCAGTAGTCAGCAATCCGCAGTAGGTGTCCCAATCCGCAATTAGTCAGCAGTCCGAAATGCCGTTGGTCCGAAATCCGAAGTCCGCAGTCAGATTATGAGGGACAGTGGATTCTCGATGTATCCTCTGACTGTCTGCAGGAATTTGGCGCCGGTTGCCCCGTCGACCGCCCGGTGGTCGCAGCTCATCGTCACCCGCATTCGCTGGCGAACTTCAAGTTGGCCATCGATCACAACCGGCTTCTGCTCGACGCCGCCAATCGCGAGGATTCCGGCTTCGGGCGGGTTGATAATCGCCGTGAACTGATCGATCCCGAACATGCCGAGGTTTGAGACGGTGAAAGTCGCGCCGGTGTACTCCTCCGGCGTGAGCCTGCGCTCACGTGCGCGGCCAGCGAGGTCGCGCGCTTTCTCCGAGATCTCCCACAGGGACATTCGGTCGGCGTCGAAGAGAACGGGCGTGATAAGACCATCCTCAATCGCAACCGCCATCGCCACGTGAATCCGATTGAAATGACGGATCTTGTCGTTCAACCAGTGCGCGTTGACCTCGGGATGCTCGGCGAGCGCGAGGGCGACTGCCCTGATGACGATGTCGTTGAACGAGACCTTGTACTGATCTCCCATTTCCGTCAGCTGCGTGCGCAGTTCGGCAGCGCGGGTCGCATCGAATTCGGCGGTGAGGAAGAAGGTCGGGACTGGTCCGTTCGACTCCGCGAGCCGGCGCGCGATTGTCTTTCTGATCTGTGTGAGCGGGACATCCTTGAAGTCACCTTCAGTCGCGAGCCTTTCCGCCGCCGCAGATCTTCCTGCGCCGCCGGCGGCTTTTGCGTTTTCGATGTCGCGCTTGACGATGCGGCCGCCTGGGCCCGTTCCCTGAATTCCGCCGAGCTGAATTCCTTTCTCGGTAGCAAGCCTCCGCGCGAGTGGCGACGAACGTTGACGTCCGCCCGCCGAAGGCGCGCCCGGTCGGCCTGCTCCGTTTCCTTTTGGAGCTGGCGGACCGGATGGTCGCGGAGGCGGAGCGGGCGGCACTGGACTTTTTCCGGTGCTTTCCTTTGTGTCGGCTACGGCCTGGTTCGGCGGCGGAGGCGCTCCGGTTGGCGAAGCCGCCGGCTGGGGAGCCTGACTTTGTCCGGCGACCTGTCCCGCTTGAGTCGATGTTGATGCAGACGCAGCGGCGGGCGTGGCGGATCCGACGATCGAATCAATGTTCTCGTCCGGATTAGCGATTACCGCCAGTAACGTCCCGACCGGCGAGGAATCTCCTTCGTTTGCGAGTCGCTTGCGAAGCACACCATCGCCCCGCGCGACGAGCTCCATCACCGCCTTGTCGGTCTCGACTTCGGCGAGGACATCGCCCGTCTTGATCTGATCGCCCTCGTTCTTATTCCATTTGACGAGCCGACCTTCCTCCATCGTCGGCGAGAGCGCCTCCATCACCACTTTGGTTGCCATGATCGCTCAGTCGAGGTACATGACTTTCTTGATCGCCGAGATGGTCTTGCCGGCGTCGGGCTTTGCCGCGCGCTCGAGATTCTTGGCGTAGGGCATCGGCACATCTTCCTGATGCACACGCAGCACCGGTGCGTCGAGATCGTCGAAACACTCCCGCTGAATGAAATCGACAACCTGTGATCCCATGCCGCAGATCTCCCAGCCTTCCTCGAGCACGACGGCGCGGTTCGTTTTCTGGACGGAGCGCGCGATCGCATCGACGTCGATGGGCCGTACCGTGCGCAGATCGACGACGTCGATGTTGATCCCCTCCTTCGCGAGATCGTCGGCGACTTTCATCGCAACGAGCACCATTTTTCCGTGAGTGATCAGCGAGCAGTGATCGCCCACGCGCTTGTTTTCCGCGACACCGATCGGAACGATGTGCTCTCCCTCGGGAACTTCGCCCTTGGTGTTGTAGAGCATCTCACCCTCGAGGAAGACGACAGGGTTGTCATCGCGGATCGCCGACTTGAGAAGTCCCTTTGCGTCGGCGGGCGTTCCGGGCGTACAGACCTTGAGACCGGGAATGTGTGCGAGCCAGCTCTCCCACGCCTGGGAGTGTTGCGCCGAGAGCTGCAGCGCCGCGCCGTTGGGGCCGCGGAAAACCATCGGTATTTTGTACTGTCCGCCGGACATGTAGAGCATCTTCGCCGCCGCGTTAACGACTTCGTCGAGCGCGAGCAGTGCGAAGTTCCAAGTCATGAACTCGACGATGGGCCGCAGTCCAACCATCGCCGCCCCGACTCCCACGCCGGCAAAGCCGAGCTCGGTGATCGGAGTATCGACGATACGCATCGGGCCGAACTCGTCGAGGAGTCCCTTGGAGACCTTGTAGGCTCCGTTGTACTGCGCGACTTCTTCCCCCATGAGGAAGACGCGATCGTCACGCTGCAGCTCCTCGCGCAGCGCCTGAGTAAGTGCGTCGCGATAGGTGAGTACCGGCATCAGCTGGTAGTGTCGGTGTAGACGTCCGTGTAGAGCTTCTCGAGCGGCGGCTCCGGACTCGAGTCGGCGTAATCCCACGCGTCCTGCGCGATTGCTTTGGCTTCGTCGTCGAGCTTGTGCATCTCCCCTTCGGTCAGCTCGCCCGCCTCGAACATTTTGTTGTGAAGGAGAAGAATCGGATCGCGCTTCATGTTTTCTTCGAGCTCGTCCTTCGTGCGGTAAGTACCACTCACCGCATCCGACATCGAGTGTCCCATGTAGCGGTAGGTCTTCATCTCGATCAGCGTCGGCCGCTTTTCTTTTCGAGCCCGCTCGATCGCGCGCGCCATGCATTCGCGCACAGCGAAGACATCTTGACCGTCGACTGTCTCACCCTCCATGCGATAGCCTTTCGCGCGGACGATCGCGTCCTCGTTCGCGGTCGACCGTGAGATGGCTGTGCCCATGCCGTACCGATTGTTCTCCATGATGAAAATCACCGGCAGATCCCATAGCGAGGCCATGTTGAGCGCTTCATGGAAGGCGCCGATGTTGACCGCTGCTTCGCCGAAAAAGCAAACGCAAACCTGATTGCCGCGACGATACTTGATCGCGAAGCCAACTCCCGCTGCGATCGGAACGTGACTGCCGACGATCCCGTGTCCGCCGAGGAAGTTGGTGTGGGCGTCGAAGATGTGCATGGAGCCGCCTTTGCCGCCCGAGCACCCGGTGTCGCGGCCAAACAGTTCCGCCATGATTGCGCGAGGGCTGACGCCGCGGGCGAGCGCCTGCGCGTGATCACGATAGGCCGTGATCACGTAGTCATCGGCTCGGATCATCGACATCACGCCGGTCGAGATCGCTTCCTGTCCGATGTACAGATGACAGAATCCGCCGATTTTTCCGAGCGCGTATGCTTCAGCACAGCGCTCCTCGAAGCGGCGCTGGAGGAGCATTGAGTGAAGCAGCTCGCGACGGAGCTCCGGAGTGGTGCCTGCAATGTTGGCGGGCGCGCTCTCTTTCTCGATCACTGTACCCATCTCGGGATCTTTTTCGGTCGTGGGTCCGTTCCCGTCATCCGTTGGTGGAACGTTCTCCTGGCCGTCGCTTGATGCCGGCTTCTCTTTGCGCTTTTGCACGGGCGCGCGCTTCGCTTCGGTGCTCATAGGCCTGCGGCCTGCACCTGCTCCCATGCGTGATAGCTGGAGCGAACAAGGGGTCCTGATTCAACGTGGCGGAATCCCATCTCCATTCCAATGTCGCGCAGTTGCCGGAACTCCTGCGGAGTGTAATAGCGATCGAGCGCGATGTGCGCATCTGATGGCCGGAGATATTGTCCGAGTGTAAGGATGTCGACATTGACTTCGCGGAGGTCCCGCATGACTGCGATGACTTCCTCAATCGTCTCGCCCATGCCGAGAATCATTCCGGTCTTGGTCGGAATGTCGGGTGCGGTTCGCTTCACATAGCGGAAGATGTCCATCACTCGCGGGTAGCGACCGCCTGGTCGTGCTTTCTTGTACAGTCGCGGCACTGTCTCGGTGTTGTGATTGTAGATCTCCGGGCCCGCCTCGAGAACGGTGTCAATGCTGTCTTCGTTGCCCTGAAAGTCGGGCACCAGTACCTCGACCGAACAACCCGGAACGCGTTCATGGATCTGTCGAATCGTCTCGGCGAAAACCCAGGCTCCAAAGTCTGGCAGATCGTCGCGATCGACCGATGTTATCACCGCGTGCTGAAGTCCCATGTCGGCGATTGCTTTCGCGACGCGATGAGGCTCGGCGATGTCGTATTTGGGCGGCCGGCCGTGCGCGACAGCGCAGTAGGCGCAGTTGCGGGTGCAGACATCACCGAGAATCATGAATGTTGCGGTCCCGTGCTCCCAGCACTCGCCGACGTTGGGGCAGTGCGCTTCTTCGCACACGGAATGGAGATCGAGCTCACGCATCAAGTGCTTGAGCCGCATGTAGTTGGGGCCGCCCGGCGCCCTTACCTTGAGCCACGACGGTTTCCGTTCCGGGAGCGGCTCGGCGCGGTGACGCCCCATGATCTGATAGAGAGTATCTGGCATCTTTGGGGGCTCGACGAGGAGAGGATCCGTCGAGCTTAGGGAATCTACATCAAAAGCGGTCGGGGCGAAATTGTGACAGATCGTGGCTAAGTGGTGATTCTGTCACGAGATCGGCGATTAAATCCCCCGTTAGGGGGGCCATGAGGACGCCGTTGCGCGAATGGCCGCAGGCGTAGATGAGAGATCGATGCCTCGGATCGGGGCCGATCATCGGCAACAGGTCGGGAGTGACAGGGCGCAGACCGGCCCATGCATCCACGTTTTTTGCGCCGGAGAGGCTGGGGCAAATCTCTTCCGATGCAGCGCGGACCTTTTTCACGCCACTCGGCGTAGTACTCGAATCGAAGCCGACACTTTCCATTGTGCTGCCGCCGATCGTCACGGCTCCGCGTGGAACGACATATCCGCGAGGCCCATAAGCGACGTGGCGAAGTGGTGAGCTCGAATAGGATACTAGCTGTCCGCGCACCGGCTGCACTGCGCGGGCTAAGCGCGCGCCGGAGATCTTTCCAGCCCAGGCACCGGCAGCGATGACGACGTGACGAGCGGTATATTGCGCACTCGATTCAGTCCTCACCGTGCTCGAATCTACAGCGGGGTCCACTCGGGTCACTGCACCGCGTGACCGGCTAATTCGATCGTGGGTCGTGCAAAGCTTCTCGAGCGCGGAGAGCAATACGACGTTGTCGACTGCGCCATCATCAGGATTGAACATTGCGCCCAGCCCATGAGATAGTGCGGGCTCCAGCTCCCGCAGCTCTTTTGCATCGAGCCAGCGGGTAGTCGGAAGAGCCGTCTTCCTGAGTCCTTTGATGCCCTTCTCGCTGAGGGCGACTTGCAGGATGCCAAGTCGATTGAGAGGAACGACGATTCCAGTTCGGTCCGCCACAAATTCGAGGTACGATTGATATCGATCGCGAGCAGCCACGCCGAAAGCGTGAGCCGGTCCCGGCGCTCGCTCGACCGATGGCGCCAACATTCCGGCGGCGGCAGGCGATGCTTCGCCCGGACGTCGCTCGCTTATCAGCATGACGGAGACTCCGCGCTCGGCCAGCGCGACAGCGATGGCGAGTCCGATCAAGCCTCCGCCAACGACTATGACTTCGCCAGTCAGCCTTCCGGTCCCCCGGGCCCGCTCTCGTGAAACAAGTGCGTCGGGTGTATCGTAATGATTCCATACACCGTATCGGAGAACGTCATGTTACGCGCCATCTTCATGATCGGCCTATTCGCCATGCTGGGCCTCTTTGCCGTGGGCATGGTGTTCAAACTGTTCGGCGGAATAGTTGGTCTCACTTTCTGGCTGGTAGCGCTCGCGCTGAAGGTAGTCATTGTCGGCGGGCTGCTGTACTTCGGCATCAGAGTCCTCAGTCCCGGCACGGCGGCGAGGATCAGGGATAAGTTCGCGGGGACCCGGTTGACTCGTTATTAGACAGATCTCGAACGTAGTCAGACATCCACAGAACTGAAGCGAGGAGCGGAGAGCTCTGCAGCTCTTAAGCTAAGAGCATCTCGAGCGCGCTTTTAAGCTGCCAGCTGCGAAGCTGCCGAGTTCTCCGCTCCCCGCTTCGGTTCTGTGGATCTCACTCGACGCGCCGCGATCCCGACGCCGAATCAAGCGCCTCGATAACGCCCCAAGTGAGCATCGGCACCATAATTTCATGGTGGCCGGTAATCTCGTAGCCTTTCCCGCTTCCCTGCGTCGGCCGCTGCACCACGTTCACGCGCGGCCGGTAGTGCCGCTGCATATCGAGATCACACGTCGTGAAACCGGTCGGTTTTCCGTTGTTCAGGTTTCGCGCGATCGTCAGCGCTTTGAGAAACACTTCCGGCATGATCACCGCGCTGCCCAGGTTCAGCACCACGCCACCCTCGTGCAGGGCTGGAAGCGATGCAGCCAATCGACGGAAATCGCGGTGGCTCGTGTCGCCGATCGCAGCCCCATTCGTTGCTGGATGCTGATGAATAATCTCGGCGCCGAGCGCAGCGTGAACGGTGCAGGGAATTCCAAGACGGTGAGCGGCGAGCAAGACTGACAGCTCGCCGTTCGACAACGGCAGGTCCGCGAGCGCCCGGGCGAGAGCTTCGCCCATTCCCCAACCGCTCTTCATTCCGATCGTGAAGGCCTGGTTCATTCCCCGACCAGTTTCCTCTGCCATCCCGAAAGTGCCATCGACGAGTCCCCGCGCGACGTCCTCCGACGTGGCGCCGAATCGCGCGATCTCATAGTCGTGGATGGCGGCGGACCCGTTCATCGCCAGGTGCGTTATCACCCGGCGGTTCATCAGCTCGATGAGGAGTGGCGCGAGACCGGTCTTCACGATGTGACCGCCGAGCATCACCACGACAGCGCGACGCTTTTTTGTGGCAGCTGCGATTGCGTTCACAACCTGCAGGAAATCCCGCGCGACGAGGATATCTGGCAGTGACTTAAGGAATGCGGCAAAGCTGCGGTCAGTTCCCGGCGGTGACGCAAATTCCGCAGCCGCGACTTTGTTTGGACGCCGCTCGATCGGAACGGTGCGGACTTTCGAGAGATCGACTTCCGCGGGTGCGACGCGCTCGGAAGGCGCACTCCTTTGCTTTGCCCCGGAACCTTTCGATGCCCGACGAGGGGGCCGAGGACCGCGGTTACCGCCTACGAATTCGGCGATTGGAAGTAGGACTTGAGGTAGAGATTCAGCGATCCGAACTTCAGCCTCGATTTGAGCTGAAGCATGATGTGCCTCTCGTCGTCCGAGAGCCAGACTTCTGCGCGCCCGTTTTCGGAGAAGATGCCTTTCGTCTTGATTATTGGCTGAACCACGATCGCATCAAAGGTTCCGGCGGGAACTTTAATTCTCTCCTTGCGGAGAACGCGGATGCGGACAGGGTTGCGATCCGGACGGAAGTAGCGATCAAAGTCGTAGGTTTCACCGACGACGAGCGGAATCGTGCGGATAAAGTAGAGGAACGAGCCGTCATCGAGCGGCTGACTGACGGACTTCTCTTCCTTCTGTGGTTTCTTCGATGTCTGAATGAAGATCGCGCGTTCCGGGTAGATCTCGAATCTTCTCTCTACATCCTTCCCGCCTTCCTCCAGCTCCTGAACGAAACGGAGCGAGGACAGCGTCTCGGCGTCCATCCAGCTCTCGTAGACGTCGTTCACGCGATAGAGGAAATTGCCTCCTTGCACCCAGAACGCAGTGTGCCAGGCAGCCCGCCCTCTGAGGTTGTCAAGTGCAACGACTTCCATATGGGCGTTTCCAACTCTCAGCGCGCCGAACTTCACGTCGTACTCCATGCGCTCGCCAGCCCCGAATGGAACCTTGGCGCGCTTAGCGGTCGACGCTACGACAGTCTGCGCCGCTGCGGTCGGCGATGATTGGCCCCAGGAGCTGGTCGCTGCTGCTGCCGCGAAAACCGCGAGGCGTGATATGGTGGCGAGCTTCACTCTACACCCGCGGCCGGAACGGCGAGGAGGCGAGCGGTGCGCGTAAAGCGGAAGAGATTCAGCGCGTCGATCACTGGACGCACTCGCGTCTCGCGTGTGCGCACGTCGTATCGCGGCGCGAGATCGACGTTTTCGACTCGCCGGGCAAAGCGGCGCGCCTTCAGCAACAGCTCCAGGTTAGCTGCCCAGCCGCTGCTGGTGACCGCCGGCTTGTCGCCCAGGGACTTGAGTAGCTCGCGCAGCACAGAAATGCGATAGAGACGGTAGGTAGTGAAAGGATCCGTCGCGTCGGTTTTTGGGAGTCCCGCGCGCTGAATCCAGTTTGCAAAAAGGTGCAATCTCCGCACCGGTGCTGGAGCCTCCGTCATCTCCTGTTTGGCCGCCACAATATCGGCGCCGCCCTCAAAACGCTTCACCAGCTCCGGTATGTCCTCCGGTTGATCGGTAAAATCGGCCTGCATCACTATGAGCGCATCACGCCGCGCATAGCGGGTGCGACGCGAGACTTCGCGAACGAGCTTATCCAACGCGAAGCCGTACCCTTTGCGCCTCTCACCACGCAGAATCGTGAGCGGGATCACCTCGCCGTAAGGGTCGAGAGTCTCGCGCGTGCCGTCCGTGCTTCCGTCGTCGTAGACGATGATTTCGTATTCGCGCGAGTAATCCTGAAAAACGCGGCGGATCCGCCACAACAGCACACCGACGGTTTGGGACTCATTGTAGGATGGAATACAGATGTAGATCAACTCAATTCCACTGCTAGGGTGATGACAGGCGGGGCCGCTCATCAGCAAGATAGGAGAATCGAACGACGAGCCGCTACCCCGGAATCACTCTATTGTACACCTCAGCAGTTCGTTCGATCATTCGCTTCGAGTCGAATTCGCGGGCTCGCTGTTTCGCGCCTTCGCCCAGCATCGCGCGGAGCCCATCATCGCTGATCAGAGCCGAGGCAGCTCGCACGAAACCAGGAATGTCAGCGGGGGCGACGAGCAGCCCGCTCTTCCCATCCTCGATGACTTCTGGCAATCCGCCGACTGCGAACGCAATCGGCGGAACTCCGAGGGCCATCGCATCGATCACCGACGTGCCGAGGCCTTCTGACCGGGCGGGATGCCAAAGCACGTCGAGCCCCGACATGGCGTCGTGAATCTCTTCTACAAATCCCGCGTCGAACCCCTCGACCCCGGAGATTGTCGTCCCACCTTTACCCTTTCCTCCCAAAAGCACCAGGCGCGTGCGGCGGAACAACTCACCCGGGAGACGGCGCGCAATTCCTCCTACCATGTCGAGACCTTTCTCCTGGGTCATCGCGCCGACGATGCCGCAGATCACAGAGCTCGGCGGCCAGCCGCGCTCGCGGCGCCAATTGCGGGGTCGCTTCACCTGCGGCGCAGGGACTCCCGAGTATACCACCTCGATAAGGTTGGCTGGAACTCCCGCTTTCACCATGACGGCCTTCACCGCCTGTGAGATTGCAATGAACGCGTCGACGCCGCGCCGATATTTCAGGAGAACCTGTTTCGGAGGAAAAGCGACGCGACGCGTGACCACGAGACGCGTTTTTCTTTTGCCGAGCAGTGCAAGCCGCGCAATCGAGTGTGAGCGGGCGTCGTGCGCGTGAACGATCCCGGCGTCCCACTCCCCCGCCACGGCACGGAGCTCACGCGCGGAACGAATATCCCATTCACCGCGCAATGTCAGGCGATAAGTGGGAAGTCCGGCGTGCTCGGCAAGTCTGATGAGGGGAGAACCGGTCGGGGCGACAACTAGAGTGCGATATCCGAGATCGCGCAGGCCAGTCGCCAAAAGCAATACCTGACGCTGGCCGCCCCGCCAGCTGCGCCCGGAGTCAATGTGAAGAACTCGGGGCAGATCCACTACGCTTCGAGCTGCCGCGCGAAGGCCTTGAACAGCCCTCGATCCCACGGCTCGGGCGAATCAGTCATTTCCTCTGGATGCCATTGCACGGCCATCACCCACCAGTCTTCATCGGTGGACTCGAGTCCTTCGATTATTCCGTCGGGAGACCGGGCTGTGACGCGCAGACCGTCGGCGACCCGCTTCACCGACTGATGGTGAAACGAATTCACAACGACGTGTTCGGCACCGACCGCTTTGGCGATCAGAGAGCCGGGCTCGATATCGATCTCGTGGGATCGCGAATCACGGGCTCCTTCTTCATCGTGTGCAATGCTCGTATTGCACTGGGAGGGAATATCCTGGACCAGCGTTCCGCCCAGTGCAACGTTGAGCATTTGGATGCCGCGGCAGATCGCGAGCACGGGCTTCCCGCGCGCCTTTGCTTGTTCGATGAGCGCGGATTCGGTCGCATCGCGCGCGGCGTTCACAGATCGTACTTTTTCGTGGCGTTTTTCGCCGTAGCGAGCTGGATCGACGTCTTCGCCGCCAGTGAGAACGAGGCCAGCGACGGAATCGAGAACGGCCGCTGCTGCGTCGACGTCCGAAAGCGGCGGAACTATGAGTGGTACGAGCCCTGCATTTTCCAGGGCAGTCACGTAGGCGGCGGTCAGCCGGACACGATTGGTATCGCCATCGGGGCGAATGCTAGCGGTAACAGCAACTGTGCAGGCTGGAACCGGCTTGCGCGCGGACGACACGAGTGATCTCTCTTAGACAGGGTACGCTGGCACTGCTGCTCGCCGCCGCGTCGGCGACAATTGCACAGTCCCAAAGTCTGAACGGGCTTCCCGTTACCTGCAAGGGGGAGCGCGTTAGTCGCATCGACATCGATGTGAATCCGCCCTTCCACATCACCGGGAACACCATTTGGCACAGAGCCGCTCGGTTCGCCGCCAAGCAGCACGTTACGACAAGAGATGCCGTGGTTCGTCGGTACCTCGCGCTTCAGCTCGGTGATCGGTGCACGGAAGTCAGGCGCGCGGAATCGGAGCGCATTCTTCGGTCCCAGCCGTTCATCGCCGACGCAAGTGTCCTCGCCTATGCCGATGGAAACGGCGGAATCATTCTCAGTGTCTCGACAGTCGACGAAGTCTCTCTCCTCGTCGGTGCGGGCATTGGAGGCGGGGCACCCGCGGTTCACTCCTTTTTGCTTGGCGAGGACAATCTGCTCGGTAGCGCTTTTCACGTTGAGGGGGAGTGGAAAAAGGGAGCGCGATTCCGCGACATCTACGCCGGCAGAATAATCGACTACCAGTTTCTGGGGCGCCCTTATCGGCTGTTGGCCGAGGGAGGGCGACGGGAGCTCGGAAGCGATTGGGCGACCGAGCTGAGCCACCCTTTTCTCACTGATCTGCAAAAGCTCTCGTGGCGAACTACCGCAGGCAACCTGAATGGATACTTCTACTTTCGCCGACCAGGAGCTATACCAGCGGCGATACGACTGCAACGCTCCTATAGCGACATCGGCGGTGTGATCCGCATCGGTCCGCCCCTTGGTCGTCTGGCGCTGGTCGGCGGATCCATCTCGTTTGAGGACGAAGATCCTGGAGGCCAACCGACTCTCGTTACGGACGCCGGGCTAATTCCTGATACCAGTCAGGTGCTCATCAACCGGTACACGAAGCATCAAACCGCGCGGCTGAACGGGCTTTGGGGCTTGCGTAACGTGCACTTCGTGCGCGCCAGCGGTTTCGATGCGCTCGAAGGAACGCAGGATCTGCGCACCGGAGTTCAGGTCGCGACGCTACTCGGAAAAGGGGTGACAATTCTTCGTGGCAAGGAACGCGACTGGTTCGCCTCTAGCGATATCTACCTCGGGATGGCATCGCCGATATCGTACGCGGCCCTCGATGTCGCGGCTGAAGGGCGCCGGGATTCGGACGGGCGATGGGACGGAATCCTGGCCCACGGACGCGGTGCGCTATACATGAAGCCTTTCAACAGGCAGACGGTAATCACCGATCTCAAATGGAGTGGCGGCTGGAGGCAGCGGATTCCTTTTCAGCTGACTTTCGCGGACCGTGAGGGAGGCATGCGCGGGTTCAGGTTTGCCGACGTCGGCGGAGCTCGACGGATGGTAGCTCACGTCGAGGACCGATACCTCGTTGGGCGCTACAACGAAATCGCAACGATCGCCGTGGCCGGGTTTGCCGAGGCAGGAAAGCTGTGGGCCGGCGACTCTCCGTTCGGCGTGAATACTCCCCTATACTCGTCGATCGGAGCAAGCGTGTTGGCGGCTTCACCGCCGCAGTCACATCGAACTTTCAGGGCGGACTTGGCGTTTCCGGTAAGGGGACCGCGAGGTCATGGCTGGGAAGCGCGTCTCGTCGTCACGGATTTTACGAGAACGTTTCGCATCGAGCCGCGCGACATCTTCAACAACCGCGAGAAGTCGGTGCCGTCGTCGGTGTTCAACTGGCCATAAGCTCGGCGTCGAGATCGGGGCGCTGCGAGTGGCATCCACAGAACTGAAGCGGGGAGCTTTAAGCTTTGCAGCTAGGAGCTATTCAGCTTTCCGGCGGTACAGACCGGGAGGATGGGTGAGCCCTAGACCGGGAGGATGGGTGAGCCGGCGTATGGAGCCGCTTGAGAATCCGTTTGCATCATTCGCCGTCAGCGCGATACCCCGGAGATGAACTCCCACCGACTGAAAACCTGGGCGACCACGCTTAGCTCTCCCGGAACTACTGGCGTTGCAGGGGGAACCGACGCCATCCCCGATGACGTGAGTACGGCGCTCTGGAGGTAAATGGTTCCGGGCTGGGACACTCCGGCGGAGCCAATTGAGATAAGACGACCGAGTGATCCACCGGCGGCTCGCGCCATCGCGTCGGCGTCTCTGCGTGCCTGACTTACTGCTTCAGCGAGTGCCGTACGCCGCGCGTCGTCCGTAGCCGAAGGCAGGAACTGAATCGACGAGACATCCGTTGCTCCGGCGTTGATCGCTGCATCGATGACCTTCCCGACGTCATCGAGCCGGCGAATCTCGGCGCGGATGGTGTTACGCGCAGCGAACCCAGTCAGCTTTGGCGGTCCATTCTTCGGATATTCGTACGCCTGGGTGAGAGTGTATCCGGATGTCGTCGCCTGCTGCTCTGTCAGGCCGAGCGCTCGCAGCGCATTCAATACCGCCGCGATTTTGCGGGCGTTCTCTGATGCGGTTTCGACTGCGCTGGCAGATTGTGTGGCGACACCAAACAGAACGTAGGCGTAATTCGGAGCAAGTTTCACCTCTCCACGCCCCCAGGTTGTAATCTCGGGTTCTCGCGGCGGCGGCGACTGAATTTGCGCCAAAGCGACTGCAGACGAGCCGAGGACCAGGACCAACACTGTACTGACAAGTCTGAACATTTCCACCTCCGCGTTAAGGGCCTTCGGCGTCGAGATTGGAGCGCTGAGACTGGCGTCCACAGAACTGAAGCGGGGAGCGTTTAGCTCGGCAGCTGCCTAGCCGGTAGCTTTTCCCGCCGCGTAAAGGACTCCGTGAAACTAGGTCGCGCGCATCTCTAGCGCCTGTATGGCAGCTCCGAGCTATAAAGCCGCCAAGCTTACAGCTCCCCGCTTCAGTTCTGTGGATGCTCGAGCAAACGCTGTGATCTGCACGCCGCGACACGCCGCGACCTAACGATTCCCCGCCGGCACTCCTCGCATCATCCTTCGCACCGGGAAAACAAGCAGCCCGCACACCACTGCCGCGATAAACAGCGAGATTGATGTCTGGCTAAAT
>WNGL01006320.1_pt1 | contig 13986 bp, 16 predicted proteins | sample 5400591 | NCBI WGS metagenome assembly WNGL01 (sample SAMN13153377, study PRJNA577476) | soil metagenome | isolation source: 80 cm soil or saprolite under Garry oak tree replicate 1 | place: USA:California | collected 2016-06-15
TGATCCCTCTCTCTTGGTTCTTAACTTCGTTAGCCGCCATTCCCGGCGTCGCCGAATATGGCCCTGAGCAGCGCGTCGGCGCTGTTGTCCGTGCCCTCTGGCAGGCTGGCGGATGTGCATGAGTTGCTCGCGATGATGCGTGCGATGGCCTCGCGGAGCAGCATTATGCTGGTTTCCGCATCGCCATTCCCGGACGCCTGAACTTGCATGTCATGGGTTATCCCCACCACCACGTAGCCGCACAGCTCCTCGGGCTGGAAGCCGAGCAGCGGAGCCATCAGCACCGCTGCCTCGCCCGAAGTCCACTCGGTTTCCTCGCCGTAGAACCCGTTCATTCTCATCCCTCTCTCTGTGCTCAGTCTGCCCTTAGCGAGCATGGCAACGGCCCGCCGTAGCGGGCCGCCACCAAACCGGCTAAACGTGCCTAGCTCTCGATCAGCCCAAGCTCCCGGAGGTATCCGGTCAGCGCCTTGTGAGCGTCCGGCAGGTCGTCATCTGACTCGACCTCCGGAAGATAGATCGCCCCATCGGCAAGATCATGCTTAGGTGAACGCGGGTTCGTGCTACTCGTACCAGACAGGCCCGGCAACTCGCAGCCCTTTTCTTCGCGACTTGCATTGACTAGCACGATTCCGAGTTGCCGCAGCATTGCCGGATGCGAGTAGGCGAACAAGATGCGCTCAGCGTCCAGAACGCCGTCGGCGCCCTTAACTAGCACGCGACCGCGGAGCATGTCCCCTCCACCGTACTTGCCCCGGCCAGAAATATCGGCCCACAGTTCGATGGAGTGGCCTAGCTTGCTGAGCGCTATTGCCAGGGCAACAATTACCTGCCCGCGCTTGACGATCACGTCCGAACTGATAGCTGACGAGTAGGCCATGCTCGCACACAGCGTGATCACCCTGCCAGCCTTAGACGTAACAGTCAGCGGGTAGTCAACCATGCACTCCGGTTCGCCTGCCAGGAATCGCGCAACGTCCACATCCCCGCCGGCCACGTCGTAAACGGGCGCGAAAGTGAACTGCTCGTGTTCCTGCTCGCACAGATTAACGGCCGATTCGGCGATATCAAGCGTTTCTGACAGGTGCTCATTCCAGCCATGCTTAGCCAGGTCAACGGCCTGGTCTAGCGTGACATTGCCGTTGAACCCACGTGGCCGACAACCGTGCTCTGGCCGTTCGGCAGCATAGTCGGCGAACTCATCTAGCGACCAGAACGTGTAATTAGCTACCTTGTAACTAGCCTCATTGGTAACCAGAAAATCAACCATATCGACTTATTCCCCTCCCTCTTGATCAGCTTGCGTTCAGCAAACTCGACCATGCTCATACCCGACGTTAGGACATGACCATGATCGGCATTGCTAAATGCTAAGCGGGCGAACGCCGCTGTTGAGCTTGCTCCAGTCTTGCTCGGACGCGCCGCAGCGAACGGCGTACTCGATGGCGTCGGCCGCCGTGATGCCGGCATCTACCGCGGTGCAGAGATGCGCGGCGTTGCGCGTGCCCATCACGACAGGCAGCTTGTGAGTCTCCGCATTGCGGCGCAGCGCCCGGATGTACCTGAGCACTTCGTCAACAGTGCCGTCGCTCGCCCCGCTGCCCTGGCAGACCACCCGCTCTAGTGCCAGGTCATAACCGACAGGGACAACCAGGAAACGGTTAAGCGTCGCCTTGTCGATTGCCTGCCGCCCGACGTAGGCGCGGTCAGGACCGGACCCGTAGGTGTTGGCCGAGGCGACGCACACGAAGTCGGCATGGCGCTTGACCATGCCGTCCGGGAACGCCGCATGCCCGTTGGCCAGGCCAGCATTGATAACAGCAAGCACGCTCGGGTGAGCGTTGTCCAGCTCGTCAAAGTGCATGACGCCGCCATGCTCGAACCGCTTGCGGTACTCAGTGGTGACGTACTCGCCTACGGCGTTCATGTAGCCGAGCAGCGCTGACGTTGACCTGTCAGGAGACAATGAGATCTCGCTGTAGGCCAGCTCCAGTGCCTCGCTCACCTGATGGGCTATCCGTGACTTGCCGGTTCCGGCAGGCCCGACCATCAGAACGTGCTGCCGCCGGCTAACAAGCTTGAGCACGTCCGGCATGATCGAGTGGACGGCGCCGGCAACCTCGCGCACGGTGCCATCGGGTGAGGCAACATGCACGATGGTAGGCATCATGATCTGAGCAAGCTTGGCCGACACCACGCCGCCGACCGTATCGATCAGGTCAGCGGAGAATGTGCCGAGCTTGCCGTCTATCAGCGCTTCAACCTGACTGGCGTCAACCTTGGGTGCCAGCAAGTCGATAAAGGCCCGGAAAGCGTCCATCGCGGCATCGGGACTAGCCGGCGACGAACCGTTAACCGCAGGCACGCTAGGCGTGCTTACGGCTGCCGGGATATCGTCGGAACTGTCGGGCGTCTGGACGTTGCCGTTGCTGAAGCAAGCATGCAGGCTGCCGTCACGTTCGACCATCACCCACTTGCCGGACACCTGGCACTTATCGCAGTAGTAGTGCGTGTCACGACTGGTGTCGTGACCCCAGTAAAGGTCATTGCGCTTGCAGGTGCGGCAGGCCTTGCGCGCCGTGCGCTGCGAGTGCTTGACCAGTGTTTCAGTAGTCATAGCCTTCTCTCTCTCTTGAGCGCCCTAGCGGGCATGGCAGGCGCCCCGCGATAAGCGGGGCGCCACCAAACGCGCTAGGTCACCGCAGGTGAGTTGATGTCCATTCCAGGATCTCGGCCTGCTCGTGACCGTCCCAGAGCAGCAAGGATGCCGCTTCGGACTCGGACATCGATCCGTCCGGGTAGCCGGGGAAGTGCTGATCACACGAGTAGACATCCGTGTACTCAGTCTCGCCGCGGTAAGCGAAGATCACTTGCGTGTACCAATTGGCCTTGCTCGGAATGCCGCAGGTGCAGGTATCAATCGCCATAGCCGTTTCGCTCTCTCTTGATTCACTGCCCGAGCGTATGACTCGGGCAGTCCCGGCCTAAGACAGGCAGTCGCCCGACTGCCCCAGACCGTTTCAAGAGTTAGAGAGTGCTGAGCCCGCACTGTGACGTTTCAGGGCATCCAGTCCAGGCTCGGCGGTTCACTCACGGTTTAGCTACCGGCTGCACACTCGGGACCTAGCTCCCGATGGCTGTTCAGTTGTCAAGATCCAGGTGGTCCGGCCGGTCCGCGGTGTCCCGCTTCCCTGCCGTCCGTGTCGTGCAAACACGAGCCTAGTCATGGTCATGACCTAACGCAACCCTTAGGGGTGATGTGAACGACAGCAACATGGTATGCGCAGGTCAGAGGGCATACGCAAGCTGTGACCACAGCCTGCTAGCACCTGTTAGGGTAGGACATGACCATGGTCGGCAAGTACCGGGAGGGGTGGCTCAGGAGAGGGCAGGCAGCCATCGTGAGGCACGCTGCCTGGCACCCATAGCCAAGGGCAGGGCACGCACTGGTGAGCGTCGCAGCGTGGCACCCGGGCACATGTCGGCTGGCCGGGCGGCATGACTGGCTAAGGAGTGCAAGCACGCTTGGGTGCATGGCGCAGATTGGGTGCCGAGCGTAAGCGGAGGCACCCTCCGCATGTGACCTTAGCCCCCGTTAGGTCCGACTGTTGAGTGCTCAACTACCCTCCGTGTGGCCTGATGGGCACCTACTGAGCCACTGGACTGGCCTGCTGGTAGGTCCGTAAGCAGTTGCCGGCATTCGCCGGCCGATGGCCGTGGAAACCCGGGGTGCCTTACCGCGAAATTTTTGTTAGCACCCCTAGCTAGCAGCGCAAACGCGGCCCGTCCGGGGTTTCGGGAAACCCCTTCCCGGCGAGTCGTCCTGCCCTGGCCTGTCCCGGCCCTGTAGGCTTTGCCCGAAGCCCTGTCTTTTCAGGGCTCGCCCGCACCCTCCCCCGGGCCTTCTGACTCTCTCTCTTGGGCCCGGGGGAGGGCTCCGCCACCGGCCGGGCAGGGGAGAACCTGTGAGCACCAGGCGCGACGGCTTTGCCGGGGACTTCCCCGGCATGAGCATCGTCTGGGCGCTGCTGGCCATGGTCGCGGTCGGCTGGCCGTGGATGGTCTGGAACGCCCACGACCACCCGTGGGGCATGCTCGTGCTCGGGGTCGTCTGGGACGGCCTGATCGCTGCGGCGATCGTCCTTGCGATCGCCGACCGGGTTGCAGGCCGGAAGGGCCGGTAGCCCCTGACCTGGAAAGGCTTCGGCGCGTCGGCTGGGTGGGATGATGGTCATGTCCTAACATCGAGACATGGACCTGGAAGATTACGACGAGAGCTACGGGCTGGGTCACGGCTTCCATGTCGTTGACCAGTTCCACATTGACCTGCCGGAAGAGATCGACCCAACGGCGGGGTTCGACCCGAACGGCTACCACGTCTACCTCCTGTGGGAGAACAGGTATGACAAGGCGCCCGTCTACGTCGGCAGCTCCGGGCGGGTCATCGGCAGGCTGGGCGACCACGTCGGCTCTCGCCGGAACAAGTCACCAGTTTTCAACTCCACAGTGCCCATCGCCTGGATCACGCTCCGCTCATGCGAGTCCAGGGCAGAGATGCTTGCGGTTGAGGAGCAACTGATCCAGGCCTACAGGCCCAAGTTCAACAGCCAGGGACTCGGGCGGCAGGTCACGAAGTCTCAAGCAGCCTAGCCCCTGACCTGGGCTTATATAATCGTTACAGAACTGCAACCGAACCTAGCCGTCCAGATTCGGGACTTTTCGTCGTCCCTATCTATGTAAGGCAAAGCTGGCTAAGCCCTTCTCGAGCTGGTTATCAACCGGCTGGAGCCCCAGCGGAAGCCGGTTGATCATCTAAGGGTGGCCAGCAGAACCGCCTTGGGGCGGTTCTGCCTTCTGGGCTTTAACCGGCTAGGGCTTTAGGGCTGGTCAGCTTCTTAGCTAGCTAGAAGGTTAGAACATCCTTACCCCTCTCGGGGGTCTTTTCTCCGTTGCAAGCGACCGCGCCAGCGGTCGCGTTTTCCGTCTGAGGCGAGGGATCGCTTGGCCAAGGTAATCGAGCACGCCACGGATCGGTGCACGGCCATGACCAGCGCCAGCGACCGCACCGAGCGGTGCAAGAAGGCGCCCATCAAGGGCGGCACGGTCTGCCTCACGCACGGGGGGAACTTGCCTAACGTCAAGCGCTCGGCGGCATTCAGGCTGGCCAGGACGGACGCGGAGCGCAAGGCGATGCAGCGCCTCCGCGACAAGTTCGGCACCACCTCCACCACCGATGCGATCGCCGAGATCGACAAGCTGGCGAACGAGGCGATCGTGTTCAAGGACATCTGCCGGGACAAGCTGATCGAGCTTGACCAGGTCCGCTACGAGGGCAAGGCGGGCGAGCAGCTCCGGGCCGAGGTCGCGCTCTACGAGCGCTCTCTGGACAGGTGCAACGTCATCCTGTCCAGCTACGTCAAGCTGGGCATCGCCGAGCGCAAGCAGAAGCTCGACGAGGCCGAGGCCCTGCTGGTGGTGGGAGTGATCAAGGCGGTTCTCAACCGCCTGAAGCTGACCGCCGAGCAGAAGGTGATCGCCGGCCAGGTTGTCCCCGAGGAGCTTCGGGCCATCTCCGCGGCGGCGCAGTGAGGCGGCTCGTCGTCCGGTGGACGGACGACTCCGTTGAGGAGTTCAGGGCCGACTCTGTCAGGATCTTCGACGGGGTCCTGCACGCCTACCAAGGTCGCGTGTACGGGGCAGACGATCTGCTAGTTAGCATCCCGACCTGCAACGTCAAGCTCTGGGCATGGCAAGAGCGCTGAGGCGGCCCGTGAGGCGCCTCAGGATCGAGCTGGCGGCAATGGTCGCCTTCTGGCCGTGGTGGCTGTGAGGAACTGGCTGCTGGTCCGCAAGTTCCGCAGGCAGCTCAGGCGCAGCGTCACCTTCTCCTGCTCGCCCTGTATTGCGGGCCTGAACCGGCCGCACCGGCCGTGCTACGCGGTCTACTGCGGCTGCGAGTGCTCCCGGTAGATGCGCGACATCTTCTCCGGGGCCGCGGACCTGTTCGCCGCCTCAGAGCTTGCCGACGACCCGGTTAGCTGGACTAGCAGCCGGGCTGACGGCTTCCTCTGGTCGATCCAGCAGGATATCGCCCGCTCGGTGGCCACCAATAAGCGCACCGCGGTGCGGAGCGCCAACGGGCTCGGCAAGTCCTACCTGGCCGCCGACCTGGCGTGCTGGTGGGTTGACACCCACCCGGCAGACGACACCTGGGTCATCACCACCGCCCCGTCCGAGGCCCAGGTCCACGCGATTCTCTGGGAGGAGATGCGCGGCATCCACCGCCGCGCCCGGCTCCCTGGAGTGATCCAGCGGACTGACCGCTGGGTTATCGACGCGGTCGAGGTCGGGATGGGCCGCAAGCCGCCCGACCATAACGAGACTTCGTTTCTCGGCATCCACGCCAAGCATGTCCTGGTGATTCTGGACGAGGCGTGCGGGATTCCCGAGTGGCTGTGGCACGCGGCTGAGCGCATCACTACCTCCGGAAACTGCCGGATTCTCGCCATCGGCAACCCGGACGATCCGAACAGCCACTTCGCGCGCATTTTCGACAACCCGGACTGGCAGCACTTCAAGATCAGCGCCATGGACTCACCGAACTTCACGGGCGAGGACGTGCCGGACGAGCTGCGCGAGAAGCTGACCACCGTTCAGTGGGTCGAAGAGCGCAAGAGGGACTGGGGCGAGAACAACCCGCTCTATATCTCGGGCGTGCTCGGCGAGTTCCCGAAGGACCACGCCTGGAGCGTGGTCCGCACTTCGGACATCTATGCGTGCAGGATCGGCGCCCCCCGCTCCCGTGAGGAACTGCTTCCGGTCGAGCTGGGGGTCGACGTCGGCGGCGGCGGCGACGACACCGTCATACGCGAGCGCCGCGGCATGGCCGCGGGTCGCGAGTGGCGAGAGTCGAGCGACAAGCCCGAGACGGTCGCAAGGCTGGTCCTGCACGCCATCAAGGCGACAGGCGCCTCCGCGGTCAAGGTCGATTCGATCGGGATCGGCGCCGGGCTGGTGGGCGAGCTTCGGAACCTCAAGGAGACGGGCCGACACAGCGCCCGCGTGTTCGGGGTCAACGTCTCCGAGAAGGCGACCCGCCCCGACCTGTACTACAACCTGCGGTCCCAGCTCTGGTGGGAGTGCGGCCGGCTGGCCGCCGAGTCCAGGGCCTTCGACCTATCCCAGATGGAGAACGCCGATAAGACGATCGCCCAGCTTCTCGAACCCCGCTACGAGCACGACCTCAAGGGCAGGGTCCGGGTGGAGCCCAAGGATGACATCAGGAAGCGGACCGGCCGCTCCCCCGACAACGCCGACGCGCTCCTGCTCGCCTACTTCACGCCGAGGCACGCGGCGACGGACTGGTTCGAGCAGATGATGGGCCGCGCGGCTTAGCCTAGATCTACCCTCTTGCAATTCCTTTTCCGACGGAGGAATGAATGTCTGTCACTTCCGGCAAGGTCAATGTTGACTCTGCAACCCCTGTCCTGGTTTACCAGACCCCCGCCGGGGCCGTGACTTGCCTGGTTATCCGAGCGGGGTCAAACGTCACCCTGGGGGACTCCGGCATTACTGCCGGAATCGGCCTTTGGTGCGCCAACGCGGATTCAGCCGAGGACAACCTGGAGCCGGTGACCCTGTCCCACTTCACCGGGTCATTGTACGGGATCGCGAATAGCGCCGCGGGAAGCGACGTGTACTTTGTCGCAGCGGACATCCGCTGATGGCGACCCTAGCCGTTACGGCTGTAGCGCAGGCGGTAACCATCCCGGCCGGGACGCCTGTCACCGTCTCAGCGGCCTGCACCCTTGGGCTCACGCCCGCGGGTGCGGCTACCGGGCCGACCGTTACGGGCAACTTCACCTGGCCAGGCCTGGTGGCTCCGGGGCCAGGTGTTGCCGGTTCAACCGTGACGCTCTACGTCCAGACGGCCACCACCGCGAACCTGAACTACCTGAGCTGAGCTTAGTTGGCTTTCGGCGGCGTCGAGGTCGAGAAGGCCCGCGGAGTTCCCGCGGGGGTCGCCACCAGGGACGTCTCCGACATCGTCAACGCGATGTCCAAGGTGCTCCAGCGGAACCGCCAGGGCGGCGCCTACGACTCGGCAGCCTTCCCCCGGCCGGACGCCTGGAACGACACCATCTTCGGGCCGGGCCAGCCGTTCGCCCCCAGCGCGCTCGACCAGCCCCGCACCGACACCGGGCAGGCTGACCCGCGGCTGTGGGAGTACCCGGTCTCGTGGAACGTCCAGATCGGGCGGGACCGCCACGTCTCCTGGGACACCCTGCTCCGCGCGTCCGAGTCGCCGCTGTTCCGGGCGTGCATCGAGCTGCGCAAGACCGAGATAAGCACGCTTGACTGGGCCTTCCGCGTCAGCCCCGTGGCTGCCGCGAGGATCGCCCACAAGTCCGGCCAGTTCGAGGAGACTGTCTCCCGCGAGCTGCGCGACAAGTACCAGGACGAGATCGACCGGGCCACCGACTTCTGGCAGGTTCCCGACCGCAAGAACGGCCGGGACTTCGCCGAGTGGATCGGCCTGGCCATGGACGAGCAGCTCACCCATGACGCCCTGGCCATCTACCCGCACATGACCTACGGCGGGGACCTTCACGGCCTGTGGGTGATCGACGGCACGACGGTCATGCCGCTGTTCGACGAGACCGGCGGCCGGCCGGCCCAGCCTTACCCGGCGTACCAGCAGATCATGTACGGATTCCCTCGCGGGGAGTTCACGGCGCACGCCATCCAGCAGGACGGGCAGAAGGTCGTGCCCGGCGGGATGCTGGCCAGCCAGCTTATCTACCGCCGCCGCGTCCCGCGGACCAAGAGCCCGTACGGGTACAGCCCGACCGAGCAGGCCCTTCTGGACGGCCTGCTGTACAACCGGCGCTTCGGCTGGATGCTCGCCGAGTACACCGAGGGCAGCATGCCGGCCCAGTTCATGGAGAGCGACGGCAGTCTCGACTGGACGCCGATGCAGATCCGCGAGTACGAGCGCTGGTTCAACGACCGCTTCGCCGGCAACACCGAGGAGCGGATGCGGTTCCCGTTCCTCCCGCCAGGGCTGAAGGCCGCGGCGATGGCCCATCCTGGCGAGCGCTACCGGCCTGACTATGACCTGCACCTGGTCAAGCTGGTCGCGATGCACTTCCAGTGCACCATCACCGAGCTTGGCTTCACCGAGCAGGGCGGCCTGGGGTCGACTGGCTACCACGAGGGCCAGGAGGACATCAACTTCCGCAAGGGCCGGCTTCCGGACCTGCGCTGGTTCGGCAACCTGATCACCGCGATCAGCCGGACCTACCTCAAGCTTCCCCCTGAGCTGGAGTTCGCCTTCCTCGGCCTGGACCAGGAGGACGAGGCGGCGGCTGACCAGATCGACCAGAACCGGGTTGCTTCCGGCCGGATGACGCTGAACCAGGCTAACGCGAAGCTGGGCCTGCCTCCTTACGGCTTCAAGGAAGCCGACATGCCGATGCTCCAGACCGCCCGCGGCGTGGTGTTTTTTGACGGTGCCAGCGAGATGGCTCCCGGCGGCGTCCTGATCGAGCCGGCCAGCGAGAGCAACGAGATCGAGGGCGCCATGTCAGGCGCCCGGGTGAAGAAGCCCGGGACGGCGCAGAGCCCGACCGAGCGCCGGCCGATCGCCTCGGCTGGCGGCAAGGCGTCCAAGGACGCTACCTATGGCGACAAGTGGGCCGAGGTCGATAAGTGCCGTAAGTGGCTGGCCAAGGGCGGCCACACGCGGAAGTTCCAGTTCGATCTGATTGACCTGGACGACGCCGGGCACTTCTGCGCCGACCTGATCATTGAGGATCAGGTCGAGTTCGCCAAGGCCGGTGGTTCGGGCCCAAAAGCCAGTGGTCCGGATGGCAGCTCGACCTTGAGCTGGTCTCCGTATACGCACCCCAGCTAGCCGCTGCCCTGGGGGGCAGCGCGGACGCCGCCAAGGTGGCCGCGGACTTCATGGCCAAGTTCCCGGCCGGCATCGACGCCGTGAACGCTGAGGTATGGCTTACCTCGCACGGCACGAGCCAGGACGTCGCGGCGGCCCTGCTGCCGGTACTCGGGGAAATGTGGCAGTCGGCCCTGGAGGCAGGCGTGCAGGCCGGCTCGGAGTCGGCAGGCGTCCAGGCCCAGGTCAGCGCGCAGGAATACCAGGATCTTCTGGCCCAGCTCCAGCGCCAGTGGCTCCCCCAGATCGTGTCGACCACCGTGACCATGGTGGCGGGTGCTCTGGCCGGCGCAGCGAGCCTCACGGCCAAGACCCTGGCCGCCGCCGTAGCGGCGGCACTGGCAGACCTCAGCCGGGCCAGGCAGATCGCCATCACCGAGATCACGCGGGCGATGGCGCTGATGGCCCAGCGGATCTACCACTCCGCCGGGCACCTGCACGTCCGCTGGCAGACCGACCCGCTGGCCACCACGCCGATCTGCCAGCTCTGCCTGGATAACGAGGCTGCCGGGCCGTGGCCGCTGGGCGTCCCGTTCCCCTCCGGAGCGCCCTACCCACCGCAGCACCCCGGCTGCCGGTGCGCCATCGTCCCCGCCTAAAGGAGTCAGATTTGGGTGAGCTTCACCTGCCGGACGGCACGGTCTATATGACTGACTCGACCACGGCAGAACAGCAGACCTGGGACGGCGAGACGGTCGCTGGCGTGCTCATCAAGTCTGTCGCCGAGCGCCGGTACACGCTGACCATGGGCTACCCGGCCGACACGCTGGACGCCGCGGTGGCCCGCGACGGCCACCTGGACTTCGCCAGCGTCGCCGAGGTCGAGAAGGCCGCGTGGGGCTTCATGGCGAACGGCCCGGAGGTCGGACTGTTCCACGAGGACGGCACCGAAGGCGCCGGCCAGATCGTCGAGTCCTACATCTACCGCGGGCCTGACTGGACGATCGAGGCACCAGATGGCACGAGTCAGGTGATCAAGTCGGGCGACTGGCTGATCGGGACCGTCTGGTCCGAGGACGCCTGGGCCGGCATCAAGGCCGGCGAGATCGGCGGAACCTCCATGCAGGGCAAGGCTTCCCGCCGCGCCCCCAGCCCTGCCGACGTAGCGAAGGTGCTGAGGACCAAGCGTGCCTGACATCATCCCGACCGAGCTGCTGGACATCAGCGTCGTCCGTCAGGACGGCGTCAAGCAGCCAGCGTCCGGCTTCCCGATCCTGCTCATGAAGTCTGCCGCCGAGAAGGCGGTCAACGCGGTGGGCGGGATCGACGGGAAGCCTGACATCGCCGGCGCGACCGGCGTGCTCCAGGCGATCGCTCGGCTCATCCAGTCTGAGGCCGCCGAGATGGCCGTGGGCGCGACCGGCGAGCTGCACGACATCCAGACCCTCTGCGAGGCAGCCTCCCTCATCTCCTACTTCCGCAGTAACGAGATGTGGGGCGACGAGGACGACGGCGAGACGCTGAAGGGCGCCGGCCTCGTGTTCAAGGCGCACCGCAAGTTCTCCTCGGACGAGCGCACCAGCCTCGCATCCGAGGGCAACGCGCTGCCGGACGGCAGCTACCCGATACCCGACGAAGATGCGCTGCACCGCGCGGTAACCCTGGCCCGGAGCGGCCACGGCGACGTGGCCGCGGCTAGGCGCCTGATCGCAAAGCGAGCTAAGGAGCTTAAGGTGCCAAACCCGCTGGCCGGCGACACCAAGAAGGACGCCCATGAAGGCACTGATCTGCCAGGTGTGCGGACTGCCGATGGCGATGTGCCCGGGGCACCCGAAGCCCGCGCCGCCGCCGAAGGCGTGACCAAGACTTCCGGGGAACCAGCCCCGGTGCAAGGCGCCGCCGCCCCTGAGGGCGACGCCGCAACCCAGATCGAGAAGGCCGTAGCAGAGGCGACCAAGGCTTCCGAAGAGCGCATGAAGGCGCTGGAGGCCGAAGTGGCGAAGATGCGGAGCACCCCCCTACCTGGCGGGCCGATGCTCGCTCCCACCGCTGCACAGCGGGACGAGCGGGAGAAGGCCGGGAACCTGGCGAAGGCGGCGCACTTCCGCAGCCTGGCCGACAAGGTTCAGGACCGTCAGCTCGCCAGGTACTACCGCGAGCAGGCCGCGGCGGCTGAGACCGCCGTCCAGGCCTGACGCCATCATGGTCAGGAGATAACCACATGGCACGAAGTCCTCTGCTTGAGGAGATGTTCTCCGACGCCTCGGACTACCGGGAGCGCGGAGAGCGCCTGGAGGCGCTGAAGTCAGCCCTCCTCGCATCGGTCGAGCGTCACGACGCCGGCCGCGACGGCTTCATTCACCACACCGCCTACGGGGATAGCTACAACGGCGGCGAGATCGGCATCGTCAAGAACGCGGGTCCCGACCCGCGTACCGAGAAGATCGCGATGCTGGCCGAGCGCTTCGGTCAGGTCAGCAAGTCGCTGAGCGCCGACGAGCAGGGCGCCGTCTCGGCCGCTCTCGACGAGCTGCGCCTGATGCAGGACGACCTGTCCAAGGACATCACGGTCGCCAGCCCCGGCAACCTGCACCCGTACGACCTCGAAACCCCGGCCAAGCAGCTTGTGCCGCGGTTCACGCCGCTGCGCAACGAGCTGTCGCGGACCAAGGGCCAGGGTGTCGCGCGTGAGTACAGGCGCATCCTGGGCTACACCAACACCGGCATGGGCGGCGTCGCCAACCTGACCCCGTTCTTCAACTCCGAGACCGACACCAACACCTTCGGGTCGCTGGCCCTGCGGCGCGGCGCCAAGATTTCCTACGCCATGGACGTGAAAACCCTTGGTTATGTGGAGATGTCGCTTTCGGACCTTGTTACGTGGAAAAGCCAGTTTTCCAACCTCGGGTTCGAGAACACGCGCGCGCTGTCCCAGATGGCGCTGCTCTGGGCCCACATGCTGGGCGAGGAGCGGGCCATGCTGTACGGCCGGGGCTCCGGTTCCGGCTATGAGGGCGTCGTCGCGGCCCCCACCTATGCCGCGATCAACGCGACCGGCACAGGCGCGACCATCCCGACCGGCATCTACAAGGCCAAGGTGACCTCGTACACCGGCCAGGGCGAGTCCCTGCCCGGCACTGAGGTAACCTCAGCCGCGGTCACCGCGGGTCAGCACCTTCAGATCCCGCTGACCGTCCAGCCGACCGGGGCGGTCGCCTACGGGGTCTACCTGACCGCGTCGGGTGGCGCCACCAACACCGAGACGTTCCAGGGGTTCTTCGTCCCCACCGTCAGCCCCAACACGATCGACCTCACGTCGTACGTGGCTGGCGGCGCGGTCGTGCCATCCGCTGACGGCTCGGCGATCGCCAGCGCCTACGACGGCTTCCTGTCGGTCCTGTCCGACCCGGCACAGGCGGGCTACTTCGCCCGGTTCGACAGCGCCTACGCGGGCAAGTCGGTCTACACCACGGGCGGCGCCAACAACATCGGCGACCAGCCCTGGCAGGATGCATTCGCGGCGATGTTCGCCGCGAACTACGCCGACCCCGACGAAGTCTGGGTCAACGTCCAGCAGAGGCGCCAGCTCGCCGACTTCGTCCGCAACGCGGGCACCGGGGCGGCTGCCTACCGGATCACGATCCCGGAGGCCGGCGCGAATGACGTGCGCATCGGCGCCATCGTCACGGGCCTGCACAACGAGTCGAGCCCGACCGACAAGGTGGTCGACCTGCGGGTTCACCCCTACATGCCGCTGGGCGCGAGCCTCATCCGGAGCCGCGTGCTGAACATCCCCAACTCGGGGATCGGCGACACTTCCGAGGTCATCTCCGTCCAGGAGTACATGGGCGTCGACTGGCCCGGCCTCCAGTTCACCTACGACGCTTCGACGTACTGGTACGGCTCGCTGCTGCACTACGCGCCGAAGTGGTCGGCCGCCATCCTCGGCCTGAGCTAACCCCTCGTTCCAGGGCTCGCCCCCCGGCCTCCGGGCCGGGGGGCAGTCCGCTAGCCCCGTAAGGGAGTAGTACATGGCATACCTGGACTCAGCGGGCAACGTCGACCCCACCGCAGGGGCGATCGTCCGCGAC
>WNGL01007405.1_pt1 | contig 13984 bp, 11 predicted proteins | sample 5400591 | NCBI WGS metagenome assembly WNGL01 (sample SAMN13153377, study PRJNA577476) | soil metagenome | isolation source: 80 cm soil or saprolite under Garry oak tree replicate 1 | place: USA:California | collected 2016-06-15
GAGGCGGTAGGGATAGCGCTCGGGTGGCGCGCTTACACGATCGAGCCTGCTTCTCTCCTCCGAGGTCAATTCAAGCGCAGCGGCAGGCAGATTCTCCTCCAGTTGCGAGAGGGTGCGGATTCCCAGGATCACACTGCTGACGATTGGTTGAGAACGCAACCATGCCAGCGCGACCTGAGCGACGGTTGCACCATGAGCTTGCGCAATCGCCTGGACAGTCTCCAGGACGGCCCAATTGCGCTCGGTGTTCCGCCGCTCCCATGCCTCTTCCGTATCACTTCCTGTGGTCGCAATGCGCCCCTCGGTAGCGGCTTGAGGACGCCGGTTGCGTTGATACTTGCCCGAGAGAAATCCTCCGCCCAGTGGTCCCCATGCGGTAATGCCGATGCCTTCGCTGGGACAGAGATCACTAAACTCATCTTCAATATCGCGATTGATCAAGCTGTACTGATATTGTGCGGCCACAAAGCGCGTCCAATGGGAGGCATCACTGAGGCCCAACGCTTTCATCACCTGCCAGGCCTTGAAGTTCGAGACGCCAATGTAGCGTACTTTCCCTGCTCCCACCAAGTCATCGAGTACGCGTAGGGTTTCTTCCAGGGGAGTCAGCGTATCCCAGGCATGGAGGTAATACACGTCAATGTAGTCGGTTTGCAGCCGGCGCAGACTGGCATCGATGGCGTGTAGAATGTGATAGCGAGACAGGCCGCTGTCGTTTGGCCCCGTCTGGGGCGAAAAATGTACTTTGGTGGCCAGGACGATCTGGTCACGTTTGCCCTTGATGGCCTGCCCAACGATTTCTTCAGAGCGTCCACTAGCATAGATATCGGCCGTATCGAGAAAATTGCCGCCCGCGTCGAGAAAGCGGGAAATGATGCGTTCGGCTTCAGCAGGTGGAGTGCCCCGCTCACTCTCTTCTCCAAAAATCATGGTTCCCAGGCACAGGGAAGATACAAGCAGGCCACTACGGCCAAGTTGTTGATAGTTCATGGATATTCTGCTCCTTTCCCTTCTTCATTATAGAATATTATCAACGCTCAGGAGAAGGGAGAAAGGGGAGAACCATTCAAATAAGAGACAGGTCAGGATAACCCGACCTGACAAGCAGGAGGAGAGAAACAGAAAAAACTTCTCCAATCTTACTTTTTTCTTACTCTTTTTGAACGGCTGTTCCCGCGTGATGGGTCTTTTCTCTCATCTGTTGCTCGATAAGATGTGGCATAATGAAGCATGCACACCCCAAAAACGTACTCTGACAACACTTACAAATGGAATAAGCACAGATTCGAGGTATAATCTATGACGCAGGAAAAACAGGAGACCCGCGAAGAAGAGGTTGCTCGCGTTCGTAGTTATCTGGCAAGTCAGGCAATGCGTCGTACACCAGAGCAGCTTGTCGAAGCATTGCGAGAGGCGCACCACCAGTTTCTGGCAGCAAATGCTGCTGTCCCTGACAACGCCTTTCGCACAACGCCAAAAGATGGGGAATGGTCTGCGGCTGATGTCCTGGCGCATGTTCGTACTATTGCGGCCATCGACGAACGGTCGATCTGCGGCGTGATTGAGCGCGGCGAGCAGCCGGCGAATATGGATGATGCGCTTGAGCAGGCTCCAACGAATGCTACACGAGAGCAACTGCTCACAGATATCGAAGCACTCCGCGAACGGTTGATTGCAGCCGTGCTTCGCGCAGACCCCCAGGCTCACCTCGACGTCGTCTGGGGACACAATGAGTTCGGCAACATGAACTGGCGTGAATGGCTCCTTTTCGCTCGTGTCCATACGCTCGATCACACTCGTCAGATGCAGGCAATCGCTGCGATATTGACATCAACGCACCAGCCATAGAGGAGAGAGAAGCAGATGAAGCTGGCAATACAGTTTGGGGTCTCTACATATACCTCCTCGAACGAGGACTGGGCATCTGCGCTCACCTATGCAGTCGAAGCTGAGCGTTTAGGGGTAGATTCGGCCTGGACTGCGGAAACGTGGGGGTATGATGGGGCGACGCCTCTGGCCTATCTCGCGGCAAAGACCACCAGGATACGGCTTGGGACAGGCATTCTGCAGGTCGGCACTCGTACTCCTGCCCTGACAGCGATGACCGCTATGTCTCTGGCATCCCTCTCCGGAGACCGCTTTCTCCTTGGATTGGGCGTCAGCGGGCCGCAGGTGATCGAAGGATGGCATGGGGTGCGATTTGCCCGGCCGCTCCAGCGTTTGCGGGAAACCGTTGAGATTGTGCGTAAAGTCACACGAGGCGAACGCCTTGTCTATCACGGGGAAGTGTATCATGTACCTCTCCCTGAAGGTGAGGGCAAAGCTCTGACCTCAAGCGCCCCGCCGCGACCGGACCTGCCTGTTTACCTGGCAACGCTCGGCCCCAAAAACCTGGAACTCACCGGTGAACTGGCCGACGGCTGGCTCGGCACTTCCTTCATCCCTGAACATGCCTCCCTGTTTTTCGATCCCATCTCTGCCGGGGCTACACGAGCAGGTCGCACTCTCGCTGATCTTGATTTGCAAGTCGCTGCCGGAGTGGTTGCCTTCTCTGACGACGTTGAGAGCCTGATCGCTCCCCGTAAGCCAGGTCTCGCGTTTACACTTGGGGCCATGGGATCACGGCAACATAATTTTTATAACGATGTGTATCGACGCGCTGGATATGCGGATATAGCGCTTGAGGTGCAAGACCTGTGGTTCAAAAAGCAGCGCGAAGCGGCTGCGGCGCGTATTCCAGATGAACTGGTCCTCAAAACCAATCTCATCGGCACGCAAGAAATGGTGCGCGAGCGGCTCCGCGTCCACCAGCACGCTGGAGTGAACACGTTGCAGGTGAATCCTGACGGGCAGACCCTGGATGAGCGACTGGCAACATTGGCGCAGTTGGTAGAACTCGTGAATGAGATCAACGCTGAGCCTTGAAACAAGGGTAAGCTAGAAGAAGTTTTTTCCTTTTCCGTATGCTATGATGATCGAGCGACAAGAAGCTGACCATCTCATTTGCTAGAATTGCCGAAATGAGATACAGAACGAGATAAGGTAACGTTAATGTGTAGAAACATCAAGACGCTCTTCAACTTCGAACCGCCAGTGGCCGAAGAAGAGATTCGTGCGGCCTCATTACAATTCGTGCGAAAGTTGAGCGGCTTCAACAAACCATCGAAAGCCAACGAAGCTGCATTCCTTGCTGCCGTTGACGAGATAGCAGCAATCTCCAGCAACCTTCTCAGTTCGCTCGAGACGAACTCCCCACCGAGGAATCGCACAGAAGAGGCTGCCAAAGCGCAGGCACGCGCTGCTCAGAGGTTTTCTAAGTAACCCTGGGGTGGACAGAGGACGGAGCAATCATGAAAGATATTGTTTTCTCCAGTACCTCTCTTACCCTCGTTCTTTCCTGGTCTTTCCATCTGCGAACGACAGGCCCTTCGCTCCGAGGGCTTGACGGAGCTTCTTAATAGCATTTGGCCCGATGCCATGGAGCTGCTTGAGCTCTGTTTCGCTGACTTTGGTTAACTGCTCGAGTCGCAGGTAACCGGCTCCGTGAAGCGCCCGTTGTGCAGGCCTGGCTAGGTCAATGGGGAGGTCACTTTCCTGTTGTGTCATAATATTTTCATCCAACGTTGTGAGCTACGGCAGCACGAATGAGCTCTTTCAAAGCAGACTCATCAACTGCATCGCCCTCATGGAAATCTATCGCTCGCGTTTTTTTAGCATCAAGGCCAGCATTGAAGAGTGCATGCGGATCTTCCAGGAAAGCGCCTTGAAAAAAGTTCATTTTTACTGTTTTCTTGAAAGTGCCGACAGAACAAACAAGCCCCTGGTGAGACCATACCGCGGTATCCCACTTCCATTCCTCAGTGATGTCGTGGGCGGCCTCGTGGATAAGGTTGCGCAGCCGGGCGAACATTTGACCGCGCCAGTCGGCAAGTTCTGCAATTTGTTGGTCGATACGTTCAGATGGATTCATGTACTTCTTTCTCCTCGCTCTTTTCTTCAAGCTCTGCAAGTCGATCCATGGTTCCGGTTGCTCCTTCCTCCATACCCGACCGAAGCATCCCGTCTACCCTTTCTCTCGGAGAAATCCTACCATGTGAGATCGTTGAGGTCAAGCATACGCATAGCCTGACCGACCAGCTTTCGCGTTAGCAGCAATGCCGCCTCAGGGGGAGGTCCTTCCCGTTCGTGACGCTGCTCATAACGCTTTCATGACGCTTCCTGCTCATACTAGCAGCAGAGAGAACGAGGTGTAGCCAGTCGTGGCAGGAGCGAGGTCTCGTGGAGCGCGTCGGACCAGGCTGGAATACACGAAGACGAGGAAACAAACAAAAGGAGTAGTATGTTATGGCACAGCTACAGATAGTCTACCTCCTGCGACCGGGAACCCAGGAGCGCTGGCGACGTCTTTGCCAGGAGCTAGCCGGACCACGCCTCGACCAGTTGGAAGCGTGTTGCCGGCAAGCAGGCATCACCCAGGTGCAGGTCCGGCTGGTGCAATTGCTCCATGGGGAACTCATGTTCATGACACTGCATACGCAGGAGCCGCAACAGACCCTGCAGGAACTGGCGACCTCCAGGCGTCCGTTTGATCGCTGGCTGCGAGAGCAGCTTCAGGCCTTGCTGGGATGGACCTTGCAGGAGGTGCTGGCTGACCCGCAAGGGGATCTGATCTTCGCCTGGTCAGCCGAACGAAGTGAAGGTGAGGAATGAGAATATGCGATATATGCAACAAATGCAGTCCGGGACCACACCGGTGCCAGGAGTCCCGGATGGTGTTCTGGTCGGACAAGCCCTTACAGGCGATGAGCGCGCCTTTGCGACTCTGGTGGAGCGCTACCAGGATCCCTTACTCGGCTATATCCGCGGCATGCTGAAAGACGGCGAACAGTCCTCTGATGTGCTGCAGCAGGTTCTCCTCCAACTGTATATCTCTTTGCCAACGCTCAATAGGCAGACGCGACTCAACGGGTGGCTGTTTCGGGTCGCACATAATCGCTGCATAGATGAGTTACGCAAGAGGTACCGCAGTAACGTAGTGTGTTTCTCGGCGTTGGAGCGGGAAAGTACTGAAGAGGAGCTCTCGCCGGTAGAGCGCATAGCGGACTCTCAGCCCTTGCCAGAGGAAGTTGTAGTGCAGCAAGACCTACACGATAGGTTGCGACGGGCCATCGACGTACTTCCTCCAAAGGTTCGCCGGGTTGTGCATCTGCGCTGTGGGAGGGACCTCAGCTTTGCTGAGATCGGGCGTCTCCTCAAGATGCCGGAGACCACAGCGAAAACCTACTTTTACCGGGCACGCCCTCTGCTAGGTGCTGCCCTTGCCAGGGGTGTGCAGGGTGCGTCCACCTCCTAGTACAGCATCTTTTGACGATCCAACCCATGCTTTCTTTCACTCTCCCCTTCCAGAAGTCGACGAAGGATTGACCAGGATCGGCTGCCGAACTATGTCAGAGGTACTCATGTTTGCTTCCTTTCTTCATTTGCTTCGATAGACTCGATTTGCTTCGATATACTCGACCGATTTGCGTTCACGCATGAGGCCGTTCAAGACTGATTGACACATTCGCTTACAGCTCAAAGACGCCTTCGACCTGATCACGTTGCTCACACATCCCTCCATGAGGGAAAACCTTCTCGTTTTGTATCGGCAATGAGCGCCCCGGTATCGATGGCCATCCCGTCCTGAGCGGCCTACATTGAGCCGGTATTGGCCCAGATACGCAGACCGCTCACCTTGTTTAGCTGCCACTGCCGGTCGGGATGAACTGCGTCATGACCGACTTGACGCGATTGGAGGGGATGGCGAAGCCCACGCCATTGGCGGGTGTATTAAACTCGGGATCGATCGCGGTAAGCGTGGGAATACCGACTACGTTGCCCTGCAAGTCGACCAGGGCTCCTCCACTATTGCCCAGATTAATCGCGGCATCGGTCTGAATCGCATTCTGGATCGTCGCTCCGCCTTGCCCTTCGGAGACGCTGCGTTTGAGGGCACTCATGGTGCCGTTGGTCACCGTCTGCGTAATCCCCAGCGGGTTGCCGATGACCAGCACCTCTTGTCCCACTTGCAACTGAGCAGAGTTTCCCAGCGTCGCCACTGACAACCCCCCTTGCGGCACAGCTATTTTGAGGATCGCCAGATCATCGGCCACATCCGCCCCGGTGAGCTGTGCCGGTTCTTTGGTGCCGTTGGAGAGCATCACCTGGATGGAGAGGGCTCCACTGACCACATGGTTGTTGGTGACGATGTAGCCCCGGCTATCGATGATCACACCTGAGCCCAGTGCCGCCCCTTGTGCCAGGGTGACGTAGACCTCCACCGCGCTTGGTTTCACCTTCGCCACGACGGCTTCTTGCACCGTATCGAGCGTGGTTGCTGTCGGGGCGGGAGCGGTGGTTGCCGCAGGGCTGTTCTTCGCGCTGGCGAAGACCCAGCCCGCGAACCCCCCGATGACGAAGATGATGGCGAGCAGAAGCGTCAAGCCGATGAGCACGACAGGTGTGTGCCTCAATACATTTGACCCAACCAACTACACCTCGTTTTCTCTGCTGTTAGTATGAGCAGGAAGCGTCATGAAAGCGTCATACTGGCATCAGACAGGACGATGTGCAGTCGATTGTGGAAGGAGCGATGCGGCTCCCACCACAAGAGACGCACTTTCACGCTTCATCATCTGTGTAGTATGTTTACTGCAAGTACAGAAAGAGATCATATCGTTCTGAGAGAGGAATTGGCTCTTTGGCCTTATTCGCAGTAGCCGCAGGGCGCTAACGCTCTCGGAAGAAATCAAGAGCAGGCATTCACGAAGATGCTCATGACGCTTGTGTCTCATACTACCAACAAAGAGGCAGGAGAACATCTGACGAGATGCAGGGTTAAGAAGAAAGAGAGTCCCTCCTGCTCGATTAAGGCTCCCTTTTCACACAGCCTCTTCAGGAGGAAGGAGATCATGATGAATACACACATCTCTACGCAAGAACAGGATGAAATGACTGTACGCCCTGACGCGATGGTGACGGATCTGGAGGGACTGGCTGCAGGTGGCTTTACCTCTGAGGAAATCGTCTCATTGCTCTGGCTCCGACAGAGATACCAGACGGGGGCAGTGACCGCGTTGTGCTGGTGCGCCGCTGGGAGTTCCTCAAGCTCCTCGTTCTTACTGGCAAGTTGGACGTGTAAGAAGGCAAGTCTATCTCTTCCAGGTGGAAGGAGGAAGCGTCATGAGCAGTGACTTGAGCGGCGGCCAGGCCTAAGGAGCCTGCTGGGTGATTGTCACAGGAGCATCCTCCCTCGCCCCTAACCCGCGCAACGTCGCCTTCTGCGCCTCGGAGAGTCCTCTGATCCCCGTGATATCGAGCCGTTCATAGGGTCGGTCGCGTTGCAGCGTTCGTAGGTGCTCGCCGTTCTCGAGATTCCACACCTTGATGGTACTGTCATCGCCGCAACTGGCCAGCATGCGGCCATCGGAGCTGATCCTGAGCGACTGGACCGCTCCCTGATGCGCCTCTCGCATCATCAAACACTCCCCATGCCGCACGTCCCACCAGCGCAGCATCCCGTCGCTGCCTCCACTGACCAGCAGATCTCCGAGCTGACTCCAATCCACGGCAAACACACTCCCAGGATGCCCATTCAAGGCTTGCAGGCGCTCCCCGCTGTGCGCATCCCACACGAACAGCTCCCCTCTACCTCCGCCACTACTGGCCAGGCGGGTGCCATCGGGGCTCCATGCCACGCTCGCGACCAGGCCATTATGCCCTTGCAGCCTCTGAAGTAGCGCGCCGTCGGAGACCTCCCACAGGCACACGCTGCCATCATCGCCACCGCTGGCCAGCCGCGTGCCGTCCGGACTCCAGGCCACGCGACGGATCCTGGTCGGGTGCGCGCGGCCAACCCAGCGGCGGATGTGCGCTGCTACATCCCACACCTGCACCCCATGCAGATGGCTTCCACTGGCCAGTAGCCGCCCATCCGGACTCCATGCTATGCCCAGGAAGATGGTGTCGGAGCTGTCGGGATCTCGAAGGATGTGGACACTGGCTCCCGTGGTCGGGTCCCACAGCTCAATGGCATTGCCCGTCCCGCTGCTAGCCAGGAGCCGACCATCCGGACTCCACGCCACCCCACGAACGTTCCAGCGATGTCCGCGCAACACCCTGGGCTGCGTCCCCCCTCCTTTCCCGACCACATCCCAGATGGTCACCAGCGTATCAGAGCCTGCACTGGCAAGCTGAGTGCCATCCGGACTCCAGGCCACGTCGTAGAGGGAGACCGCATAGCCCCGTATGATGCGCACGCACTGCCCACTTTCGACGTCCCACACCCGCAAGGTGCCATCTTCACTGCTACTGAGCAGACTCCTGCTGTCGGGCGTGAAGGCGATTGCGTACACAGCGGCGGTGTGCCCATGCAGCGCTGTGCGAGAGTTGCCTTGCTCGACCCCCCAGAGCCAGATCATTTCATCAAAGCCGCAACTGGCTACGGTGCGCCCATCGGGGCTCCAGGCCACCGCCCGCACCCGGTCTGTATGCCCCGTAAGCGTCTGGCGCACGCGTCCGCTGGCTACGTCCCACAGCTTGACCGTCTGGTCCAAGCTCCCGCTGGCCAGCTGTGTACTGTCGGGCGCAAAAGCCAGTCCCAATACCCAGTTGGTATGCCCTGCGAGCGTCTGCACACACATGGCGGGCTGTGTCCCCTGCATCTGCCACAACCGAATGCGTCCATCGAAGCCGCCACTGGCGAGTAGACTTCCATCCGGACTCCAAGCCACCGTGTACACCGGACTAGGAGGTCCAAGTAGCATCTGCAGGTTCGTGCCGGATGTCGCATCCCAGAGCCGGACGATCGTATCATCTCCTCCGCTGGCGAGCATGCGTCCATCGGGAGCAAAGGCCAGGCTCTGGATGCTGTCGGTTTGCCAACTTGTCCAGAGCAGGGAGTGTGAGAGCCTCCCAGGCTCCTCTCCTGGCCCTGCCTGTCCCCCAGACAGGGTGCCACGCTCCAGGTCCCACACTTTAATGGTGCCATCCCAGCTTCCGGTGGCCAGCAGCCGTTCATCCGGGCTGAAAGCGAGGGTAGACACCGTGTCGGTATGCGCCTGCCAGACCAGGTGCAAGCTCTGGCCTCCCTGCTGCCACACCCGCATTTCCCCCCGCCAGCTGCCCGCGGCCCAGTACTCTCCGTTCCTGCTGATGGCCACCGACCGGGCGGCATTAAAAGCCTCGGTAAAGACGGTATCGCGAAGCGTGGCCCCGGCAAGGGAGGCATCCTGCATCTCGACGCCTTGCAGATGCACGTCGCGCAGCACCTGGTGCGACAGATCGAGGCCACGCAGGTCTCCCCGAAGCTCGCGCAGCAGCGCCACCAGGTTGGTCGGTCCATACCCTTGAGTGTCCTCTTCCCAGGTGCGAACCTGATCGAGCAGGAAGAGCAACCGCTCCTCCACGTCGGTGTGCCCCTGGGAAGCGCTCTGCAGACTGGCGAGCAGGGGGGCCAGGAGCAGGCGCTCCTGGATCTGCCGCACGTATTCCTTGGCGGTGGCCTGAGAGAGCCCATGCTCGATGAGGCGCGAGAGCCGACCCTGCTGGATCTCTCGGGCCGCCTGCTCGACCAGATGCGCGGTCACGTACTCCAGCACCACCGATTGCAGCGTGAAACTACCCGGGCGGTGCCATCGCTCGATCAGGCTGCGTCGGTGTAGCCCATCGATGGCTTCCAGCACCTGCCCCGGTGAAAGCCTTGCCACCAGCAGGGCGTGCAGCTCCTTCAAGGTCACCGGCTCGCGCACAATCGCCAGCCAGTAAAGGAGCGTCTGTTCCAGGGTCGAGAGCCGAGCGAATTGCTCGTCGAGCAGGTCAGCGAGGTTGCCAAAAACCAGCGTGTCCTGAGCGAGGAAAGGGCCGATCGCGTTCCCGAAGAGATCGGCGATGGTCTCCGCCACGATTTTGAGGGCCAGGGGATTGCCCTCATACCGCTCGACGAGGCGCGCCCGCTCCTCTGGGGAGCCGACCAGCTCGTGCTCGGCCAGCAACTGCTCGCAAGCAGAGGCCTCCAAACCGACCAGGCGCAGCGAGCGCACCGGGGTGCGGCTGCCCTCCAACGCCCGCAGTTCGGCGGGTTTCTCCCGCGAGGTCAGCAGCAGGCAACTCTGGTGCGCCGTTTCGCCCACGAGGCGCAGCAGTCGCCCATACCCCTCGGAACCAGGCCGCAGTCGCCCCCTCACATCGCCTTCCGAGAGCAGGCTTTCCAGGTTATCGAGCACCAGCAGCACCCGCGAGGTGCGCAGCTTCTCCAGCAGGAGGCTCAGGCGTCGCTCCAGGCTCTCGGGCACCAGGGCTAGCAGCTCTGGCGAGAGCACCTGGAGGCATGCCTCCAGCAGCGCTTCGCAGGAGGGGGCATCACGGAGCGAGCGAAAGATAACGACTTCGAAATGTTCGGCGAGCCTGTGCATCACATGGACTGCCAGCGCCGACTTACCAATGCCGCCCATGCCCAGCACGCTCACCACCCGGCAGCGCTCCTGTACCACCCACTGGGCGAGCGTAGCCAATTCCCCCTCGCGCCCGTAGAAGCTGGGCACATCCAACGCGTCGCTCCACTCCACTCGTGGCCCAGCAGCAGGAGCGAGGACGTGGTCAGGGACACGAGTCTGCTCGACCTGCACTGGCTCCATGTGCACCAGCGAGGGAGACTGCTGGCTCAGCAGCGCGGAGAGCCATGACTCATCGAGCCGCACCTTCTGGTGCGCCGCTTTCCAGAAGGCACGGATCTCCTCTTCCTCGCGCCCGGCAGGAAAGGCCTGCTGCCCGACGGCCAGGGCCAGCAACGCTTTGAGGTGTTCTGCCTTGGGATAACTACTCCCAACTTCCCACTTCCCCACTCCATGGCGGGAGACGCCCAGGTGCTCGGCCATGCCCGCCTGCGTCAGCCCAATGGCGGTACGCAGGGTCAGCATGGTTTGACCAAAGGCATAGTCTCGCTCACCGTAGGAGGATCGCTTCATAAGCGCGCTCCTTTCCGCGTGGCCCACTGGCGCCAGGCCAGGGATGGGAAGTGATAGGAAGTGACATGCTAGCTGATGGACGCTGCCTTCCCTCGATATTCCCAGTATACTCATATCTGTTGGATGCGCTCTACGCGGGTCCACTTTGATTGTGAGGGTCTGGGGAATGGCTAGAGACTCCAGACTCTCCCTTTGACTTCATTCCTTTATGATAGCAGATTTGCTGATCGATGACGAGGGTTTGCTGTGTCTGTGAAAGAGGAAGCCGCATTTGCGGTCGGTGCAGAAGCTCAATTCAACAAACTACTGACTGGCCAACGGACCCGCTCTGTCAGGGGGGAGGTGCGCTCTCTTCCATCGCCCCCAACGCGCGCAACGTGGCCTTCTGCGCCTCGGTCAAGCCTCGGATCCCCGTGATATTGAGCCGCTCGTAGGGGCGGTCGCGGCGCAGCGTGCGCACATACTCGCCGCTCTCGAGGTCCCAGAGCGTGATGGCCCCGTCATCCCCGCAACTGGAAAGCCTCCGGCCATCGGGGCTCACCCGGAGTGACTGGACCCCACCGGGATGCCCCTGGCGCATCGTCACGCACTCCCCACGCTGCACGTCCCACCAGCGCAGCATCCCGTCGCTCCCTCCACTGACGAGCAGGTCTCCCAGTTCACTCCAGGCGACGGCAAACACGATACCGGTATGCCCACTCAAGGCTTGTAGGCGTTCTGCACTGTGGGCTCCGCTGCGGACATCCCACACGAACAGCTCTCCACTGCCTCCTTGCCCCTGGCTGCCGCCCCCACTGGCCAACCGCGTCCCATCGGGGCTCCATGCCACGCACGCGACCATGCCACTGTGTCCCTGCAGCCGCTGCAGCAGCGTGCCGTCGGAGGCATCCCACAGGCACACGCTGCCATCATCGCCACAGCTGGCCAACCGCGTGCAGTCGGGACTCCAGGCCACGCGACGGATCTTGGTCGGCTGCGTGCGCCCGACCCAGCAGCGGGTGCGCGCTGTGGCATCCCACACCTGCACTCCCTGCATATAACTCCCACAAGCCAGGAGGCGTCCGTCGGGACTCCAGGCCACGCCCTGGAAGATGGTGTCAACAGCGTCAGGGTCTCGAAGCCACTGTAGACAGGCACTCGTAGCCGGGTCCCACAGCCGGATGGTATTGTCCCACCCACTGCTGGCCAGGAGTCGACCATCTGGACTCCAGGTGACCCCATGCACGATCTGACTATGTCCGCGCAACACTCTGCGCGACGTACCGCTGGCAACATCCCAGATGGTCACTAGCATATCCGTGCCGCCACTGGCCAATTGCGTGCCATCGGGACTCCAGGCGATGTCGTAGAGCGAGACCGCGTAGCCCTGCATGATGCGCACACATTGGCCACTTTCCACGTCCCACACCCGTACGGTGCCATCTTCACTGCCACTGAGCAGGCTGCGGCTGTCGGGTGTGAAGACAATCGCGTACACGTCGGCGGTATGCCCATGCAGCGCCGCTTGATAGCTGTTTCGTTCGACGTCCCACAGCCAGATCGTTTGGTCAAAGCCAGCACTGGCCAGCATGCGCCCATCTGGGCTCCATGCCACGCGAAGCATCCGGTCCGTATGCCCTGTAAGCGTCTGGAGACAGCCTCCGCTGGCCATGTCCCACAGCCTGACGGTCCGGTCCCAGCTTGCGCTCGCTAGCTGTGCGCCATCGGGTGCGAAGGCAAGTCCCGTCACCCAATGGGTATGCCCTGGGAGTGTCTGCACGCAGGTGGCTGGCTGGGTCCCCTGCAGTTCCCACACCCGAATACGTCCATCGAAGCCGGAACTTGCGAGCAGCTTGCCGTCAGGGCTCCAGGCCAGCGCGTACACAGCGCCGCCCTGACCAGCCAGCGGCCGGAGGTCGCATCCCAGAGCTGGACGAGCGCATCATCCCCGCCGCTGGCGAGCAAGCGCCCATCAGGAGCAAAGGCCACAGCATTGATGCTGTTCGTATGCCGATCCATCCAGAGCAGGGCGCCACGCTCCAGGTCCCACAGCTTGACGCTGCCATCCCAGCTCCCGCTGGCCAGCGTGCGTTCGTCAGGACTGAAGGTGAGGGTCGTCACATTGTCGGTATGCGCCTGCCAGACGAGATGTAAGGTCTGGCCTCCCTCGCGCCACACGCGCACTTCCCCCCGTCTGCTGCCTGAGGCCCAGTACCGCCCGGTGCCGCTGACGGCCACTGCCCAAGGGGTATCGAAGGCCTCGGTAAAGATCGTGTCGCGCAGGCTGGCCCCCGAAAGCTGTGCATCCTGCATCTCGACCCCTTGCAAATACGCTCCCCGGATGGCCAGCCCTGAGAGATCGAGACTGCGCAGGTGCCCGCGCAGCTCACGCAAGAGCATGATCAGGTTGGCCGGCCCATAGCCCTGGGCCTCCTCTTCCCACTCACGCAGCTGGCTGAGCAATCCCAGCAGCTGCTCCTCCACCGCCTTGGTCTGGCAGTAGACGGCCTGCAGGTGCAAGAGCACCGGGGCTACGATCACCCGCTCTTGCGCCTGCCGCACATAGTCCTTGGCTCCCGCCTGCACCAGCGCATAGCTGAGCAGCCGCTCCCACCCGGCGCGCTGGATCTGCTCACTCACCTGCTCCACCAGCACCTCCGTCACGTATTCCAGCAGCACCGAGTGCAAGGTGTACGCTGCCTGCGCTTCGCCTGCTGTCCCCCTCTTTGCCCGCTCGACAAGCGAGCGCCGGTGCAACGCTTCCAGCGCCTCGCTTACCTGCTCATCTGCAACCGGAGTCACCAGCAGTGCGTGCAGCTCGACAACACCTCGCGGTTCGCGCACAACCGCCAGCCAGGTCAGCAGCGCTTGCTCCAGGGCAGAGAGTCGTGTAAATTGCTCGGCAAGCAGGTCACGGATGGTGCTAAAGATCACCGTGTCCTGCTCCAAGAAGGTGCTGATCTCACCCCCGAAGAGTTCGGAGATGGCCTCAGCGACGATGT
>WNGL01008627.1_pt1 | contig 13984 bp, 9 predicted proteins | sample 5400591 | NCBI WGS metagenome assembly WNGL01 (sample SAMN13153377, study PRJNA577476) | soil metagenome | isolation source: 80 cm soil or saprolite under Garry oak tree replicate 1 | place: USA:California | collected 2016-06-15
TCTTGATTTGCAGAAGCGCCTTCCGGAATCGGCTGCCTTATATGATTTGCAGTGAGATTTTCGAGAGCATGCCATTAGCCGCTCGCGACCGTGTGTATGAACGTTTGTATGACGTCTTGTCCGGGAAGGATCAGGCCCCGAAGTATGCCCACCTGTCGCCGGGTGACCGCGCAGCTCCTCCGAATCCTGCACGATACAAAGCCTCACGTCACGTAGTTTGCTCGAATACTTAACGCTAAATAACGCCCATTTAATCTCCGCTTAATGTACCGCCCGTCCACGACACAGGAACGAACTGATCCAAGGAGGAGTTCCATGAGATTCCGAAAATGGTTGTCTGCGGCGTTAACCCTAATGGTCGCGTTGGTTGTGTTACCTCAAATTGGAGCCGCTCAGACGCTCTTTCATGATCGCGTCCACGTACTGGAAGGCAAAACCGTCGAGATCAATCTGTAAGGGTCTTTAGTGGCGATGTATCGAACGGGGGCTTTTATGATAGAAAAATTGATACGTAATTTCCGGCATGCTCTCGCAGGAATTTGTTTACTTACGCTTGGGCTGATCCCATCTTCGGGATTCTCGCAGATCACGCCCGTCCCCGTCCCGACAGACACGGGACAGCCGATACCGATCCTCACTGCAAACGAATTGGACGGTTTAGTCGGCCCAATTGCGCTTTATCCGGACCCGCTGATCAGTCAGATTCTTGTTGCCTCGACTTATCCATTGGAAGTTGTCGAAGCATATCAATGGCTGCAACGCAACCCCGGCTTGACCGGCCCCGCGCTGACGCAGGCCGGAGCCGCGCAGAATTGGGATCCCAGCATCCAAGCATTAGTGGTGTTCCCGGATGTCTTGAGACGATTGAATGAGGACATTTCCTGGACCACCAGTCTTGGCAACGCGTTCTTGAACCAGCAAGCCGATGTCATGGCTGCGATTCAGCGCATGCGTTTGTCGGCGGAACAGTCAGGAAGATTGGTTTCGACTCCGCAACAGCAGGTGATCACGACGACCGAAGCGGGCCAGCCGGTTGTCGAGGTTCTCCCGGCTAATCCCGAAGTCATCTACGTGCCGGTTTACGATCCAGCATGGGTTTGGGGACCGGCTGTCTATTACCCCTATCCGCGTTGGTATTATCCGCCCATGCGTTCCGGCATCTTCTTCAGCGTCGGCATCGGCATCGGAAACTTCTTCGGCGGGAGTTGGCACGGTTGGGGCGGATGGGGTTGGCATCCGGCCTGGGGTAGCCGTACGGTTGTTGTCAACAATACGTTTATCCAACGCAACAATTTCAACTCCATGCGCATGACGAATGTGACGAATATGCCAAGAACATCCGTCTGGTCTCATGACGCGTTCCACCGTCAGGGAGTGCCTTATCCCAACCAAGCGCTCAACCAGCGATTCGGCGGGAATGTGCAACGCAATATGATCCCGTCACGCGCAGCAATACCGATGCAGGGGCCGGTGCGCGCATTTGGTCCAGCATCTAGGCCGGCGCCCATGACGGGAGCGCCCAGCGCCCCTCCAAGACAAGCATATGCGGACAGGCCAATGCCGGCTCCTAGAATGGAGAATCGGTCAATGGCGCAGAGCTTCGCGAATCGGAATGCCTTGAGTTCCGCCCCCGTTCGCAATTGGGGAAGCTCCCGAGCGGATCACTCGTACTCGGCGCCACCTGTGGCGAGATACTCTGCCCCGGTGGCTAGACCCTCTGCGCCAATGGCTAGATCTTTCGCCCCGGCGCCACGAAGTGGAGGATTCTCCTCGAGAGACGGCCGAAGCGGAAAGCACAGCCGCGCCCAGCGGTAAGGGATTACAGCGACGCTAGATAATGGGGCGTCTCCCGATTTCGGGCACCCTATCGAAGTGGGGAGACGCCCCATTTTCTTACCTACGGGGGGGTTCGTCCCAAAATTGGGTCACGCAGTCCAACGAATACCCGGCGAAGTCAGGTGATCGCGAAGCTGCTGGAAAGTGGCCGTCAGGCTCGTAGAAACGTCCTGATGTATTGCGTCAGTTCCTTCGGCATTTGTTCTGGCAAGAAGTGGCCGGTCGGCATCACGCTGCCCTGCGTCTGGACGGCGGCGCGATCTTGCCATGTTTGCAAAACGTTGTACATGCGATGGAACGGCCCTTTCTCCGACCACAACACGAGCAGCGCACACTGAATTTTTTTGTCGAGGTCCACCTTATCGTGCTCAAGGTCAATCGAGGCAGCCGCGCGATAGTCCTCGCAAATGGCATGGATCGTAGCCGGTTGCCGGAACGTCCGCAGGTATTCTCGAAAAACGGCTGGACTATACTCGGCGCTGTTCTGCACCATGGTTTCGGGAAACGGCGCCGGCTGGACCAGCAGAAACCAGTGATAAAAGATCGTAGCGAACTCTTGCGTGATTTGCTGATACAGCAGATACGTGGGCACGATATCCAGAATGACGAGCTTCGTGAGCGCTTCGGGGTGATCGAGAGCCAACCGATGCGCTGCGCGTCCGCCGCGATCATGCCCCACGACTGCGAATTTCTCGAATCCCAGATGCTTCATGACTTCCACCTGGTCCTGTGCCATCGCCCTCTTTGAATACGCGAAGTGATCTCCGCCTCCGGGCGGCTTGCTACTATCACCGTAGCCGCGCAGGTCCGTCATCACGACAAAATAATCGCGCGCCAGGGCCGGCGCTACTTTGCGCCAGAGCACATGCGTCTCCGGAATGCCATGCAGCAGCAGCACCGGCGACCCTGTGCTGTTGCCGCCGTAAACGGTCTTGATCGTCGCGCCCGAAGTCTTAATCTGCTCGGCCTTGAATCCTTTGAAAAATTCCTCGCGGTGGGTTTCCGGTTCAGCCTCTGCACGCGCACCATGCGCAAACGGTCCTCCCTCGGCAGCCGGCGCGCGCGTAAGCGCCATCGAATTTTTCAGGAATTCACGACGATTGGGACGCAACTTAGTTCCTCCATCTCTCGACTTACTGCGTGTAGCAGTAAGTTACGCAACCCGAATTATGACTGTTTCTGCGACTTCTTGACAGCGCATGCGAGCATAAACAAGGCGACGATTGTTACACTACGCCGTTGCTATACCGGAGCCATCATCATTCGCTGATCCAGATTCGCAAGCACCTTCGGCCATGCTTCTGCGTGACGATTAAAAGAATGCCGTATTGACCTCACCTCTCATCAAGAGGGTTCCCGGCGCGGCAAACCAGTGATCGAAACGTTCTGTCCACGCGCGGAACAATACGCTGGCGGATGCCAGCATGGCTTGTTTGCAGCTCAAGCTGAGCGGTCTGGTCGATAGATCAGGAGGGGCAATGGTTGTGGGTATAAATGAATCCTCGCATTCAAGCTCCATGGTAATTCGAGTTTGCATCGGAATTCGAAATCAACTTCCTGAGTTTCCGGAAAGATATGCTTGTGCGTTCGGGCAGGGACTCTGGCGGAGATGTTGATGGTTCCGTTTTTCGACGCCGACGACTATTACTGGTTACCAACCGAGCCACCGTACCGACAGAAGCGAACGGCGTCGTTACGACGCTCTTCAGAACGTTCTCGCAGGCGCCCGAGCCGCAGAAAACGTGTCCCACTAGAAAGGAAATAGCTTATGCGAGCCAAAGTGTGGATATTCGTATTCGCTGCATAAGCAGTGGCGTCGAATGGCCTGTAACTTGCCCGTTGCCATCGTACCCACGCGTCCATCCGTCAAGTTACTTGAGAACGTATTTCCTCAACCGGTGCGGACCGACATCCGCCGCGTAGATGGTGCCTTTGGCATCTGCCACAATCCCTGACGCCCCGGAAATACGGTTCACGTCCGCCTGGGCCAGGTCAGGATCAGGAATGAAGACCCTGAGCGAACCGTCTTTGGCGCTGCCAATCGTGATGCCCCTTGTATAGCCCGGGTTGACTGTCGAATTCGATTGGGAGTCGCTGACGTAAAGAGTATCGTCTTTCCCAACGAATACTGCGCTGGGCCGGCCAAATTGCTTCCACGCCGCGATGAAGTTGCCGTCCTGATCGAAGATCTGGACCCGGCTGTTACTGCGGTCGGCGATGAAAACGCGGCCCTGGGAACCGCCGATAGAGATGTCGTGGGGCTGGTCGAACTGGCCCGGCCCTGCTCCGTGGTGTCCCCACGTCTTGAGGAACCGCCCGTCCCTGGAAAACTTGACTACACGGTCGTTCTTGCCGTGGCCATCCGTTACGAAGATATCGCCATTGGGTGCAACCGCAATACCGGACGGCTGATCGAAGGTATCCGGGCCGTTCCCCGCGACTCCCTTCTGACCGAGCGTCATCAACACCTTGCCCGCCGGACTCAACTTGAAGACCTGGTGGCCCCGCGTCACACCGTGCGAGTCCTTAGCGGACAGACCGAGTACCGTCTCGTTTGCATTGGCGTCGCTGGCCCACACGTTTCCCTGGGCATCGACAGTAAACCCATGGGGGAACGCGAACATGCCCCCGCCAAAGCTTGTCAGCAGCTTGCCAGCCGAATTAAATTCCAAAATCGGTGGCTCCGAACGGCCGACGCAAGTGGCAGCGCCGGCGGGTTCGGTATTGAAACAACGATGAAAGACCCAGATGTTGCCTTTGGAGTCGATATCCGCTCGGATTAATTCTCCCCACCGGCCTCCATTCATGCTCTTGGGAAGCGCCGGCCAGTTCTCCACCAGCCGATACGGATTGGGGAGCTGGGTTTGTTTGGGGTACGGTTGCGCGTGTGCCAATAGTCCAAACGTCGCCATCGCCGCAGGCACGAGAATCGGCGTGAAACTCGTCCGAAGCGTAAGAATCATCGCAAACCTCTTTCTACAGCGGCTTCGCCGTAGTCTGTCCTATTTCGGCAGCGTTCCTTTTCCATCCAGAACAAAGGTCAATAGCTTCGGCGGAACGGTCGGTCCAGTAGGTGCATTCCCCGGCACAGCCCCCGGTGCGGGTAGCGGCGCGTTGGGCAGTGGAGGTAGTACCATTCCCTGGCCGCCAAGAAAAGCCACGTATTGTTTTCCATCGAGCATATAAGTGATCGGCGGGCCCATGCCACCACGCAATCCAGTTTGAATGTCTAATAGCTTTTCACCCTTGTCAGCGCTATAAGCGACGAAGTGACCGTCGGGGATCACCTGGAACACGAGATTACCGGCTGTCGTGACCGTCCCGCCTCCCACCGCTCCTCCACCAGGGGTGCGCCAACGTTCCTTTTGAGTGACAGGATCCCACGCGACAAGCATAAAGTGTTTTCCTTCCGCTGGCACTGGTCCAATCGCCGGAGGAGAAGGACGCGGAGGTCGCGATGTCGCTTCCGGGGTTGGGCCAGCGCCGGGCCGGATGATTCCGGTATTTCGTTCTCCCGGCTTGTAAACGAAATCTGTTTCGAGCGAGAACGTGCGGTTACCATCGGTCGTCGTCGGAATATAAACCAGACCCGTTGAAGGATTGAACGACATGGGCGACCAGTTATGGGCTCCATTCGGAGACGGCGCCAAGGTGATGGTTTCTTTGTTTTGATCGTAGTGGGCTTCCGGATTCACCACCGGCCGGCCTGTTTCCGGGTCGATGCCTTTTGCCCATGTAACCTGCGCAAAAGGCTGAGCCGAAATGAACGCCCCCGTGATGCGATCCAGAACGTAATAAAAACCGTCCTTGTTCGCCTGCATGATGACCTTACGCTGGCGGCCATTGATCATCAGATCCGTGAGTATGAATCCCTGGACGCTGTCGTAATCCCAGGAATCGCCTGGCACCGGCTGGTAATACCACTTCAACTCGCCTGTGTCCGGCTTAACGGCGAGAATCGAACACACAAACAAGTTGTCTTTGCCTTTCGACTGGCGAAGCTCTTCCGGCCATGGACCACCGTTGCCCGTTCCGACATATATGAGATCCGCCTCAGGATCGTAAGCCATGCCGTCCCAAACGGTTCCACCCCCGCCGAGCTTCCACCACTGTCCGGACCACGTCTCTGCTGCCTTTTTCAGCGCAGGATTCTCGAATGGTTTCGAAGGATCGCCAGGAATCGTATAGAAGCGCCATGCGAGTTGTCCGGTATTCGCGTCGTATGCTGCGAAAAATCCGCGGACAGGATACTCGGAACCGCTCACGCCGATAATCACCTTGCCCTTTGCGATCCGCGGCGCCATCGTGATGGTGTAACTGTCTTGGGGAAATGCGACGCGCGCTTCCCAGACCGGTTTACCTGTTTCGGCATCCAGAGCTTCGAGTCTGCCATCGATCACGGGCGCGATGATCTTCCCCTGATAAGTCGCAATGCCGCGATTCACAACACCGCAACAGATCTTCGGCCGCACAGCAGTCTGGTTGACTTCCGGATCCCATCGCCATCGTTCCTTCCCTGTGCGGGCATCGACGGCAAAAACAACACTCCAATTTGTGATTCCATATAGCGAGCCATTCCAGAACAGCGGAGTGCCTTCCTGATTGCCGCCGCCCGGTCCCACGTCATCCGACCAGGCTAGACCAAGCCGGCTCACATTGCTTGTGTCGATCTGTTTCAGTGGGCTGTATCGTGTTTCGCCCGGAGTCAGACCGTAAGTCAGCCATTCCTCACCAGTCTTGCCGGCATTCCTTAGCGCCTGATCGTCGATTCGCCGTGTTTGTTGGCCCCCGGCAATCCACGTGGCGAACAGCAGCCCGGTGAAAGACAGAAACAAGACAGTCACCTTTCGAGTGCGCATGGTTTACCTCTTTGAAGTGAATTCAGAACTGTTGGCGGCCATTATACGGAAGTTTCCAGTTTTTGGGGCTTTGGCGCTGTTGATTCTGTGATTTCCCGGCGTGCCGCGCGAGTCATTCACTGTTTCAGGATTTTGATAATTGTCGTGACCGTGTTCCAGTTGCGTGTTGTGAGCGGCACACCGAAAAACTTGTCCATCTGCCCGAGGTAGCGGATGGCTTCCATCCGGCGCCGGTAGACACCGAACAGGAATCTTTGTTTGGTGCCGATGATTTTCAGGAACCACTCACCGTCCGGAGGAAGATGCATCGGGATTGGAGGCAGCATCCGCGGCGGTTTCGATAGGACGCTGACGAAGCGCACGATATTCGAATGTGAGGGTTCACCGGCAAACGGATTCTCTGAATCGAGTCTGATGAGATCCCTGCCATCGCAGATCACGACTTCGGTTTCAAAATGCAGGCGTCGACGAAACTGAGTGAGCAGCTTCTCCCGGGAGACAGCTTTGCGAACGACAAAGGTTCCGGCCGCGCCGATGTTAACCACGCCGAATTCTGTCAGGTCCTTGGCTAGTGCACTTGGGCGAAATGTCCTGTAGCCACCTACGTTAACACCCCTCAAGAAAACGACCAGTGCCATGGACCCCCCGCAGAGCGAGTCAGTTGCAGGTATCAGCCAGATGCTGCACGGAAACCAGATTCAATCGTTTTTCGTTCGGGGCCGTGATCAGAAGACCCTTGACTATGAGCTTGCGGCCATCCTGAAGCTGCCCCGTCGCGTTCACAACCTCCGGCCGCGTGAACTCCGCCCGGTGCGCGTCTTTCAGAAGCTCTTCTTTCGTGAGAAATTCGAGAGTGCCAATGAGCTTATACCGGTTATTCCCCAAAGGTTTCTTTTTGGCCTCCTCAATCTCTTTCGCGCTCATGAACAGCACTTTTGATTCGACGCCATCCGTTGCCTTCGTCAGCATCCAAGTGCCCTCGGCCGTACGAGTAGCACATCCCACCACACTCACAAGCGGAACCTTCGGCTTGGACAAATCGCTTTCTTGTTGCTGAGCGCGGATACCAGTCGACCCAAACACGAGAAGAACAAGCACTCCGAAAACTCCAGGTCCTTTCATGAAGCCTCTCTTTGGGAAGATTTCCTTATTTACCAGATCAACAAGTCTCGCTTTACTTAATAGCCGGCGGCTTCGCTTTTTCATTCTTCGTATACCAGATCGTTCCCCAGTTCCGGTACTCGCCCTTGTCGACGGCGATCTCGGTCGTCACGCGGTAGGAGAAAGGCGACGTCAGATAGTACCTTCCCCGCAGTTGTATCCGCGCACCGTTGTGCTCAAACGGTGGAGTTTCGAAGTACAGGCTGCAAGTTCCTCCGAGATCGCAGCCAAGATTTCCCGTTTTGAGCAATGCTATTCCCTGCGTGATCTCGTACCTCATGTAAGACTGGCCAGAGAAGCTGTCTTGGTAAGTAATGATGCCCTTTCCGGTGAACGGACCTTCGGGCCCTTCGCCTTTTATCGTGATATCCCAAAAGCGGCCATCCAAAACGTTTCTGACAGTTTCCGACCCCGAGATTGGTCCACCCGCACCAAGCGGGCCTTCTGACACGTTCGACTCGAAGTTCCATTCACCAACGAAGTAATCCATGTTGAACTTCGGCTGTGCGTCGGTCACATCCGTGAGAACAGCTCCCTGTGTCGCCCCTGGTTGCACCTCCCGCCGCTGCCGCTCGTCTCGCCGAGTTGTGGCTGGCCGGCTACCAGCTTGAGATTGAGCCCCAGCTTGACGCTCGCCCCAGGCAGTAACACCGAATAGATGACAAAAGATGAACGACAACAAGATGAAACCTGGCCTCATAACATTCCTCGACGTAATTGAAGGCGGACTAAAGCAAAAATAAGCCGCGGATTACGCGGATTTCAATCCGCTAAATCCGTGGCTTATTGTTCAAAGTGACCCGACAATCGTTGCTTATTGCCCCCCGCCGGTCGGCCGCGGGTTGGTCATCTTCTTTAACCGAAGATCCCGTTTGTCGACCGAGATATCCAGAAATCCGGTGTACATTTCGTCCCAACTCTGCTCAGACCAGTAGACTTCCCTCTGCGGCGCAGGATTCCACTTGTTCGCCGACGAGTTGTCGTAGGACCCGATCGTCTTGATCGTGCTCCCGGCAGGTATCTTCAACGGCTCCTTCAACTCGTAAAAGATTTGCCAGTTGAAGTCATAATTCGGGACGCTCAACAGCACTTCTTCGCGGCCATCCGGGTACGTCAGAAGGTACGTCATTTCCTTGCCGCGCGTGTGCATATGCGGCCACAACGTGTACAGCGTTACGTCGTCCTGAAAAACCCTGATTGAGGTTATCGCCCAATTCTTTGCATGCGGCGGAATGACGGGGAGCGCTGGAAAACCGGTGTTTCCGACTCCGGCGGTGCGAACAGGCGTAAATTCGTCGTCAACCAACTGCTTCCCGAGGACGATATGCGTTTGGTTGCCGGTGCTGATTTCGACGATTTCATGCGTCATTTCGTTTTGGAACCAAAAACCTACCCGCGTCCGGTCCACGAGGGGCTTGCCGATCGGCGTGTAATGCATACCCCACGCGATGTAGCCCTCGGCCGGGATGCGCTTGCCCGCTCCGGAACGAAATTGCTGGAAGTTGCCCCCTGGAACGTAGCAGCAGAATCTCGTTCCTAGCTCTGTTCTACGGCGCACGTTCACGCCTGCATCCGTTGGGTCACCTTCGCCCGCTGCTACTTCGTTGGCGTCACCTTGGAGACCAACCGATTTGCCGGTCTTCGCATCGAGTAACGCTCCTGGGATGATCGGCCCACCAGGCCATGCTTCCCCTGTTCCAACCTTTTGCCCAGGCGCCAGAGGCACAATGCCAAAACTTGCATGATGCACGGCCGGTATCACTCCCGGGAGAATCTGAATGGCTTCAAGAAAGTGTTCTTTCTGTTTGAGCTCCGGTGGAAGCTCCTGGTAGATGGTGAAATTCGGAAGCTCTCCGAGGGCTGGAACGTTAAACGGTTCAGCCATCTCGAGAATAAAATCGGGCGGTCGCCCAGACGGATGGCTCCAGCCGTCTTTGAAAACCGGCAGCTCAGCCGTCAACGGTGTATCACCTTCGGGAGCGCCACCATCAACCCAAGCGACAATGGTCTTGATCTGCTCCGGAGTCAGGCGCCGATCATTCCGGAACGTGCCAAACCGCGCATCCGCACGCCACGGCGGCATCTCCCCTTTTATGACTTTTTCTTTAATGGCCCGCGCCCAGGGACGCACCTCTTTGTAAGACATCAGCGTCATTGGCGCTATCTGGTTGGGCCGATGGCAAATCACGCAGTTGTTAAACAAAATCGCCGCGACGTCCTGGTTAAACGTCGGCGTGGTGTCGGTAGCGGGCTCGCCGGTCAGGCTCATCCCTCCAGCCATCGCAATGGCGAACACCGCCGCACCGAAGATCAATGGCGCGGATTTCATACTGGCTCCTTTGTGTCTTGCTGACGCGTTTGGTCTAATCCTAACGCACCCTGGCCGGGGCGGCAAGGAATCTTAACAGAAGGTAATGGTGCATAGGCGTGTTGCTGGCTCGCAAAAATCTCAAATGTTGGACATCCCAACATTTGACATTGAAGAGCAAAGCAACAATTTAATGCACCACTATCCAACAGGAGTCTCACGGTCTACTTGGCTTGCCGGTTCCTGCTATTTGATCTGTGCCGCCCACCAGTTCGATGAGATTCTGAATTCGCTCAGAACTGGAAATGAATTTGACCTTGCAACCTTCTATTTCCAGTCTTGGAATTGATCTCGCCGAACGTACCCGAGTTCATGTTCAGATTGGGATCTCCGGGTATCGGATGGTTGAACACATTGCGTGCATCCAGACGCAGCGTCAGAGTTTTCGACTCCGCAATCTTGATCGTCTTCAGGAGATTCGCGTCGAAGCTCCACATTCCCGGCCCGGTGAGCGGATTCAGTCCGAGCGATCCGAGTTGTCCGGGCGCAGCATTGCGCAAGACAATTTTTCCGTTGGCATCCGCAAGCGCAGTGAGAGTGCAAAAGGGTGCGACCGTTGAGGCTACACTGGCGCACGCCGGATCGGGCACTCTCTGGTATGGCTGTGAAAAGAAATTGCCGAATGCGTCACCCTTTTTGAGTGGCCAGACGACCTTTCCCTGACGAGGAAACTCTCCGACAACATCCGGGGTGCCGGCGCCGGTGACGGTTTGCCCGTTGATGCGGGACGCGGTTTCGCCGCCCACAAGCGTAGTTAAGCCATAGATCGTTTGCCCGCCAATAACCAGAAGTGGAGCTCCGGATGTGAGGTTGACGATCGCACCAACGTCCCAGCCCTCGATCAGCCGCGCAAACCAGCCCGAGGAGTTGGCGCCCAGCAACTTGCCTGGGCCGAAGGGCAGCTCGAAGCTTCCATAACTACGGAAATCATGAGCCCGGTGTGTTGGCTGGAGGGTGTAATCCGCATTTCGGTTTAAGGGATCCCGGTATGTGCCGTTGAAGGTACCGCCGGAGTTCACGCCTCCACTAACCGCGAGGCTGCGGCTCCAGGTATACGCCGCCCGGTAGGAGATGCCATGTGTCGGGCGAACGGTGAGCTGGGCCTCCAGCGAGTGGTAGTTCGAACTGTCGGAGTTATTGCGGTAGTTGAGCGTGGAAAACTGCGGGTTGGCCACGATGAAATTCTCCGGGAACAATCCGCTCGAGCGAAGAGTGCCGCCGTTAACGACCTGGCCGCTTGGTTGGACAGTACCAACATTTGTTGTGTTCAGGGCGCGAGCCACACTTGCGAAGTCCCCGTTCGCGATGAAGGTTCGGAAGGATGAATTGCGGCGCAGTGCCTCCGATCCCGAGAGGTCCCTGCCCACAACGCCGCTCCCGAGATTCAGACCTTTGAACATCTGATCGAACATCACCGCATCGCCGCCGGCCCGCGTGATTGACAGAGCCTGAAGTAGCCCGTTGTTTCTGAAGTCCGCTTCGTTGAGATTAAACGAGGAGTGGAGCTTCATACCGCGGTCGCCGAGATACCGCACGTCCAGTGTCAGATTCGAGGTCAGCGATCGCGTAATTCCCAACGTGAACGTCTCAACATAGGGCGTGTAATAGTCCGGAGCGAAGACCGACAGAACCTGGGATCGGTCCGTGACAGGGAATACCGTTGGAGATACCGGCGTGAGCGTCACCGGCAGCGGAATGGGGATGTTTGAAAAATCCCGGTATTCGCCGGTTCCCCTATCGACGGGCTGATAAACCAATCCCGGCGTGTTTCCAGCGTCCGAGCCAATCCACGAGAGCGTGTTGCCAGGTAATTGGTATGCGATTTGGTATCCACCGCGCACCGTAGTTTTGTCTTTACCAAGCCAGGAGGGCGACCAGGCAAACCCCACTGCAGGCGCAAAGTTGTTCTTGTCGCTTGGCCAGATTCCCTGGTCCGGATACGGTGTGTCTCGCCCAATCAGAACAATCTGGGTCAAGTCACTTTTCTGCGGTGTACCCCCCGACATCCAATTGTTGAAACTCCGGCCCGAATATCCGAAGGCGGCATTGTTCCCACCGACTAAACCCCTTGTCCAGCTCTTACCGGTACCGCTCTCGAAAAACGGGACTTGGAACAAGTCGTACCGCAGGCCCAGATTCAAAGTAAGATTCGGCGTGATCTTCCAGTCATCCTTAATAAAGAAGTTGAATTCGTTCTGAATCGACTTCCGGATTTTTCCATAAGTGAGCGGTGGCTGGTTCGGACCAAAATAGTCGTCGCGATAGTCGAGGTATTTCGTATCCGTTGGTTCGCGCGTTTCAAACTTCTGGCTGATGCTGTCGACCGAGCCGGACAGTGTCAACAGCAGGTTTTGCGCTAACGTCTGGTTCGGTGCCAGCAGTCCGGGAACCCTGTCGATGCCGGTGACAGGAATCGCCCCAGGGCCACCAGTCACGATCGGCATCAGACCTCCTGCGGCCCAACCTCTGCTGTAGGCATGGCGGAATTCAACCCCACCTTTAAACGCGTGAGTGCCTCTGGTCCAACTGAGCGTCTCAGTGAAACTAGTCAAGGGGGCCGTGTTGCCGAGATCGCTGGCGGTGCAAATTGGGGGGCACCCGCTACCCGCGCCGGTAAACGAGTTGTTGATGACGTGATTCGGAAACAGAACAGGAAGCTGGTTGATCGGAGTCCCATTGATCTTCGTCAGGAAATCGAAAGCCTCTTTTGCGTACGGGGCGCGTGACTGATAAGCGGGATCCCAGTAGAGAGATGTGACGCGGCGCCCCCACTTGAATTCGTTCAGCAGGGTTGGCGAAAGCGTCGAAGTCAATGTCGCTGTGATGACTTTCGGAAACTCGCGGATCTCGCCGCCCCATCCGGTGGGCCAGGACTGCACGAGGTTGTTGTCGGTGTAATGAGTCTCGCGAATCCACGTTCCTGTCAACGTGTGATTCTGATTGAAGTGATGATCGATTTTAACGTTGAACTGCCTGCGCTTGTACGCGTCGACATTTTCTCCGTTTCCGCCGGCCGGCCCGGCGACCGTGCGGCGCGTCCACCGGTGCACTGCGGTATTCAAGCCATCGATAGGCAAAGGCGTGCCGGTCGAGGTAATGCCAATGGTATTCGGACCGTCAAAAGCGTTCGCGCGGGGCATTAATCCGATCAATCGGTTCATGAAGCCGCTCGGATCCATCCGCCTGCGAAACGGATCACCCGGATTCATGGCATCGCCGAATACGCTGAAGCTTTGCATCGGACCCGTCGCTCCAGAGATCTGAGTGTAGGGCAGTGGATTTCCTGACTTGTCGACCACGGGCGCAACTCGCGTCGCACCAGAACCGCTAGAGGTCGCATCAGCATTACCGTTATTGACTCCCGGAAAGAACCGGAAGATGCCCTGACGTGCGGGGTCGGTCAACACAACGGTGTTGATAACTTCCTTTTGCGATCCGTCCTGCGCATCGAACATGCCGAAGAAAAATGTCTGGTTCTTGATAATTGGTCCGGCAAGGTAAGCGGTGTACTGGGGGCGGTTGTACCACAAAGGTGCGACGCGTTGCCTGTTGTTCGACCACGTGTTGGCATCGAGAGCGGAATTGCGGAGGTTGAGCGTGGCGCCTCCGTGGAATTGGTTCGTTCCCGATCGCGTTCGCACTTGAATCTGTGCTGAACCGCGCCCCTCGACGTCTACAGCCGCGACCACAACACGGACTTCATCGACCATGTCGGGATTGATAAAGGTCGCGGTCTTCAGGCCCTGGACGTGTGTCCCGG
>WNGL01017959.1_pt1 | contig 13979 bp, 15 predicted proteins | sample 5400591 | NCBI WGS metagenome assembly WNGL01 (sample SAMN13153377, study PRJNA577476) | soil metagenome | isolation source: 80 cm soil or saprolite under Garry oak tree replicate 1 | place: USA:California | collected 2016-06-15
TTCGTAAACCTGCCCGCTGGTCAGGTTGTTGTGTCGCGTGAGAACGCAGTTGGTGAAGCGTTCGTAGTGGCCAAGATCGAGATCAGTTTCCGCGCCGTCGTTGAGCACATAAACTTCGCCGTGCTGGAAAGGATTCATCGTCCCGGGATCAACATTCAGATACGGATCAAATTTTTGGAGAACGACCCGCAGACGACGCGCTTCGAGCAGCGTGCCAAGCGACGCGGCAGTCAAGCCTTTGCCTAGCGAACTGACGACGCCACCCGTGACGAAAATGTACTTCATCGGGGTCGCGTCCTCCCTTTTGCACGAGCGAGCTTCCGCTCCAGCGCTTCCGCGTCGGCCGGCGTATCCACGCCGGGGGAACCATGTTTAGTAAGGAGCACATGAACATTTACACCATTTTCCAAAGCGCGCAATTGCTCCAGCGACTCAGCGCGCTCCAGCGGGCCCGGCTTCCATTTCACGAACTGCAAGAGCGCGTCGCGCCGGAACCCATAGATGCCCTGATGACGAAGATATTTTATCTTCGAAGGATTGCGGGGGTAGGGGATCGCAGCCCGGGAAAAATAAAGTGCGCGCCTGCTTGCATCGACAACCACTTTGACCTGGTGTGGCGAGGATGCTTCGGCGCGATTCTCGAACGGATGCGCGGCAGTGACGATATCGATCTTGCGATTCGACCGGAGTTTTTCGACGACCCTGTCGATTAGATATGGGTCGATGAATGGTTCATCGCCCTGGATGTTTATGACGAACGCAAACTGTTTCGCATCGCGCGCCACTTCGGCCACCCGATCGGTCCCGCTTTGGTGTCTGGCCGAAGTTAAGGCGACTTCCGTGCCCCAATCGAAAGCGGCCCTTGCAATGCGCATATCGTCCGTTGCAACGATAAGCGCATCCAGTTTTTTTGCGCGTCGGCAACACTGCCAGACATGGCGTAGAAGTGGCCTACCAGCAATGAGATGCAGCGGTTTTCCCGGAAACCGAGTAGAACTCCAACGCGCCGGAATAATGCCAACGGCTTTATTCATGCGTTGTAGTATGGAATCCCATTCGGCGCTGATAGAGCGCCGCGACAACTGTAGCACCGGTCCGTGACCGCCGAGGCGAACGGGTAATCATCACTTTGCGGCCAGAATTATTTCTGAAGCTGCGAGTAAATCTTCGGCAATCCAGTCTGCCTTGCTGTCGGTCGTATCGCTTTGAGGTCCGGTTTTAACACGAATTGTGCGCACACCCGCATTGTGACCGCATTCGATGTCGATCTCCTTGTCGCCGATTAGAAACGACCCGAAAAGATCGATTTGGTGTTCGCGCGTCGCTTCCACGATCATTCCTGGCGCAGGCTTGCGACAACTGGAATGCTGCCCGGGAACGTCGGGGCAGAAATAAGTCGCGTCGATTAAGCCATCACCCAGTTGACGCAACACCTCCCCTTCAACCGCACGATATTGTTCGACTGTGAACAAACCGCGGCCGATGCCGCTTTGGTTTGTAATGATGAAGAGTTTGAATCCGTTCGATTTCAAACGCCGTAACGCTTCAGGCACGCCGGGAAAAACCTTCACGTCTTTTGGCTCGGAACAATAATCGCGGTCCTCTATAATGGTGCCGTCGCGATCGACAAAGACGGCGGTCGACAGCGTATCATTCATTTTCGCTGTCCTCTCGGAAACTGGCGATAAGCTCATCGCGTGTCACGGTCGCTGTTCCAAGCTTGCTGACCACAACAGCGCTTCCGTGGTTGGCGATTTCCGCCGCTTCAATCGGAGTCGCTCCGCAGACGAGTCCAAGGGTAAAGAGCGCAATGGCAGTGTCGCCGGCGCCGGAGACGTCGAAAACCTGCCGTGCCTTGGTTGGGATGTAATGCGGCGCTTCGTTCTGCTGAAAAAGCATCATGCCGTGTTCGCCGAGCGTGATGAGGACATATTTTGTTTCCCATTTCTTAAGCAGCGCTTCACCGGCGCGCCTCAGATCGGCATCTTCCGCCGGAGCCTCGTCTGGTTCTCGCCAGGGAACGCCTGAGGCGAGGAACGCTTCGGCGCGATTTGGTTTGACCACCGTGACACCGCGCCAATCAACAGAATGTCGCGGGTTGGGATCAGCCGCGACAATTTTACCGGCCGCCCGTGCTTTCTGCGCAATTTGGCAAACCAGCTCAGTCCTTACAAAGCCCTTGCCATAATCCTCGAAGATAATTGCATCGGTTTTCTGGATAGCGTTGCGGACCGCGGCGACTACTTTCGCGATCTGCTCGGGCGATGGGCTGACAATTTTTTCGCGATCGACACGAACCACTTGTTGATGGAGTGCGATGATGCGGGTTTTGACAATCGTGCTCAAGGTTTCATCCTCGATGGCATTGGATGTATCAATATTCTGCGCAGTTAATAACTCCCGGAGTTGCTGGCCGCTGCGATCTTTACCGAGCATTCCGATGACGGCGACGCCGTGGACGAACTCACGCAGATTACGGGCAACGTTGGCCGCTCCCCCGGGGTAAAACGATTCTCCCGTTACCTCGACCACCGGCACAGGCGCTTCCGGCGAGATGCGGCCGACTTTTCCCCAGACAAATTCGTCCAGCATCAGGTCACCGATTACCGTGATCCGCATGGAAGGCGCGCGATCGAGAATCTGCTGGAGCCGGTTCAGATCCATCGGGAATGAAGGTGGTGATGCCGCCGGGGCAGCAATGTAGTTCGATTAAAGAGAGTCAAAATGTTTTATGCAGCGATTTGTGTACGGCAGCGGTTCCGGTTAAGGTTCGCTCCATTAAATCCCGAATACGAACCCGAAATCAACAGTCGAAGCTGCCAATGATTCCGTTTACCAGACATTTGAAGTTGAGCGTAGGTGCACTCTGTGGCCTTGCACTGTGCGCAAATGGCGCCCAAGCGCCACAGCACATCAATATTAAACAATTGTCCACGACTGTGGAAGACGTTGTCGTGCCGCTGCCAAACGAAATTTTTGGCGCGCTGAACAAACTGGGCACGGTCAACTGGAAGGAACACGTTCGCAGCGATAAGGGACCGAATTTCACCGAGCGGCCGCGTATCGCCCTTCTGCTCGGGACGGTGATTGCCGATGGTTTTATCGCTGTGCAAGCGGAAGACACAGCGGCTGTAAAAGACATTGGCCAGCGGGTCCTGACACTGGCGAAGGGGATCGGTGTGGGAAATTCAATAACGCCACATGCGAAGGCGATCATCGACGCGGCAGACAAGCGTAAGTGGGAAAACGTGCGCCAGGAACTGGATCGCACCCAGAACAGCGTGCAACAGGCGATGAACGAAGTGCACGATGAAAAATTGTCGCAGCTTGTGAGCCTGGGCGGGTGGTTACGTGGCACAGAAGTCTTGACGTCGGTGGTGAAGGAGCATTTTTCCATCGATGGCGCCGAGCTGCTGCACCAGCCCGATCTCCTTTCCTATTTTCAGACACGGCTCCAGGCAATGCCCGAGTTCAATCTGCCAATTATCCGCCAGATTCAAGACGCGCTCGTCGAGGTGAAACCTTTAATCGACGTCGGTGATCGGCGGATTCCCGCCGAATCAGTCAAGAAGGTCAATGAGATCACGACGCGGCTAGGCCACGGCATCGTGACGAGAGATTAAGAAATTTCCATGAACGGCTTCGCAAAAGTCCTCCTCCGCACGAGTTCTCTGCTGCTGGCCCTTATGGCACTGCGGCCTGCGATTTTCGCGTCTGTGGATGACGCGCAGTCATTTGCGCTCCAAGCTGCAGAACCTTACGTGAAGCAAGGATTTCAGGTGCGTGAGGATTACTGGGGAGGCGATCTTGGTTCTGGAGAAAAAAAAGCAGTGCGGCAGCAATTGTTTAAAGGAAACGAATATTGGTTCTGGTTGGGAACGGAAGTCGATCGCGCAAAGGTCTCCGTTCATGTTTATGATTCGGACGGAAAGCTGGCGGAAGAATCAGACGGATGGGAGAAAGGGCACTTCGCAGGTGCGCACGTGATCCCAAAGGCTACCGGCAGCTACTTTATCATAGTCAGTGTTGAGGAATCGCCAGAAGAACGGACGCACTGGGCACTGGTGTATGGCTTCCGGTAAAGGAAGTAGATGTCGATCTTGGGCCTTCGGCATAAGTTAAAGTCGCGCTCGGAGAGCGTGCCACATTGATGACTGAAACGCGGACTTTGCAGTTTGAGAGCCCACGCGCTTTGCAGTCGCTCTACGCCAGTGACATTAAACTTTTGAAGACCCTTGAGGACTCCCTCGGTGTGAAAGTAACCACCCGTGAGGGATGGGTGAAACTGGAGGGAGACCCAAGCCGCGTCGATAAAGCGCAGCAGGTATTCGAACAACTTGAGAAAGCGCGCCAGCAAGGCGTGGATATTCAAAAACACGAATTTAATTATGCCGTTAACGCCGTGACCGAGGGACACGATAAGAACCTTGGCGACATTGTTTCGGCAAAAATCACAACCTCGTTGCGCAAGCCGCCGATTGTAGCGCGCAGCGCGAATCAGCGCGCGTACGTTGAAGCAATTCGAAATCACGACGTCGTTTTTGGAATCGGACCGGCCGGCACCGGCAAGACTTATCTGGCCGTCGCAATGGCCGTGGCGGCACTCAAAAAGGAACAAGTGGCGCGCATCATCTTAACGAGACCAGCCGTGGAAGCCGGCGAAGCGCTGGGCTTTCTCCCGGGCGACCTCGAACAAAAGATTACGCCGTATCTGCGTCCGCTTCATGATGCATTGCGTGAGATGCTGGAGTCGGAGGAAATGGAACGGGCGATCGCGCGACAGACCATTGAAGTAGCTCCGCTGGCATATATGCGAGGACGCACCTTGAATAATGCTTTTGTCATCCTGGACGAGGCTCAAAATACTACCACCGAGCAGATGTTCATGTTGCTGACGCGAATCGGTTTGAATTCCAAATGCGTGGTGACGGGCGACGTCACACAAATTGATTTGCCGGCCAACAAACGCTCCGGCGCAGTCGAGGCATTGCAGGCATTGAAAACCGTGCCGGGAATTGCGACTGTGTATTTCACCGAGCGCGACGTTGTGCGGCACGAGCTGGTGCGCGCTATCATCGGCGCATACCAGCAGCACCGCTCGCCCGCGCCGGCAGCGCGCAAATAAGCAACGATATGTTTGATTTTCTAAGACGTGGGCGGCTAGTCAAACGCGGCCTGGCCTCGCGAAAGACTCGGCGTCGACGGGCACGAAGCGAACTGATGCGCGGTCTCGATTACTCGCCGTATGTGAAGGTTTTCGTTTTTGCGATGTTTGCAGGAGGCCTCGCATTTCTGGTCTTTAGCGGCCAACAGCCGGAACCGACGAAGAATTTTGTGATTGCACTGCTGGTTCTGGCCACCGCAATCACGCAGCTTTGGATCAACCAACCAAAGAGCTTTTCGCAAAACTCGCTCATTCTCCTTGTCTTTGGCGTTATTCTTGTGCAGTTGGCTGCTACTAAACTGCTGCTGGTGATGTGTAACAGCGGCAGCTACAAATTCTTAAAACCGGAAATGGGCGGACTAATCACGCCTTACGCGTTTGCGCCACTGGTGTTGAGTGTGTTGCTGGGCCGCCAGCACGGCCTCTATGCCGCGTTTTTCGTAAGTTTATGGAGTAGCATGTTGTTTGGTCCAATTGACGCCCCTCTCTTAATAACCAGTCTTATCAGCGGATTCACCGCCGTCTCTCTTACGTTGCAGGTGCGACAGCGCAGCAAATTGATCCGGGCTGGATTGAGTGTCGGCCTCGCGATCTGGTTGTTGTCGCTGACGTTTGGTTTGATCGGGCCGATCAACTGGTTTTACCCGACGGCAAATGACTGGGGAATGATCGGGTTCCAAAGCGCTCTCGCCATCGGCAATGGCATCGTCACGGCAACAATCGTTGGCGGCGCGCTGCCGATGCTCGAGAATCTGTTTGGAATCACAACGGACATTTCCTGGCTGGAAGCGTCCGATCTCAATCACCCATTGCTGCGCCGCATGACCATCGAAGCGCCGGGCACGTATCATCACAGTCTGGTCGTGGCCAACCTCGCTGAAGCCGCTGCGGAAGCGATCGGCGCAAATGCGACGCTTTGCCGCGTCTGTTCTTATTTTCACGATGTCGGCAAACTGGTGAAACCTGAATACTTCACCGAGAACATGAGCTTCGAACGCAATCCGCACGATGACCTCGCACCGACGATGAGCGCGTTGATCATCATCGCGCATGTAAAGGAAGGCGTGGATCTCGCGCTAAAGTACCGGCTAAACCAACGCATCATCGATATTATCCAGGAGCATCACGGCACATCGCTGGTCCGCTATTTTTATCAACAGTTTTCGCTACAGCGGACCGAAACCTCAAACGAAGGAAAGCGCCATTGTCAGTCTGGCCGACACCGTTGAGAGCGCCTCCCGAAGTCTGGAGAAACCAACGCCACAGAAAATTGAAACACTCGTGAACGAGCTGATCGAGGAACGCATTAGCGACCGGCAGTTGGACGACTGCGACCTGACGCTTGGCGAACTCAAAGTCATCGCAGACCGTTTCCGATTCACGCTCTTGTCGATGCTCCATAGTCGAATCGCTTATCCAAAGGGCGGACAAAAACCCGCGGCGCCGCGCGACGAAACTTTGCGGCCGGACGTGATGGCCGCCATCCGCAAGCCCGAAACCGCGCCACCGGTCTCAACCGCATAGAGCTGACAAGGGCTGGGGGCTGCCGTTTAGCGCGCTGAAAGATCTGCGTAGCGCACCCGTCTGACGCATCTGGCTCGGACGGCTTATATTTCCGGCGGGCGACCGCGGGGCTCGCGGTCTTTGGACGTGGCCGTGCTCGGAATGGTGACGAACGGGCCGCCTTCCATCGGCGTGACCTTGGTGAAGGCGACGTCGGGCATTTCGCTCGGCAATCCTTCGAGAGGAAAATCTTTTCGCAACGGAAAGAACGGGTAGCCGTCCCACATCAGAATTCGACGCAGATCGGGATGCCCGTTGAGCCTGATTCCCATCATGTCGTAGATCTCGCGCTCGTGCCAGTTCGCTGTCGGCCAAATGTCGGAAACAGTATCGACCGCTCCGGTTTCTTCCGAGACTTTTAGCTTTAGGCGCAAATGAACGCCATGCGGCATCGAGTAAAGATGATAGACGAGTTCGAAACGTGGCTCTTCGCTCAAATTGTCGATGCTCGTGATGTCGAGCAAATAATCGAATGAAAACTGGTCGCGGCAGAACTTCGCGATCTCACGAAGATCGCTCGCCGCAATCGTGTAAGTGTTTTCTCCTCGAAATTCAGTCTTCGCCTGAATTTTCTCGTCGAACGCTTTGCTGAACGACTCCATGAGCGAGGTGCCACTCATATAAACATAAACGCGGTCATTCTGAGCGGAGCGAAGAATCTCGCACTCGAAGCGAGCGCCCCCATTGGTTCAGGGATGTGCAATGACCCTGTGTGAGGTCCCTCGCTTTGCTCGGGATGACATGCAGGTTGAAACCGATCATGAGAGAAATTTTTCTGCCAGTTCAGGCTTCTGATTTCTGAACGAGCGCTCGCGGGAAATTTTCTCCTGCAATTTCATCAAGCCGGCGAGCAGGGCTTCCGGACGCGGCGGGCACCCAGAGATGTAAACATCGACGGGGATAAGCTGGTCGATTCCCTGCAGTGTGGCATAAGAGCGATACATGCCGCCGGTGGAAGCGCATGCGCCCATCGCGATTACCCATTTCGGCTCCGGCATCTGCTCGTAAATCCGTTTCACTGCCAGCGCCATTTTATAGGTCACTGTGCCGGCGACGATCATCACGTCGCATTGCCGCGGTGAGAAGCGCATCACCTCAGCGCCGAACCGGGCAATGTCGAACCGCGACGCAGCGGTCGCCATCAACTCGATCGCGCAACAGGCCAGCCCCATCGGCATCGGCCACAGCGAGTTTTTGTGTACCCAATTAAGCGCCGCATCGAATCGCGTGAAAATCACGTTGCCTTCAATCTTCGAATCGTACGCTGTCGAGCGAGTTTCGGGCATCAGCGAACAGTAAGATCACGCTCCGCCCTCGCAAGGGAAAACGAGCCACAGATTGACACGGATGAAACACAGATTACGAAAAGAACACACTGAACCGCCCTAAAATGAATCCGTGTAAATCTGTGGCTAATTCCGTAATCCTTTACAGCAAAACCATCACATGACGGAATTGAGCCGCACTCATCTCGACCAACTCGAGAACCAGAGCATTTTTATTTTTCGCGAGGCGTATCACGCCTTCAAGAATATCGCCATGCCGTGGTCGATGGGCAAAGATTCCAATGTTCTCGTCTGGCTGGCGCGCAAGTCTTTTTTCGGCCGCGTCCCGTTTCCGGTGTTGCACATCGACACGACTTACGAGTTTCCAGAAATGCTGGAGTTCCGCGAATGGGCGATAAAGCATCACAATCTAAATCTGATCGTCAAAATCAACACGGAAGCGCGCGCACGCGGCATCGGGTACGAGACCCATGATCCAGTGACAGTGACGCACGAGCTAAAGACAGTGGCGTTGCAGCAAGCTCTCGCAGAATACAAATGGGATGCGCTGATCACTGGCATCCGCCGCGACGAAGATCCCACGCGCGCGAAGGAGCGATATTTTTCGCCGCGCAACGCACAGTTCGAGTGGGATTATAAGGATCAGCCGCCCGAGTTCTGGGGCCAATTCGTAACCACAACGGCAAAAGGGGAACACGTTCGCGTGCAGCCGTTGCTCGATTGGACCGAGGTAGATATCTGGCGCTACATCCAGCGGGAGAATATTCCCATCCCGAAAATGTATTTTTCTCGAGACGGGAAACGTTTTCGCTCATTAGGGTGTAGTCCCATCACGCATCCGATTGAAAGCACCGCCTCTACAATCGACGAGATCATCGCCGAACTGGAAGCAACAAAAACAACCGAGCGCGCTGGCCGCGCGCAGGACCATCACGAGCGCAACGCGATGCAGAAGCTAAGGGCGAAAGGATTTCTATGATTGAAAAAGCAAACGCCCAACGCTCAACGTCCAACGCTCAACGTCCAACGCCAGACATTGAGCCGAAGCTCAGCGTCGTATTCGTCGGTCATGTTGACCACGGAAAATCCACGCTGATTGGGCGCATTTTGCATGACACCGGTTCTCTACCAGAGGGCAAGATCGAAGAAATAAAAAAGGCCTGCGCAGCCGAAGGGATGGAGTTTGAATTTGCGTTCCTGCTCGATGCGCTCCTTGAAGAACAGAAGCAAAACGTCACCATCGATACCACCGAGATTCCGTTTCGAACGGCGCGGCGGCGCTATGCGATCATCGATGCCCCCGGCCATAAGGAATTTTTGAAAAACATGATCACCGGTGCATCGAGGGCAGGCGCAGCGATCCTCGTGATCGGCGCGGACGAAGGCGTGCGCGAACAGAGCCGCCGCCACGCCTATCTACTTAGCATGCTTGGCATCAAGCAGGTGATTGTGGTCGTAAACAAAATGGATCTCGTGGGTTACTCTGAAAACCGATTTCGCGAGATCGAGAAAGAGTATCGGAAGTTTCTTCAGGAACTCGGACTAAACGCGCACACGTTTATTCCGGCATCAGCAAAAGAGGGCGAGAACGTCGCGCGGGCGAGTATGAAAATGAAATGGTACTGCGCCGCGAACGTTCTCGGAGCGCTCGACCTGCTGGAGCCGCAAAAGCGAGAGGTCGATCTTCCCCTGCGTTTTTGCGTTCAGGACGTTTATCGCTTTGATGGCCGGAGGATCATTGCAGGACGAATCGAGACGGGAACGCTCAGGGTGGGGGACGAGCTGATATTTTCGCCGGCAAACAAGTCGTCGATTGTCGCGACGATCGAACGCTGGAACGGGCCGGCAGACGGACCAGCCGTGGCAGGAGATTCGATCGGCATCACTCTGGCCGAACAGATTTTTGTCGAGCGCGGCTATGTCGCATCACACCAGAACGAAACACCAATCGAGACGAACCGTTTTCATGCGGACCTGTTCTGGATCGTGCGCGAACCGCTGCGGGTTGGACACTTTTACGATCTGCGTCTGGCGGCACAGCAGGTGAAATGTCAGATCGTTTCGATCGAGCAGGTCATGGATTCATCCACCCTTGAGATAAAGAGCGACCCGCCTTCGGTGGCCGCGGCGACCTCCGGCGTGGCAGGCGGGCGCGAACAGCTGGAGCGAAACGACGTTGGCAGACTCACGATTCAAACCCGCTCGCCACTCGTAATAGATAATCACGACCGGATTCCGAATCTCGGACGCTTCGTCATCATAGACGATGACCAAATCTGCGGCGGCGGCACGATTTCCGGTGGCGTTTATACCGATCGAAGCGTTGCAAAGAGCAAAAATATCTTTTGGACAGAGGAAAAAATTACAGCTCGCGAACGCGCAATGCGTACCGGCCACCGGGGCGCAGTTGTTTGGTTGACCGGACTTTCCGGCGCCGGGAAATCGACCATTGCGCAATCAATCGAACGCGACCTGTTTCATCGCGGCATGAATACCTATGTGCTGGATGGTGACAACATCCGGCACGGCTTGACCTCGAATCTTGGCTTCTCGCCGGACGATCGGATGGAGAACATTCGCCGCGTGAGCGAGGTGGCCAAACTCATGGCTGACGCCGGCACGGTAGTGATCACCGCCTTCATCTCGCCTTATCGGATGGATCGCCGCCGCGCGCGAGAGATTGCGCTGGAGGGCAATGCGGAATTTATCGAAGTGTTTGTTGACGCGCCGTTGGAAGTTTGCGAAGCGCGCGATCCCAAGAATCTCTACAAGAAGGCGCGTGCAGGTGAAATCCGGGAGTTCACTGGAATTGATGCGCCTTACGAGGCGCCAGACGACCCCGAGATCGTCGTCCACACGGACGAGCAAACTGTCGATGAGTCGGTCGCGACGATTCTCGAGCAGTTGTTGCCTCGTTTGAGGGATTATGGCGCGAATGAATGAATAGCAGCCACCGCATCAGCGCCACTGTAGAGGCAGGCGTGTCGCCTGCATCCCAATCGAGCTCGCAGCCGGGCACGGCTGCCACTACAGAGAGACAAGATTATAATTCGGGGACGCCAGATTGAGCGCCGCACCCGTGCTTGCAGCGCTGACGTGCGAACTCGGCTATGAAGCAACCGACGCCGAAAGGCGTAGGCGTTTGAAATCGATCTTAACTGACGCTCGCTACAGCACATTTATAGCCGAAATGGGCGGAGTGGTTTGCGGAATGATCGGCACGCTGACCCACGCCAGCCACGAGCACAACGATCTCTCGGAGAAAATTATCGCGCTGGTCGTTTCAAAGAAACAGCGACGCAGCGGTATTGGCCGCGCGCTCATCGCCGCAGCGGAGAAAGATTTTGCAGAGAGAAGAGTCGCGCGAGTGACCTTAACGACGCGATTCACACGCAAAGAAGCGCATTGCTTCTACGAGGCGCTCGGTTACGAACGAAACGGATGGCGATTTGTGAAACAACTTTCGGCGAGCAATTCATATGCAATTTGGCGAGCTTGGAGCGTTCTTTCAATCACGGCGATTGCATTGGCCGTCATTCAAAAGGCCAGGCCGGCTGAACCCTCGGCTCAGCCTGCGGAAGTAGAGGAAGTAATAGTTAGCGCAGGACCAACCGGCTCGCTTACTTCCGCCTCGTCAGAGGAATCTGCGGAACTGAAGGCGCAGGTTCCCGGCGGTTTCACAGTAAAAAGCGCCGACAAAATGAAACTGGGCCGCGCATCGAATTTCGAAGATTTGTTGCAACGTGCGCCGGGAGTTTTTCTCCAATCGGACAACGGCGCGGAAGTCTCGAAAATTTCGATTCGCGGTTCAGGAATCATAGCGGAAGACGGAGTGGACGGTGTGATGGTTTTGCTCGACGGTTTGAGCTATAACCAGGGCGATGGCGAAGCCAATCTGGAAGATTTGGATGTACCGCGCTCAGTTACGCGGAGATTTTTCGCGGTGCCGCAGCGTTCAAATACGGTGCGCTGACGCTTGGCGGCGCGGTCAATCTTACGCCATTTACCGGATACGATGCGGCGCCGTTCGAAAGCCGGCTGGAAGGAGGAAGTTATGGTTACCTTCGCGGGCATGTAAGCGGCGGCGCTGTGGAAGGGCCGCTGGATGAATTTGGGTCAATCAGTTTTCGATTGCGCGACGGCTTTCGCGAACACGGCAGCGACGATCTGGAAATCCTTTTCGCTGACGTCGGTTACAAGTTGAGCCAAGAAGTGGGGAATCGATTTTATCTCACGCTGGATCGGCTGGACAGGGATCTGTCTGGCGGCCTGACAAAATCGGGAATGGAAAAACGCTCCGTGGCAGGCGAATCCGCTGGCGATCCCACAGGATTGGAACAAACATTGGGAGTACATTCGGCTGGCGGATAAGCTAAGTATTCGAACCAACGAGATTCAGTTCGATGCTGGCGCGTTCTGGTTCTATCGCGACTTGGAAGACCGCGGATTTTTTTCGCCGGATTTCCACCAGGGGATGATCCAAATGTTTTATTCGAATAATTTCGGTGCTAACTTGAATTTCGTTAGCCGCCACGAACTTTTTGGCCAACGAAATATTCTTACAATCGGTCTGAGCCCGCAGGTCGAAGACGAGCATGAGCAAAATTACGAAAATATCTTCGGACACACAGGTGCAACGACCGCGCGGGATGAAGGGATTTCGCTAAACGTGCCGTTCTATCTCGAGGATCAGTTTTATGTCGCGCGGCAATTGTCGATCCTCGCTGGCGCGCAGGCGATTTTTACGGACCGGCAGTTCCGGGATCAGTTCATTAATGACGTGGTAGGAAATCAATCGCATCGTCAGGATTTTTTGGATTTAATCCAAAACTCGGTACGATTTACGAAATCGATCGCGCAACGCAGGCGTTCGTAAATTTCAGCCGCAGTTGGCAACCGCCTTCTTTCGATAATCTGGTCGAGTTTTCTGAAGGTCCGGATTCAAGCCTTGTTTACAGACCGCTGCAACCACAACACGCCTGGACAATTGAGGTTGGAACGCGCGGGGAATGGTCGAGAGTTCAATGTGAGTTATCGCTTTATCGCTCGTGGCTGCGAAATGAGTTGCTCGAACTCAACGATGCATTCGGGAATGATATCGGCACGGTAAACGTCCGGCGATCAATTCACCAGGGAATCGAGGCGAACTTGGAAATAGAATTGCTTCACGGAATCTTGATTGCAAAGCAAGGGAATCGCGCCGGCGATCGTTTGTCGTTCAATCAGAGCTACACGCTAAACGATTTTCATTTCGATCAGGACCCTGTTTACGACGGCAACCGCATCGCGGGAATTCCGATTCACGTCTATGAGGCACAATTGCTTTACGAAACGCCGTCTGGTTTTTATGCGGGTCCAAACGTGCAGTGTAACCTCTCGCGTTATCCGGTCGATCAAGCGAACACACTCTTTGCTGATAATTACGCGCTCATTGGTTTCCGCGCCGGACTTCGACGAACCAACGGATTCTCAGTTTTTCTGGATTGCAAGAACCTGACGAATCAGCGTTACGCTTCCTCTATCGATGTGATCGCGGACGCGCACACGGAACCGAATCCCGAGATTTTTCATCCCGGAGACGGGCGCTCCTTTTATGGCGGTGTTTCCTGGAGTTGGTGAATCATTGATTTGGGCTCTATTTCTTACGAAATCCAAATCGTTTTCGTGTTTGTGAATTCGCGAATTCCGGCGGCGCCGAGCTCTCGACCGAAACCAGAGCGCTTCACACCGCCGAAGGGCAAACGGGGATCGGACGCGACCATGGCGTTGATGAAAACCATTCCGGCGTCCAGCTCAGACGCGAAGAGTTTCTGCTCTTCGCGGTCGCTGGTCCAGGCGCTCGAGCCGAGGCCAAAGGTGGTATCGTTTGCCAGTTCGATTGCCTCGGCGGCATCGCGCACACGGAAAATGGATGCGACGGGGCCGAACACTTCCTCGCGATAGGCGGGCGATTCTTTTGGCACATC
>WNGL01006327.1_pt1 | contig 13976 bp, 13 predicted proteins | sample 5400591 | NCBI WGS metagenome assembly WNGL01 (sample SAMN13153377, study PRJNA577476) | soil metagenome | isolation source: 80 cm soil or saprolite under Garry oak tree replicate 1 | place: USA:California | collected 2016-06-15
ACGCTGACCGCCGCCAGCGGCAGCTGGTTCAGCGTCGCCGACGTCCGCGCCTACACCTCTGGCCAGGGCCGCTGACCGTCCTTACTTCCCGAACGAACCGGGGTGCCCCGCCCTGCCACCGGGAGCCTCTCCTGCGTCTCACGCTGTCACCATGCCCCATACTGGCATCATCCATGGGCGGCAAGCCTGACCTGTTTACCGAACCACAATGACGGACGGATCGCGTGACACGCACGGCCACCCCGGTCAACTTCACGCTGGACCTGAACGGCCGCAGCGGCCCCCGGTCCGGTCAGGTGGCGCACGCGCTGATCGATGCCATCGCCCGCGGCCAGGTCCACGACGGCGACCGGCTGCCGTCCACCCGGACCCTGGCCGCGACGTTCGGCCTGGCACGGACCGCCGTCGTGGCCGCCTACGAGGAGCTCACCGCGGCCGGGTTCCTGGTCGCCCGCCCGGGCGGGTCCACCTACGTGGAGCGCGGTGCCGGCGAGGCCGCACGAGCCGGCGCGTTCGGCGCCTCACTACCGCCCCCGGCGCCCGCCTCGCCGCGCCCGGTCAGCCCGATCACCTACGACCTGCGGCCTGGCCTGGCCGACCCCGGCCTGATCTCCGAACGGGACTGGACCCGGGCCATGCGGCTGGCCGCCTCGCCGGCCCGGCAGCCGCCGCTCGACCTGCGCGATCAGCTCACCGGCCACCTGCGCCGCGCCCGCGGTCTTGCCGTCGACCCGGAGGACATCTTCCTGTTCCCGAGCGTCAGCAACGCGCTCCGGGCGGTCGCCGTCACCTGCGGGCTGACCGGCCAGCCGGTCGCGTTCGAAGATCCCGGCTACGCCAAGGCCCGGCTCGCCCTGCGCGAGGCCGGCGCGGTCATCCGCCCGGTGCCCGTCGACGACGACGGCATCAAGGCGGAGGACCTGCGCGGCAGCGACCGGGCCTGCTACGTCACGCCGGCCCACCAGTTCCCGCTCGGCGGCCGGATGCCGGTGCGCCGCCGGACCGACCTGCTCGCCTGGGCCAGCGCCGCCGGCGCGCTCGTGCTGGAAGACGACTACGACGGCGAGTTCCGCTACGACGTGCCCCCGCTGAACCCGCTGCGGAGCATGCCCGCCGCCGCTGGTCACGTGGTCTACCTGGGCACCAGCTCGAAGATCCTGTCCCGCGGCCTGCGGGTGTCCTGGGCCGTGCTGCCCGCCAGGTTCCGCGCCGCGATGGCCGCCTACCTCGACGCCTCCGGCGAGGAGGTCAGCCAGGTCTCGGCCGCGTTCCTGGCCAGCTTCATCGCCATCGGCGCGCTGACGCGGCATCAGTCCCGGGCCATGCGCACCTACCGGGCCCGGCAGGAACGCTTCGTCGCCGCCTGCCGGGAGCACATCCCCGCCGCCCGGGCGCTCGGCATCGAGGCCGGGCTGCACGTCGCGCTGGTCTTCGGCCGGCCGCTGGACGACGAGGCCGCCGCGGCCCGGCTGGCCGGTGCCGGGCTGGCCTGCCTCCCGCTGTCCCCGTTCTGCGCCGGGCCTGCCCGCCGGTCCGGGCTGCTCTGCGGCTACTCGCGGCTGCCGGAGACCATGGCCCAGGGCGCGGCCGTCCTGATCGGCCGGGTCACCGCCGACCTGATGGCGGCCCGTGGCGCATGACCTTCAGCACCGACGGCGAGACCGGCGTGTCGGCCGGCACGTGGTCCGACGTCCGGGGGTGCCCGTAGGCGCTGACGATCGGCAGGATCCCGGTCCACAGCCCGGGTGTGGCCTCGCCCGGCTCGGGCTCGCCCGGGCCCGCGTCCCGGATCTTGACCGTCCACTGGCCCTCGACGATGTCCATCGCCAGCGCCGTCGTCGCCGCGAGCTGCTTCTTGGTGTGGAACGGCACCTCGCCCGAGCGGCCCGGCGTCAGGCACTCGGAGATCTGGGTCAGCGCCTCGGCCGCCTCGTCCCCGCTGAGCGCGCGCAGTTCACCGTGCACGACGGCGGAGCGGTAGTTGGCGCTGGAGTCGAACAGCGTGTGCGCGTAGACCCAGCCGTCGACGTGCATCACGCACAGCGCGGCCGGGGCGCCCGTGGCCACGTACCGCAGCGCCCCCGCGCCCACCGAGCCGTGCATCAGGATCCGGTCGCCCGCCCGGCCGTACAGCATCGGCACCACCCACGGCCTGCCGTCGGCCACCGTGCTCAGCGTCCCGACGTGGTGCCCGGCATCGAGCACCGCGTCCAGTTCGGCGCGCTCGTCCCGGGACCGCTCCCGGTGCCGGTTGATCTGGTCCCTCCGTAGCGTCATGCTCCCTAGCCTGCTCGGACCGGGCCCGCGGGCGCTAGACCGGTATGCGCGCCACCGGCCGGCCAGAATCTACGGGCGGGCCGCGCCGACCAAGGTGGACTCGTACCAGCCGGCCAGGGGCATCTTCTGCACATCCTGCCCGGTCTGCGGGGCGTCGATGATGTCGCCGCCACCCACGTAGATGGCCACGTGCCCCACACCGTCGAAGTACAGCAGGTCACCGGGCTCAAGCGCGGAGGTGGAGATGTGCGGCAGGGCGGCCCACTGCGCGTAGGTGGTACGCGGGATGCTGACCCCGGCCGAGGCCCAGGCGGCCTGGACCAGGCCGGAGCAGTCGTAGCTGCCCGGTCCGGTCGCGCCCCACTGGTACGGCTTGCCCAGCTGGGCGTAGGCGAAGGCGACGGCCTTGCCGCCCTGGGTCGAGGTCGTTCCGCTGTAGGTGGCCGAGGTCGTGCCCGTGCCGCCCCCGCCGATCGAGTTGGTCTGCACGGCCTGCTGCTGCGGCACGGTCAGGCTGGCCAGCGTGGCCTTCTGCGTGTCGATGAGCTTGCCCAGCGAGGACTTGTGGTCAGACAGCTGGCGCTTCAGGCCGGCGATCCCGGACTCGGTCCGCGACATCTCCTGCTCCACCCCGGCCAGCTGGCTGGCGTCGGTGAGCAGCTGCCTCGTCTGCGCGTTCCGGTTCCCCGACAGCTCCATCAGCAGCGACCCCTGCTGCAGTATCACCGACGGGTTACCCGAGGTCAGCACGCCGGCGATCGAGGTCGCCCCGGTGTTCTCGAACGCCGCCGCCGCGTTGGCCGCCACGTTCGCCTGCGCCGTCTGGAACTGGGTATTGGCGTTCTTCAGCCGCACCCGCACCTGGGACAGCTTGGTCTGCGCCGCGGACAGCTGCTGGCCGGCCTGGTCGAGCTGCTCACTCACCTTGTCGAACTGCGAGGTGAGCCGGTTGATCTTGGCCTGGACCTGGCTGACGGTCGGCTGCGGCGCCGCGCCGGCGCCGGTAGCGAAGACCGCGAGCCCGCCGGCCATGACCAGCCCCGCGCTCAAGGCGACGACGCGACGAATCCCTGACACCCCCGCAAGCACTCGGCTCACGTACCAGTCACGCTCCTTTTTCCACCGCTTGCGCTATCCCGCTGGTCCCAGACGCCAACGGCCACACGGTGAGTCACGTTAGCGACGACGCATGACGGGTCTCAACCGGTTCTCGTAGATATCACGGAATTATTACGTGTGCCGATATACGGCGACACCGTCCGGATAACCCTGCATCAGCCAGCCGGACGCACTGGATCCGGGCTCCACCGTGTCAGAACGCACTCGAACCGGGGTTTCATGGCGTTCCGGCTGGCCCGGGGCACCCGGAGCGTGCTGCTACGCCCTCGGGTTCTCGACCTGACCCAGCAGCGACGTCAGCTCGTACAGGTCGGCGAGCTCGATATCGGCCGGGACGCCCTTGAGCGCCGCGACCACGGCGCCGGCCGCCCGGCCGGCCCTGACCCCGGCCTCGGCGTCCTCCACCACCAGGCACCGGCGCGGATCGACGCCGAGCTTGCGCGCGGCCAGCAGGTAACCCTCGGGGTCGGGCTTGCCGGCCCGCACGTCGTCGATGGTCACCAGCAGCGCGGGCCTGATCCCGGCCGCGGCCAGCCGGATCCGCGCCAGCGGGGGATCGGCGCTGGTGACCACGGCCCAGGGCAGGCCAAGCCGGTCCAGCTCGCCGAGCAGCTCGGGCGCGCCCGGGGCCGCGGTGATGTCGGCGACGTCGACGTACTCCAACTCCAGCTGGTACCGGGCCGCGGCCGCGGCCTCGTCTTCGGACAGGTCCGGCCGCAGCCGGCGCACGTTGCCCAGCGCGGGCAGCCCGTGTGCGACCAGCGGCCCGCGGCCGGGGTCCACGCGGTACTCGGCCGCCCAGGTCCGCCAGGAGCGCTCGACCGCCGCGTCCGAGTCGACCAGCGTGCCGTCCATGTCGAGCAGGACCGCCTGCACGTTCAGCACGGCCCGGCCCCAGGAAGGTTGCTCATGAGGACCACGGTACGAGCAGGAACCGGCTCTCTTCCCCGAAGGCCCGGTGCCAGCGTGCGGATTCACCCCATCCTTATGCTGGCTATGTAGATGGCACGGGACGAGCAGGGTGGGAAGATGACTCGGCAGGCCGCTGGCGGGTTGATCGGCCGGGATCGCGACCTCGGCTTCCTGCGGGAGTTCGTCCGCCAGGCCGCGGCGGGCGGCGGAGCGCTGGTCCTGTCCGGGGATCCGGGCATGGGCAAGACGGCGCTGCTGAATGCCCTGGCCGAGTCCGCTGCCGCGGCGGGGACCGTGGTGCTGCGCGTGACCGGGGCTGAGTTCGAGGGGGAGATCAGCTTCGCCGGGCTCAACCAGGTCCTGCTCCCGGTGCTTGGTGACGTCGACGAGCTGGACGCTGTCCACCGGGACGCGCTGCGAGTGGCCCTGGGGTTCGGCACCGGACCGCCGCCGGACCGGCTGCTGGTGAGCAACGCCGTGCTGGTCCTCCTGCAGCGCGTGGCGGCGCGCGGGCCGCTGCTATTGATCGTGGATGACCTGCCCTGGATAGACCGGGCCAGCGCCGGCGTGCTGAGCTTCGTGGCCAGGCGGCTGGTCGGCCGCGGGGCGGGGCTCCTGGTCGCCTGCCGGACCGGCGCGGACAGCTACTTTGACCGTGCCGGGCTCCCGGAATACGAGCTGACGCCGCTGGACGGCACGGCGGCCACCGAGCTGGTGGCCGCGCGGTTCCCCGGCCTCGATCCCCTGGTGCGGAGCCGGGTGCTGGGCGTGGCGCAGGGTAATCCGCTGGCCCTGCTAGAGCTCCCCGAGGCGCTGAGCGATTCGCAGCGCTCGGCGGCAGAGCCGCTGCCGTCGGTGCTGCCGCTCGGCCAGCGCCTGCAGAAACTGTTCACCTCGCGGGTCACCCGGCTGCCGCCCGCGACCCGGAGTCTCCTGCTGGTGGCGGCGCTCGAGGGCACGGGGGACCTGCGCGTGCTGGCGGCGGCGGGCAGCGGTGACTACCGGCTCGAGGATCTCGCCCCGGCCGAACGCGACCACCTGGTGCGGGTCGGCCAGAACCCGGGCCGGGTTAGCTTCCGGCATCCGCTCATCCGCTCGGCCGCGGTCGAGGCCTCGACCGCGGCCGAGCGCCGGCGGGCCCATCAGGCGGTGGCCGCCGTCCTGGCCGGCCAGCCCGAGCGCCGGGCGTGGCATCTGGGCGAGGCCGCCGTGGCGCCGGACGAGCACGTGGCGGCGCTGCTCGAGGAGGCGGCGCACCGCAGCCACCAGCGCGGCGACTACCTCGGTGCGGTGGCCGGGCTCACCCGCGCCGCCGGCCTGAGCCCAGCGGCGGCCGAGCGCGGTCGCCGGCTGGCCGAAGCCGCCTACATCGGCGCGGAGGCCCTCGGCGAGGTGCGCGGCACGTCCCGGTTGCTAGATGGTATCCGGCAAGCCGGCCCGCAGGACAGCGGCCCCCTGCACTCCGCAGCGGCGGCCGCGTTCGTGATGCTCAACGGCGACGGGCACATCGATACCGTCCACCGCATGCTGTCCGACGCCATCGCGAGCGGAGCCCACGGCTACGACGCCGGCGACACGGCGCTCCTCAGCGCGCTGTGGGCGCTGGCCATGGCCTGTTTCCTCGGCGGACGCCGCGAGCTGTGGGACACGTTCCACGACGCGGTGGCCCGGCTCACCCCGGGACCGCCGCCGGACCTCGCGCTGACGATCGACATGTTCGCCGACCCGGCCCGTACCGGGGTCGCCGCGCTGCCGCGGCTCGAGGCCGCGCTGCGGACCGTGCACCACGAGGTCGACCCGCACGTGATCGATAACGTCGCGGCGGCCGCGATGTACGCGGACCGCCTCGCCGAGGTGCGCGAGCCGCTGTGGCGGGCCGTGCTGCGGGCGCGCGAGGGCAGCCCGGGGCGACGGCACCTGGTGGCCCTGATGGACCTGTGCATCGACGATTTCCACCGCGGCGAATGGGGGGAAGCGGCCGAACTCGCGGCCGAGGGGCTCCGCGTCAGCGAGGAGCGGGGCGGCCGGTTCTTCGGCTGGTATTTCCGCTACCACCAGGCGCTGCTGGCCGCCGTGACGGGCCGGTTTGACGCCAGCCGGGCCCTGGCCGGCCAGATCACCACCTGGGCCGGGGCCCGCGGCGCCCGCACGCCGCAGGTCTTCGCCCGCCACGCGCTGGTGCTGGCCGACCTCGGCCAGGGCGACTACGAGAGCGCCTACCACCATGCCACCTGGATGAGCCCGGCGGGCACCCTCGCCCCGTACGTCCCGCACTGCCTGTGGGTCGTCATGGACCTGGTGGAGGCGGCCGTGCGCACGCACCGGCGGGAGGAGGCGGACCGGCACGTGCGGGCCATGCGGGAGGCGGACATCGCCGCGCTGTCGCCCCGGCTGGCCATCCTGGCGGCGGCGTCCGCAGCCATCGCCGCCGAGGACGACCCGTCCCTCGCGCTCTTCGGCCAGGCGCTGAGCCTGCCCGGCGCCGGCCAGCGGCCGTTCGACGTCGCCCGGGTGCGGCTCGCCTACGGCGAGCGCCTGCGCCGGGCCCGGGCCGCCGCCGAGTCCAGGATCCACCTGGAGGCCGCCCTGATCGCCTTCCGTGAGCTCGGCGCGGCGCCCTGGGCCGCCCGCGCCGAGCTGGAGTTGCGCGCGACCGGGCTGACCAGGACGAGTCCTGGCGCACCCGGCGCCGCCGCGCTGACCCCCCAGGAACTGCAGATCGCCCGCCTGGCGGCCTCCGGCCTGACCAACAAGCAGATCGCCGGGCGGCTCTTCCTGTCGCCCCGGACCGTCGGCGGTCACCTGTACCAGATCTTCCCCAAGCTGGGCATCACGTCGCGGGCCGCCCTTCGCGACGCCCTCGGACCGCCCGGCGACTCCTAGCCAACGAGTCATTTGACTCGCGCTGCCGGCGGCCCGGTCAGGACAGACTCGCTGCCAAGTCACACGGCAGAGGAGCCATCTATGTCTCATCACCTCGACACGCCGCTGGCACGCCAGAACGGCCAGCTGTACGTCGACGACCTGTACGTCTTCCCCGGCGAGGACAGCACCGTCTTCGTCATGGACGTCAACTCCGACATCACCGGCGTCTACGCGCAGCCGGGCTTCCACCCCGAAGCCCGCTACGAGTTCAAGGTGCACTTCTACGGAGCCGACTTCGAGGAGCTCACCTACCGGGTGTCCTTCGGCGAGGCAGACTCCGCCGGGCGGCAGCCCATGCGGCTGCACGTCCTGGCCGGCGCCCAGGCGCGCGAGGACTCCGCCGCCGGCGAACTCGTGCTGGAGGGCCGTACCGGCGAGCCGGCCAGCGTGGACGGCACCCGGATCTGGGCGGGCCGCATCGCCGACTCGTTCTACATCGACCTGTCGCTGCTCGCAATCGTCAACGAGGCGGTGGCCAAGGGGACCGCGCCGGACCTGTCGGCGTGGCGTCCGGACCAGGCGCGGAACAGCTTCGCCGGCACCACCGCCGAATCGATCGTGCTCGAGGTCTCCCATTCCCACCCGCGGCTACGGCCCGGCGCCCGCACCGGCGTATGGTGCGCCACCAGGCTGGCCACCGACGCCGGCGGCTGGCGCCAGGTCAACCGGGCCGGACACCCGATGATGTGGCCGATCTTCTGGCCCGGCGACACCGACTTCTCCGATCCGGCCAATACCCGGCACCCGTCCGAGGACCTCGACGCGGCCGGACAGCACCTCGGCGACCAGGTCGCCGCCGTGGTCGCCGCCAACGGTGCCTCGGCCGATCCGCACGGCTACGGCCAGATGGTGGCCCGGGAATTGTTCCCCGACGTGCTGCCCTACGTGATCGGCACCCCGGCCAGCTACGGGTTCGCCGGCTTCAACGGCCGGACGCTGGCCGACAACGCGCCCGAGGCCATGCTCTCCCTCGTCACCGGCACGGCCATCCCCTCCGGGCTGACCCCGGCCGTCGCCGGGCAGCAGCGGCACAACCGCTTCCCGTACGTCGTGCCGGCCTGACCCGGCCACGCCGCCTGACCTGGCCGCGCCGACCCGGCCGGGCCGCCGGAATATCCGGCTGGCCCGGCCGGTTCAACTACATGCAAACGCATATATCGGAGGCATGGCATGCAGTTCGGGATCTTCTCGGTCAGCGACATCACCCGGGACCCGGTATCGGGCGAGACGCCCAGCGAGGCCGAGCGGATCGATGCGATCACCCAGATCGCGCAGAAGACCGAAGAGGTCGGGCTGGACGTGTTCGCGATCGGCGAGCACCACAACCCGCCGTTCTTCTCGTCCTCGCCGACCACGCTGCTGGCCTACATCGCGGCCACCACCAAGCGGCTGATCGTGACCACGGCGACCACGCTGATCACCACCAACGACCCGGTGCGCATCGCGGAGGAGTACGCGATGCTGCAGCACCTGAGCAAGGGCAGGATGGACCTGATGCTCGGCCGCGGCAACACCGGCCCGGTGTACCCGTGGTTCGGCCAGGACATCAGGCAGGGCCTGCCGCTGGCGCTGGAGAACTACAACCTGCTGCACCGGCTCTGGCGCGAGGACGTGGTCGACGCCGAGGGCAAGTTCCGCACCCCGCTGCAGGGCTTCACCTCGATCCCGCGGCCGCTGGACGACGTGCCGCCGTTCGTCTGGCACGGCTCGATCCGCACCCCCGAGATCGCCGAGCAGGCGGCCTTCTACGGCGACGGCTACTTCGCCAACAACATCTTCTGGCCCAAGGAGCACTACCAGCGCCTGATCAGGTTCTACCGGCAGCGCTTCGCGCACTACGGCCACGGCACCGAGCAGCAGGCCCTCGTCGGCCTGGGCGGTCAGGCCTACCTCGCCAGGAACTCCCAGGACGCCATCCGCGAGTTCAGGCCCTACTTCAACGAGGCGCCGGTCTACGGGCACGGGCCGTCCATGGAGGACTTTGCCAGCTTGACCCCGCTGTCGGTGGGCAGCCCGCAGCAGGTCATCGACAAGACCCTGACCTTCCGCGAGCACTTCGGCGACTACCAGCGCCAGCTGTTCCTGGTCGACCACGCGGGGCTGCCGCTGAAGACCGTGCTGGACCAGCTCGACCTGCTCGGCGAGGAAGTCGTCCCGGTGCTGCGCAAGGAGATCGCCGCCCGCCAGGACCCGCAGACCCCGGAGGCGCCCACCCACGCCAGCCTGGTCAAGGCCAGGTACGGCGACGAGGCCCCGCGTCAGCCGCGGCCGAACGCGAACCGCGGCGACAACGTCACCGGCGCGTCGCCCTACCAGGACAGCGCCGACGAGTTCCAGGCCGAGTACCCGGAGCTATGATGCCCCGCCTCGCCAACGACGCGTGGGAGGCGCTGCTGACCGCGCACGCCGCCGTGATGAAGCAGTTCGCGGCCGAGGACACCTGGACGGATGTGTCCATGCGCGAGTACGACGTGCTCTACACGCTGTCCAAGGACCCGGAACCACTGCGGCTGTCCGAGCTGAACCGGCACGTCCTGCTCAGCCAGCCGGCCCTGTCCCGGCTGGTGGAGCGGCTGGCCGAGCGCGGCCTGGTGGAGCGGCATGCCGACCCCGCCGACGGGCGCGGCGTCCGGCTGTCGCTCACCGCGGCCGGGCGGGCCGCGCAGCGCGCGATCGGCCGCCGGCACGCCCGCAGCGTGACCCGGGCCATGACCGCCGGGCTGACCCGCGCCGAGATGGCGCAGCTGGAAATGATCTGCCGGAAGCTGGCGTGCGCCAGCGACACACGTGAGGTCGTGCTCACATGAGTACCGAACGGTTCAGGCTCGTCCTGGTCAGCGCCGGCACGAGCGACCCTTCGTCGACGCGGCTGCTGGCCGATCGCACCGCCGACCGGGTGAAAGCCCTGGCCGCACGGCGCGGCCACGAGGTGAGCGTCGGCGTGATCGAGCTGCGCGAGATCTCCGCCGACATCTCCACCGCGCTGGTCTCCCAGCTGATCACGCCGAAGCTGCAGCAGGCGATCACCGCCCTGGCCGAGGCCGACGGCATCGTCGCCGCCGCGCCGGTTTACAAGGCCAGCCCGAGCGGCCTGTTCAGCTCGTTCTTTCACGTGCTGGACAACGACCTGCTGATCGGCAAGCCGGTGGTGCTGGCCGCGACGGCCGGCACCGCCCGGCACGCCCTGGTCGCGGACGAGGCGATGCGCCCGATGTTCGCCTACCTGCGCACGATGACGGCGCCGACCTCGCTGTTCGCCGCGCCGGAGGACTGGAGCGACCCGGCCATGAACACCCGGATCGACCGGGCCGCGGTCGAGCTGGTGCTGCTGATGGAAAGCGGCTTCGCCGGCCAGATCAAGGACGAGTCCTGGCACAGCTACCGGCACGAGTTCGGCAGCGCGGGCGGCTCCGAGACCGCCATCGACCTCGATACCGACATGATGCGCCTCGCCACCGGCGGCAGTGCTAGCTGAGATTTGGGCTAGCTGAGACTGTATATCCTGACATCCGGCCGGACGCACATCAGGTATCGCGATGCCCTTCGTGGCGCTGCGACCGCTCAGGCCACGGCGTAACGACGGAGGGGACTAGCGATGAGCCTCAGCGCGTGGGAACAGGACGCCCTGAATTCGATCAAGAACGGCCTGGCCGACAGCGATCCCGCGCTGGTCGCGCGGCTGGCCATGTTCACCCGGCTGGCCTCCGCCGAGGACATGCCGGTGCGGGAGAAGATCCAGGCCGTCAAGCTGGGGGTGGCCCGGCGCCGCCGCCGGCTGTACCAGCGCCTGGGCGTGGGCCGGGGCATGCTGCTGGTGTGGCTGGTCACCACGCTTACACTGGTCGCGGCGGCCGTGGCCAGCAGCCGGGCCAGCGGGCCCGGCACGTGCGCCGGATCCTGGGGGTCGCTGTGCGGTCACGCGGCCGGCGCGCCCCAGGCGGCCCAGCCGATTCCCTGACCGGGTCAGCGGTCAGTGATCCCAGGGCGCGTCCCAGTAGGGTCGCACCTCGACCTGGGCGGTCCGCCGTCGTCTCGGCGGACTCATCGACCCAGAACAGCATCATGTACTTCATGGCGTTTCCGACGCTCGCGCCCGCGGCCGGGCCCGGACGTGCATGCGCTCGCCCTGGGGGCCGAACAGGATCAGCAGCTCGGCGGGCTCGGCCCCGGCCGCGCCGAACCAGTGCGGCACGCGCGTGTCGAACTCGGCGGCTTCGCCCGGCTTCATGACGAAGTCGTGCTCGGCGAGCCGCAGCCGTAGCTGGCCGGAGAGCACATACATCCACTCGTAGCCCTCGTGGCTCTTCGGCTCGCCCGCCGGCTCGCCCGCCGGGGCCAGCATCTTGTAGGCGCGGATGCCGCCCGGCCGCTGGGAGAGCGGGACGAGCGTGCGCCCGTTCCGCCGAACCGGCCGGGCCCGGACCCGGGGGTCACCCGGCGTCGGCGCGCCGACGAGCTCGTCCAGCGGCACCTGGTGCGCGCGGGCCAGCGCCAGCAGCAGCTCCAGGGTCGGCCTGCGCCCGCCGGACTCCAGCCGGGACAGCGTGCTCACCGAGATGCCGGTGGCCTCGGCGAGCTCGGCGAGCGTGGTGCCGTGCCGCTGGCGGATAGAGCGCAACCGCGGCCCGACCGCGTCGAGCACCGGATCGTGGTCCACACCCCTATTGCTGCTTCGGCAAGAGGATTTGTCAAATCGCAGGGTCCGGAGCGATGGTCAGCGCATGAACGAGAACGAGAACTACGACGTCGTGGTCGTCGGCGGCGGCGCGGCCGGGCTGAGCGGCGCGGTCGCGCTGGCCAGGTCCCGCCGCTCGGTCCTGGTCGTCGACGCGGGTGACCCGCGCAACGCCCCGGCCGGCCACGTGCACAACTTCCTCAGCCGGGACGGCACCCCGCCGTCCGAGCTCTACGCGACCGGGCGCGCCGAGGTAACCGGGTACGGCGGGCGGGTCGAGACCGGGCGGGTCACCGCCCTAGCCCGGGACGGCGCGCGGTTCGGCGTCCAGATCAGCGCCGAGGCCGGCCCGCGTATGGTGGCGGCCCGGAGGCTGCTGGTCGCCACCGGCCTGCGCGACGTGCTGCCCGACGTGCCCGGGCTGGCCGCCCGGTGGGGGATCGACGTGCTGCACTGCCCGTACTGTCACGGCTGGGAGGTCCGGGACCAGCGGATCGGAATCCTGTCCACCGGGCCGGCCGCCGTCCACCAGGCCCTGCTGTTCCAGCAGCTCAGCCCGCACGTGACGCTCCTGCGGCACACCGGTACGGCCCTCGACGCCGAGCAGCGGGCCCTGCTGGAGGCCCTCGGGGTCGCCATCGTCGACGGCGTGGTCGAACAGGTCGAAACCGGCGCTAGCGGCCTCACCGGGGTCGTGCTGGCCGGCCGCGGCCACCTGGCCCTGGACGCCGTGGTGGTCACGCCCCGGATGGAGGCCCGCGCCGAACTGCTCGAACCGCTCGGCCTCACGCCGGTCGAGGTCCTGCTCGGCGAGCACCCGATCGGCACCCGCATCGAGGCGGACCGCACCGGCGCGACCGCGGTCCCCGGCGTCTGGGTGGCGGGCAACCTCACCGACCCGCAGGCCCAGGTCATAGCGGCCGCGGCGGCCGGCCTCACGGCCGGCGCCGCGATCAACCTCGACCTGGTCCTCGACGACGCCAGGCGCCGGGGATAACGATCCGTCGCTCTAGCCCTGGCCGGCCTGGTCGTGCAGGAGCTGGTTGATGGCCGCCACGATCACCTTGGCCGAGCCGTCGATGGCCTGCGCCACCGGGCTGGACGGGTTGCGCAACTGGGCGGCGATCTGCGCCGCCGACAGCCCGGCCAGCACCTGCGGGTCGTACTGCGCGCCGGCCAGGACGTACCGGCTGCCGATGTCGAGGAAGGGCGCCGCGCCGGACTGGTCCGCGCTGTTGACGTAGGGCGGCACGTCGTAGCGGCCGATGACCTGGCGGTCCAGCGCGGACAGCGCCTGCAGCGGGTGGCCGGCGTTGTCGGTCAGCTCGGTGGTGCGCAGCGTCAGCCGGGTGCTCTGGTAGCCAGCCGTGCGGAAGGACAGCGTGGCGGTGTTCGGGAAGACGTCGGTGGCCGCGGACTTGGTCACGCCGAGCTGGCTCCAGCTGCTGAAGTGGGACAGCGCGACAGCGAGCGACCAGCGCTCGGCCGCGCAGAACGGGCACGACTCCTCGCTGACGAACACGATGCCCGGCTTGTTCGCCCTCGACACCTCGACCAGCTCCAAGTGCTTCGGGTCGTGCGCGCCGGTTGACGCGAGTGCCGGGCCCTTCCAGCCGAACGCTCTGGCAGTCTGCTCCCGCACCACACCGCGCACCGGCATCGCGGTACGCACGGGCACCACCGATCCGGCCCGCCCGGCACGAAAAGAACCACGGCAATGCCACATCGCCGTGGTCCTGACCACGGCAATGCCACATCGTCGTGGTTCGGCGGCGCCGATCGCCGGTGCTGTCGTGTCGGGCGTGGTGCCTGGGGTCCCCCCGGAACGTCAGCAGCAGTAGCCGTCTGGGGTGGGTAGCGTCCCCGCGCCGCTAGCGCCGCACAGGCTTGATGTTGTGGTTGAGGTGGAACACGTTGTCCGGGTCGTACGCGGTCTTCACCGCCGTCAGCCGGGCGAGCTTCTCGGGTGAATAGGCGCGCAGCACGCCCTCGGCTCCCTCGTCGTTGACGAAGTTGACGTAAGCCCCGCTGGCGTACTGGTCGAGCGCGGCGGCGCAGCGCCGCGCGG
>WNGL01006328.1_pt1 | contig 13976 bp, 11 predicted proteins | sample 5400591 | NCBI WGS metagenome assembly WNGL01 (sample SAMN13153377, study PRJNA577476) | soil metagenome | isolation source: 80 cm soil or saprolite under Garry oak tree replicate 1 | place: USA:California | collected 2016-06-15
GCCCGGAGAGGTGGAGCGAGAAGCCGAGGCCGGGCCGGTCGTTCAGCATGTCGATGGCGGCCAGCACGATGCACATGAAGCCGATCTCGCCCGCCGCCGTGCCGGCCGTCTGGGCCATGTTGGCCTCGTAGACGGTGGCCTTGACCCGCGTGAAGAAGGCGGTGATGGCGAGCGCGATGAAGCCGAAGAACGCCGCCGAGACCGAGATGTTGGGTCCGAAGCCGATCTTGAGCACCACCGGCGGGAAGGAGGCGCCCATGATCACGGCGACCAGGACGGAGATGACGACCGCGCGGACGCTGAGCTCGCGGCGGGCGGCGGGGGCGGCGTTCGGAGATGGGGAAACGTGCATGGAGGGCGTCGCCATGCCGGGCATGTAAGCCGGTTTCGGGGCAGACCGCCACAGCGCGTCGCCGTCGCCGTCGCCGTCGCGGTCGACGGTCGCCCCCGACGCCTACAGCGCGAGGACCAGCTTCCCGAAGCTGTCGTTGCGCTCCAGACGCTCGTGCGCCTCACGCACCCGGTCGAGCGGCAGGACGGCGTCGACGATGGGCCGCACCTTCCCGTGCGCGAGGAGGGGCAGGACGTCCTTCGCGAAGAGCCGCGTGGCGCGGATCTTCTCCTCGAGGGGACGGGGACGCAGCACCGTCCCGATGACCTCGCCCCGCTTCCGCATCAGGACGGACAGATCGAGCTGCGCCTTCGGGCCGCCCATGATGCCGATGACGACCACCCGGCCGCCGCTCGCCAGCGCGGCCAGGTTCTCGGCCATGTAGGGCCCTCCCACGAAGTCGAGCACGATGGCCGCGCCCGCTCCCCCGGTGAGCCGCTTCACCTCGTCCGCGAAGCTCGGCGCGTCCTTCGTGACCAGGATCGCGTGGTCGAGCCCGAGCGCGCGCGCCTTCTCCAGCTTGTCCGCGGTGCGGCTCGTGCCGAGGACGGTCGCGCCGGCCGCCTTGGCGAGCTGGAGCGCGGCGGTCGCCACGCCCGAGCCGACGGCGTGGATGAGGACCGGCCACCCGGGCCTGAGCCCGCCCAGCGTCAGGAGCGCGTCGTGCGAGGTGACGAAAGCCTCCATGGTGGCGCCGGCCTCCTCCAGCGAGAGCCGGTCCGGGACGCGGACCAGCATCCGCTCGTGCGCCAGCGCGAGCTCGGCCTGCGCCTCGCCGCCCGCGATGGCCATCACGCGATCGCCGACCTTCACGGCGCTGACGCCCTCGCCCACCGCTGCCACCTCGCCGGCGAGCTCGAGGCCCGGCACGTCCTCGCGCACGCCCGGGGGCGGCGGGTACAGGCCGCGCCGCTGCAGGAGGTCGGCGCGGTTCAGGCCGGCGGCCCGCACCCGCACCAGCACCTCGCCCCGCCCCGGCCGCGGATCGGGCAGCTCGCGCACCTCGATGACCTCGGGACCGCCCTGGCCTGCGAACGTGACCGCCTTCATGGGATCCTCCTCATGCCCGGCGCGCCGAAGTGACCGGTCGCTGCGCCGAAGGGCGCCTCGACGAGCGCGCCCGCCTCGTCGCGGCGGAGCTCGAACCGGCCCGGTGCCAGGCGGGCGAGAGGATAGCGGTCGCGGCGCTGCTGCGCGAGCCGCGCCGCATCGACCGGGCACGCGCGGGCGGCGGCAGCCTCCGCCCCGGCGAGCCCACCGAGCGCCTCCGCAGGCTCGACCGCGACCGCCAGCGCGTAACCGTCGTAGCCGCCCTCCCACCACATGTCGGCCTCCGCGTCGCCCGCGGCTGCAGCGGCGAGCGCGTCGAGCAGGACCGCCCGGAAGGCGCGGAAGGGCGCCGTGTCGTGGCGCGCGTCCTCGCCCGCGGTCGCATGGTGGCCGTAGCGGGCGCGCAGCTCATCGAGGGCGAAGAGGAGGATGGCCGCCATGGCGAGCGGCGCCTTCAGCTCCAGCCGACCTCGACCTCGAGGTCGAGGGGACCGGTGACGCGCGCGGCGGTGGTGACGTCGCGTACGCCGGTGGTCTGCAGGGCGGCGGTGAGGATGCCGCGGTGGAAGCCGGGGACGAGGAAGTCGCGGGCATAGCTCACCCGCGCCTGGCGCGGCGAGAGCCAGATCACCCGGCGCTCGCCGTAGCCGACGGTCGCCTTGTAGCCCGCCGGGATCTGATCGAGGAACTGGCGCGGGTTGCCGGCCGCGAGCGAGAGCACCGTCCGGCCGAAGAGCGTCTCGACGAGGTCCTTCACCACGGTATCGCCGATCGCGAAGAACACCGCGTCGAGCGAGCCGAGCGGCCCCTCCAGCGCGTCGGCGGCCGCCCAGGCGAGCCGGAGGTAGTCTTCGACCGGATAGCTGAAGAAGTCGTTCCGCCGCTTGCCAGCAGCTGGATCGCAGGCGCGCGCCGCGTCCTCGCCCAGGCGCCGCCGCACGAGCCCGGAGGTGGCGCGAAAGATGACGCCGCGCACCGTGTCCGGCGGGGTGGCCAGCACAATGCGGCGCTCCAGATCGGCGCGGTCGGCGGGCATGCGGGTCAGGGCGAAGGCGAGCCGCCGCAGCGCTCCAGGGCGCGCTGGAAGCCGAGGCGGGCCGCGCCGCGCTCGCGGAGCGCCTGGCTCTTCACGGCCTTGCAGCCGCCCGCGCCGCCGTGCTGGGCGAGCACCTCGGCCGCGGTGGCGCGGAGCGCCGTCTCGCCCCGGCCCTCCATCACCGGCCTGAGCTCCGCGGAGAGCGCCTTCGCGTCGAGGAGCCGGCCCGCGGCGCGGAGTGCGCTCGCCCGTACCGCGTAGGGGCCCTGACCGGCGCGCACCGCGTCGAGGACCACCTGGCGGGCGCGATCGCCGCCGAGCGCGGAGAGGGCCGAGAGTGCCCTGGCCCGGCGGGTGGGGAGCGCCTGCGGATCGCGGGCGACCGCCTCCAGCGGCGCGACGGCGCGCGGGCCGAGGGCGCGCCAGGACTCGGCGCTCACCGGCCGATCGATGGCGCCCAGGTACGCGACCGCGCGCTCCGCGACCTCGGCGTCGCTCAGGGCGGCTGCACCGTCCGGCGCGGCCGGCTCTGCCGCTGGGGCGGGCGAGGTCGGGTGCGCGCGCCGCGCCGACGGCGGGAGGCCGGCCAGGGTGAGCGTGAGCAGGAGTGTGAGCGCGTTCATGTGCGTCTCAGTGGATGAGCGGGTTCGCCCGCATGACCTGGCCCTGCTCCGCGGTGAGCACGCCTTGGGACCCCGTGCCGAGGAGCCAGAACATGAGGTTGTCGCCGCCGCCGCAGCCGGGTTTCACGCCGAGGCACTCGCTGACCCTCACCTTGTCGGCCGACAGGGGCGGCGTTCCTAGCTCAGGGTCGGCGCAGGTCGAGGGTGTGCTCGAGCAGTCCTTGCAGACGCAAGTGGGCGTGTCGAGGAGCGGATCGAACTCGGCGCCGTACTCCTCGGTCACATGGTAGAGGCCGAGGAAGTGGCCCGCCTCGTGGGCCATGATGTACGCGGTCTCGTCGGCTCCGCAGCCCTGGTAGTTGGGGCTGCCCTGGCAGAAGCTCGTCCCCGAGTTGTGACGGAGGCTCGCCGCGGAGACCGCCGCACCGCTCGCGACCGTGCCCCCGATGCTGGCGGGGCCAGGGATGGTGCCGTCGATGCCGACGATGGTGGGCGTGTTCGTGCTCGTGCTCCCGCTCTCGATGAAGTCTGACACCAGGAAGGCGTTGAAGGTGTTCCCGGGCGCGGCGTTCTTGAGGAGCTGCGGGAGCTCGGCGCAGGCGCCCGACTGGTCGACGTGGACGCCCGTGGCGTAGAGGTTCTGCACATCGGCGGGCAGGTCCTTGAACGCGACGTTCACGCTCGTGATCCCCGCTTTCGCGAAGAGCCCGGTGAGCGTCTGCTTCATCCGCGTGAGGTCCGCATCGGCATCGGCAGTTGCGGCGGTGAGCGGCGAACCGCCCGCCGTGGCGGTCGCGAAATACACCACCACATCGAGCTGGCCGCTGCTGGGAACGTGGCTACTCGCGCCCAGCGGCTTCGCGATGACCGTCACCTCGTACGTGCTGTCGGCCGCTCCAGCGAGGCAGTTGACGCCCGTGCCGAGGACGCCAGTCTGGCACTCCCAGGCGAGGTCGGAGACCACCATGCTCCAGCTGCCGGCCGGTAGGCCCGTCCCGCCGTTTGCAACGGTGAGGCCCTGGCTCGTGTTGGGGATGGTGAGGGTGCCGGTCGCTGGCGAGTCGCTGAAGAAGAAGACCGAACGGTTCGCGTAGTAGTCCGGGCCGGATCCGGGGGGCGGCAAGCTCGAGCCGTCGTCCAGATCGTTGAACTGGATGCTGCCGCCGGGGCTCTGCACCTTGTGCGGCACCGCGACATTGTCCGTGTCGAGCCGGCTGCCCCCGAAGCTGAACGACACCCCGTCCGGAGCCTGGGTCGCCTGCTCGACGATGGTGAGGCTGGCCGTGTTCTGCGGCACGGTGAACGTCACCTGTTGACCGACGGTGTAGGTCTGCTGGAGGATGACGGACGTCGCGCTGAGCACCGTGGTGGCGCTGGGCGTCATGAGGGGCAGGAACGAGCTCGCCCCGACCGGCTTGTCCGCCTGCGAGCACGTGAGCGCGGCGCTCCCGCCGCTCGAGTTGAGCGGCACGCAGGTCCCGGTGATGCCGCACACCTGCCCGGTCGGACAGTGTGCCGGGCAGGTCGGCGTGGACGGGCTGTTCGAGCCGCAGGCGCTCGCGAGGAGGACGAAGAGGGGCAGGACGGGTCGCAGGCTCATCCGGTTCCGGTTCTACGACGGGAGGCGGCTGCGGCGCACGGGCAAATAAGGCGAGGGTGGGCCGCCCACCTACCGGGGCGCCAGAGGTGGGCTGGCCAGGCCGGCTGGCGCTTGCTCGCCCGCGTCGGCGCGGACGGGGGTGCTCGCCTCGGGGAGCTCGACCGTGGCGCGCATGCCGCCGGCGGGGAGGCCCTCGAGGCGGAGGTCGCCTCCGAGGCTCTGCACGAGCCCGCGCGAGACGGCGAGGCCGAGGCCGGTGCCGACGCCGAAGGGCTTGGTCGAGAAGAAGGGTTCGAAGACGCGGCGTAGCATCTCGGGCTTCATTCCGATGCCGTTGTCCTCGACGAGGACGCGCACCCGCCCGCCTCCGCGCTCGGCCCGCACCGCCACGCGGCCATCGCGGCGTCCGGCCGGAATGGCCTGGACCGCGTTCACGACGAGGTGCTCGAGCACCTGCACCAGCACGGCCTCCCGGCCGAGCGCCACCACCTCCGAAGCCACCTCGTCGACGAGGCGGACGCGCACGCCGCCGCAGCGCGCGCGGGCGGCGCGCAGGCTCTCCTGCACGATCGGAGCGAGCGCGACGGCCTTCGTCGCATGGGATCCGGCGGACGGCCGGCCGGCGTCGAGGAGCTGCCGCACGATGCGCGCGATCCGCTCCATGGAGCCGAGCGACTCCCGCACGCAGTCGCCGGTGTCCGCGGGCCAGGCGCCCTCCTCTTCCTTGCACTCGGCGAGATACGAGAGGTTCGCGGTCACCACCGCGGCGGGGTTGTTCACCTCGTGCGCCACTCCGGCCGCGAACTGCCCCAGGGCGGCCAGCTTCTCGGAGCGATGGAGCGCCTCCTCGGCGGTGGCGAGCTCGCGGGTGCGCTCGTCGACGAGGCTCTCGAGGCGCAGGCGGAGCTCCGCCAGCGAGCGGGCGTCGGCGGTGAAGCGCGCCGTGAGCGAGTACCCGACCGCCGCGACCGGCACGACGAAGCCGAAATTGACCAGGTAGGGCGTCGCGAGCACGCCGGCCGCCGCCAGCACGTCGTTCGTGCCCAGGGCGAAGAGGAAGGCCAGCGCAGCGAGGTGCAGGAGCGCGTGCGGCACGCTCCGCCCCGCGGCGCGCGCATAGCGCGCCACGAGCACGATGAAGACGGCGTTCTGAACGGCGAGCACGAGCAGGCCGGCGGCGGTCGGCACCGCGTCGAGGTAGCCCATGCCGAGCGGCGCGAAGGCATGGCTGCGCGTGGCGCCCCCGTAGGCGAAGCTCGGGATCAAGGCCGCCGCGCCGGCGGCGATGGGCAGGCGCTCCAGCGCGCGCTGCACGGGGCCGGGGCGGATGCCGAGGTGCGTGTCGGAGTAGCGCAGCCACGCGTACTGATGGAGACCGGCGAGCAGCATCTGCGTGCGCGCGGCCCAGATCACCAGGGCCGGCGAAGCCTGGAGCGAGGAGGGCACGTCGAGCGCTGAGCAAACGGCGATGGTGAGCGCTGCGAGGGAGAACCAGCGCTGGTCCCTCCAGCCCGGCGCGAGGGAGAAACGCCGGGCCAGGGCCGCCACGTACATGGTGAGCGCGGCAGCGAAGAGCGCCAGGGTGGCGGCGAAGGTCATGAATGGATGTCTGAATGGCCGTCCGGTACGCATCGTTTCAAGGGGCGTGCCCGCGGAGGCGCTGGCTGCGGCCTCAGCCTGGGCGGGTCGTCCGGCACCCCGGTCGCGCGGCCACCCCGGTCCGGCGCGCGCAGTAACTCTGGTAGGAAGCAGCTGTGGAGAATCGATGCGACAAGCGCTGACGATCGTGACCCTGGTGGCTCTCGCGGCGGCGACGGAGGCCACGGCCGCCGGCCGCGGCGACGTCCCGGAGGTCGTCCAGCTCCAGCGGCCCGCCGCGCCGGAGTGGTTCGGCGTCTATCTCATGGGCAAGAAGGCCGGTTTCTCGAGCGTATGGGTGGGGCTCGAGTCCCGCGACGGGCGGAAGGTCCTCGTCGCGCGCAGCACCTCGACCTTGTCGGTGACGGTCGGCGGGCGCAGCGTGCAGCGGACGCAGGACGAGGAGAAGGTGTACGAGGCCCGTCCCGGCGGGCGGCTCCTCGCGTTCTCGTCGCGTCGTGCCGGCGACGGCGGCGATCGCTTGGTCGAGGGCCGCTGCACGGTCTCGGGCTGCACCGCGGTGCTCACCGCGCAGGGCCAGCGGGAGACGCGCCAGCTGCCGCCGGTCGCGGATACCGCCGAGCAGGCCGACGCCGCTCGCCTCGCCGCGGCGCGCCGCGGGGTCGTGGCGGGAGAACAGCTCGATCTCGAGTCCTTGCGCGTGAAGAAGATGGAGGATCGCCACGCCGGGATGGCGCGCGTCGCGGCGGGCGGGGTGGAAGCGCAGGTGGCGCTCATCGACGAGCAGGAGGTCGGCGACCGGGCCTCCTCGCGCATCTCGATCGCGGCCGACGGGCGGATCGTCGAGCTCAGGGTGGGCGGCGCGCTCGTGGCCAAGGCCGAGCCGGAGGACACCGCGCGCCGGCTCGACAAGGTAGACCTGTTCGGCATGACGCGGGTGGCGCTCCCCGCGGCCCTCTCGCGCGCCGTGCCCGCCACCGCCGTGTTCCACCTGCGCGGCTTCCCGAAGGAGTTCCAGACGCCCGACCCGCGCCAGGCTTGGGCGGCGGGCACGGACGGCCTGGCCGTCCTCACCGTGGCCGCGTACCGTCCCGCCGCCGCCGATCCGGCGCGCGACGCTCGGCGCGCGAGCGGCCCGGCGGCCGGGGACGAGCTCCTGGAGGCCACGCCCGAGGTGGACGCGGATGCCCCCGTGCTGCGCCAGCTCGCGCGCGAGGTGGTGGGCGACAGCCCGGGCGTCTATCGGTCGGCCGTGAAGCTCGTGCACTTCGTCTACGGGCGCCTCGAGAAGGCGTACGGCGTCTCGCGCGACCGCGCGACCGAGGTCCTGACCCTCGGCAAGGGCGACTGCACCGAGCACGCCCTGCTCTTCACGGCGCTGGCGCGCGCGGCCGGCATCCCGACCCGCCAGGTGCACGGGCTCGTCTTCGCGCGCTACGACGACGGCCTCCCGGCGCTGTACTGGCACGCCTGGGCGGAGGTGAAGAGCGGCGCCGAGTGGATCGCGGTCGACCCCACCTTCGACCAGCCGGTGGCGGATGCGACGCACATCGTGCTCGGGCGCGGGACGCAGGTCGATACGGTCGGGCTGCTCGGGGCGCTCCAGGTGGTGAGCGCCGAGGTCGCGCCCGGCGTCCGCTGACGTGGCGGGATGCCGGCCTGTTGACGGCGCCGCGGCGAGCGGGTGTGATGGCCGCCCACCCACGCGCCGAGGCAGCCGATGACCGGTCTCGATCACGTCGCCATCCTCGTCTCCGATCTCGACGCCGCCATCCGGCTCTACCGGGACGTCTACGGTCTGGAGCTGGCGGAGGTGGAGGAGGTGCCGAGCGAGCAGGTCCGGGTGGCCATCTTCGGGCACGGCGCGGGGCGGATCGAGCTCGTCTCGCCCGCCGGACCCGAGAGCCCGATGGCGAAGACCATCGCGAAGCGCGGCGAAGGGCTGCACCACATCTGTCTCGAGGTCCCGGACATCACCGGGGCGATGGCCGCGCTGCGCGCGGGGGGGGCCCCGCTCCTGGACGAGGTGCCACGCGCGGGAGCGGGCGGGGCCAAGGTCGCGTTCGTGCACCCGAAGGGCAGCCGCGGCGTGCTCGTCGAATTGCGCCAGGGAGCGGCGCCCGAGATTCCTTGACCCACGCGCGGAGCGCGTGCTTAAAAGGCCGCAATTCCAGCGTTCGGGCGCCCGTCCGGCGTTCTGCTCAGGGGTCCCTATGTCCCGGCTGTTCCCCGCCTTGTTCGCCGCCTTCACGCTCCTCTCGGCGGCGCAGGTCCGCGCGCAGTCGGCCGAGGCGAAGCCGCCCGCCGCCGCGCGCGGCGTGCCCGCGCCTTCGGCCCCCGCCTCATCAGCTCCCCACGCCGCGCCTGCCGCCAATGCGCCGCGCGCGACGGGTGCGCTCGGGGCCGAGCTCGACCCCGCCCTGCGCGACGTCGTGCGGCGGGAGGTCGAGAAGGCGAAGGAGGAGATGCGGGACGAGATGCGGGCGGAGATCCAGAGCGCGCAGGCGGCCCGCGAGTTCATGGGGACCTCCGCCGCCGGCGAGCGGCCGAAGCTCGAGTTCCTGCAGCTGAACGGTTACCTGCGCGTCCGGGGCGACCTGTTCGACAACCTCGACCTGCGCCGGGCCGCCGATCCCTCCGGTTACTACCTCTTCCCGCGGCCGCTGCGCGATCCCGATCACCGCGGCACGCTCACCAGCGCGAACATGCGCTTCCGCCTCGAGCCGACGCTGAACGTCTCGGAGCAGGTGCGCGTCCTCGGCCAGCTCGACCTGCTCGACAACCTCGTGCTTGGCTCGACGCCGCAAGGGATCTACACCGGATCCGACGGGGTCCTGCAGCCGTTCGACTCCCGGTCGCAGGCGGCATCTGCCGCCTCATCGCTCAACGTGAAGCGGGCCTGGGCCGAGGTGCAGACGCCGCTCGGGCTCCTCTCCTTCGGGCGCATGCCCTCGTCCTGGGGGCTCGGGCTGCTCTCGCACGCGGGCAACGGCCTCGACGACGATCTCGGTGACACCGTCGACCGGCTGCAGTTCGCCCTCACCCCGCTCAAGACGCCGGTGGGACAGCTCGTGCTCGTCCCCATGTACGAGATCGTCTCCACCGGGGTGACCTCGCTCGACCAGCGGTTCACGCGCGGCGTCGGCCAGCCGTTCGACCTCGACCCGAGCGACGACGCCAAGGCGCTCGGCCTCAAGGTGGCGCGCATGGACACCGACGAGGAGCTGCTCCGCAAGCTCGAGCGCGGCGACGCGAGCGTCTCCTTCGGCGCCTGGTACCTGTACAAGTCGCAGGGGTACGAGTTCCCGCGGTGGTCGAACGCGACCTCCGCCACCGCCGACGCGGCGGGGACCTCGGTCCGGCGCGACGCCTACGCGCACACGCTCGACCTGTGGACCCGCTACCAGACGAAGCGCTTCCGCTTCGAGGTGGAGCTGGCCGGGATCGTGGGCCAGATCGCGAATGCGGCCGTCGACGCCGGCGGCGCCGCGCTCGGTCCGGTGCTGCTGCGCCAGCTCGGCGGCGCGGCGCAGGCCGACTGGAGCCTCGCCGGGGGGAAGTTCCACCTGGGTGGCGAGGCGGGCTTCGCGAGCGGCGATCGCAGCCCGGGCTTCGGGAACCGCCCGGCGCGGGGTTGCACGACGCTCGCGAGCTCCGGCACCACCACCTGCACGTCGCCGAAGGCGGGGGACATCGACGGGATGCAGTTCGCGCCGGGCGATAAGGTCCAGGACATCCGGAACTTCCGCTTCAACCCGGCCTACCGCGTCGACCTCATCCTGTGGCGCGAGCTCCTGCAGGGCGTCACCGACGCCTTCTACCTGAAGCCGACCGCTCGCTACGAGCTCATCGACGGCTTCGCTGCGACCGCGTCCATCATCTACTCGCAGGCGATGTACGCCAGCTCGACGCCCTCGACGACGAGCACCCCGCTCGGCATCGAGGCCGACCTCGGGCTCAACTACCACTCGGACGACGGGTTCGTGGCCTACGTGAACTACGGCATCCTGCAGCCGCTCGACGGCCTGGGCTATCCCCCGGGCGGATCGACGGCCAGCCTGAGCCGCGGCCACGCGATCCGCAGCGGCATCGCCGTCAAGTTCTGACCGCCGCCGGGAGAGCCTCATGAAGCGTGACAAGCGGGCGAAGCCTGTCTCCCGCGCAGCGCTCGCGGGGGATGCCGATCCTCGCCTCGTCGCGCTCTCCGTCTCCATCCAGGACGACGCCGCCCTCTACGACGAGGACATCCGCGGCTCCCGCGCGCACGTCGGAATGCTGGCGGCGCGGAAGATCATCCCCGCCGCCGCCGCCCGACGCATCGACGCGGGCCTCGCCCAGGTGCGCGAGGAGTTCGCGGCCGGGCGCATCCGGTTCGACCCGGCGTTGGAGGACGTCCACACCCACGTCGAGCGGCGGCTGGGGGAGCTCGTCAGCAAGGACGCCGGGTACCTCCACGCCGGCCGCAGCCGCAACGACCAGGTCGCGCTCGACGAGCGGCTCTTCATCGTGGGCGCCTGCGATCGCTGTGACGCGGCGCTGGTGGCGCTCATGCGCGCGCTCCTCGGGCAGGCCCGCCGGCATGAGGCGACGTTCCTGCCCGGCTACACGCACCTCCAGCGCGCGCAGCCGATCTCGCTGGCGCATCACCTGCTCGCGTACGAGGAGATGCTGGGCAGGGATCGACAGCGCTTCGGCGAGGTGAAGGCGCGGGCGGCCATCTCGCCGCTCGGCTCGGGCGCGCTGGCCGGGACCACCCTGCGCATCGATCGCCACCACACGGCGAGGGCCCTCGGGCTCGCCGGCGTCACCCAGAACTCGCTGGACGCCGTCTCCGATCGCGACAGCGCCATCGAGCTCGCCTTCGCCTGCACGCTCGCCGCCGTCCACCTGTCGCGCCTGGGCGAGGAGATCGTCCTCTGGACCACGCGCGAGTTCGGCTTCATGACGCTCTCCGACGCCTTCTCGACCGGCAGCTCGCTCATGCCGCAGAAGAAGAACCCGGACGTCGCGGAGCTGGCGCGGGGCCGGGCGGGGCGGGCGCTCGGGGATCTCGTCACGCTGCTCGCGCTCGTGAAGAACCTGCCGCTCTCGTACAATCGCGATCTCCAGGAGGACAAGCGCCCGCTGCTCGGGGCCCCGCCGACCCTCATCGGGACGCTGGTGGCGCTGGCGGGGGCGGTCGAGACGGCCACCTACCACCCCGATCGCATGCGGGAGGCGCTCGGCTCGGGCGAGGCGCTCGCGACCGACGCGGCCGAGTACCTGGTCGAGAAGGGCGTCCCCTTCCGCGAGGCTCACGAGGCGGTCGGGGCCGCGGCGGCCCATGCGACGCGGACCGGCCAGGGCCTGGCCGAGCTGTCGGCGACCGAGTGGCGGCGCTTCCACCGCGCCTTCGGCCCCGACGTGAAGCGCCGCTTCGACCCGGCGGCGAGCCTGGCGCGCCGCGAGATCCCGGGCGGCCCCGGTCCGAAGCAGGTCGCTCGCCAGCTCGCGCGCTGGGACAAGCAGCTCGGGAAGGCGCCGTGAGGAAGGGTGCGCTGCTCGCCACGATGCTGTGCGGCCTCGCCTGCGGGGTGAAGGCCCCACCGCGTCCGCCGCTGCGGGAGGTTCCTGACGCGGGCTCGACCCCGACCCCCTCACCCCAGCCCTCACCCCCTGCGGGAGGCAAGCCTCCCTTACCCCCGGCGGGGGAGAGGGGGGAAGGGACCCCTCCCCCACCCATGAACCCGACCCGGACCCCGTGAACCACTTTCAGCGCAAGAAGGGCTCCCTCCAGGCGGAGGGCATCCCGCTCGAGGAGCTCGCGCGGGCTTACGGGACGCCGCTCTACGTCTACTCGACCGCGACGCTCACCCGTCACTGGAAGGTGCTGGAGCGGTCGCTGAAGGGACTGCCGCACCTCGTCTGCTACGCCGTCAAGGCGAACTCGAACCTGGCGGTGCTGTCGCTCTTCGCGCGCCTCGGCTCCGGCTTCGACATCGTCTCGGGCGGCGAGCTGTACCGGGTGCTCAAGGCGGGCGGGGATCCGGCCCGGGTCGTCTTCAGCGGCGTCGGCAAGCGCGACGACGAGATCGCCTTCGCGCTCGACCAGGGCGTGAAGGTGATCGACGTCGAGAGCGGCGAGGAGCTGGGTCGCGTCTCCGTCATCGCGCGCCGGCTGAAGCGACGCGCTCCCATCGCGCTGCGCGTGAACCCCGCCGTCGATCCGAAGACGCATCCGTACATCGCGACCGGCCTGCGCGAGTCCAAGTTCGGCGTGGACGTGGCGGAGGCGCGCCGCCTCTATGCGCTCGCCGCCACCGACCCTGCCCTCGAGGTGAGGGGGGTGGCGATGCACATCGGCTCGCAGATCACGAAGGTCGCGCCCTTCCTCGACGCCATCCGGCGCGTGCTCGGGCTCGTCGAGGACCTCCGCGGTCAGGGGATCCGCATCGGCCACCTCGACGTCGGGGGTGGCCTCGGCATCCCGTATGACGGCGAGGACCCGCCGCACCCGGACGACTACGGCGCGGCCATGAAGAAGGCGCTGCGAGCCTTCGAGGGCGAGGTGCTGCTCGAGCCGGGCCGCGTCCTCATCGGTAACGCCGGCGTGCTCGTGACGCGCGTCCTCTACCGCAAGAAGAACGGCCGCCGCGAGTTCGTGGTGGTCGACGCCGCCATGACGGACCTCATCCGGCCCGCCTTCTACGGGGCGCACCACGCCATCGAGCCGGTCGCTCGGCCGCGCGAGGACGAGATCGTCGCCGACGTGGTGGGCCCGGTCTGCGAGTCCTCCGACTTCCTCGCCCGCCGCCGCCGCCTCCCGGCCGTGGTGGCCGGCGAGCTCCTCTGCGTCCGCTCGGCCGGAGCCTACGGCTTCACCATGTCGTCGAACTACAACACCCGCCCCCGCGCGGCCGAGGTGCTCGTCGACGGCGACACCGCCTACCTGGCGCGGGCGCGGGAGTCCTTGGCGGACCTCCTCCGCGGTGAGAAGGCGAGCCCCCCGCCGCGGCGCTTCAGCGCGCGGCACCGCTTGCGTTAGACTGACGGCCAGCCCGAGGGAGGTCTCATGCGGTTCCAAGGATCGCTCGTCGCCATCGTCACCCCGATGAAGGACGGCGAGGTGGACTTGCGCGCGCTGCGCGAGCTCACCGAGTGGCAGCTCGCGGAGGGCACGGACGGCATCGCGCCCTGCGGCACGACCGGCGAGGGCGTCACCCTCACCGCCCAGGAGCGCACGGAGGTGGTGCGCGCGGTGGTGGAGACGGTGCGCGGCCGCGTACCCGTCATCGCCGGCGCCGGCTCGAACGCCACCCACGAGTGCATCGAGTCGGTGAAGCGGGTGAAGGAGCTCGGCGCCGACGCCGCGCTCGTCGTCACGCCCTACTACAACAAGCCCACGCAAGAGGGCCTGTACCGCCACTACGTGGCCATCCAGGAGGCGACCCGCTTCCCCATCGTCGCCTACAACGTGCCCTCCCGCACCTCGGGTGACCTCCTTCCCGAGACGGTGGCGCGGCTCGCCAAGGCTGGCGCCATCGTCGGCCTGAAGGAGGCCACGGCGAACATGGACCGCCAGGTGCAGCTCGTCGAGAAGGTGGGGAAGGACGCCCTCGCCTGGCTGTCGGGCGACGACTTCACCGTGCTCCCGTACATCGCCTGCGGGGGCCACGGCGTCATCTCGGTCGTGACGAA
>WNGL01006331.1_pt1 | contig 13972 bp, 17 predicted proteins | sample 5400591 | NCBI WGS metagenome assembly WNGL01 (sample SAMN13153377, study PRJNA577476) | soil metagenome | isolation source: 80 cm soil or saprolite under Garry oak tree replicate 1 | place: USA:California | collected 2016-06-15
CCGTGATCCCACTGAACCCGCCGGTGGCCGGATCTTCTTCTGGCTGCAAGCAGGTCGATCAAGGCCTCCTGAAGGACATCGTCCAGAATCCCGAGCAGTACTACGTAAACGTGCACACCACCGCGCATCCTGGCGGTGCAGGGAGGGGACAGCTAACGAAGTAACCCTGGAGTTGAGCGGCGGGCGGGTACCGCCATCATGATCCGACGGCGAAGCGCGTTTTCACGCGGGGAGGCGATGGCACGCCATCAGGATCAAGACCTGGGACCGGGGCATACTAAGCCGGTGCTTGACAGCGCCCAGATGCGTCAGCACCGCGAGGCAACGGTCCGGGAGCACATGGAGGCGGAGAACGCGCACGAGTTCGACCGCTGCATCGCCGCATTCGCGCATCCGCGTTACGAGATAGTCGCCACCGGGGAAGTCTGGGATGGTCCCTCCGGTGTGAATGCACTTCTCCAGGCGAACAAGAAGGGGTTCCCCGATTTCCTGTTCCATCCTGAGACGTCCCACCACGCGCCCGAGGCGGTGATCGTGGAGGGCCGATTCACGGGCACGCATCTGGGGAACTGGCGGGGCCTACCCCCGACTGGCCGAAAGGTCGACTTCCGCCTGATCATCGTCTTCCTCTTTGAGGGCGACCGGATGGTTTGCGAAAGGACCTACTTCGACATCGGGACGCCGCTCTCACAGGTGGGTGTGGCGCGGGACCCCAACTCCCGTGGTGGCAAGATCGCGCTCGCGCTCAACCATCCGATCGTCATCGGCAAGGCGCTGGTGCGCTCGATGCTGCGCCGGTAGGCCGGCCGATGATCAGGGTCGGGACCGTGATCGAGAGCCCTCAGACCGGCGAGCGCCTGGTGTTTCGCTCGACGGCCGAGTCGTCTAATGGCGAACTCTTCCAAGCGGAGCTGACCACGCAAGCTGGCCCGTACGTAGTGAGGTCGCACCTGCACCCAAGCCAGGAAGAGCGCTTTGTCGTACTCGAAGGCAGTTACGGGTACAGGATCGGGGATCGGACTGGCATCGGCCAGCCGGGCGAGATCGTCGTCTGCCCGGTCGGGGTCCCCCACAGTCAATGGAATGCAGGGCGTGGCGCGATGCGGATCTATTACGAGCATCGCCCCGCGCTAGAGTCGGCTGAGCTGTTCTTCGAGACGTACTTCGGACTCAGCCGCGACGGCAAGCTGCTGCCATCGGGCGACATGCGTGTCCTGCAAGCAGCCGTGCTGCTGACCGCAGTTGACGATTTCATACGCATCACGAGCCCGCCGTTGTTCGTGCAAGACCGGGCTTTTCCCCTCCTCGCGGCTATTGGCAGGGCACGCGGTTACCGCGCCCGGTATCCGGAATACGCCAGCTCGCGCACGGCGGCAACCTAGTTGGGAAGAGTCGAGCCGCGCCAGGCTCGTCTCCTGACCCGAACTCGAGTGGAGCTGCAACATCTCCTAACCCAAGGCTTAGGTCGACGCGTTTAGAGCAACCGTCGCGTCTTCCACGGATCAGCCCAGCCCGCGCGAGACATCAAGTCGCAAGCCGGCGCCCGCGGAGCCGCATCATAGGAGCGAATAGAAATCTGGTACCCGATTAGGGGCGTTGCAAATGATCCTTCGTAACTTGGCCCAGTTAGCAGGAACTGAACGAGATGTTCGGGGAGAGGGATGGCGAAGCCGTCGTTTCTTACGTCGGGACGACGCCGTGAAATTCTCGCTCCATCTCACCGAGATTGAAGCTGGCACCCGGCTCGAGCTCGAGTACGCGAATCATTTCGAGGCCAACTACTGCATCGCAGGCAACGGCGAAGTCGTTGAGGAGTCGAGTGGAAAGATCCATCAGGTTGATCCCGGCACTATGTACACACTGGATCAGCACGACCGACACATCCTGCGCGCGAGAAGTCCTATGACTCTGCTCTGCGTCTTCTGGCCCACGCTGACCGGCAACGAGAGCCATGACGCCAGCGGCGGATATCCCAGCGTCGAAGGCGACGAGTAGGCACGAGCGATTAAGCCCGGTTAGCTATCTCCGTAGAGTTGGGGGCGCCGATCGGCGAACAGGTCATTGCGCTCGCCTCGCTTCTTGTCCGCGCCTCTCCAAGATCGCAGTCCGCAACCACTAGGCCCTCGCCATAGTCCTCCACTGGACCCGCAGCCAGCCATCCATTGTTGGAGACGATGACCGAACCGCCATCAAAGGCAGTTTCGCGCTCGGAGCCACTGTGATCGCCGCACGCCATGAAGATTCCGTTTAACCGCGCCGTCGCCATCGCCAGGGTGACGGCCATCGGGTGAGTGCCCGCCGGTCTTGCCTTGTATGGTGTCGCCGTCGGCAGCGCGAGTATGTCGGCGCCCTGCAGCGCAAGCTTGCGGGTCAGCTCCGGAAATTCGAGGTCGTAGCAGATGGGCATCGCCAGCCGACCGAAGCTCGTGTCGATCAGCGGTGGTGGTTCGCTTCCCGGCGTGAAGAGCAGCTTCTCGCGGTCCCAGAGATGCAGCTTCCGATAGATCGCCCGCACTCCGGACCGGTCGATGAGGGCGCATGAGTTGTATACGTCGTCCCCGGAGCGCTCACAGAAACCCGCGACCAAGGTGACGGCGGCGCCTGCTGCTTGCGCCCACCTCTCAAGGCACGCAGAGCCCTGGTCAGCGCACTCCATCGCCTCGCCTGCAGAGCTCAGCGGGTAGCCGCAGCTTGCCAGCTCGGGCAGCACCACCAGGTCCACGTCCTGGTCTAGCGCCGCAGCGATCGAGCGACAGGTTTTCTCGATGCAGCCATGGACATCGCCGACGGGAAGGTTCACCTGGGCGCAGGCGATGCGTACGGTCACTGTGGCTACATTACCTTCGATCGAAGTCACGCTTGAACAGCATCGGGAGATGAATCACATGGGCCCACAGCCTGCATACGTGTCCGGCGTCGGAAGTCCGCTCGCCGCCGACCCTGTGTTCTACGGACCGATCGCGAAGAGCACCGAGAGCCGAAAGCTGGTCCACTCGGTTCTGATCCCGGTCCGGAGTGGTCGCGCATGGACAGCGCCCGCGGGAAGTGTGGTGCGGTTCTCGATCGTCGAAGGCCCGCAAGTGCTCGACCTGAACCTTTGGAATCGCCACGATCCGAGGGAGCGGTTCTGGGCTTCGCGCACGCGTCAGTTCTACGGCGCTCACGTGACGACCGGGCACCGGCTGTGGTCCAACCTGCCCTTCTTGCGGCCGCTCACAACCATCGTTGCAGACTCGATGTCCTACGGGCGCGATGCGGACGGCGCGGGCTGTCACGACCTTTTCGGTACTCGCTGCGACCCTTACGTCAATCAGCTTCTGTCCGCGACGGCGTATGACTTTCACTGCCATTCCAACCTGACGCGAGCAGTGCTGCCCTATGGCCTGACTGAGTTCGATGTGCACGACGTTATCAACATCTTCCAGGTCACGGGCCTCATGCCGGACGACGAGAGGTACTTCATGAAGGCGTCTCCGGCCGTTCGTGGGGACCACTTCGAGCTGTTCTGTGAGGTCGGCCTGCTGATGGCCGCGTCCACGTGTCCGGGCGGTGACCTGTCCGTGCCGCTGTGGGGTCCCGAGGCCGGGCGCGAGCCGGTATGCAACCCGGTCCAGGTCGAGGTGTTCAGCCTCGACCCGAGCCTGTTGAAGGGATGGCAACCGCCGAAGCAAAGCGCTTACCAGGGTATGCACGGATCACGCCACGGCCTGAACACCCCGCAGGGCGTGCCGCCTCCTCTTACAGAGGCGATTCGAGTGGCGTGATGCGCGGAGAGCGCTGCTCGATCGCCGCGGCCGCGTCCAGGCAGAGATCCTCGCGGAACCGCCGGCCAATGATCTGGACCGCCTGGGGCAGACCTCCGCCGACTCCGACCGGGACCACGGCCGCCGGCAGCCCGACGAGGTTGACGGTCAGCATCATGGCCATCGAGTCGGAGATTCCTTGGAGGCCGTCTCTCGTGAGGTCCACCCTGTGTTGGGTGCGATGAGCCCGGGTGCCCGGCACCACGGATGGAGGCTGGGCGCTTCTACTCACCTATTGGCGTGGCGTCGGGACGACACGGTGGCTGCGACCAAGGGAACCATCTTGGCCGCGGACCGGCCCGGTGTTAGAGTTCGGTAGCACCGGCAGGCACGTCCGCACCAATGTGGAGTACGAGGCCATGGGGAAACTTGGGTGGGTGACTGGCACCCCAGCCTGGATGGCTAGCTGGGATCTCGATTCAAGCGATAACGAGCCGGCAACTCTCGACGTGTACCTAGGGTGGGGGGTAGGGGTACCGGCGGTGGCTCAAGTAGCACTAACCCATTTCAACAATTCGGATGGCGCCTCGGCCTGGGTTTTTCAGGCGAACGGCGTGGACTATTTCGATCAGGCTGTCTACTTGAACGACATGAAACAGGTCACTTTCGCAGTGGTCTCTGGTTGGCACTTGGATGAAGGCTTCGGGGATGACTGGTGTACGGCGCTGTTGACCATCACCGGGTTTGGCCCAGGCACGAAGTTTGCTCTTGAGACTCCGCCGCCACCCCCACCGCAATACTGGGGAGGAGATTTTTAGACAATGGCGACGCCACGGAAGCCTACACGCAGAGAATCTGCTCAAGTCTTAGAGCGAGTGTGTGTTCTCTACGAGCCAGCAACCGGCAAAGTGAGGCACCTGCACTACAGCGTGGCTATACACGGAGCTGAACTGCCATCGGACTCAGCTCTCGAGAAACGAGCTTTCGAAGTGGCCGCGCGCTTGCGCGGTCTCGCCGCCGATACACTTCGCGCCCTACATGTTGATGGCTCAGAGTTCAAGCGGCACAGTCGCCATCGTGTAGACGTTGCAACTAAACGGGTGATTTCCGAACCACTAAAGCGCAAGCGAAGACAGGTCTCCGAATAGGGATTTGCCTTAAGCCTGTACCGCTTGTGGCATCATGCTTGAGCTGAACGTCGCGATGTGTGGAAATTCGGCGGCCCCGACCAGCCGCTGGTACGCAAAAGAAGAAGGCGTTGTAGGGCGGCAAGAACCGTGCCGGCGGCGATCACTGGCTCGCTGAGGGCCCATCGAGACAGGCAGGAAGCCGAGTGGCGCGAAGCCGGCCGGGCTTGGCACGACACTGACCTCGTTTTTTGCCGCCGCAACGGCTATCCGCTGAACGGCAGCGTCGTGACCCACCACTTCCAAAAGCTTCTCAAGAAGCCGGGCTCCCTAAGCGGCGTTTTCATGACCTGCGCCATAGCTGCGCAACGCTCCTCCTCGCCCAGGGCGTATCGCCGAGGGTTGTGATGGAGGTGCTCGGCCTGAGGGACACAAAAACTCGCGTGCCCTCAATCGACGACCCTCAGAGGTGGTCGGCCGCCGGAGCCACCGGCCAGTTCGATTGGCACTAAGTACCCGGGCGGCTGCCGGGAGAGGTGCAATTCCCTCCTGAGCTCACGGTTCAACTCTCGGGCGTTGCATCGGGCTAAGCCGCCGGCGTCGTCGATCGCATATTCGCAGAACCGTGCCATCTCGTTCATGTAGCCCAAAACGGTGCGACTTTCTGTCTTCGCCAGAGCCAGGTGGGGCGGGTCGAGAACGCCGAATCGGTCCAACGGAAGGCTCTCGGCCCCAAGCTCCGTCTGAATGAACCGCACGACGGATAGGCCGATCGGCACCAGGTCCGCCTTGCGAATGTCCGGAACGAAGACCGAGAAAAGGGTTCCGGCGTGGGCAAGTAGGAGGCATTTTCGCCCCGCGAGCCAGAGCAGGTTGGCGTACCAATCTTGGTCGCTGGGCTCGATTGTCACCAGGTCTCGTGGGCGCGCACCCAGGAGCGACAGCATGTTGGCCGTGCAGCGCAAAACCACGCCACCCATCGTATTTGGAGGTGGACGAGGATTCAGGCTGCAGCTGGCAGCGGTTCCCGCGCGTATTCGCGCAATAACCCACTCAACCGCTCCCTGCAGATCACCGGTCCTCCCACTTCCACCGGATCCGAGCGCGCGACCGGGGTCCGCAACCCAAGAGCTCGGTGGGGACGAGCCTGGTTGTAGTGTTCGAACCACTCGGCAAGAACGCGCTCGAGATGGCGGCGGTTAAGGATCAGGATCCAGTCCAGGCATTCGCGCCGAGTCGTACCGATCAGCCGCTCCATGTGGGCGTTGGCCTTGGGCGCTGCAATCGGCGTCCTGATCACCTCGACACCTCCCGCCTTGAGCACCTGGTCGGAGCCGCCGCCGTACTTGGCGTCGTGATCGTGGATCAGGAAGCGCGCGTCGACTCCGACCTCGCTGAGCTCCCAGCAGAGATTCCTCGCTTGCTGGCTCACCCACAACGCGTCCGGATGCTCGGTGACCGCGAACCAGATCACCCTCCTGGTGGCCAGCTCCATATATAAGAGGACGTAGAGGCGCTTCAGGAGCACGGTGTCAACAGTCAGGAAATCGGTGAGCACGATCGCCGAAGCCTGAGCTCTCAAGAACGTCTTCCAACTCAGTCGCGATCTCAGCGGCGCCGGACCGATCCGGTTCCGGCGCAGCAACTTGCGGATCGCAGTTGCGGAAACCACGTAACCGAGCTTGACCAGCTCGCCGCGGATGCGGACGCAGCCCCATTTCGGGTTGTCCTTGGCCATCTCCAGAATCAGCGTCTGAAGCTCTGAATCGAGACGCGGTCGGCCGGAACCCCGACGGCGACCGAACGCCGCCCACTTTCTGCGCACCAGTTCGCGGTGCCAGCCCAGAACCGTCCCTGGCTGGACCAGCATACCGACCCAAGCTGTCCGGCTCACTCGCCGGCTCAGCGCGGCCATAATCGCCCGGTCCGCCATGTCGAGCTGCGGCCGCTTGACCTGACGGCGGAGGACGCGCAGTTGATGGCATAGAAGCAGCAACTCCGCCTCCGGGTCACGCACTCGCAGACGAACATCTATGAGGTCGAGCAGCAGGCGCAGCACAGAGTAGACAAACGCGAACAGCAATCCGGAGGCGATGCTAGCGGTTACCTAGAGCCACTCCGGGTAGCCAACCCACCGACGAATATGTGTGCCCCTCAGGCGCCGAGATAGACCATTTCTCCGGTTGTCTAAGAGGGTTCGGGCGGTTCGGTCACCTCGAGATCTCGCTCCCAACCCTCGTTTTCCAATTTGATTCTCTCGATGGCAACTGACTCGCTGTTGGCATCCAGATCGGACAGAGCTTGATACTCCGAAACCCAACACCGAAATACCTTGTATGAAAGGACCCTCTCGCCGGCCTCATTGAAGAAGTCGATGTGGATGTCCTTTCGAAAATCTGCCAACGCGACTTCTGGAGGACCTCCAAACAATTTCCATACCTTGTTCGCCCATTCTTCAAAGGCAGTGTCGTGGGTCACGCCACGTTCCAGAGTGATCGCCTCGTATTGGGTGCGTCCGGGTGACTTGCGACTCGTGCTCGGATCGCCCCCCTCGCGGTGCTCGATGACCTCGGTGGTCCGCCTCAGGGCGCTCATCTTGCTCACCCCGGCGACGTACCTGCCATCCCACTTAACCCGGAATTTGAAGTTCTTGTAGGGATCGAGACGGGTGGGGTTCACCGTGAACTCAGTCACGATTTGGCCTCGCTGAAATTGGCCGCAGGGCCACTGTCATAGCTCCTGGGCACGGATCGGTAGCCAAGCCCTGGAATCAAGATTTCGGTCACGCGATGCAGTGTAAAGCCACATCTGCTGAGTCCCCAAAGAGCGAATAGCCCCAGAGCAATAGGGACGCCGCTGCTGACTTTCGCAAGCCCCGCTATCCGATGCTCAGCGCCGCAGTGCCGCGACTAAGTACCGATTCTTGCGCGAGTCGAAGTTGCGCACGATGAGTCCGGCCACATGCGGGGGTGCACCGGGTTCGCACCGTCGGGGCTGCCGCGACGGGTTATTGCGCACTTCAGCTTATGGGACACACTTATTCGTCAGAGGCTGGCTACGCGTCTGAAGTTCAGCGCTCGATAGGATTGCCCCACCTCGATGCTCTTCGCGTTGGTTTACTCGTGCCTTCGCCTCCTTCTGGACATAGCCGACGTCAGGGTGCGAGTCCGTAGTCCAGAGGCCGAGCTACTCCTCCTGCGGCATGAGCTCCGAGTCCTGCGCCGGCAGATCAAACGGCCTCAGCTGACGCCCGCCGACCGCCTGATCGTGGCTGCCTTCCACCGCCTGGTCTCGCGTCCAGCATTGGGCGGACTGGTCGAGCCGGAGACGCTGTTGGGTTGGCATCGGGAGTTGGTGCGCAGGAAGTGGGCAGCTTTCGGCCGGCGGAGAGGCGTCGGTCGACCGCGGCTGGAGCCGAGCCTCAGAGAGCTGATCTTGTGGATGGCCGCGAGAATTCGAAGTGGGGATGCGTGCGCATTCGCGGTGAATTGCTGAAACTCGGGCACCGGGTATCGGCGACGGCGATCCGCAACCTGCTTCGGCGGGAGCAGCTGGGTCCGGCGCCGCACCGAGGAGGGCTGACCTGGCGAGCCCTTCTGAAGGCACAGGCTTCGGCCATTGTGGTCAGCGACTTCTTCAGCGTGGATACCGTGTTCCTGCACCGGCTCTACGTCCTCTTATATATGGAGCGGGCGACCAGGCGGGTCGTCTGGTTCGCGGTGACGGCGAATCCTGACGCGGCGTGGATAACTCGGCAGAGCCGGAACCTGGTCTGGCAGCTAGACGGATCGCCGATTCGGTTCCTGATTCACGACCACGACGCCAAGTTCGCGGGACCGAGCGACGTTGTGTTTCGAACCGAGGGCATCAGGGTGATCAAGACCCCGATCGCGGCACCGCGGGCGAACGCTCATATGGAGCGTCAGATTGGTTCCAGGCGCCGAGAGCGCCTCGACTGGATCCTGATCATCGGCCGTCGACACCTGGAGCGGGTGATGCGGGAGTGGATCGAGCATTACAACCAAGCCCGACCACATCGGAGCCTCGACCTGAGAACACCGATTGCCAGGTCGGATCCGGTCGCCACGACAACGGCGGTGCAGTGTCGGACGCGCCTCGGAGGGCTTCTGCGCGAGTACTCAGGCGTGCTGGCTGTGGCGGCGGCTTGATTCTTGTACAGACGAATATGTGTGCCTCACAGCTTCCGCAAACGTAGACGAGAGGCAGGCCATGAGCGAACAGTCGACCGTCGAGGTCTTCCTGCCCTGCCTCTAGGTTCCCACAAGCAGCCGGCCGTCGACCCAAGCGTCCTGACCGCCTAGCGTGCTGACGCGCGCCCACTGGCCCGAGCGCTCGAGCACTACCACTTCCAGGCCGCCCGCCAGGGATCCAAACGGTCGCGCGTTCGCATCGGGCGCCTCCCACGCTTGAATGCCAGACACCGGGACGCGGTGGCTTGCGCGCCACGCGACTGTGTGCGGAGCAGGCGACTCCGGCCAGGGATCGGTCACCTGTTCGGGCAAGAGGTCGTCCGCCGAGATGAATGCCGCAAGCGCCTCGCGCACAGCGGTCATGCCGTCATCTGTGAGCTGCGCGACGTCGACAAGCAAAGCCGCATCCGGCGCCATCTCAGTACGCTCCCACCGGCCGCCGCGGAAGCTGAACCACGCGAAGCTGTGAACACCGACCGTCCACACGCTGCCGCCGGTCTCGATCGCATACAAGCGGTTGAGGAGCGTCTCCGCTGCATCCGAGGTCAGGCGCCCGTCGTGATATGAGTCGGCGATCCGGCGCACCAGGGATGGGATTGCGTCGGCCACCGCTTGCTCGGCGCTCACGCTGTTCGACGGATGAGCGCGCGATTCCGCCGCCGGCAGCTCATCCGCCGGTCCTTCGACGCGCTCCGGCGGCTGGTCCGCGTGCCACGCACCGTCGCTCCACGCCTCCCAGCGTCCGCCGGCGACTGTCCACCACGTTCCGGACGCATCCCGGTAGCGCGGGTTCTCGATGCCAAGTCGGGCCGCCGCATCGGCGGCGGCCCCGGCTCCGCACCAGCGCAGGTTCATGACGGCGCCGGACCGTGAAGGTCCCGGCATCGGTTGAGCGAGTCCTGCGCGAGGTCGGTCTCATCGACCTCGTTGCGCCAGATCTCATCCATCTGTGTGATGTGGTCGTCCACCGACGAGATCGCTTTGCGGATTTCGTCCAGCTTCTCGTGTGCCTTCAGCGCGCTGGCTCCCAGCTTGCCCACACTGAACAGCTTGTCTACGGTCTCGACGACCGGGCTAGTGAACTTCGAGATCAGGTCTCTGTCGGGTAGCCCGCCGGTGCCGGTCAACGCGGACAGCTGACGGTCGTACTCGAGCTGCGTCAGCTGATCCTTGATCAAGTCCTTGGCTACGGACGAGAGCCGCGCCTCGCCTGCTTTTCCGACAAGGTCCGACCAGTCGATGTTCTGATCCTCGAGATGCCGGACCAGGTCCTTGGCTAACTCCTTGCCTACAGCCTTCATGAGCGTCTCGGCGATCTTCGGCAGGAGGATTTCCTTGGTCATCCCCTTGACCGCGCCTTGCGCCAACGTTCTCTCCGCAAGCTTCGTGGCGAACGTTCCAGCCGGCTTCGTCCAGAGCGAGCCGGCCATCATGGCCACGTCGACGACCGCGTTGAGGTAGCCGGTCTGCCGAGTGTCCTCCCACAGCCCGTCGAGGTAAGCCCGTTCAGTGCGGAGCGTCTGCAGCGTGTTGAATGCCGTACGAGCCGTCGTCCGGGCGACTGTGTACCGCGTCTGCTGGTCGAAGCAAGGATCAGCGTGCCGTTGCGGCTGCGGCTCGGGCTCACGACGCGCGGCCGGAGGCTGCTGCGGGACGGCGGGCCTAGGTGGCGGCACCGGCGTGCGCCCTGGAAGGCCGACCACCGCGATAACGACTCCCGCAGTGCCGATGACCACGCCGACCGCGACACCGTACGTTTGCCCGGTCCGCATGCAGTCCTGGACGCTCGCTGCCTTGCCCAGGTCCTGAATCGACTGAAGCTGCTGCGAGCAGTCGTCCGCGTGCGCGGGCGTGGCGAGTGCAAGCGCGACGGCCGCCACCATCAGACCTGCGGCGGGCAGCAGCCGCAGCGCCTTCACGGTGTCCTCCGAGCGATCGCTCCGAGCACGGAGCCGTACGCCAGGTGGCCTGTAACGCTGAGCGTCAGGAACTCGGATGTGAGCGGCACGCGCAACCAACCGGGATAGAGGCTGACCATCATCGCCTCGAGAAAGAGTGCGAAGACCACGCCCAACCACCAGGGCCTGCCCGCGGCAACAAGCGTGTAGGCGATCGCAAAGCCGACGCCGTTCGCAACGTGGAACGCCCATCCGGCGGCGACGGCCACCTGGCTGGTCGGCGGCAGCCCCGTGAGACCTGCTCCGAAAAGCGGAATCGCTAGAAAGCTCTTGCCCATCGCGATTCCGAGATGCTCGACCAGCAGGCGGATGCCGTCATAGGCCGCGGTGCCGAGCACGCCGGCGATCGTGCCGGCTACGGCGCGCTTGAGGAAGACCTGCTGCTCGTCTGGGCGTGCCGTCGCCGACAGGGCGGCCGTGCAGACCAGCGCGGGCACGGCGATGAAGACGGTGGAAAGTCCCAGTGACCAGCCAAGCATGATCGTCGCGACCAGCGCTGCCCCTGAAGACAGGCCGGCCGCCGCACCGACCACGAGGACCGCCGGCCGTACGGTCGCGGTCATCGCCGCACTCCACGGCTGGGCCGGATGAGGACGTACGCGATCGCGACCGAGAAGTAAAGCGCGGCCTGAAAATGCTCGACCTCCTGACCTCTCGCTTCAGGGCCGAACTGGCTGATCGAGAACCACAAAGCCACGCCGAGGGCCCCAAACCAGCGGAAGACGCCCGGCACCCGGCCCAGCAGACGCCATAAGGGAGCGAGCAGCGGGTCGACAAGGCGCACCAGCGCCAGGCCTGCCCAGGTCATGACGGCACGGAGCAGGGTGACGGCCGAGTCAGAGGTTGCAAGCCAGTAGACGGCCGCGGTCACCGCCGCGGCGAGGAGCGGACCGAGCCCGAAGATCGCGCGCACCCAACTTGGTCCCGGCGCCTTGCCCGATGTGAGAGCCCAGTCCGAGCCGGTCCAACGCCACTTCCCGTCCGGAGAGAATGCGGCGACCCATGTCCGGCCGTCCCACCAGTAGCGGCCGTCGGGACTTAAGCTCATCGAGGCCGCCCCTCCCGAACCAAGCGCAGGGTCGACCCGGCCGCAAGGAGGCAGACACTCGCGGCTGCGAGCCACAAGCCAGGGGCAGGGTACATGGCGCATGAGATGCCGACCGCACCACCAGTGCCTGCGCCCTCGAACGAAACGCTCGAGTCGCCCCACAGAAAGAACGTCGAGAGGCCGGCGAGGACGATGGCGGCGAACTCCAGCGGCATGCTGATCCGCCCAGGCACGAGGGCTGCGCCGAAGGCGACCCCGACGCCGGCCGCAAAGCCGTAGCTCCAGGCGGTCGAACCGAGCAGCTGTCCGAACGTGACCGCCGTGTCGGTACCGCCGCACACGTCAGCCGCGACCGACCACTTGAACGCGATGGAGACCAGAGCTGCCAGGGCTCCGGCTATGACCAGGGCCCTTTCGATAGTCGATCCCGCGATCGTGTCCACGTTGGTCGTGCGCGTCAAGAGTAAGCCTCCCGGCCCGGGCTTTTAGCGGTCACTTATCGCCTTTCTTGGCGACCGGCCTAGGCGTTCTGCGGTTTCACCGGCAAGGCCTATCCTCCAACCGGCGCGAACGGCGGCTCGACGCCGACCTGGACATCCCCGTTTTTCACGACGACCAGCACGGCATTAGATCGTGGTGCTGTGCTGACTAACGCGCTGCGCCTGACTGGCCGCAACTGGAACAACCCGCGCGTGGTGATCCTGGCGCTGAGGGAGTGGCCTGCCCGAGGATGCTGCTTGCAGCTCGGCTGCGTCGGCTGCAGTTTTGGCTGCAGTTGGCTGCAGTTACGGTGTAACACCCCGGTACAGGCCGGCACAGGGCGGCCAAACGAGTTCACCACCTAGAATTCGGGGGACCCGTTCCGGAGTAGCTCAACGGTAGAGCAGGCGGCTGTTAAGGATCTCGCCGCGGCCATTGCGGTGTCGGTTCGAATTCGTTATTCAGCTGTCCCATGGCCATCCTCGGTTCTCGTGACAGCAGTTGGAGCGACTGGCAGGCGGTTCGGCACATTCCGCTGCCGCCAGGGAAGGATCTGGTGGGTCGCTTCGTGGAGCTTGACGAAGGCGGCATGCCCCCCCGTGATGATCGTCGGGCTGATGTGGATCTCTTGCTCTTTGCGGTCGAGCACCGCCCTCACCGGTCCCGTCAGCCGGCGGATCGCTCGGCGGAGATGCTCCGGCGCCTGATCAACGATGAACTCCGAGAACATCGAGTGCTCGGGCTCGGACAGTCCGGCGGACGCGACGATTTCGTCGACAGGCGTGGGGAATTGCCTCTTGACGCCGGCTCGACGCAGCAACTTGCGAGTGTGCTGCTCGATCGCGGGCAGGTCCGGGCTGGTACATGACGGTTTGGCCTACTTAGCCGCGCGTTTCCGAGATCGATACCAGTTCGGCCGCAGCGAGCGAAGCGAGCTGCGACTCGCGAGTGGTCGGAACGGGCGTAACAGACATCGAAACGTGCAGTTCTGAATAGAAAAGCCGGTTGGGAAGGGGGCTATGAGGCCCTCCCTGGACATCCCTCATGTTTCCATGTTGGAATCGGCCAGCCTGCGCGACAGGCGCAATCGACGTTCGGGTGACTCGGCGAGGATAGAAGGCTATGGCGATTAGCGACGAGGAAGCGAACAAGGCCGCGGTTCGACGCTACTTCGATGAGGTCTGGGTTCACGGCAATGTGGAGTTCGTGCGCGAGCTGTTCGTGCCAGGTTCCCTCCTGGCTGGCGCGGACGAGAGCAACGCTCGGGCGATGCAGCACGCGTTCTCGGACATCCACGTGACGATCGACGATCTGATTGCGGAACAAGACAAGGTCGCTGCGCGCGTCACGTTTACCGCCACACACTCGGGTCCACTATTCGGATTTCCAGCGACCGGCAAGCAGG
>WNGL01011941.1_pt1 | contig 13962 bp, 8 predicted proteins | sample 5400591 | NCBI WGS metagenome assembly WNGL01 (sample SAMN13153377, study PRJNA577476) | soil metagenome | isolation source: 80 cm soil or saprolite under Garry oak tree replicate 1 | place: USA:California | collected 2016-06-15
CGGCATAGCTGCCGCCAGTGCCGCACCGTAAGAAGAAGCTGTCGATCTGCGACCGCAATTCTATCCGCGCGTGGATTCGCGAGGGCGCCAAGGACAATTGAATCGGGCCGATTCGTTCGATGTTGCCGGTGGCACAGTCCGTGAGGATGGGCCGCGTCGTGATCGCCGCAGCGACCGAGAGGCCTACCCGCTTAGCGAAAGAATGCTCGCGTTCGAGCGCGCCTGCCAACGGTCGGCGTGCCCTGAAAGGGGAGCCGGTTTTTGAGGTAGATCAATGCTGGTGGTGAGGGGCAGCCACATCATTCGGGTAAACAACAAAACATTGCAATTCATTCAACCGCAACGAAGGGACCGGGTCATGACTCAATCCACCACCGACCGCAGTTTTATTCTCGTCTTCCGCCTCCTCATGGCGTGGACGTTCCTCTACGCCGCGTCGCATCAAGTATTCAATCCGAAATTCAGTGCGGCGGGGTTCCTGAGCCGCACCAAAACCTTCCATGACGTCTATGCCGTGCTCGCCACGCCCGCTGCCGACCCCGTTCTGACGTTCCTGGTCAGCTACGGTCACCTGCTGATCGGGCTTTCGCTCCTGGTCGGGTTGATGGTTCGCGTGAGCGCCGCATTCGGTGTGGCGCTTCTGCTGATGTATTGGACGGCGCACATGGACTGGCCGTTCATCGAGAACACCAACAACTTCATCATCGACTATCACATCGTCTATGCGGTGCTATGCGTCTACCTGATCGTCTACCGTGCCGGACACGTGTGGGGTCTCGACGGCTGGGTGGAGAAGCTTTCATTCGTCGAGCGGAGTCCGTCGCTGCGGTTCCTGGTTGCCTGATATCAACGAACGTGCGGGTGCGGCGGTCGTGCGTACCGCCGCCCCCTCGCCTTAGGCCTTCGAGCCGGCGGCGGAAATGACAAGCTTCACGACGCAAGTATCGGGATCGCTTGGATCGGGTGAGATGGAGAACCCGAGCTCTTTGCACATCGCCAGCATCGCGGTGTTTTCAGCCAGCACCTGGCCCTCGATGATCTTGAGGCCTTCGTCACGGGCATATTCGATGATCATCTGCATGAGCAGATAACCGAGACCGCGCCCTTTGAGGTCGGACCGCACGAGGATGGCGTATTCGCCGCGCTCGTAGTTCGCGTCCGCGTGCAGGCGGACCACGCCGAGCATCTTGCCGGACGATTCCTCGAGGGCGATGAAGGCCATGGCGCGCGCGTAGTCGATCTGCGTGAAACGCGCGATGAAGGTGTGGCCGAATTCCTTCACCGGTGCGAAGAACCGCAGGCGCAAATCCTGCTGCGTGACCGCGGCGAAGAACGGACCATACAACGGCTCGTCTTCCGGACGCACCGGCCGGACCAAAATCTTCGCTCCGTCGCGCAGCTCAGCGTGCCGTTCCCATTCCTTGGGATAGGGGCGGATGGCGAAGCGTGGATGACCCGACGGGCCGCGCCGCGTCGCGTCGAGCGGGGCGACCGCCACGCGGCCATCGACGGCGATCAGGCCGTTCTGGTCGGCCAGAACGGGATTGAGATCGAGTTCGCGCAGCTCGGGCAGATCAGCCGCCAGTTGCGCCAGCTTGACCAGCAGAAGCGCGACGGCATCCACGTCCGCGGCCGGGACGTCGCGGTAGGCCTTGAGCACGCGCGACACCCGGGTGCGCCCGATCAGCTCGTGCGCGAGCTCGAGATCGAGCGGCGGGAGCGCGAGCGCCTTGTCGCCGATGACCTCGACCGCGGTCCCGCCGCGGCCGAACACGATCACCGGGCCGAAGGTCGGATCGTCCGCAATCCCCGCGATCAATTCGCGCGCCTTCGGCCGCAAGACCATCGGATGGATGGTCACGCCGGTGATGTGGGCGTCGGGTCTCACCGCACGCGCTCGGGCCAGAATATCCACGACCGCGTCGCGCACCGCGCGCTCGCTGGTGAGATTGAGCCGCACGCCGCCGACTTCGGATTTGTGCACGATATCCGGCGAAAGGATTTTCACCACCACGCCCAATCCCTCCGCCAGGAACGGCCGCGCCGCGGCGGCGGCTTCGTCGCCATTGCGGGCGAGCAGCGCGGGTGCGATCGGAATGGAGTAAGCGGCAAGCAGCTGCGTGATCTCGATCGGATCAAGCCAGGTGCTGCCCCGGCGCACCGCGGTCTCGACCACGTCGCGGGCAGCGGCGACGCCCGGCTTGAAATCCTGCGCCAGGCTCGGCGGCGTCGCCATCAACGCCTCCAGCGCCTCGCGATAGCGCACGAGATGCATGAATCCGCGCACCGCGTCGGATTCGGTGGCATAGCTCGGAATGCCGGCTGCTTCGAAGATCGGCGTGGTGGCATCGCTGCTTCCGATCCACACGGCAAACACGGGCTTTGGTCGGATGAAGCTGTCGCGATGCGTCTGCGCGCAGGCGGCGATCGATCTCGCGGCGGCGTCTGCCGACGCGAGCGCGGTCGGAACATTCATAACGAGGATGGCATCGTTCTCCCGGTCCTCCAGCAGCGCTTCGAAGGCGGCGAGGTAGCGCGTGGCATCGGCGTCGCCGGCGATATCGACGGGGTTTGCGCGCGACCAGATCGGCGGCAGCGCCGTGTCGAGCTTCTTCATGGTCGCCGGCGAGAGCGCGGCGAGCGTCCCGCCGAGATCGGCGAGCCGATCCACGGCGAGCACGCCGACCCCGCCGCCGTTGGTCAATATCGCCAGCCGCTTGCCCGGAAACGGCCGTACCCGTCCGAGTGTCTCCGCCGCGGCGAACAACTCGTCGAGATCGAGCACGCGCAACAGGCCGGCGCGGTGAAACGCGGCGTCGTAGACCGCGTCGGCACCCGCGAGCGCGCCGGTATGCGTCTGTGCCGCCTTAGCGCCTTGCGCATGGCGGCCGGACTTGACCACCACCACGGGCTTGATGCGAGCGGCGGCGCGCGCCGCCGACATGAATTTGCGCACGTTGTTGATCGACTCGATGTAAAGCAGAATCGCCCGGGTTGCGCCGTCGAGCGCGAAGAAATCGAGTAGATCGCCGAAATCGACGTCGATCTTGTCTCCGAGCGAGACGGCCGCCGAGAATCCGATGTCGTGCGCTGCCGACCACTCGATGAGGCCCGCGGTGATGGCGCCGGATTGCGAAACGAGCGCGAGGTCGCCGGTGGGCGGCATGCGGGCGGCGAAACTGGCGTTGAGCTTGGCGCGGGACGACAGGACGCCAAGGCAGTTTGGGCCGACGAGCCTCAATCCGGTGGCACGCGCCGCCTGCTCGCAGGCATCGGCGAGCGAGCCTTCTCCGTGTCCAAGGCCCGCGGTGATGATGATCGCGGTCGCCGCACCTTTTTCGCCGGCGGCGGCGACGATGCCGGGGACCGACCGCGGGGGCGCCGCGATCACCAGCAGATCGGGTGCCTGTCGCAGCTCTTGGATGGTTTTGACGGCTTTGATCCCCTCGATCTCGCCGTAGTGCGGGTTGACGAGGCTGACCGATCCTTCGAACCCGGAGCTGCCGAGGTTTCTCAACACGGCGCGACCGGGCGATGTCTCACGCGGGCTTGCCCCCACCACCGCGACCGATCGCGGCGAAAACAGCTTGTCGAGACGATAGGTCGACATCGGCCAACTGATCCAATGAGGTGAGGCTAGCGCAAATGAAATGACAGGACCGTGATGCGCGTTCCGCATCCACGCAAGAAAAATCAATGCGTTGCTGAACTGCCGGCCAATTCGCGGCCGGCGACTACGTCGCGGTTTTGCATGTCGCCGACTTTTATCGCGCGCAGGGCGTTGCGTTGCCGGACGTGCCGTTTCTCGTTACCGTCCGCTTTCATTTCGGCATTTCCGAGCCGGCGTAGCACTACCACCTGCCGTTCAAATGCACGCCGTGGGGCTACTCGTGCTTCCGCCGTGGCGCCTAGCCCGTGTGCATCGAAACAAGATGCGGGAAAGGGTTTGCCCTTACTGCCGCCCGATGTAACCGCGCAACCGCGCGCGCAATTGCGTCAGCCGCGCCTCGTCCAACACCAAGGCCCGATAGCCGCTGTCGATGTTGTAGGACGACAGTGACTCGAGGCCCGGTGGCGGGGCAACGTCGCTTCGCGGCGAGAACGTGCCGCTGCGGCTCTGCTGCTCCTTCGCCAGATACCAGGTGAGATAGAGCTTGGCAGCATTGGGGTGCGGCGCGTGCTTGAAGATGGCGGCGCCGACCAGGAACACCGGCGTGGGATCGGCCTGCGAGAACACCGGCTCGATCGGCTTGCCCGCCTGCTTGAGCCGCGGCGTGGTCGAGGTGGAATCGAAGGTCGCAAGCTTCTCGCCTGAGGCGATGGCGTTGGCGCCTTGAAACCCGCTTTTGAGGAAGTCGAGCGCCGACCTCGGCACGTCGGCGGAAGGAACGAGGTTGGTATTGTAGGCATAGACGATGGTGTTGACGCTGACCGCCGTGAAGGCGCCGTCCTCGTCCTTGTACGCAGGGTCGATCGCGTCGGAGCCCTCGGGCTTGAAGAGGAGCAGCGCGTCCGCCTTCTTCCACTTGCCGAAGTCCTGAATGGTTTGGAGGATCGCGAGGTCGGCCTCCATCGTCCCGCTCGCGAGCTGCCGCTCGATGCGTTGGTTGAGGCTGGTGCTCAAGCCGCCGGTGAAGGCGACCGTGACGCCGGGAAAGCGTTGCTCGAAATCCTTGATCCAGCGATCGTGGGAGCCGGTTGGTCCGGCGCCGTAGAGCGCGAGGGTCTTTTCCAGCTTCGCCTTCTCATAAAGCGCGCCCATGCTCTCGGCCCGCGCCTCTAACGCGCAACATGCCAGCGATGCGGCGAGGAGGGCAGAGATGCGCGGCAGGTTCGAGTGCGCGGTCACGGTGTTTTTCCTCGGATGGTCTCCGCCGCCAAAACCAAACGCCGGCCCCGCGACATCGCGAGGCCGGCGCAGACTTCGATCACGCAATACGCGAAGGTAACGATGCTCAGTTGATGCTGTCCGTTGCGGTCGAGGCGCGGCGCACGCTCATCGGCAGGACCACCACCTTGGCGCCGACGTGGACGCGGTTATAGAGGTCGATCACGTCCTCGTTGACCAAGCGGATGCACCCCGACGACACGTGGCCGCCGATGGTGGAAGGATCGTTGGTGCCGTGGATCCGGTAGACCGAGCCGCTGAGATACATGGCGCGGGCGCCGAGCGGGTTGCTGGGACCGCCGGCCACGAAACGCGGCAGGTAGGGCTGGCGCTGGATCATCTCCGGCGGCGGCGTCCAATCCGGCCACTCGGCCTTGCGCTCGATCGTCTTCATGCCGGACCAGGTGAAGCCTTCGCGGCCCACGCCGATGCCGTAGCGCATCGCCTTGCCGCCGCCCATCACCAGGTAGAGATAGGTGTTCGGCGTGTCGATGATGATCGTGCCGGGCGCCTCGCTGGTCCGGTAGTTGACGATCTGGCGCTGCAGATCGCCGCGCAGGTCGTTCGCATCCTCCTGCGGATTGGCATAGGCCGGCGCAGGCACCGGTTCGCGATGCGGGCCGAACAACGCCTCGAACGGATTGAACGGGTTGGCGGAAGCCGCACTCGTGAAGATGGCAGTCGCGGCAACGATGGTCGCGACCGCGGTGACAGTCTTCAAGCGGGTAAAATTGTACATGGCACGTCCCCCTTAGATGACCATTGGTCGAATGGGGGGTGCCTGGGTTCAAAATGCTGGCCGAAATTAATCTCACAGCTTGGTTACCGGCTCACGTCGGAATGAGTTAACTCGCTGATATCGCTTGGTTTCCCTGTTTTTCGCAATGCAGAAAGTGTGGCAGTCTGGCCACGCCGGAAGACGGCGAAAAAGGTCGCAAAGGCGTGATGATACCTACGCCGGCTGCCGCTTATTCCCGGGCCGCGTGCCAGCCGACCACGGCGTCGGCAACCGCATCGGTCGAGGTGAAATAGGGCTTGATGTCGAGGAGGGGGGTCTCGTCGAGGCAATCGAGGCCCACGACCGAAAGCCTCGTACCCTCGACGCGCAGAAGGCGCACCACGCTCATCGCGATCGGGTTGGGCCGGGCCGGAGAGCGCAGCGCAAACGTGCCCCGCCCCACGCCGTAGTGCCGCGGCACTTGCAGCACCAGATCGCGCCTCGACCGGCTCATCCAATAAAGCACGACCAGGTGGGTGCAGGTCTCGACCCCCGTGAGCGCCTGCGCCCAGCGCTGGTCGACATCGAGGGTGCAAACGGCGTCGGATTCGCGCGCATTTTTCGGGCAGTCCTCGCGCCGCGTCCAGGGCGTGCGGATACGGCCGATGAAATAAAGCGAGGCGTCGAACTTTGCCGGCAGTTCAACCGCGATTTCGCCATCGCGGATGCCGAAGGCGTTGTCGTTCATGGGTGGTCCTCGCCGTCCATCAAAAAGGGTTTGGCTGACAAGATGGACGGCCGCCCCAAGTCCGGCAATGACGGCGGGTGACAGGCTGCCCACCTCGGCCTTGCAATCGCCGCTTAAGCGTATAAAGATATGTTTATATGCCAGCCCGACATCGTTGCCATCGACCGGAAATGGGACCACGGCCCACACCCCATGCCCACGCCTGCCCACCTGCGGTTTGAGGCGCTTTACGGCGCGCTCAAAGCCGCCGCCGAGGCCACCCGGTTGCGCATCCTCGCGCTGCTGGGGGAGGCGGAACTAACCGTCTCGGATCTCACCGCCATCCTGCGCCAATCGCAGCCGCGCATTTCCCGCCATCTGCGGCTCCTGGTCGAGGCCGGGCTGGTCGAGCGCTTCCGCGAAGGGTCGTGGGCGTTCTTCCGCCTGGGCGAGCGGGAGGATGCCGCCAAGCTTGCCCGCGAACTCATTGCCCGCCTTGACCCCGGCGACGCGACGCTCGCGCGTGATCGGGAGCGGCTGACCGCGGTGCGAGCGCAACGCGCCAGCGCCGCCCAAACCTATTTCCGCCGGCACGCCGCCCAGTGGGACCGCATTCGCAAGCTCCATGTCGCCGACGAGGCGGTCGAGGAGGCGATCACCGGCGCTCTGGCAGAGCCCCCGATACGCGCACTGCTCGATCTCGGCACCGGCACTGGGCGCATGCTCGAACTATTTGGGCCGCAGATCGAGCGCGGCCTCGGCCTCGATCTTTCCCTCGACATGCTGGCGCTCGCGCGCGCGCGGCTCGACCGCGCTGGGCTGCGGCATTGCAGCGTGCGCCAGGGCGACATCTACGACCTCGCGCTGCCCAAGGACAGCTTCGACGCCGTCGTCATCCACCAGGTGTTGCACTTCCTCGACGACGGCGCGCGCGCGATCCACGAGGCGGCGCGCGTGCTGCGGCCCGCTGGCCGCCTGCTGGTCGTCGATTTCGCCCCCCACGACCTCGAATTTCTGCGCGACGAGCACGCCCATCGCCGCCTCGGCTTTGCGCCTGAGACCGTGACGCAATGGATGAAAGCCGCCGGGCTCGACGTCATGCTGCAGCGGAGCCTCGCGCCCGAGCCCGCCTCCGAAGGCAAGATCGCCGTCTCGCTCTGGCTGGGGCGCGATCCGCGCATCACGCTTGCCGCGCCCGCACGGGAGGTGGCCTGATGCACGCCGAGCCGCGCGCCAGCCGCTTCGTCCAACGCCTCGGCGAAGGCGAGCCGCGCCGCATCCGCGTCTCCTTCGAGTTCTTCCCGCCGAAGACCGAGGAGATGGAAAAGACGCTGTGGGACTCGATCACCCGCCTTGCGCCGCTCAAGCCGAATTTCGTCTCGGTCACCTACGGCGCGGGCGGCTCCACGCGCGAGCGCACGCATTCGACCGTCAAGCGCATCCTGGCGGAGACCGCGCTCACCCCCGCGGCCCATCTCACCTGCGTCGCTGCGACCTGCGAGGAAATCGACACGGTGATCCGCAACTACTGTGCCGCCGGCGTGCGACACATCGTGGCGTTGCGCGGGGATCCCGTCGGCGGCGCTGGCGAGCGCTATGCGCCCCATCCCGGCGGCTATCGCAACGCCGCCGACCTGGTTGCCGGCATCAAGCGCCTTTCCGACGTCGAGGTGTCGGTCTCCGCCTATCCGGAAAAGCATCCGGACAGCCCCACGGTCGAGGCCGATCTCGACATGCTTGCGGCCAAGGTCGATGCCGGCGCCGCGCGCGCGATCACCCAATTCTTCTTCGAGAACGACCTCTACTTCCGCTACCTCGATCGCGTGCGCGCACGCGGCATCGACGTGCCGGTCGTGCCGGGCATCCTGCCGGTGCAGAACTTCAAGCAGACCAAGGCATTCGCCGCGCGCTGCGGCGCCTCGGTGCCCGACTGGCTCGCCGAGCGGTTCGAGGGCCTCGACGAGGACGCCGCCACGCGCAAGCTCATCGCCGCCGCGGTCGCCGCCGAGCAAGTGCTCGATCTCGTCGATCGCGGCGTCACCGACTTCCACTTCTACACCATGAACCGCGCCGACCTGGTCTACGCGGTGTGTCATCTGCTCGGCCTGCGGCCAAGCCACGAGCCCACTGCGCTCCCTCTCCCCATCGGGGAGAGGGTTGGGGTGAGGGGGGTCGGATGACGCCCGAGTCGGCCGCGATGTCGGTACCCATGTCTCGCACCGAGCAAACGCTCCGCCGCCTCGCGGCTGAGCGCATCCTGGTGCTCGACGGCGCCATGGGAACCATGATCCAGGCGCTCGGGCTCGACGAGGAAGGCTATCGCGGCGCGCGCTTCGATGCCTGGAACCGCGAGGTGCGCGGCAACAACGACCTGCTCATCCTCAGCCAGCCCGCCAAGATCCGCGACATTCATCTCGCGTATTTCCGCGCCGGCGCCGATATCGTCTCCACCAACACCTTCTCCTCGACGCGCATCGCCCAAGCCGACTACGGCATGGCCGGCATTGCCTATGAGCTCAACGTCGAGGGCGCCAGGCTTGCCCGCGCCGCGGCCGATCTCGCGCAAAGCGAGGACGGCCGCCCGCGCTTCGTGGCCGGTGCGCTCGGGCCGACCAATCGCACCGCCTCGATCTCTCCCGACGTCGCCAATCCCGGCTTCCGCGCGGTCACCTTCGACGACCTGCGCGGCGCCTATGCCGAGCAGGTCAAAGGGCTGCTCGAAGGCGGCGCCGACCTGCTGCTGATCGAAACGATCTTCGACACGCTCAATGCCAAGGCGGCGATCGCGGCCGTTGCCGACGTCACCGAGATGCGCGGCGTGCGCGTGCCGGTGATGATCTCCGGCACCATCACCGATCGCTCGGGACGGCTGCTCTCCGGCCAGACGCCGGCGGCGTTCTGGAACTCGGTGCGCCACGCCGCGCCGTTCTCGATCGGATTGAACTGCGCCCTCGGGGCGAGGGAAATGCGCGCCCATATCGCCGAGATCGCGCGCATCGCCGATACCTTCGTCTGCGCCTATCCCAACGCCGGTTTGCCCAACGAGTTCGGCCGCTACGACGAGAGCCCGCAGTTCATGGCCACGCTGCTCGGCGAATTCGCGGACGCCGGCATGGTCAATGTGGTGGGCGGTTGCTGCGGCACCACGCCCGAGCACATCGACGCCATCGTGCGCGCGGTGAAGGGCAAGCCGCCTCGGCAGATTCCGCAAGTGCCGCGGCTGCTGCGCCTGTCCGGTCTCGAGGCCTTCGCGCTCACGCCGGAAATTCCGTTCGTCAACGTGGGCGAGCGCACCAACGTCACCGGCTCGGCCAAGTTCCGCAAACTCATCACCGCCGGCGACTACGCAGGGGCGCTCGTCATCGCCCGCGACCAGGTGGAGAACGGCGCGCAAATCATCGATGTGAACATGGACGAGGGCCTGCTCGATTCCGAGCAGGCGATGACGACCTTCCTCAATCTGATCGCCGCCGAGCCCGACATCGCGCGCGTGCCGGTGATGGTCGACTCGTCGAAATTCTCGGTGATCGAGGCGGGGCTCAAGTGCGTGCAGGGCAAGCCGGTGGTGAATTCGATCTCGATGAAGGAGGGCGAGGCGGCGTTCATCGAACATGCCAAGATCGTGCGCCGCTACGGCGCCGCCGTGGTGGTCATGGCCTTCGACGAGCAGGGCCAGGCCGACACGCTCGAGCGCAAATGCGCGATCGCCAAGCGCGCCTTCGACATCCTGGTGGAGCAAGTCGGCTTCCCGCCCGAGGATATCATCTTCGATCCCAACATTTTCGCCATCGCGACCGGGATGGAGGAGCACAACGGCTACGGCGTCGCCTTCATCGAGGCGGCGCGCTGGATCCGGGCGAACTTGCCGCACGTCCACGTCTCCGGCGGCGTATCCAACCTGTCGTTCTCGTTCCGCGGCAACGAGCCGGTGCGCGAGGCCATGCACTCCGTGTTCCTCTATCACGCGATCAAGGCCGGCATGGACATGGGCATCGTCAATGCCGGGCAGATCGCGGTCTACGACGATCTCGATGCCGAGCTGCGCGCGTGTTGCGAGGACGTGGTGCTCAACCGGCGCGCGGACGCCGCCGAGCGGCTGCTCGCGCTCGCGGAGCGCTATCGCGGGCATGGCAAGGAAAAGAAAGAAGCCGATCTCGCCTGGCGCGAGCGGCCGGTCGAGGAGCGGTTATCCCACGCGCTGGTGCACGGCATCACCGATTTCATCGAAAGCGACGTCGAGGAGGCGCGACGCAAAGCCGAGCGGCCGCTGCACGTGATCGAAGGCCCGCTGATGGACGGCATGAATGTGGTCGGCGACCTGTTCGGCTCCGGACGAATGTTCCTGCCGCAGGTGGTGAAATCCGCGCGCGTGATGAAGCAGGCGGTCGCCTATCTCATGCCGTTCATGGAGCAGGAGAAGAAAGAGAAGGGACTCGAAAAGAAGAATTCCAACGGCAAGATCGTCATGGCCACGGTCAAGGGCGACGTGCACGACATCGGCAAGAACATCGTCGGCGTCGTGCTCCAGTGCAACAATTACGAGGTCGTCGATCTCGGCGTGATGGTGCCGGCGGCGAAAATCCTGGAGACGGCGCAGAAGGAGAACGCGGATCTCATCGGGCTCTCCGGCCTGATCACGCCGTCGCTCGACGAGATGTGCCACGTCGCCGCCGAGATGGAACGGCAAGGCTTCGACGTGCCGCTGCTGATCGGCGGCGCCACGACGAGCCGCGTGCACACCGCGGTGAAGATCCACCCGAATTACCGGCGCGGGCAAGCGGTCTATGTCACCGACGCAAGCCGGGCCGTCGGCGTCGCCGCCAATCTGATGTCGGGCGCGGCTCGGCCGTCTTACGTGGCCGACATTCGCCAGGAATATGCCCGCATCGCCGCCGCGCATGCGCGCGGCGAGGCGACCAAGCAGCGGCTTTCGCTCGAAGACGCGCGGGCGAACGCGCTCAAGCTCAACTGGTCGGGAAATTATGTTCCGCCGCGACCGAGCTTCCTGGGATCGCGGGTGCTCGAGGATTATGCGATTGCGGAGCTTCGCGACTACATCGACTGGTCGCCGTTCTTCGCCACCTGGGAGTTGGCCGGCAAGTTCCCCGCGATCCTCGATGACGCCAAATACGGTCCGGCGGCGCGCAGCTTGTTCGACGACGCCCAGGCGATGCTCGAACGGATGGCCTCGGAGCGCTGGTTGCGCGCCAGCGCAGTGTTCGGATTCTGGCCGGCCAATTCCGACGGCGACGATATCCTGCTCTATGGCGACGAGGCGCGCACGACGCCAATCGCGGTGCTGCACACGCTGCGCCAACAGCTCACCCGCCGTGAAGGACGCGCCAATATCGCGCTCGCCGATTTCGTCGCGCCGCGCGCGAGCGCGCTTGCCGACCACGTCGGCGCTTTCATGGTCACCGCCGGCATCGGCGAGGACGAGGTGGCGGAGCGCTTCAAGCGGGCGAACGACGATTATTCGGCGATCATGGTCAAGGCGCTCGCCGATCGTCTGGCCGAAGCCTTCGCCGAGCGCCTGCACCAGCGGGTGCGCCGGGAATTCTGGGGCTACGCCCCGGAGGAGGCACTCAGCAACGTGGAGCTGATCGGGGAAAAATATCGCGGCATCCGCCCGGCGCCCGGCTATCCCGCGCAGCCCGACCACAGCGAGAAGGCGGCGCTGTTTGCGCTGCTCGACGGCGAGCGGCGCATCGGGCTCAAGCTCACCGAGAGCTTCGCCATGTGGCCGGGTGCTTCCGTCTGCGGGCTCTATTTCAGCCACCCCGAGAGCCACTATTTCGGCGTCGGCAAGATCGAGCGCGATCAGGTCGAGGACTACGCCGCCCGCAAGGGCTGGACCGCGGCCGAGGCTGAGAAATGGCTCGCGCCGGTGCTCAACTATGACCCACTGATCGCGGCGCGAACGGCGGCGGAATAGCTCGCGTAGTCATGCGGCAGTTTCCGCGAATAATCGAAGCGAATGCGCAGCCTCGATGAGGCGGTGCCGAGTCGAGAGTGGAAGATGCAGGTTGGTTTCTTCTTCTGGCCCTACACCCTCGATCTTTGCGAGCAACTCGCCGAGCGCGCCGACCGCTACGGCTATGCCATGATCGGCATTGCCGACACACCGGGAAACGCCATGGATCCCTGGGTGTCGGCGGCGATGGTCGCGCGCGCCTCGCGGCGCGCGCGCGTTGCGCTCTGCGTCACCAATCTGCTCATCCCGCATCCCGCCGTCAGCGCGGCCGCGATCGCCTCGCTCGACCACGTCTCGAATGGACGCGCGGTGCTCGGCATTGGCGCTGGACACAGCGGCACCAAGAATGTGGGGTTGCCGAAGTCGCGCGCGAGCGAGCTGGCGGAAGGGGTGACGTTCATCAAGACGCTGTTGAAAGGCGCGCCGGCGACCCTTGGCGGGGCGAGCGCGCATCTGCCGTGGATCAAGCGCGCGCCGCCGGTGTTTCTCGCCGCCTCCCATCCGCAGCCGCTGCAGGCGGCCGGCCGAACCGCGGACGGCGTGTTCGCCAATTACGGCCTCACCGCTGACAACATCCGCGATTCGCGAGCGCACATCGCCGCCGGAGCCAAAGCCGCCGGCCGCGCGGGCGACGACATCGAGATTTGGCAGATCGCGGCGCTCGACTGCAACGAGGATCGCAATGCCGCGCGCAACAAGGTCGGCGCCATGCTCGCGTTTCTCGCCGGCTACGTGATCGGAGACAAGCATCTGGAGACGCGTGGCGTGCCCGAGCCGCTGCGTGCGCCGCTGCTCGAATTGCGCAGGCGCTACAGCACTCGGCCGGGTGAAGCCGATATCAGGCTGGTCGAAGAGCTCGGCCTGTTCGATTATCTGTCGCGCCGGCTGTCGATCTGCGGCAATCCGCAGGATTGCCTCGCGCAGGCGCTCGCCGCCAAAGCCGCAGGCGCCGAGCGGCTGATGCTCACGGTCAGCCTCGCCTCCGACCCGGTGCGTACCGTCGAATTGTTCGGCGAACACGTGCTTCCGAAACTGTGAATTCCGGAAAGTGCGACCACCGAGCTTGCCGGCATAACCCACTCTTCCAAGCGCGCGGGATATTGGGATTGGCTGTCGTTTGCCGTGTTTCGCTTTCTCGTTGGGCTCGCGATCGGCTCGGAATGGGCGACGGGGGCGTCGATCATGGCCAAGCTTTGGCCGGCCAAGGCACGCGGCAGGGGTGGTGTCTTTTTGCAAGCGGGATACCCGATCGGAAGCATTCTGGCCTCCGGTGTCTGGCTCCTCATCGGCACCTCCGGCCCCGATGCTTGGCGGTACATGTATCTGATCGGCGTCCTGCCGGCGCTGATCGTGTTTTGGATCCGGCGCAATATTCCCGAATCTCCCCGGTGGGAGGAATCGAACAGACGCCGTCGCGCCGCGTATGATCTGCGGCGGCAAGGCGTGGCGCTCCAAGGGGAAGACGCAGCGCTGGTGCGCTTTACACTGGTTGATGTGTTTGCCGAACCCGCCGTCCGCGCGCGCCTGTTTTTGACGTTCGTGATGTCGCTGTCGGTGACGATCGGCTATTGGGGCGTTTCGACGTTTGTTCCGAGCTATGTCGGATCGGTTGCAACCGCTGCCGGCCTTCCGGCCCAGCGCTGGGCGGCATTGGC